>Ga0209075_1004315_pt1 | contig 11450 bp, 8 predicted proteins | sample Stecom2011_FD_187523 | JGI IMG/M metagenome (GOLD analysis project Ga0209075, IMG submission 187523) | Agricultural soil microbial communities from Utah to study Nitrogen management - Steer compost 2011 (SPAdes) (version 2) | ecosystem: Environmental > Terrestrial > Soil > Agricultural land...
TGCGTTTTGGAAGTGGGGGTTGTCGGGAAGTGGGGCGAGGGGGCCAAAATCGCTGGTGGTGGGTTGGAGTTGGTAGGGTATTTTGGTGCTGAGGCCTGGATCGAGGATGCTGTTTTGCCCTTCGGAAAAATGGGCTTTTAGAAGGGCGTCTTCGTCGCTTATGTCGTGGTTGGTGGTGGTGAAGATGCTGAAGACTTGCAAGGAGGAGTTGTTGGCTACCTGGTGAAAGATGTTGTTGGTGAATTGCAGGTGCTTGTTGGTGAATAGTTGGTAGCTGTCGTTGGGCTTGCCGGTGTACTCGACCTGAAGGCCGTAGGAGGAGTCCATGAAGATGGAGTTGATGATTTGGCCGGAGGCGCTTTTGTCGAAGCGGAGCATGGCTTTGTTGGCGGTGGCTCCTTTCCCAATGAAGGTGCCGTTGGCGATGAGGGGACGGGTTTTGGGGGAACCTTCACGGTCGCTGAGTTCGAGGAGCAGGGCGGGGTCGTTGACGTCTTCTTCGGCCTTGGGGCCCTGGATGCCTACCAGAAATTGCAGGTTGCCGTTGTAGCCCAGGTCAAAGTCGAAGGCGTCGTCGCCGTTGTAGGCGGAGACGAGGTATCTGGCGTTTACGGTGCCGCCGAAAAATTCAAAGCCGTCGTCGCGGTTGGAGATGACTTCGATGTATTCGAGGGTGGTTCCTCTGCCGACACCTCCGAGGGTGAGTCCGTTGATTTCGTTGCCGGGACTGAGCAGGGTGCCGCCATGGCGAATGGATACGTAGCGCAGTATGCCGGAGTTGTCGTTGGGGTCGCTGCCTCCGTAGGTGGCCCGAGGTTCTTCGATGGGGATGCCTTCGATGTGGTTTTCGCTTTTATCGCTGTTAACAGGGGCGTTTCCAAGGATGATGACTCCTCCCCAAAGTCCGTTGGATTCAATGGGTACGGAGCCTTGCAGGTCGTCGCCTTCGACGGTAAAGATGATGGGCTTTTGGGCGGTGCCGTTGGCGATGATTTTGCCACCGCGGGCTACGATGAGGGCACTGGCTTTTTCGCCTTGTCCGGTTTTTGCACGTATTACGGTGCCGGGTTCAATGGTGAGGGTCTGCCCGTCGTTGACGTACACTTTGCCGTTGAGGAGGTAGTTTTTGTCGGCGGTCCATGTGGTGGTGCCGGTACCACTGCCTTTATCGGTGATGAGGGTGTGCTGGTCGCTCAGCACGTAATCGCTTTTGCGGCAGGAGCTGTAGCTGAGGGTCAGTATCAGTAGGAGGAGGAAGGATTTTTTCATGGTGGTGTGGTTTGCTTGATGTTGGTTCCGGTAAAGGGTGTTTAAAAGCGCACTTCGATGTTGAGGTGCAGGGAGGACTCGTTGGCGCTGTTTTGGGCCGCGGGGTACCAGTCCTGATAGTTGAGGGCGAAGCGTATGCCTTTACTGGCTTTAAATTCGACTCCGCCTATGAGGGCGGAGCCGTCGTCGGCGAGCGCCCAGGGCAGGTTTTCTCCTTCAGGAATATTGGAGTCGAGGTAGTCGTACCGCCCAAAGAAGTTCCATTTTTCGGTCAGCGTATAGCCGCCCACCAGGGAATATCCGAAGCGGTCGTGTTCCTCTTCAAAGTTGCGGTTAAATTGGTAGTTGTACTCGGCACCAAGCGCAAAGGGGCCCATTTTTTGTCCCGCAAAAAAGCTGATGGTACTCTGATCGATGCTTTTGGAGGCGAAGTCGCCATAGAGGCGCAGGGTGAGGCCTTCCAGCGGCTTTGCGGTGGCTCCGCCCGCCACTTTAAAGGTGTTGTCGTTTTGGAGCGATGAGTATCCCTCGCCGTTGAAAATGCCGGCATCAAATTCGAAAACTCCTGTGGTATATACGGCTTTTAAGCCGATGTCGGCGCTGGGGCCAAATTTGTACTCGTCCTGAAAGGCCTTGTAGATGTAGCGGCGGCTCCAGAAGTTCTCGGCGACTTTGAACTGGGCGGTGCTGATGAGACCAAATTCGAGGCGCAGATTGTTGTGGGTATAGTACAGTGCTGCGTTTCGGAAGTAGGCAAAGCGGCGCAGCAGGGAGTAGTTGGATACGTCGTTGGGAGAACCGATGTCGAGGGTCACCTCGGCAGAGAAGCCGTCTTGCAGCTCACGGAAATAACCAAAATAGGCGCGTTTCACTTCAAAGGCGGTTTGATCTTCAGGTCCTTCGAGGGTGGTGTTGAACTCTGAAAAAATGCGGCCATATACGTAGCCTTTATCGTTTTCCTGGTTTTGTGCTGTGGTGGGATGAACCAACAGCAGGAGCAGGGCCAGCATGCTCATCATGGTTTTGTTTTGCATATTCCCGACGTTTTTCTTGCAATCGAAACACGGACCTTCGCATGTAACACGGCCTGGCATGATGATGCCAGCATAGCGTCAGCATGGAAGGATGTTCATTTTGCAAGTAAGTCCGGCAGACATCCCTGTGAAAATGCAGGCCGGTGGTGACGAATAAATTATTAATAAATGTTTGTTGGTCTGCTTACGCAAAGTCTTTAAATAAGTGTGGTTTGCATAGAAGACCGGGCTGGGGTGGCCCCATACCGGGGGCTGATTAAAGTGCTTAAGTTAGTTTTTTTTTGCTTAGGTTGTATTGAAGGACCGTTTCCGGGCGTCCCCGGAAACGGTCTCTTCTATGTTTACTATTCTTTTATGAGTGTGGCAAAATCGCGCTGGGCCTTAAGCAGGTTGACCAGATGCAGCATCATGTTTTGGGTTTCGTGCAAAATGCCCAGGTAAAGCATGCTGATGCGGGTGCCCGATTTTTCTTTTTTGATGCGCTTGAGCTGGGTTTTACGCAGGAGGCGCAGGTGCTCAAGTATTTTGGCCTGCTCTTCGAGCAGCTTGGGCAGCTGCTCATATTTATCGAGCTCAATCATGTTCACCGACTTCTGCAGGATGCCTTTGACTTTAACCTGCAGGTTGTTGATGTCGTAGAACTGCTCGTCGGAGAAGGTTTTGTGATTGTTGTCAAGATGCTCCCAGCAGGGTTTGGTAACGTAGTTGAGGCAATGGGCGGTTTCCCGCAGATAGTCGAGCACCTGAACGTAATACAGTCCCGAATCGATGCTTTCTTCCTGTAATTTGCGCACGGTCCGGTAGATGTTGGTTTTCATCTTTTTGGTCTGCTGATTCAGGACCTCTACTTCTTTGGTGGCTTCCTTGAGTTGTTTGCGGTCTTCCGACTCAAAGGATATAAGTGTTTTCAGATAGAGTCCCGATACTTGTTGCAATACATCGGCTACGCTGCCTTTGCATTGCTCGAGAATGCGGTCGGAGGCCAGTTCGCCTTCGGCTTCTTCTATTTCCAACTCACTGGCTTTTGCCTGGCTGTCGCTTTTTTTAGCAAACAGGTGGGTGCGTACCAGCAAGAAGATGGCCAGGGCCAGCAGGGCGCCGATGGTCCAGAATCCGCCGAAGCTGATGGCCAGGGCTACCAGCAGGGCGATGGTAAAGGCTGAGAAGGCGGTGAAGAACCAGCCACCGATGACGGACAGCACGCCGGTGATGCGGTAAACGGCACTGTCGCGTCCCCATGCACGGTCGGACAGGGAGGTGCCCATGGCCACCATAAAGGTGACGTAGGTGGTGGACAGGGGCAGCTTGAGGGAGGTGGCGCTGGCGATGAGAATGCTGGCAACGACCAGGTTGACGGAGGCGCGCAGCATGTCGAATGCGGGTGCATCCGTTTTTTTGCTTACCGGCTCATCGGGCATTTCAAACTGCTTATTCAGGTAGTTTTTAACGGGCGCGGGAACTGCGGAGGCTACGGAGTTGGACAGGGCAATGGATCCTCTGACCAGTGAGCGGGCAAAGAAGGAGGAGCCGAAGCGCTCATCGCCTTCGCCCTGACGACTCAAATCGACGGAGGTCTTCACTACCCGATGGGCTTTTTTGGAGGTCCATAAAGTCACAACCATTATGAGTCCCGCAATGAGCAGGATGTAGGTCTCTGTTTTGACTGGGTTAGCCAGACTGCCCATTAAGAAGTTGGCGGGTGTGGCGCCGGGTGTGGCCATGTAGGCTTTGTAGGCATCGAAACCGGCCAGGGGTACGCCAATGAAGTTGACCAGGTCGTTGCCGGCAAAGGCCATGGCCAGGGCAAAGGTGCCTACCAATACGGTTAACTTGAGTATGTTGAGTTTGAAAAGCCAGTGGAAAATCTGCAGTAAGGCGGTCCACCCCAACAAGCTGTAAACAATTATGAGCTTGCTGTTACTGTTGATCCAGCTTTTGGTTTCGGCGGTCATGAAGGATGCGCCGTTGGCGCCTTTTACCAATATGAAGTAGGTGATGGCGGTAATGGCGATGCCGCCCCACAGGGATCCCAGATATTTGATGCGCTTTTGGTAGCGGAAGGAGAAGACGGCCCGGGTGAGGTATTGTACGATGGCGCCTGTTGTAAAGGAGACGACAACGGAAATAAGTATGCCGGATATGATGGCCAGTGCTTTGGCAGAGTTGATGTATTGACTCATGGATACCGAGGGGTCGTTCATGACTTTGATGATGGCTACCCCTACGGCGGCTCCCAGCAGTTCAAAGACTATGGATACGGTGGTGGAGGTGGGCATGCCAAAGGTGTTGAACAAGTCGAGCAGCACGACGTCGGTAATCATTACGGCCAGGAAGATGATCATTATTTCCTGAAAGTAAAAATGTTCGGGGTTGAACATACTTTTTCGGGCGACTTCCATCATTCCGCTGGAAAAGGTGGCTCCGATGAATACGCCGAGGGCTGCCACGGCCATGATGATTTTAAAGGGGGCTGCCTTGGCGCCAATGGCAGAATTGAGGAAGTTGACGGCGTCGTTGCTGACGCCTACAACCAGGTCGGATATGGCCAGTACAAACAGTACGACGACCAAAATCAGATAAATGTTTTCCATTGTTTTATTCCTGTGGTTTTATTGCCGGCAAACTTAGGTGCATAATTTGGGGCTGATATTGCGTCTCCGTTAATTGTATGTTAAGAAATTGTTAAGTGCCGAAAGTGCCATTTTTCGTGATATTGCCTGTTGGCTTTGGATTTTTTTCGGATATTTGCAATATGACTTGGAGCGGCATTTTAGAAGGTATGATTGTTGGCTTTTCGGCTTCGGTCCCGCTGGGTCCGATTGGTGTTTTGTGCATTCAACGTACCTTGCAGCGGGGCAGACTGGCGGGTTTCTTCTCTGGTTTGGGTGCTGCTGTTTCGGATACAATTTACGCCGTTATTGCCGGTTTTAGTCTCTCTTTTATTGTTGCTTTTATTGAGGAGCAGATTTTTTGGATTCAGATTTTTGGTGCGGTGATTCTTTTTTTGCTGGGTGCGCACATTTATCGCTCGAATCCTGCGGTTCAGCTGCGCCGACAGCGGCGCAGTAAGAGTTCGTACTTGCAGGATTTTGTGTCTACTTTCTTGCTTACCATATCTAATCCCCTGGCGCTCTTTCTCTTTATCGCCTTTTTTGCCGGTTTTGGGGTGGTGGCGCCCAATTCGGGACTGGCGGGGCAGCTGGTGCTGATTTTGGGGGTGTTTTTGGGGGCCACTACCTGGTGGTTGCTGTTGACTTCGGTGGTGGGATTGTTTAGGCAGGCGGTGAATTTGCGGCGTTTGTACTGGATCAATAAAATTGCCGGAGCGACCATCATTGTTTTGGTTTTGGTGGGTCTGGTGGTCTGGCTTTTCCGAGAGTTTGTGCTGTAAATAAAGGGCTTGGCTATGATGCTTCGTTTATTTCTCTTTTTTTCTTTGTGGACGGTTTTTGAGTTGCGGGCTTCGGAAGCGGCGCTGCAGCAGTTGGATCGTGTGCTGGACGAGCGGGATCATTATGTGGCGCTGAGGGAGGCTGAACTGACTGCTGTGCGTGCGGAATTGGTGGTGACGGTAGAGCCGGTGGCGCGTTTTACTTTGTTGGGGGAGCTGTTTGAGGCCAATTTGGCTTTTAATGCCGATTCGGCCTACCGTTATGCCGGTCTGCGTTACTCCTTGGCTACTGAGCAGGGGCGGGAGGATTGGCGGACGGATGCATTGTTGGACCGTGTGGCTGTGTATAATGCCACGGGTTTGTATAAGGAGGCGGTGGATTTGTTGGCTGAGGCGGAGAAAGGCGCGACCGACGTCGGTCGCCGCCTGCGTTTGTTCTACCTGAGTCGTTCTCTCTATGAGTCGCTGAGTCGTTATGTGCCTTTTGCTTCGGAACAGGCGCATTATGAGGCTTTACGGGTACAGTACCGCGATTCGGTTTTAAAGTATGATGTGCCTTCTGCATCGGGCTATGTTATGGCGGCTTTTGAAGTTTTGGCTGAGCAGGGCGATTATGCTGCGGCTTTGCGTCTGTTGCAAAATGATGCCGGACTTGAGGAGGGTGGTGAGCATCACAGGGCCATTGTGTATCACCTGATGGGCAATGCTTTTTTGAGTGCCGGAGAGGCCGATAGTGCGGTGCATTATTTGGCTTTGTCGTCGGTGTCGGATCTGAAATCGGCGGTGAAGGAATACATTTCATTGTGGCAGTTGGCGGGTTTGTTGTACGAGCGGGGCGATGTGGATAGGGCTTACCGTTATGTGCAGACTTCGCTGGACGATGCTACGGCGGGGAATGCGCGTTTGCGAACTATTGGTATTTCGCGGATTTATCCTTTGATTGAAGGGGCCTACCGCAGTAAGATTGCGGGTCAGCAGCAACAATTGCGTCGTTTTTTACTGGCAATCGCCTTGTTGGCCCTGGTATTGATGGTGGCAGTGGTGTTGGTTGGGGTGCAGCTGAAGCGCTTGCGCAGAGCACGCAAGGCCTTGTCGGTCCTCAACGGGGAGCTGGAGCGGACCAACCGTGAGTTGCGCGAGAGCAACCGGCAGCTGCAGGAAATGAATCGGCTGATCAGCGACAGCAGTATGATTAAGGAGGAGTACATTGGTCGCTACATGGAGCAATGTTCGCTGTACCTGAAGAAGTTGGAGGATTACCGTTCGGTGCTGAAAAAGACGGCGCAGACTGGCGGCGTCAAGGCATTGCAGGAGGCGGTGAAAGCTTACGAGGGGGTGGATGCTGATTTGGAGGAGTTTTACCGGGGTTTTGACGAGACCTTTTTGCGGCTGTTTCCCTCTTTTGTGGAGGATTTTAACGCCTTGCTCCATGCGCCTGAGCGCATTGAGCTGAAGCCTGGAGAACGGCTGAATACCGAATTGCGCATTTTTGCCCTGATTCGTCTGGGTATCAGCGACAGCGAAAAGATCGCTCACTTTCTGCGCTATTCGGTTTCGACCATTTACAACTACCGTACGCGTACCCGCAATAAAGCAGCGGGCGATCGGGGACTTTTGGAGGCCGAGGTGCTGAAAATTGGGCTTGATAAAGCCTGAGAGACACTATTCTTACTACTTTTTGGGGTCCTATATTAAAACTCGATGTTGCTTTAGAAGTTTGATATTGAGCGTGTTATTCTTTTTTGCGTCTTCCTGTTTTACTACTTTTTTACTGAGTGCGCTGGTTTTAGTGGAGGCGAGCACCTAAATTTGTTGTTAAACATTTGGTTCTCACTAATACGCAGACAGGATGAAAAAAATTTATTTTTTGATTATGGCAGTTATGGCTGTTGCACTTCCGCTGAAGTCGGAGGTCTTGAAATCGCCCGATGGCAATATGGTGCTTCAGTTTGAAGTGCGCAACGGGGTGCCTGTGTACCGACTGGACTATAAGGACAAGCCGGTGATCAAGGACAGTCGCCTGGGTTTGGAGTTAAAGGACGCTGACGATTTGTTAACGGGTTTTGTTTTGAAGGAGGTACAGCGCAGTACTTTTGACGAGACCTGGGAGCCGGTTTGGGGCGAGTGGAAGACCATTCGCAACCATTACAATGAGCTCGCAGTCACTTTGAGCCAGTCGGCCACCGAGCGCGATATGGTGGTGCGATTCCGGGTTTTTGACGATGGTTTGGGCTTTAGATATGAGTTTCCTGAGCAGGACAACCTGGTTTATTTTGTAATTGCCGAGGAGCGTACGCAGTTTGCGATGACGGACGACCATACCGCTTACTGGATTGCCGGGGATTACGATACCCAGGAATACGATTATACTACGTCACGCCTGACAGAGATAAGGGGGCTGATGGAGCAGGCGGTAACCCCGAATGCTTCACAGACCCCCTTTTCGGACACCGGCGTGCAGACGGCTTTGATGTTGAAGACCGATGATGGTTTGTACATTAATCTGCACGAGGCGGCTTTGGTGGAGTACAGCGCCATGCATTTGGAGCTGGACGACCGCAGTCTTGTTTTTGAGTCGCACCTGACGCCCGATGCACAGGGTAATAAGGGTTACATTCAGGCCCCTTTTAACTCGCCCTGGCGTACGGTAATTGTGGGCGACAAGGCAGCCACCATTTTGGAGAGTAAAATAACGCTGAACTTGAATGAGCCTACCCGTTTTGAAGATACTTCGTGGATTAAGCCCATTAAGTACATTGGTGTATGGTGGGAGATGATCACCGGCAAAAGCAGCTGGGCTTACAGTGATTTGGCCTCGGTGAAATTGGGAGAGACCGATTTTTCAAAGGTGGAACCCAACGGTAAGCATGGGGCCAACAACGAACACGTTAAGATGCACATCGATTTTGCTGCCGAGCATGGTTTTGATGCGGTATTGGTAGAAGGCTGGAATGTGGGCTGGGAGGATTGGTTTGGCAAGTCGAAGGACTATGTGTTCGACTTTGTAACGCCCTATCCCGATTTTGATGTAGAAATGTTGAACGCCTATGCGGCCGAAAAAGGGGTGCGCTTGATGATGCACCACGAGACTTCAAGCTCGGTACGCAATTATGAGCGACATATGGATGCGGCCTACCAGTTTATGGTGGACCATGGATACAATTCGGTAAAGAGTGGCTATGTGGGCGACATCATTCCCCGTGGCGAGCACCATTACGGTCAGTGGATGGTGAACCACTACATCTATGCTCTTGAGAAAGCTGCCGAGTACAAAATTATGGTGAACGCGCACGAAGCGGTGCGTCCCACCGGCTTGTCGCGCACTTACCCCAACCTGCTGGCCAACGAGTCGGCCCGCGGCACCGAGTACGAGGCTTTTGGCGGCAATAGGCCCGATCATACCACCATTTTGCCCTTTACCCGTCAGATTGGTGGCCCCATGGACTACACGCCGGGTATTTTTGAGCAGGACATTAAAAAGTTGAATCCCGATAATCACTCGTGGGTAAATACCACCATTGCCCGTCAGTTGGCTTTGTATGTAACCATGTACAGCCCGCTGCAGATGGCGGCAGACTTGCCCGAGAACTACCTGCGCTTTATGGATGCCTTCCAGTTTATTAAAGATGTGGCGGTGGACTGGGACGACAGTCGTGTACTGGAGGCCGAACCGGGCGATTATGTGACCTATGCGCGTAAAGCCAAGGGCCGTGACGATTGGTTTGTGGGGTGTACGGTGGATGAAAATGGCCATAGCTCTGAAATCAGTCTGGATTTTCTGGATGCGAACCGGAAGTATGAGGCCATTATATATAAGGATGCCAAGGACGCGCATTACAGAAATAATCCGCAGGCTTACAAGATAGAGAAGAAGCGGGTAAGCAGTAAGACGAAACTAAAAATACAATGTGCTCCGGGTGGTGGTTATGCGATCAGCTTCCGGCCGTTGGAGTAAAGAGTATAGAGAGAAGGGTGAAGGGGAAAAGGGGGCTTAGGCCCCCTTTTTTTGGCTGGCCAGGTCCCAGGACTGAAGTCCGCACGGCGGCTGTGCCGCCTCTGATCGGGGGCCGGTCTACTGGAAATGGGGACTGAGGGCGTGGCGGAGGTGATCGGGGATGCGGATGGGGCGTCGCGTCTCAGCACTGATAAAGGCCTGAACAGTCTGACCGCTAACAATCAGTCGCTCGTTGTGCGTTATCCGGTAATCAAAAGTGATGCGTACACCAGGCATCTCTTTCACGGAGGTTTCAATACTTACCGTGTCGCCGTAATAGGCGGGTGAGTGGTATTTGATATGGAGTTCGGAAAGGGGCAACATAATGCCTTGTTTCTCCATTTCCGAATAAGGCAGTTTTAGCTCGTCGAAGAGCTCAGTTCTACCAATTTCGAACCAGCTGGGGTAAACGGCGTTGTTGACAATGCCCATTTGGTCGGTTTCGCCGTAGCGTACTTTTATCTGGGTTTTGTTGTAAAGCATGATTGGTTTTATTTAAAGGGACTGTCCGGCTCGCGTGCCATAATTCTGTACGTGAGATCATCGACCAGTGAAGGCCACCATTTGCGGAGCCAAACGGAAAATTTGCCTTCGATGAAGGTGAGGATGAGGGTGCGCTTGCGATGCTTTATGGCTCGGTAGAGATGCACGGCAACTTCATCGGCCGACATCATCTTCTCTTCGCTGCGGGGGGTTTCTCCCTGAGCGTGCCCATCGGCCGTTAAGGCCGATTTGCGTACGTTGGAAGCTGTAAAACCCGGGGCTGCGATGAGAACGTGCAACCCTGTCCGGAGATTTTCGGTGCGCAGGGTTTCCAAAAAGCCGTGCATGGCAAATTTGGAGGCGGAATAGCCGGCACGGCCTGGCAGACCGATGTAACCTGCTACGGAGGAGATGCCAACCACTGAGCCTTTTTGCTCAAGCAGGTAGGGAAGGGCGTATTTGGTGCAATAGACCGTGCCCCAGAAGTTGGTGTTCATGAGTCGCCGCATCACCTCCAAATCCAGATCTTTAAAAAGGGCACGCATCGACAGACCGGCGTTATTGATCAGAATATCTATTTTGCCAAAGGCCCGAATGGTGTCTTCGATGAGTCGCTGGCAATCTTGTTCATTGCTGACATCGGTAGGGGTTACTGAAACCTGGTGCCCTTGTTCCAGAAGTTCTGCTTTGATGGCCTCCAGCTTGTCGGCCGACCTGGCACCTAATGATACAGCAGCTCCTCTTCGGGCAAATTCTCTGGCTGTTGCCAGTCCAATGCCTGAGGACGCGCCTGTAATGATCACTACTTTGTTTTTCATTTTTATTAAAGGCTGTTTAGGGCCTGATGAAACCATGGTTGACACCGTTAAGGACTTTGGTGTAAGTGCCTTATGAAACTGGGTGCTGCCGGGTTTCATAGTTACAGGAACATTGTTTATAAACTGAACCGGGAGGACTTTTGGGGCACTGGGGTTTTCATCCCGGTTTTGTTTGTCTTGTCAAAAATAGTGGTAAATTTAGAAAGCTTTATTGTTTAACTTAAAATTTTTGAATCATGGGACTTCTTTGGTCACTTTTGATTGGTTTGGCTGCCGGTTATCTGGGTAGTCTTATTATGAAAGGCAGCGGACAAGGTTTGTTGCTGAATTTGATTATAGGTTTGGTTGGTGGCTTGTTGGGCGGATGGGTGTTTAGTATGTTGGGAGTTGGTGGAGCTACCTTGCTTTGGCAATTGATTTCTGCTACTGTGGGTGCGGTCATTTTGTTGTGGATCGTGTCT
>Ga0209075_1004317_pt1 | contig 11449 bp, 10 predicted proteins | sample Stecom2011_FD_187523 | JGI IMG/M metagenome (GOLD analysis project Ga0209075, IMG submission 187523) | Agricultural soil microbial communities from Utah to study Nitrogen management - Steer compost 2011 (SPAdes) (version 2) | ecosystem: Environmental > Terrestrial > Soil > Agricultural land...
AAAAAAAGGCAATCAGTTTTTAAAGAGGAGTAAAAGCAGATTTTCGCTGAAAAAATCATAATCAATCAGCGTTATCAGCGTTCTAAAAAAACATAGAAGCACGAAAATAACACAGATTAAGCAGGTTTTCGCAGATAAAAAATCATAATCAATCAGCGTTATCAGCGTTCTAAAAAAACTATACAGCACGCAGATAACACAGATTAAGCAGATGTGTCGCTGATAAAAAAATCATAATCAATCAGCGTTATCAGCGTTCTAAAAAAAATATAATAGCACGCAGATAACACAGATTAGGCAGATATTTCGCTGATAAAAAAATCATAATCAATCTGCGTTATCAGCGTTCTGGAAAAAATATAATAGCACGCAGAGTCCACAGATTAGGCAGGTTTCCGCTGATAAAAAGACAATCAATCTGCGTTATCTGCGTTCTAAAAAAATATACAAGAACGCCGAGTCCACAGATTAGGCAGATGTTTCGCTGATAAAAAGACAATCAATGTGCGTTCCAAAAAAAAAATGTAACATTTTATTCAAAAACGATACTTACTAAAAAAAAGCTATGATCGAAATAAAAGACCTTCACAAATCTTATCAAATGGGGAAGAATTCTCTGCACGTTCTCAAAGGCATTAATTTTGATGTTAAAGAAGGTGAATTTGTTTCTATTATGGGGAGTTCCGGGTCGGGAAAATCTACACTTTTAAATATCATTGGAATTTTAGACGAAGCCGATGAAGGGACTTATACTTTGGACGGTGTTCCGATTAAAAATCTCAACGAAACCATTGCTTCACAATACCGTAATAAATTTCTGGGATTTGTATTTCAGTCGTTTAACCTGATTAATTACAAATCGGCTTTAGATAATGTAGCATTACCTTTGTATTATCAGGGTTTAGGGCGAAAAGAACGGATGGAGCGTTCTATGTTTTATTTAGAAAAAGTAGGTTTAGCAAATTGGGCAAAACATTTACCCAACGAACTCTCGGGTGGACAAAAACAACGTGTTGCTATTGCCCGTGCACTGGCATCGGATCCCAAGGTTTTGTTGGCAGATGAACCCACAGGTGCTTTAGATACAAAGACTTCGTATGAAGTAATGGAACTCATTCAACAGATCAACGATGAAGGGAAAACGGTTTTGGTTGTTACGCACGAACCCGATATTGCAGAAATGACCAAACGTATTGTGATGTTGAAAGACGGACAAATTGAAGAAGATAAATTGGTAACCCAGATAAGAGCTTCGCAATATGTTTAATATCGAACGATGGCAGGAAATATTTGAAGGTTTGGCAAAAAATAAACTGCGAACGTTGTTGACCGGGGTTTCTGTGGCATCGGGAATTTTTATTTTGGTCATTCTTTTAGGCGCAGGAAACGGTATTCAAAACGGTATTCAAAAACAGTTTGAGCAAGATGCGGCAAACCGTATTTCGGTGTGGGCAGGAGTGACTCAAAAAGAATATAACGGGCTTGGGATAGGAAGAAATATTCAGTTTCGCAATGCAGATTATGAATTGGCAACCACGTTATTGGAAGATTATATAGAATACAAATCAGCGATTTATTCAGTTTGGAGCGGAAATATTGTTTATAAAAAAGAAACTGGAACTTACGGAGTAGATGGTGTGCATCCTGATTATCAGTTTATTGAAAACGCTTCTATGATTAAGGGACGCTTCATTAATCATCCCGATGTGAATAATTATGAAAAATCGGCGGTCATTGGTCAGAAAGTAGCCAGCGATTTATTTAAAGACAATGAAGAACCATTAGGAAAGAACATCAATATATCGGGAACGATCTATAAAGTTGTAGGTGTTTTTACTGACCCCGGTGGAGAACGCGAAGAAAGTAAAGTTTTTATTCCGATTTCTACAGCGCAGCGAACATACAGTGCCGGCGACAAAATAAGAAGTATGTCGTTTACACTTCACAAAAATGCAAAATTTGACGTTGCAGTTGCCGAATCTCAAGAGTTTTCACAGCAATTAGAAAATTTATTAAAATCAAGACATACTATTGCACCCGACGACCAAGGGGCTTTGCATATCAACAATTCATTAGAGCAGGCAAAAAATATTTATATTATAACAGGTGGTGTGCAGGCATTTTTCTGGTTTGTAGGAATTTGTACCATCATTGCCGGAGTGGTTGGAGTAGGAAATATTATGTTGATTATCGTAAAAGAACGCACTAAAGAAATCGGCATTCGGAAAGCGTTGGGGGCATCGCCTTTCTCCATTATAACAATGATATTACAAGAAGCAATCTTTATCACATTGATTGCCGGATTTTCAGGTTTATTAATGGGATTGTTGCTTTGGGAAGGAGTCGGTCCTTTGTTAGAAGCCGATTTCTTTACCCGACCTGAGGTTGATTTTAATGTAGCGATGACCACATTAATCATTTTGATTGTTGCCGGAGCATTTGCCGGATTCATTCCTGCATACCGTGCCGCTAAAATCAGACCTATTGTTGCATTAAGAGGAGATTAAATGCCTCCGTACTTCCCCAAAAGGGAGGAGTTGGAGGACTGAAATAGGAATTAAAGAAAGATAATTTAAAAAAAAACCTGTATAGGTTCCTCTCTTTTTTGAGGGGATAGGGGGAGGCTTATGTTTAACAGAGATAAATGGAATGAAATCATCGAGGCACTTTCTGCCAATCCGTTTCGCACGCTCATTACAGCGTTTGGAGTGTTTTGGGGAATTTTCATTCTCGTAATTCTCCTTTCGGCAAGTCAGGGGTTGCAAAACGGTATCAAAAGACAAATGGGCGGATTGTCCACCAACACGATGTTTATGTGGGCAAGTGCTACGTCAAAACCTTACAAAGGACTGCCTCAAGGAAGGGTTTATAATTTTAAAAACACTGATATTGATGCTATTAAAAGAGAGGTCGATGGTTTGTTATATGTTTCTCCGAGAAATCAATTAGGTGGTTTCAGAGGAAGCAACAATGTGGTTCGGGGCACAAAAACCGGAGCTTATAACGTTTATGGCGATTATCCTGAATTCATTTTACAACAACCAATGGATATTCTTCAGGGGCGTTTCATCAATTACGGAGATATTGAAGCTAAAAGGAAAATAGCTGTAATCGGCGAAGGTGTAATCAGGGAATTATACGCTCCAGGAGAAGAGGTCTTGGGTTCGTATATTAAAGTGCAGGGCGTAAATTTCTTGGTTGTGGGTGTCTATAAAAGCATTTCTAATATGGGAGGAGATGCAGAAGAAAGTCAGAAACAACTGTTTATTCCGTTTACAACCTTTCAACAAGCGTTTAATTATGGCGATATAGTTGGATGGATGACGATAACAGCTAACGATAATACCCCGATAACGGACGTAAAAGAAAACATTTTTGAGTTGTTAAAAAACCGTCACACCGTTGACCCCACAGACGAAAGAGCCATTGGACACTTCGATTTGTATAAGGAATTTAAGAAAATCAACGGACTGTTCTGGATTCTCGAAGTAGTTTCCTATTTTGTTGGAGGATTAATTTTGTTTTCCGGAGTAATAGGTATTATAAATATTATGTTGATTATCGTAAAAGAACGCACTCAGGAAATAGGAATCCGGCGGGCATTAGGGGCAACTCCGGCAGTTATTATCAAACAAATTCTAACGGAATCGGTAGTGCTTTCACTCGTTGCTGGAATGGCAGGGATTATTTTTGCTTCTTTGGTTTTATTAGGTGTTAATTTTGCTTTGGAACAGGCACCAAATGCCAACGAAATTCCCATCGTCAATCCAAGTGTAAGTTTGTTCGTAGTACTCATTGCGTTACTGATTTTGGTTGTCGCAGGATTATTAGCAGGACTGATTCCCGCAATTACAGCCATTAAAGTAAAACCGATTGATGCATTACGAACAGAGTAAAAATTAAAAAAATGAAAAATCTATTAAAGTTAGAAGAAATAGGACAGTTTTTATTGTCGGTTATTCTATTTAGCCAGTTAGATTACGCTTGGTGGATTTTTCCTGTAGGTCTTTTATTGCCTGATTTGTCAATGATAGGTTATTTAATCAATCCAAAAATTGGTGCGTGGATGTATAATTTTTTTCATCATAAATTAATAGCTGTTTTGGTTTTTGTTGTGGGTTTTTGGTTGAGTAATTCAATAATTATGTTGGCAGGAGTAATTTTATTTGGACATTCAGCAATGGACAGAATTTTTGGTTATGGACTAAAATTCAATGATAACTTTCAACACACACATTTAGGTTGGATTGGAAAAAATACAAGTCAAAAATAAATATGGAAGAAAATAAAACAACAAGTCAAAAAATTGCAATAGGAATAGCACTCGGAGTTGTTGGAGGAGCTGTTTACGGCACTGTCACAAATAATATTTCTTTGGGAGTTGCATTGGGAATCATCGTTGGTGTGACCATTGGAACAGTTTCCAATATGTTTAAAAATAAAAACAATAACGAATCTTAAACGTCGAACCTCAAATAAAAAGATATATATGAAAAAAGGTTGTACCATTAGCATTTTAGTATTTTTAGCCATTGCTTTTGCAGGTGCTTTATTTTGGTTGTATCAAAAAAATGCACAACCACCAGTGGTTTATGAAACCGAACAAGCCGAAATCCGTTCGATTTCCAAAAGTACCGTTGCCACCGGAAACATTAACCCAAAAGAAGAAGTGTTGATTAAGCCCAATATTTCGGGAATTATTGATGAGGTGTATGTAGAAGCTGGCGACTACATTAAATCGGGCGATTTGATTGCAAAGATTCGTGTTGTTCCGAATGTTTCGAGTTTGAATTCGGCAAATAATCAGATTCAATCCGCTAAAATCGATTTGGAAAATCAGAAAAGGGTCTATGAAAGACAAAAATCACTTTTTGATAAAGGGGTAATTTCTGCGAACGATTTCGATACCGCAGAAACAGCATACAAACAAGCACAACAATCATACAATGCCACGCTTCAAAATGCAGAAATCATTCGCACGGGAACTACAAGCGGAATGTCTAATATTGCACAGACTTTGATTCGATCTACGGTTTCGGGTATGGTTTTAGACGTTCCGGTAAAAGAAGGAAATCAGGTAATTGAAGCCAATAATTTCAACGAAGGAACCACTATTGCAAGTCTTGCTGATGTGAGCAATATGATTTTTGAAGGAAAATTAGACGAATCTGAAGTAGGTAAAATCAAATTGGGACTTCCGTTGGAAATTACAGTGGGAGCGATTGAAAACAAACAATTTGAAGCCGTTTTGGATTATATTGCTCCAAAAGGAGTCAATGAAAACGGAGCGATGCAATTCCCGATCGAAGGTAGTTTGATTAACAGAGATTCTACGTTTATCCGTTCAGGATTGAGTGCCAACGCATCGATTATTTTGGCTAAAGCCGACAGTGTTTTGGCGGTAAAAGAAGGCTTGGTTCAATACGATGAAAAAACAAAAAAATCTTTTGTTGAGGTAATGGTTGATGAACAAAAATTTGAACGACGCGACGTGGAATTGGGTGTAAGCGACGGAATTTATGTAGAAATCAAAAACGGAATTACCAAAGACGATAAAATCAAAGTCTGGAATCAAGTTAAAAAGTAAGCCTCACCCCAACCCCTCTCCAAAGGAGAGGGGAGCGATAAACACTGTACTCTGTCATTTCGAACAGAGTGAGAAATCTCAATTTAAAAATTTATGAAAATCACATCAAAAATAATTGTATCAGCTTGTTTGTTTTTTGGGGTAACAGCGTTCTCCCAACAAAAATGGACTTTGGAAGAATGTGTCAATCACGCTATTGAAAACAACGTTTCTATAAAGCAAATTGAATGGGATAACAAATTAGCCGAAGTCGATCAAAAAGATGCTTTCGGAAATTTTCTCCCTCGTGTAAACGCCACGGCTTCTCATTCGTGGAACGTGGGTTTAAATACCAATATTACAACAGGAATTTTAGAAAATCAAACCACACAATTTACCTCAATGGGTGCCTCTGCGAGTGTGGATATTTACCGCGGATTGCAAAATCAAAACCGTTTTCGTAGGTCAAAATTGGCGTTGATTTCTTCACAATACCAACATCTTAAAATGGAAGAAGATGTGGCGTTGAATGTTGTAAATGCGTATTTACAGGTGTTGTTTAACAAAGAAACGATTAAGGTTCAAAAACAACAATATCATACCGACAGTTTGCAATTGGTTCGTTCAGAAGCTTTAGTGGATGCCGGAATGATTCCAAGTGGCGATTTGTTTGATATGAAAGCAACTATTGCTACAGACAAACAACGGATTATTGAAGCAGAGTATGCGTTATTAGTTTCCAAAATGAGTTTAGCGCAATTGCTTCAATTAGAAGGTTTTAAAGAATTTGACATCGCCGACGTAGAATATGAATTTGAACCGAATACCATCTTTTTTGAAAGTCCGGAATCGATTTATTACAAAGCCCGAAACGAACGTACAGAACTAAAAATCGCCGAGAATAATTTAAAAATCGCTGAAAAGGACATTGAAATTGCCAAAGGTGCTCATTTGCCTTCATTAGTAGGTTTTTACAGTTTCAGTTCACGGGTTTCTTATGCAAAAATTCCTGATGGAATGGGCGGTGAAATGGATCCTTTGCCATTTTTTGATCAGTTTGATATGTATAAAGGACATAGCTTTGGATTGCAGTTGAATATTCCCATTTTTACTGGTTTTGCTACAAGAAATAATGTGGAACGAAGCAAAATTAATTTAGAAAAAACCAAACTTACCTTAGAACAAACCGAATTGGATCTGGAACGCAACATTTACACAGCTTATTCAGATGCAAAAGGAGCTATGGAAACCTATCTGGCTACTGTGGAAATGCTGAAAGCCCGCGAAGAAGCTTTTCGTTATACCAAAGAACGCTACGAAAACGGAATGGCAACCGCTTTTGATTACAACCAGTCACAAACATTATTAGTAAATACAAAATCTGATTTGTTGCGTACCAAATATGATTATCTGTTTCGTACCCGAATATTGGAGTTTTATTTTGGATTACCGATTTATCAGAAAAATTAGTTAGATGAATATAAGTTTTATTAAAAACTTAACCAATAAGTTTCATTTAGTACCTTAAAATTTCATAGATTTATACAGAATTTCAGTACGCTTTTATGCAACGCTTTGTTTGGGTTTTTATTTGTTTGATTGGGTTGGGTTCCTTTGGAGTTTCAGCTCAAGAAAGTCAACGTCCAAAAGTTGGTTTGGTTTTGAGTGGCGGCGGTGCAAAAGGTCTGGCACATATTGGTGTGCTGAAAGTGATAGAAGAACAAGGAATCAAAATCGATTATATTGGCGGTACAAGTATGGGTGCCATTATTGGTGGCTTATACGCATCGGGATATACAGCCACTCAGTTAGATTCCATCTTTAGGTCGGTGGACGCCGATGCTCTTTTACAAGATTACATCCCCAGAATAGCAAAATCTTTTTACGAAAAACGCAACGACGAGATTTACGCGCTGCAACTTCCTTTCAACGATTTTAAGATCGGTAGTCCGGTATCGCTTTCAAAAGGTATGTACAACTATAATTTGATGAATAAATTATTGGCTCACGTACGTTTTGAAAACGACTTTTCTAAACTTCCTATTCCTTTTTTGTGTGTGGCAACCGATGTGGTTACGGGAGAGGCTGTGGTTTTGGAAAAAGGAAATTTGCCGCAAAGCATTTTGGCAAGTGGGGCTTTTCCCTCTTTGTATTCACCGGTGGAAATAGCTGACAGGTTATTGATTGATGGTGGTTTGGCAAACAATTATCCTATTGAGGAAATTCGTAATAAAGGCATCGATATCATTATTGGAGTGGATGTGCAAGACGGAAAAAAAGAACGAAGCGAAATCAGAGGAGCTTTTGATATCCTGATGCAAATTGCCAATTATGGAATGTATCAAGGAATGGAAGATAAAATAAAAGCAACCGATATTTACATAAAACCCGATATCACCGGGTATTCAGTGATTACTTTTGATAAAGGAATTGAAATCATTCAAACAGGAGTTGCTGCAGCCGCAAAAAAACTTCCTGAATTGCAGAAGTTAGGTTCTGATTTCCAAAAAAGTAAACTACCAAACTATATTATTAACGATGAGGTTCTGATTCATTCCGTGAAAATGAATGAACTCAAAAATTACAACAAAGACTATATTTTTGGTAAATTAGGGTATTTTGATAATGAATGCGTTTCGTTTAACCGTTTAAAAGAAGGGATAACTAATTTAAACGCCACACAAAACTTCAAAACAATCAATTATTATTTTGAAAAAGGAACGGAAGAGGAAGAATATTTGGTTCTTAATTTAAAAGAAAATACAGTCAATAGGTTTTTAAAGTTCGGATTACATTTTGATAACCTTTATAAAAGTGGTGCTTTGGTCAATATCACACAAAAGAAATTATTGTTTAAAAACGATGTTGCATCCCTTGATTTTGTATTTGGTGACAACATACGATATAATTTTAATTATTTGATAGATAATGGTTTGAGGTGGAGTTTTGGAATGCAAAGCAGGTTAAATAAGTTTAAATACAATGTAAAACCTTATGATAAAGACTTTTTAACGGATCAAATCTTTCTTTCGGATCTTTTTAATGCCGACTGGACTGATTTAACCAACAGATTGTTCCTTCAGAATTATCATAACGATAAATTTTTGATTGGTCTTGGTTTGGAACATAAATATCAAATTGCCGATATATCAAATGTGTATGTTGGGAAAAGTTGGTTGGACAACAGTCATTATTTAAGTCCCTATTTTAATGTTATTTTCGATACGTATGACAATAAATATTTTCCCACAAAAGGAATAAATTTCAATGCCGAAATAAAACATACGTTGTTGTCATCGGATTACAACGAAAATTTTGAGCCTTTTACTCAGATTAATGGAGAGTTGGGCGGTGTTAAAACATTTTTTGACCGCGTTTCTTTAGAGTTGAAAGGAGATATTGGCGTCACAATCGGTAGTTTGCCATCGTCTAACTTGAACTACTTTTTAGGCGGTTATGGATTTCAGTCATTGTCAAATATTAAACCTTTTTACGGCTACGATTTTTTAAGTCTTAATTCAAATTCGTATTTAAAGACAACTGCTCGGTTGGATTACCGTTTTTACAGAAAACATCATATAAACTTCACGGCAAATTATATGTACCTGAAAAACGCGATGTTTCAGTACAACGATTGGCTGGAACTTCCCATTAAATCTGGTTATGCCTTGGGATATGGCTTCCAAACGGTTATTGGACCTATAGAAATAAAACAATCGTACTCGCCCGAAGTAAAAAAACATTTTACGTGGTTTTCCGTAGGATTTTGGTTTTAGACAACTTGTGTTAATTTTAATTTGATTTTTATTAAATAGTTTTATTTCTCCAAAAATAATTGAGATATTTGGGGTTAAGAAAGAAACTGTAACAAATCAGTTTGTAAAAACAACTGAAAAGGTATGCGGTAGCTTTCATCTGACCTGAAAAAATGTAAAAAATGAAACATTGGCAAGGACTTTTAACAAAATTAAAATACTTCATCAAGCGGAAGCCTGAGTAAAGCGGGGCTGTTTTCGTATTATTTTTATGTTTAACTTTAAAAACAAACGGTTATGCCTTTATACCACAAATTAGGGAATATTCCGCCAAAACGACATACAGTTTTCAAAAAACCAAACGGAGATTATTACTACGAGCAATTGTTCGGAACGGTTGGCTTTGACGGTATGTCCACCAATATGTATCACGAGCAAAGACCTACACAGGTCAAAGAAATCAAAGGTTCGTACAGCGTAAAACCTGAGATTGCCCGTGCCAATAACATTCAGTCGTATCGTTTAAGAGGATTTCAAGTGCCAAAAACACCAGATTTCTTGGAAAGTAGAAAACCGATGTTGACCAATAGTGATTGTACGATTACTTTGGCGGCACCAACGGAAAAAACGCAAGAATATTTTTATAAAAACTCCGATTCGGATGAGTTGATTTTTATCCACAAAGGAACCGGAAAACTGCGTACTATCTTAGGGAATTTAGATTTTAAATACGGTGACTATTTAGTGATTCCGCGCGGAATTATCTATAAAATTGACTTTGATACAGACGACAACCGTTTGTTTATTGTAGAATCGCGTCATCCGATTTATACCCCAAAAAGATACCGCAACTGGTTTGGACAATTGTTGGAGCATTCGCCTTTTTGCGAGCGCGATATCCGTCGTCCGGAAGAAATAGAAACTTATGACGAAAAGGGCGATTTCTTGGTGAAAGTACGTAAACAAGACGAAATCTTTGATATGGTTTATGCCACGCATCCTTTTGATGTAATTGGATATGATGGATTTAACTATCCTTATGCATTTTCTATTCACGATTTCGAGCCGATTACAGGAAGAATCCATCAACCGCCTCCGGTGCATCAAACCTTTGAAACCAGCGCATTTGTAGTTTGCTCGTTTGTTCCACGTTTGTATGATTACCATCCGGATTCTATTCCAGCGCCGTATAATCACAGCAACATCGATTCCGATGAAGTGTTGTATTATGTAGATGGTGATTTCATGAGCCGAAACGACATCGAAGCAGGTCATATTTCATTACATCCAGCAGGAATTCCACACGGGCCGCATCCTGGCGCCATGGAAAGAAGCATCGGACAAACTGAAACACAGGAATTAGCGGTAATGGTCGATACCTTTAAACCATTGATGGTAACTACAGAAGCAATGAAAATTGCCGACGAACAATATTATCAGTCGTGGTTGGAGTAATATCAATTTGCCAATTAGAGAATGAGGACAATTAGATAATTAGGCAATGGTTTTTCTAATTGACTAATTTTCAATCTATCTAATTAAAAAAAAAGATGACCTTTAATGAGAAATACAAAAACAATACAATTCTTTTAAAAACTTTCGAGTTTGCTAAGAATATTGTAGTTTATGCGGAATTGTTAGAATCTAAGAGAAAGTTTGTAGTTGCAAATCAAGTGTTGAAATCAGGCACATCAATTGGAGCAAATGTAAAGGAAGCCCAAAACGCCGAAAGTAAAGCAGATTTTGTACATAAACTTAAAATTGCAATGAAAGAAGCCGACGAAACGGAATTTTGGCTATTTTTGTGCAATGAATTAGAAAGTTATCCCGACTGTATTCTTCTCTTAGAAGAGTTATCAGAGATTTTAAAAATATTAAATAAAATAATAGCAACAATTAAAAGAAATAACTAACTAATTTGTCAATGAGGAAATATGCCAGTTAGATAATTGACTAATTAATGTATTATCTAATTAAGAAATTGACAAATTATCTAATTAATAAAAATTATGTCACAAGAAGAATTGAAATCTGTTGAGTACGGATTAGAAAAAATATTTGAAGGTGCTCAAGATTTTTTACCTATTTTAGGAACAGATTATGTAGAGTTTTACGTAGGAAATGCAAA
>Ga0209075_1004318_pt1 | contig 11446 bp, 8 predicted proteins | sample Stecom2011_FD_187523 | JGI IMG/M metagenome (GOLD analysis project Ga0209075, IMG submission 187523) | Agricultural soil microbial communities from Utah to study Nitrogen management - Steer compost 2011 (SPAdes) (version 2) | ecosystem: Environmental > Terrestrial > Soil > Agricultural land...
TACTTTACAAACTTTCGCCGAAATCTTCTTTAAATTTAGCAATAAGCTTCTGTGGCCAGTCGCTCACAGGCTCTAATCCTCCCATAAAGAATCTAAGTACGGGTGGTTCATAAACAAAACGCAAACCACCAATTAGCTCACGATTTTCATACAACCATGCCATTCGATCTGCAACATACTTAATTTGAGAAAGTGTAAATACGCGACGAGGTACGGCTAGTCTAACCAACTCCATATCAGCAAGAGTTTCATTACCATACTCATCTCTCTGATTTGAAACGGTACCTCTTTCCATGCCCCTAACTCCGGATATAAGAAAAAGAGCTGCAGCAAGTGCACCTGCGGGATATTCATTTTGAGGAATGTGTTCACATACTTTCATTGCATTTACGTGAGCCCCAAGCACTCCTGCAGGCGTTACCATCGGAACATTATGCCTCGCTAAAGAATCTACTAGATATGCAATAAAATCCGGACTTTGGCGAATCATTGTTTCATCAAGTGTCTCATATAAACCAACTGCCATAGATTCAATTTCTCTAACCGATATGCCACCATAGGTTAAGAACCCTTCAAACAGAGGTACAAGTGCTTCCATCTCACGATATATATCCAATTCATTTGTGCATATACCACCTCCACGCGATGAACTCAATTTACGTGCAGAGAAATAAACTATATCTGACAGATCTGTCATTATTTTAATAATATCACCCAGTGAGGCTTCTTTAAATTCTTCCTCTCTTAAATGTATAAGATAAGCGTTTTCTCCCAAGAGACTTGCATCTAAAACCAGACGAATTTTATATTTATCGGCAATAGCTCTTACATCCCTCAAGTTTTGAATCGAAAATGGCTGTCCTCCAATTAAATTGGTAGAGGCTTCCATTCTGATGAAGGGGATGTTTTTTGGACCGTGTATTTTAATAATCTCCTCAAGCTTCTCTATATTCATATTACCTTTAAAGGGATGTGAAGATTCAATTACATAGCCCTCGTCATAAAGTAGCTCTGCAATTTTGCCTCCATACTGCGTAATATGAGCCATAGTAGTGGTAAAATGATAGTTCATCGGAATCAAGCTGCCCTTCTTTATATATGCATTTGCCAAAATGTTTTCGGCAGCACGACCCTGATGTACAGGTAAGAAGTATTTTTTGCCTAAAACTTCCTCAACAGCTTTATGCAAACGGGCAAAACTTTGCGATCCTGCATACGCATCATCTGCCTGCATCATTGCAGCCAGTTGATTATCGCTCATTGCGTTTGTGCCACTATCTGTTAGCATATCAAGAAATACATCGTTTGTAGATAATCTGAAGGTATTGTAGCCACCTTCTTCTAATGCTGCAAGTCTTCTTTCTATTGGCACCAGATGTAGTTTTTGCACAACTCTAACTTTGTGTAACTCTAAAGGGATGTTATCCCCATAAAAAAACTTAATCTCTTCCATGTTTATTTAACTCTTTGTTTATTTAAATTGTGTTATTGCAATAATGTTTGTTTGTATGTTTTTCATGGGAAACATTGAAATCAATTTGATTGCATTCGACCCCACAATAATCGAAAATTGTAATAAAATAATCGTTTTCAGTCGATAAGTGTAATTAATAGGCTGCAAATATAGAATAAATATTTTTTAATTTGCTAAGAAATAGTTGATATTAATATTGTTCACAAGTCATTCAATTAAAGTTATATTGTAGAACCACGATTTAAAAGAATTTAAAATATTTGTGTTTAAGTGTATTCAACATAATAGAAATTTCCTATATTTGCGGAGATATAAATAGTAATAATCAAATTTTTTATAAAAACAAGATCATGGATAAACCTTATGCAATAGGAGTAGATGTTGGCGGTACGAATACTGTAGTTGGTATAGTTGACAAGAGAGGTCAAATTTTAGTAAACGGAAGTATTAAAACAGCAAAACACTCTGAAGTTGAGAATTATCTTGATGAGCTTACAGATCTTATTAATGAGCTTATAGGAAAGATTACAACAAAAGATCAGATTAAAGGTATTGGTGCCGGTACTCCAAATGGCAACTATTTTACCGGAAGTATTGAGTTTGCACCTAATTTACCATGGAAAGGTGTTATTCCTTTTGCGCAATTACTTGAAGACCGCACCGGTATTCCTGTTGCACTCACAAACGATGCAAATGCAGCAGCAATTGGAGAGATGACTTATGGCGCAGCACGTGGTATGAAAGATTTTATTGTTATTACACTAGGTACAGGAGTAGGTAGTGGAATAGTAGTAAATGGTCAGTTAGTATACGGAAACGACGGCTTTGCAGGCGAACTAGGTCATACAATTGTAAGACGTGAAAACGGCAGAGTGTGCGGATGTGGAAGACATGGTTGTCTTGAAGCATATTCTTCTGCAACAGGAATGGCGCGTTCAGCTAGAGAGATTCTCGAAAAGAGACCCGAAGCTAAATCACTATTGAGAAATATGCCTGCAGAAGAAATCACATCTAAAGATGTTTTTGATGCAGCTATGGAAGGTGATGAGATTGCAAAAGAGATATTTGCATTCACAGGCAATATTCTTGGTGAATCATTTGCCGATTTTGTAGCATTCTCTAGTCCCGAAGCTATTATTCTCTTCGGTGGTCTTTCAAAAGCCGGCGATTTAATAATGAACCCAATTCGTGAAAGTATGGAAAAAAATCTACTTCCAATCTTTCAAAATAAGGTGAAGCTTATGTTCTCTGAGCTTAAAGAAAGCGATGCTGCAGTATTAGGCGCAAGTGCATTGGGGTGGGAGGTTAGATAATAACACCATACTTCAATAATAAATATGAAATTACGAGGATGTTAAACAATAAACATCCTCGTTTTTTTATTATGTAACACATAAGATGAGAACTCTTTTGTAATATATCCTTAACAAAATCTTCACTTTAACTTAACCCTAAACATCTGCCAACTCACATTATATCCTATATATTTGCAAAACTATTTTTCATTCTCTCAATAATTAGTTGGCTAAGATTAACAAGTTACTTAGCCCAAGGTTCAGCCAGCAAGTGATTGTCGGCTGTTTTTTTATTTTCGTAAAACTAATGAATTATTTACCTTTATATAATCGATAGATTTTATACCTTTGTAAACTTCAAAACAATAGGATTAATAAATCAAAATTACACGATTAATATAGTTGTATAATGTCACGAAAGATTCAAACAGCACTCATTTCGGTTTATCATAAAGATGGATTGGAAGAAATTCTTAATGAATTAAATCATTTACAGGTAAAATTTATATCAACAGGTGGTACAAGAGATTTTATTACCTCACTAGGATATGAGTGTGAAACAGTAGAAGATGTAAGTGGATATCCTTCAATATTAGGAGGCAGAGTAAAGACACTTCACCCAAAAATATTTGGAGGAATTCTTTATAGGAGAGAAAACGAATCGGATAAAAAACAGGTTAAATCATACGATATCCCATCAATAGATTTGGTAATCGTAGATCTTTACCCATTTGAGGAAACTGTTGCAGACGGCGGTTCTGAGGAAGAAATAATAGAAAAAATAGACATAGGTGGTATATCGCTAATAAGAGGTGCCGCAAAGAATTATAAAGATGTGCTTGTGGTAGCTTCAAAAGAGCAGTACACTCCACTTTTAGCTCTACTAAAAGAGAAAAAAGGTGCAACTTCAATAGAAGAAAGGCGATATTTTGCATCAGAGGCATTTAAAGTTTCTTCTGGATACGATTCTGCGATTTTCAATTATTTTGATGATGATAAAGGCTCAGCATTACGAATTTCATTAAACAACTCAAAGCAACTTCGCTACGGTGAAAATCCACATCAAAAAGGTTCTTTTTATGGCGATTTTAATGAAGTCTTTGAGCAGATACACGGAAAGGAGATATCTTATAATAACCTTTTGGATATTGATGCTGCTGTTTCGCTGATATCAGATTTTGATGAGACTGCATTAGCTATTCTTAAACATAACAATGCCTGCGGTATGGCATGCCGTTCAACAGTAAAAGAAGCCTGGGATGCAGCATTATCTGCCGACCCAATTTCTGCTTTCGGAGGAGTTGTGATAACTAACAAGAATATCGATAAAGAAGCGGCAGCCTCTATTAACGAAATTTTCTTTGAGGTTCTTATAGCACCAAGCTATGATGATGATGCCTTGGAAATTTTGTGCCAAAAGAAAAATCGTGTAATTTTGATACTCAAATCGGTAAAAAAAGCTACACAAAAAATACAATATCGCTCTGTATTAAACGGTACTCTGGTACAGGATGTTAATGATAGCGTGCAAAACAGAAGAGATATAAAAGTTGTTACAGAATCTGCTCCTGATGATGAGCAAATTGACGATCTGCTATTTGCAAATAAATTAGTGAAACATACTAAATCAAATGCAATTGTTTTGGCTAAAAATAAACAATTAATTGCCAGTGGAACCGGTCAAACATCAAGAGTAGATGCACTAAAGCAGGCCATTGAAAAGGCTGGTGCTTTTAATTTCGATCTTAATGGGGCAGTAATGGCTAGCGACGCATTTTTTCCTTTCCCCGATTGCGTAGAAATAGCACATAATGCTGGCATTACTTCTGTTATACAACCTGGTGGCTCAATAAGAGATGCCGAATCAATAGATTATTGCAATAAAAACGAGATGTCTATGGTAACAACCGGAAAACGACATTTTAAACACTAATAACTGACTTAACTATGGGCTTATTCTCATTTACTCAAGAGCTGGCAATGGACCTAGGTACAGCCAACTCCATAATAGTGAACAGCGCGGGTAAAATATTACTTGACGAACCCTCAATTGTTGCACTAGATCGCAAAACCGAAAAAATGATTGCACTCGGTGAAAAAGCGAGACAGATGCATGGTAAAACTCACGAAAATATCCGAACTGTCAGACCTCTGAGAGATGGTGTGATTGCCGATTTTAATGCTGCGGAACAGATGATCCGCGAAATGATTAAAATGGCAACTAAACATAAAAGGGGCTTATTTTCCCCATCACTACGTGTAGTAATTTGTATTCCTTCTGGTAGCACAGAGGTAGAAATCAGAGCTGTGCGCGACTCTGCCGAACATGCAGGTGGGCGTGATGTCTTTATGATATTCGAACCTATGGCTGCTGCATTGGGTATCGGACTTGATGTTGAAGCACCCGAAGGCAACATGATTGTTGATATAGGTGGTGGAACCACAGAGATTGCTGTTATATCGCTTGGAGGAATAGTTTCAAACAAGTCGATAAAAATAGCAGGTGATGATTTCACTGAAGATATACAAGATTATATGGGTCGCCAGCACAATATCAAAGTTGGTGATCGCACGGCCGAGCAAATTAAGATAAATGTAGGTTCTGTTCTTACCGAGCTCGATAATCCACCCGAAGATTATGTTGTTCACGGTCCCAACCGTATGACATCACTGCCTATGGACGTTCCTGTTTCATATCAGGAAGTAGCACACTGTATCGAGAAATCAGTATCTAAAGTTGATTCTGCAGTACTCAGTGCACTAGAGCAGACACCTCCCGAACTGTATGCCGATATAGTACGTAATGGCATTTATCTCACAGGTGGAGGGGCACTGTTAAGAGGCCTCGATAAGAGATTAACAGATAAAATTGGTATCCCATTTCGTGTGGTCGACGATCCTTTGCATATTGTTGCAAAAGGTACAGGTATAGCTTTGAGAAATATTAATAAATTCAGCTTTTTAATGCGTTAATGCGCAATTTATTCAACTTCATTATAAGAAATAGTCACTGGATGCTTGCAGTTATACTCATAGCATTCAGTTTCTATCTCGTATTTGCTCATAATTCATATCAAAGAAGTGTTTATCTAACTTCTGCCAATAATGTAATGGGTTGGATATACAATGTGTCAAATAATGCTATTTCTTTTGTACATTTAAGAAAGAGCAATCAACTTTTATTAGAGCAAAATGCAAAATTAGAGAGTGAGCTTTATCAGCTTAAATCTCATATAAGCAAAATCTCTGATGTCGATTCAACGAATCTACAAGCCTTTGTTACCGATTCAGTTCCTCAACCTCAGTTTACTTTTATTCCTGCAGAAGTTGTAAATCTTAGTTACTCAGGAGCAAATAATTTTATCACTATAAACAAAGGGTTAAAAGATGGAGTGAAACCCGATATGGGTGTAATATCGCAAAGAGGTGTAGTGGGTGTTGTTTCAAATGTCACCGAAAACTTCTCTCTAGTTATTCCAATCATAAACCCAATGTTCAGATTAAGTGCTAAACTTAATAATTCAGAAAATTATGGATCCCTATCGTGGAACGGAGATAATATAAACGAGGCTCAGTTGAGCGAATTGCCTAAACATGAGATTTACAACCAAGGTGATACCGTAGTAACAAGCTTTTCTCGTATTTTTCCAAAACAACTTATTATCGGATTCGTTAGTAGTATTGGAGACTCTAAAGATGATAATTTCAATACCTTTACAGTGGAGCTTGCAACCGATTTCTATTCACTTCAGAATGTGTTAGTTATTAGCGACTTGTATTACGATGAGCAGAAAGAGCTTGAAGATGCTGCTGAAAGATAGGTTCTTATAAAATAATGATTTTAATAGTATGAAGTTAAGATATATACAGGAGTTCTTTCTATTTATATTTCTTATATTGCTGCAAGCAATACTGCTTAACCGGATAAATGTGTTTGGCTTTGCAACTCCGGTATTATATATCTATTTTCTTCTTAAGCTACCTTTTGGCAGAAATCCCTATTATGTAATCATCTCAGGGTTTTTAATGGGATTAATAATTGATATTTTTCTAAATACTCCCGGAATGAATGCTGCAGCCACTACTATTGTTGCTACATTCAGAAAGCCGATACTCAATCTCTTCTACGAAAGAGAGATTTTTGATGAGTTCATACCAGGTATAAATACCGGAACCTCTCAATTTATAAAACTTACAGTTTTTGCAGTATTACTGCATTTAACACTCCTGTTTTTTATTGAGTCGTTTACTCTGTTTAACGCGGTTGATACTTTAATAAGAATAGTATCATCATCTTTAATCTCGATACTTATTATAATTTCGTTAGATGTATTAATTTATAGGAAGAAATCAGGTGAGCAATCCTAAGAATTTGGCAAACAGACAATACATTATTGCTGCATTAGTGGTAATAATTGGTGTGATATACACCATACAATTGTTTAATCTGCAGATATTAAGTCCGCAGTACAGAGACTATGCCGACAGTAATGCTTTCCTAAGAAGAACACTTTATCCTGCCAGAGGTGCAATTTACGATAGAAACGGAGAACTGCTTGTTTATAACAGGCCCACTTACGATGTTATGATGGTGGTTAGAGAGATGACAAGGTTTGATACTTTAGACTTTTGCAGAACACTAGATATTGATGTCGATAGGTTTCACGTACTTGATGCCGAAATGAGAGATCTCAGAAGAAATCCGGGCTACTCATCGTATACCCCTCAACTTTTTATGTCTCAGCTTGATGCTGAGGAGTATGGGCTTTTACAGGAGAAGCTTTATAAGTTTCCAGGAATATATATACAAAGTAGAACCGAGCGACAGTATAATTTTCCAAACATGGGGCTAATTTTGGGCTACGTTGCAGAAGTAGATAAAAATAAAATGGCTGCAGATCCCTACTATTTAAGAGGCGATTATGTCGGAAAGTCAGGCATTGAGTTGTCGCATGAATTAGATTTAAGAGGCGAAAAAGGAGTTGAGATACTACTTCGAGATGCACATGGCAGAGTTCAGGGTCGTTACGATGAAGGAAATCAAGATAAAGCACCGGTCTCAGGTAAGGATCTAACTCTGGGTATAGATATAGAATTGCAGGCATACGGAGAATTGCTGATGCAGAACAAGGTGGGTAGCATAGTGATGATTGAGCCATCAACCGGTGAAATATTAGCTATGATTTCTGCACCTTCATATGATCCTGCTTTGCTAACAGGAAAGGACTTTGGCAGAAATTATCAGGCACTCGAAAATGATCCATACAAACCTTTAATAAACCGTTCTATCGCCGGCACATACCCTCCCGGATCAACTTTTAAAGCTGCACAGGGACTAGTTTTTCTTGAGGAGGAGATTATCACTCCCGAAACAATGTTTTCATGTTATGGCGGATATCCACCACTTGGAGGCAGACCCCGATGTCATGGTCATCACTCACCACTTGCAATTCAATATGCGCTGGCAACATCCTGTAACTCATTTTTTAGTTATGGATTAAACTATATGCTCAATAACCGTACAAAATATGCAAATACCAGAGAATCGTTTGATGTGTGGCGAGATCATATGGTTAATATGGGATTTGGTTATCGATTAGGTATCGATCTTCCTTCCGAAAAAAGAGGGTTCATACCCAATAGCAAATTTTATTCAACCGTCTTTAATACCGAAAGATGGCATGTGCACAACATAATTTCTATTTCAATAGGTCAGGGCGAGATATTAACAACACCTTTGCAGATAGCCAATCTGGGAGCAACAATAGCTAACAGAGGCCACTTCTACACACCACACGTTGTAAGCGAAGTTAAAAACGGTAATCTCGAGTCGGTCTTCACAACTAAACACGAAACAGGGATAGATCGAGCACACTATGAACTAACAGTTAAAGGTATGGCAGATGCAGTTACAGTAGGTACATGCAGGGGTATAAATTTAGAACCACTTGTTGAGGTTTGTGGCAAAACAGGTACGTCAGAAAACCCTCATGGCGATGACCACTCTTTGTTTATGGGCTTTGCACCAAAAGACAATCCCGAGGTTGCTATCGCAGTGATAGTAGAAAACGGTCGTTTTGGAGCAACCAATGCTGTACCAATCGCCCGCCTCATGCTGCAGAAGTACTTCAGAGGCGAGATTCCCGAAAGTGATAAATGGCTAGAACAGACAATTATGTCTCGCGAAATACTTCCTTATGTATATACCCGAAATATACCCACAGAGGTTTACTAAATACGAAATATAGTATAAAATATATGGTAAGTAATACAAATAAAGATATTATGGAAAAGGGGAGTATCGACAGACCAACATTTCTCCTTTATCTTCTGTTTGTATTAGTTGGATGGTTTAATATATATGCAGCAAGTTACGATCTAGAGAATGCAACTGAGATGTTCGACCTTTCCACGAGAGCCGGTTCTCAGCTAATATGGATTGGCACCTCTCTTCTACTTGCATTTGCATTAATGAAAATTGAGGTAAGATTTTACGAGACATACGCCTTCCTGTTTTATTTGGTAGGAATTGCACTACTTATAATAACTCTTATTTTTGCCAAAGAGATTAATGGATCCAGGTCGTGGTTGATATTAGGGCCTGTTCGACTGCAACCTGCTGAGTTTATGAAGTTTATTATAGCTCTTTTATTAGCCAAAGTCATACATTCATACGATTTTAAGCTGATGCAAAAGAGTAATTTGATATTGGTTTTAGCCATTATTCTTCTACCGGTTATACTAGTTATATCTCAAAGCGAAACAGGAACAGCATTAGTTTATATGAGTTTTATTCTAGTGCTTTACAGAGAAGGACTGCCCGGAGGAGTATTATTTATGGGAATAGCTGCCATTACATACTTTATACTTGGCATAAAGTTCTCAGAAACTCAAATAGGTTCGTTTTCATTTGGAGAGATTATCTCAACAGTGCTAATAATAATTTTTTCTTCCGGATTAGTGTGGAATTACCTGAAACGCATAAGAAGTAGTTTTTACATAATCCTCATTTCAGCTTCAATCGGACTGGCTGCTTATATAGTTTCTCTTTTCAAGATAGAGGTCGATTGGGGGTTGGTGGCAATTATTGCTCTCATCTCCACAGCATTGTATTTAATTTTTCTTTTCCTCAGATACAGAGTAAAAACCTATCTATATATATTATTATTTCTAATTGGCTCTTTTGTCTTTCTCGAGTCAACAGAATATGTGTTCAACGAAGTGCTGCAGCCTCACCAGCAAATGAGAATAAAGGTGACCCTTGGCATGGAACAAGATTTGAGAGGTGCCGGATACCACGTTGGGCAGTCCAAAATTGCAATTGGTTCAGGCGGATTAACCGGAAAAGGGTACCTTAATGGAACCCAAACCAAGCTCAAGTATGTACCCGAGCAGGATACAGATTTCATTTTCTGTACTATAGGCGAAGAGCATGGTTTTATTGGCTCCACAATTGTTTTAATATTATTTACAATCTTTATCCTCAGGCTGTTAAAGCTAGCCGAGCGGCAAACATCTACATTTGGCAGGGTATATGGATATGGAGTTGTTAGTGTATTTTTCTTCCATCTTCTGGTAAATGTGGGCATGGTTATAGGGATAATGCCAGTTATAGGAATACCGTTGCCATTCTTTAGCTACGGAGGTTCTTCACTTTGGGGTTTCACTATACTGCTTTTCATCTTTTTGCGTATCGATAAATCGAGAAAACGAACATAAAATATTTGCAATCTGCTGTTTTGAAGTTCAGTACTCAATTATCCAAATTCATTTAAACATAATCAATTATTTATAAATACCCCTCTATTTTGCAGAACAGATTAAAATTATTTTAAATTTGTTCTCTGAAGTTATACTATTTCTCGCTTTGGCATAATGCATGTAAACTTGATTCTTTGCATTTAGCTTAACGAAATAGTTCTTTAAATAAATCAACAGATTATATAATAGGGGCTATGAATAAAACAGCATTAATAACAGGAGCATCTAAAGGAATTGGTAAAGAGCTAGCACTAATATTTGCCAAAGACAATATCAATCTGGTGTTAGTGGCAAGAAGCAGCGAAATTCTAAATCAATTTAAAGAAGAACTAGAATCAAAGTATTCAATATCTGTTTTGGTAATTGTTAAAGATCTATGTTCCAGAAACTCTGTTGAAGAGCTGTTCAGCGAAATAAAAGATAATAATACCGAAATTGATTATTTGGTTAATAATGCCGGTTTCGGAGATTATGGTGCTTTTGCCGATACTGCTTGGGAAAGGTATGACAAAATGATTGCACTTAATGTTACTACTCTTACACATTTATCACACCTTTTCATAACCGACTGGAAAGGTCGAAAGTCTGGGCGCATTCTTAACATTGCCTCCACCGCAGCTTTTCAGCCTGGACCAATGATGGCAGTTTATTTTGCAACCAAATCATTCGTATTAAGCCTGTCAGAAGCGGTAGGGCGCGAACTGAAGAACGATAATATAAGCATCACAACGCTCTGCCCTGGCCCCACAAAAACAAATTTTGGCGATGAGTCTAAAATGAATGCATCAGACCTTGTAAAAAACGTAAAAATTGCCAATGCCAAAGAAGTAGCTCAACTAGGCTATAAATCAATGATGAAAGGCAAAACTACTGTTATTCATGGGTCAGTCAACAAGCTGGCTCCCTTTGCAATTCG
>Ga0209075_1004319_pt1 | contig 11441 bp, 7 predicted proteins | sample Stecom2011_FD_187523 | JGI IMG/M metagenome (GOLD analysis project Ga0209075, IMG submission 187523) | Agricultural soil microbial communities from Utah to study Nitrogen management - Steer compost 2011 (SPAdes) (version 2) | ecosystem: Environmental > Terrestrial > Soil > Agricultural land...
CTGGAGTTGGAACAGTCGTTCAAGCATGACGGGGGTCTGCCTCTCGGGATGCCTGGGTTGGGGTTTGAAACTCTGTTTACGTGCGGAAATCGTGAACTGGGTGAAAAAACGGCAATCTTACCGGCTCACGGGTCTCAGGCCAAGGCCAAGGAATGATTGACCGTTCAGCCCGTGCTGTGATCTCGCTGTAGCCGGATATCGAAACAGACGGCCAGCATGCGTACGGTTACTATGAACAACAGGCCGATGGTCAGGGCGATAGACTCGCTTTCCAGGAACCACTGGCACACAAAGTACAGCCAGCATCCGGCGAATGCGATGGAGGCGTAGATCTGATCCTTACGAAAGATGAAGGGGACTTCGTTGCACAGAGTGTCGCGCAGTGCGCCGCCGAAGCAGCCCGTCATTACTCCGAGCATGGACGCGATAAACCAGGAATGGCCCAGGTCCAGCGCCAACTGGGCGCCGAGAATCGAGAAAATGCCGAGGCCAATGGCATCCGGGAAAACAATACGGGATTCCTTGAGACTGTGCGCCCGGCTCCAGTAACTGAACACAATCGCCATGGCCAGAATCAGGATAGGCTGCTCCTGGTGCTTGATCCAGTACAGCGGGTGGTTATCCATGATCAGATCCCGCAATGTGCCGCCACCCAGAGCCGTAATAAAACCGATGGCGAAAATGCCCACGGGGTCCATGTTCTTCGAACGCGCGACAATCATGCCGGAAATGGCAAATGCCACAACCCCAATCATTTCAAGTGTATAGATGATGTCGAACATGGCCGGCTCTGGGGCAGAAAGTGTACGTAAGCAAAGGCGATCAAACGGGAGCGCGAAGGATAGCTGAAAACGGGCTCGAATTCACCTGACGACACCCCATGGTGCCGGGCCAGGATGAAGAACAGAGACAGGATGCAGAATTACCCGGGGAGTGATCTGTCAGCCCCTGGAGCAGGGGTAGAGCCCCACGTTGCCCGTATTCTGCTTGTGTCTCACCAGAGAATTCTTCAGGACCCAAGGCATCGTAATGTCCGGACGTTGATCGAGGAGCCCGTGGCCGAGCGTTCGTTCACAAACTGGTCAACCACGACGAGCCGGTCCGCAGTACGTCACCCGCCCCACAAACCCTGTCTCCAGGCCTAAAAGCCGGGTTGGTTGTTGCTGCGGTGGGCCTGGTCGTGGCGCTGGCGGTCAGCGCGACCCTGTTGTAAGGCTGAATCAGCGTGGTTTATGCGAAATGATAAGCGATCTTGATTTGCTTCATGATGCAACTGCGTTTAGCTTGATGCGATTCAATAAGAAAGCTGAACAAAACGCCGCTTGAGCCCGAAACATAGCAGTTACGCTGATCGGCCCCAAGGCATCAGGAGAGATCATGAAAGCCATACTGTGTAAAGAATACGGACCTGCCGAAAACCTCGTTATTGAGGACATCCCCAGCCCGGAAGCCAAGGGCCGGGGCGTGAAAATCCGGGTGAAGGCCGCGGGCCTCAATTTCCCGGATACCCTGATCATTGAGGGCAAGTACCAGTTGCAGCCACCCATGCCGTTTTCACCGGGCGGCGAGCTGGCGGGCGAAGTGATCGAAGTGGGCGAGAAAGTTACCCGCTTCAAGCCAGGCGATCGCGTGGCGGCCCTTACGGGGTGGGGTGCGTTTGCCGAGGAGGTCGTTGCCCCCGAATCCAACCTGTTGCCCCTTCCAGATGGCATGCCTTACGAGCAGGCGGCCGGTTTCATGATGGTGTATGGCACCTCCTATTACGCGCTGAAACAGCGGGCTAACATTCAGCCTGGCGAGACCTTGCTGGTGCTCGGCGCCAGCGGTGGCGTTGGTCTGGCAACCGTTGAGCTAGGCAAGGCCATGGGCGCAAAGGTAATCGCGGCGGCCAGCACAGCCGAAAAGCTGGAGGTGGCCAAGGCCGCCGGCGCTGATGAGCTGATTAACTATTCTGAAGAATCCCTGAAAGAAGCGGTGAAGAAGCTCACCAAAGGCAAGGGTGTGGACGTGATCTACGACCCGGTCGGCGGCGACTTCACCGAACAGGCCCTGCGCTCCATGGCCTGGAACGGTCGCCATCTGATCATCGGTTTTGCCGCAGGCGACATTCCGAAGGTACCGGCAAACCTGACGTTGCTGAAGGGCTGTTCGGTGGTCGGGGTGTTCTGGGGCAGCTTCACCCAGCGGGAGCCGGAGGCCAGTGCGAAGAACATGATGGAGCTGTTGCAGCTGTACAGCGAGGGCAAAATCGACCCGAAGGTCAGCGAGGTATTCGAATTCGACCAGTACGCCGAGGCTCTGGGTGCCCTGACCGGTCGCCGTGCCACGGGTAAGATTGTTCTTCGGGTTGGTTCCTGAACCTTGGTCTGAGCTGGTTTCCTAGCCTTCTGGTTCAGGTGTGCGCCGGGTTGGGGACGTCTTCCAAAAAAACGCTACGAGCACATCCATGTGCGCTTCGTTCGGGCCATCCCTGGCCCTCAAGATTTTTTGGAAGACGTCCCCAACCCGGCGTTCGAGCATCGAGGAATAGTCATCTGAATAATGACGCTGGTGAGTCCTGTTTTTGCTGACTATTGTCCCGAAATTCGAGGGTGAGAGTGGGGACTCCCTCCCAAAAATCTCGGAGGCCATGGATGGCCGGAGCGAAGCGCACATGGATGTGCTCGTAGCGTTTTTTGGGAGGGAGTCCCCACTCTCACCACCCCCGAAACCCGGCAGGCTAGGGCCGAACTAGCCCCCACCACCAAAAGTCAGAACCGAACACCACCAGCATCGATATCGGCCACCAACTCCGGCGTGAGCTGCGTGTACGAGGATGAGCCCGGAAGCCACGCGTAAACCTCCTCATGGGGGCGAGACAGAGAGTAGCCAAGCTTCTGGATATCCACCTTCCGGTACTTGAACGTGCCCGTCTTCTCGATGGCGTGGGTTACCCGCACGAAAACCGGTATCGCATACGGTGGCAGATTGTCCTGAAGATAGGCGAACAGCCTGTCCGCATCAAAAGACGCCTCCGGATTCTGCGGCACCAGCGTCACCATGCCGGCTTTGCCATTGGTGTTCGGAATCTCCACGCCGTAGACAATCGCCTCCTGAACCATGCCGGAGCCGTCGATGATGTTTTCCACTTCGGTGGTGGAAACGTTCTCCCCTTTCCAGCGGAAGGTATCGCCCATGCGGTCGACAAACTGCAGGTGTCGGCAGCCGATTTCCTTCAGCACATCGCCGGTGTTGAACCAGGCATCGCCTTTTTTGAAGGCATCGCGAAGGATCGATTTTTCCGTGGCCTCTTTTTGGGTGTAGCCCTCAAACGCCCACTTCTTGTTGATCTCGCCGATCAACAAACCCGGCTGGCCTTTTTTTACTTCTTCCAGGCGACCTTTGCTATTTCGGATCGGGTCGCGGGTGCCCTCGTGGTACTTCACCAGCTTGTAAGGGGCTGTGGAGAAGCCCACGGTGTTGTCCATGTTGAAGAAGTTGCTGAAGCCGATGTTGCCCTCAGACGAGGCGTAAAGCTCCGCCACTTTGTCGATGCCGAAACGCTCCTTGAACTCGGTCCAGATCGACGGGCGCAGGCCGTTGCCGATCATCTTGGTCAGGCCGTGGTTGCGGTCCTGTGCGCTGGGGGGCTGATTCAGCAGGTAGCGGCAGAGTTCGCCGACGTAGCCGAAGGTGGTGGCGTTGTATTTCCGGACGTCGTCCCAGAACGCGCTGGCGGAGAACTTTCGGCGCAGGGCGATGGCGGAGCCGCCGGCCAGTACCGAGCCCCAGCACACCAGCAGCGCGGTGCCGTGATACAGGGGCAGGGTGCAGTAGAGAACGTCTTCCGGTTCCATGGCGAGGGACAGCATGCCAAAGCCGCCATAGGCCCGGATAAACTTGCGGTGTGATCCAGGGGCGGCCTTCGGCAAGCCAGTGGTGCCGGAGGTGTACAGATAAACGGCGGTGTCGCCCATGGTGACGTTGTTCGTGAGCATGGGGCGGGTGGATGATCGCTGGCTGACTTCGAGTGCCATATTGGTGTAGCCCTGCGGTGCTTCGCCAAATGTATTGAGGGTATTGGCATCGGCCAGGTACTGCAGGGGCTTGGTATGGCGTAGCTGGATGTCGTCGCGCACACCCTCGGCGTGGTCAACCAGCTCAGCGCCGACCACCAGCATACGAGGCTGGATCAGGTTGATGCTGTGGGCCAGGACCTTGCCCTTCTGTGAGGTATTCAGCATGGCGCAAGCCACGCCGACCTTGGCGGCGCCAACCACGGTGGCCAGCAGTTCCGGGCGGTTATCCAGCAGTACGGCAATGGCGTCGCCCTTCACCAGTCCCTGGTCCTTCAGGTAATGGGCAACCCGGTTGCTCCAGGCGTCGAGCTCTGACCAGGTGATGGTGCGATCATCGAACAGAATGGCCGGGCGATTCGGGTATTTGTCGGCGTTGCGTTCAACCAGTCGGCCCAGCGTCAGGTCTTTGTTGTCGTCCTTCAACCGGTAGTAGTAGAGCCCCTTGGCCACATAGGGGAATTTTTTCAGTACCGTTGGCAGGCTGCGTAGGATGTCGCGCGCGGTTACGATGTCTTGGCTCATGTTGCTTCCGTTTCAGTCGTCATTGTCTTTATGAGTTTTGAACCACGGAGCAACACTCAGAGCCCCGCGGCTAATCCAGGAACAGATCCGGCAGTAGCGGTTTGTCGCCCTGGGCGTACCGGTAGTGTTCAAAATCCTCTATGCCATCCTGACGAAGCACCTCTTCATCAATTAGCGCCTGCCCCGTCAGTTCATCTGCGGTGCGGGAGAGAATGCTGACCGCCGCATCCGCCATGATCTCCGGTTTGCGGCCCTGGGCCATGAGTTGCGGCCCGCCCACTTCGTACTCGATGGCCGCCGTGGCGATCAGCGTTTTTGGCCACAGGCAGTTCACGGCAATGCCGTAGCGGCGGAATTCCTCGGCCATACCCATGCTGAGCATGGTCATCCCATATTTTGTGGTGGTGTAAGGCCCGTATTGGGCAAACCACCGGGTGTTCAGGTTCAGTGGCGGCGACAGGCTCAGAATGTGGCCGCCGGATTGCTTCAGCCAGGGTAGGGCAGCCTGGCTGCACGTGAACACCGCCCGGGCATTGACCTGGTGCATCAGGTCGTAGCGGCTTACCTTCAGGTTTTCCACACCGGTCAGGCGGATGGCGCCGGCGTTGTTCACCAGTGCGTCGATGCCGCCGAACTGATCGGCGGCTTCTTCCATTCGTTGCCTTACCTGGCGTTCATCCCGCACGTCCAGCACCAGCGGCAGCGCCTGGCCGCCGGCGTTGCGGATTTCCTCCGCCACGGTGTGGATGGTGCCCGGTAGTTTCGCATGCGGTGTATCGGTCTTGGCGCCAATCACCACATTGGCCCCTTCCCGGGCGCAGGCCAGGGCGATGGCGCGGCCGATGCCCCGGCTTCCGCCGGTGATGAACACGGTGCGTTGATGGAGTCGGCTCATGCGTCGGCCTCCTCGTTTGCTTCTACCTGAACCAGCAGTTGGCCCCGTTTAACCTGATCACCCTGCCGGGCGAGCAATTGGCCGACGGTGCCGCTGCGATCGGCCTTCACCGGGTGCTCCATTTTCATGGCCTCCAGAATCACCAGAGTCTGGCCCTGTTCCACCTGATCCCCTTCGGCCACCAAAACATCAATGATGCCGCCATCCATGCTGGCCTGTACCTTGCCACTGCCAGCGCCTTGGGCACCCTGTGCCGGCTGGTGGGTGATGTCCCGAACTGACCAGGAGCGCCCGAATGCCTGCAAATATAGGGAATCTCCGCTCCGGTAGTATTGGCACCGCTGACGAACCCCATTGTCGATAATGCATAGCAGGCCAGGTTCCTGGCTTTGCAGTTGCAGCTCATAATGTTCTTCGCCGTGGGATACCTGCAGTGTGTGGCCGCTGTGGCGGACCAGCAGTTCCAGGCTGTCATCCTGAGTTTCCAGCTTCATGGGCATGACCGTGGTCGGGGCATTGCTCCAGCCTTCCTGACCTTTGCCGCTCAGGCTGAGAACGCAGGCGCTCAGGGCCAGTTCACGGATGGTGAGCCGCTGGGGCGCCAGGGATGGATCATCCTTGAACGCCTGTTGCAGGAACGCGGTGGTGGCTTCACCGGCACCGAAGGTGTCGTCAGCAATAATGCGACTGAGGAAGTGCCGGTTGGTGGTCACACCAAATACGGCGGTATCTTCCAGGGCCCGGATCAGCCGGCGGCGAGCTTCGTCCCGGTTCTGGCCCCAGGCAATGACTTTCGCCAGCATGGGGTCGTAGTGGGGGCTGACCACATCGCCGGAGCGCACGCCGGTGTCGTAGCGCAATCCTTTCCTTTCTGCCGGGGTAAATTGATGCAGGGTGCCGGTTTGTGGAGTAAAGCCGTTGGCCGGGTCTTCGGCGTACAGGCGCACCTCGATGGCATGGCCGTTGAGTTCAATCTCGTCCTGCGCCAGCGGCAGCGGGCGGCCTTCGGCGACCATCAGCTGCCAGGCGACCAGGTCCTGACCAGTGATCAGTTCGGTGACCGGGTGTTCCACCTGCAGGCGGGTGTTCATTTCCAGGAAGTAAAAGTTGCGGTCTTTGTCGACCAGGAATTCCACGGTGCCGGCGCCTTCGTAACCGCAGGCCAGGGCGGCTTTGACGGCCGCTTCGCCCATGGCTTTGCGCAGCTCAGGGGTGACGAAGGGCGAGGGTGCTTCTTCGACGACTTTCTGGTGCCGGCGCTGTACGGAGCAGTCCCGTTCACCCAGGTACACGGCGTTGCCGTGGCGATCGGCAAAGACCTGGATTTCCACGTGGCGGGGTTCGATAACGGCTTTTTCGATGATCAGCTCGTCGTCGCCGAAGGCTTGCTTGGCTTCTGAGCGGGCCCGTTTGATGTTGTCGGCCAGCTCGTTTTCGCTTTCAACCAGGCGCATGCCCCGGCCACCGCCGCCTGCGGAAGCTTTGAGCATGAGGGGGTAGCCAATGTCTTTGGCGGCGGTGATGAGCTCGTCGTCGCTGGCCCCGTTACCTTTGCCAGGGCCTTCATATCCAGGAACCACCGGTACGCCGGCTTCCTGCATGGCGATTTTTGAGCGGCGTTTGCTGCCCATGAGTTCGATGGCGTTTTCGGGCGGGCCTACGAAGGTGAGGTCGGCCTGTTTGATGGCTTTGGCGAAGCTGGCGTTTTCGGAGAGAAAGCCGTAGCCGGGGTGGATGCAGTCGGCGCCGGTTTTCTTTGCGGCATCGAGGATGGCGTCGGCGTTCAGGTAGGAGGCGGCCACTTGTGCCGGGCCTATATAGACGGCTTCGTCGGCTTGTTCAACGTGCAGGGCGTTGGCGTCGGCTTCGGAGTAGACGGCAACGGTTCGGTAGCCCAACGCCTTGGCTGTGCGGATGACCCTGACGGCGATTTCGCCACGGTTAGCGATTAACAGTTTTTTTAACATGTCCGTTTCCTACCTTATCTGCGGAGACCGCTTACTGATGGAGCCTGTCCGCACCATTGGCGGGGTGGGCCTCCGGAAAAACGCTACGAGCACCCCTGCGGGGTCCGGCCAGCAATCATAGATTGCTGTCGTTCGGCTGCGCATGAAGCTCCGCTTCATAAACACTTGCCTTACCCATGTGCGCTTCGCTCCGGCCATCCATGGCCTCCGAGATTTTCCGGAGGCCCACCCCGCCAATGGCGCTCCCGCGACCTTGGGTGTTGCCTGCTCAACTACGATTGAACAGTCTCAATGTTTGTTGTTGTGCTTCTTAGCTATCTGCCCACTTGGGCTCACGCTTTTGCATGAACGCCATGGTGCCTTCTGTGCCTTCGGCGCCTCGAATGGCGGCGGCAAATTTCTCAGCGGCGTCATCCAGCAAGCCTGCCATGGGTTCGTGACCGACCCGGTGCAGTAACGCTTTGGTTTCTGCCGTGGCATTCGGGGCGCACAGGCGAATGCGTTCCAATGCCTGGTTCAGCATGTCGCTCAGCTGTTCTTCGGATTCCGCAACCTGGTGAACGATGCCGAGCGCGCAGGCTTCCGCTGCGTCGATTCTCAAGCCCAGAAGGGCCAGTCGACGGGCCTGGGTCAGGCCGATGCGTTCTACTACGAACGGGGCGATCTGGGCCGGGATGACGCCGAGGGTGGTTTCCGGCATGCCGAATTTCGCAGTTGGGCCGGCGATGGCGAGGTCAGAGACGCAGGCCAGGCCGAAGCCGCCGCCCATGACGGCGCCTTCGGTGATGGCGATGACGACTTTGGCGGATTCGTTGACCTGCTGGATCATCTGGCCGAAGGCGCGGTTGAGTTTGTAGAACGGGTCGTCGCGGCCTTCGCCGGCTTTCTGGCCCCGGGCGCCGGCCATGTCTTTGATATCGCCGCCGGCGCAGAAGTGTCCACCGGCGCCGCGGATGACGACGGCCCGGATGGTTTGGTCGTGTTCGACGTCGCTGAACACGGTTGAAAGCTCCGCGACCATGTGGAGGCTCATGGCGTTGCGGACGTCGGGGCGGTTGATGGTGATGAACAGGGTGGGGCCCTGTTTTTCAAGAATCAGGGTTTCGCACTGGGGTAGCTGTTCCATAAAAAGGCTCCGTTTTCGGGCGGCAATCGGGTACCAGTCGCAATGTTCGGGGCCTTGGGGGCAGGTAGGGCTTTCCGGGACTGTCTGCAGCAGGGATGCTGCAGTCAAGCGTACATGGATGTATTCACAGCGTGTCCCGGAAAGCCCTACCTGACCGCGAGGCCTGACTCCAAATTCCAAACGTTAGTCGCGTTTCTTGCCAGGCAAAGTACCCATCAGCTTGCAGATGATGCCCAGCATGATTTCGTCGGCGCCGCCGCCGATGGAGACCAGCCGCACATCGCGGTAGGCCCGTGACAGGGGGTTGTCCCACATGTAGCCGTTGCCGCCCCAGAACTGCAGGCAGGTGTCCGTCACTTCGCGACCTAAACGACCCGCTTTCAGCTTGGCCATAGACGCCAGCTTGGTGACATCCTTGCCTTCAACGTGCAGCTCACAGGCCTGGTACGTCAGCGCTCGCAGGGCTTCGATTTCGGTCTGCAACTCCGCCAGGCGGAAGTGGATGTACTGGTTATCGATCAGCGGCTGACCAAACGTCTTGCGCTCGCGGCAGTACTCGATGGTCTGGGTAACGCAGTTTTCCAGAGCCTTGATGACATTGGCCGCGCCCCACAAGCGCTCCTCCTGGAACTGCAACATCTGCATCATAAAGCCCGTGCCCTCGGCACCGATGCGATTGCGCTGGGGAACCCGCACGTCGTCGAAGAACACCTGCGCCGTTTCAGACGACCGCATACCCAGCTTGTTCAGGTGCGGGCTGAAAGTGATGCCCGGGGTGTTCATGGGCACGATCATCAGGGTCTTGTTCTTGTGGGGCTTGTCGTCGCTGGTGTTGGCCAGCAGGCACATGAAATCCGCTTTCGGAGAGTTGGTGATCCACATCTTGGAGCCGTTGATGACGTAGTCATCGCCATCTTTCTTGGCGGTGGTCTTCAGGCCGGCCACGTCGGAGCCGGCGCCTACTTCACTCACACCGATACAGCCCACCATATCTCCGGCGATGGCCGGCGCCAGGAAGTCCCGTTTCAGTTCATCGGAGCCGAAGCGCGCGATGGCGGGGGTGCACATGTCGGTCTGCACGCCCACGGCCAGCGGTACACCGCCACATTTGGCCATGCCCAGTTCCTCAGCCGCCACCAGGTTGTAGCTGTAATCCAGGCCCATGCCGCCGTATTCTTCCGGCTTCTGGATACCCAGCAGGCCCAGATTGCCAAGCTTCTTGAACAGGTCGTGAATCGGAAACTCGCCGGCTTCTTCCCATTCGTCGCAGTGTGGGTTGATTTCCTTTTCCACGAAATCGCGGACGGTTTTCCTGAGCGCTTCGTGTTCGGCTGTGAATTTCATTGTTGTTCTCCCAGTCAATCAGTGTGGAAATCAGAAACGGGCGACGCCGTAAACGTTGGGTCGTAGTTGTCTTTGTTCTGCTTCGCGGCAAACCGACAACACCATGGCCAGTACCCGGCGGGTATCCCGTGGATCGATCAAACCGTCGTCCCATAGCCGTGCGGTACCGAACAGGGCGGTGGAGCCGTCTTCGAGTTTCTTGGCGGTGGCCTGCTCCAGGAACGACAGGGTTTTTTCGTCCGGCTCGATGCCGCTTTTGCGTTGTTTTTCTTCAGCCACGATGCGCATGACCTTACCAGCCTGGGCCGGGCCCATGACGGCGGTGCGGCTGTTGGGCCAGGCGAAGATGAATCTCGGGTCCAGTCCCCGGCCGCACATGGCGTAGTTGCCGGCGCCGTAGGAACCGCCTACCACCACGGCGAGCTTCGGAACCCGACAATTGGCCACGGCCTGAATCATCTTGGACCCGTGTTTGATGATGCCGTTCTGCTCGGAGTGCGTGCCCACCATGAAACCGGTGGTGTTATGCAGAAACAGGATAGGCGTTCCGGCCTGATCGCACAGTTGAATGAACTGCGCCGCCTTGGTGGAGCCTGCCGGCGTAATCGGGCCGTTGTTGCCGATGATGCCCACACTATGCCCCTGAATCCGGATGGTGCCGCACACGGTCTGGCTGTCGTAGTCGTTCTTGAAATCCAGGAACCGGGAGCCGTCGGCGATGCGGGCGAGGATTTCGCGCACGTCGTAGGGCTTCTTGGCGTCGGAAGGAATCACGCCCAGCAGCTCTTCAGCCGGATACAGCGGCTCGTCCCACTGAGGTTCCTGGCGCAGCGGCAGGTTTTCGTTCCAGGGCAGGGCGCCGAGAATTTCCCGGGCCTGGCGGATGCCGTCGGCGTCGTCTTCGGCCAGGTATTCGGCGGTGCCGGCAACCGTGGCGTGCATTTCCGCGCCGCCCAGTTCTTCATCGGTGGCGACCTCGCCCGTGGCCGCTTTCAGCAGCGGCGGGCCGGCCAGGAACATCTTGGCCTGCTCGCGCACGGTGATCACGTAATCGGACAGGCCTGGCTGATAGGCACCACCGGCGGTGGCGTTGCCATGCACCACGGTTACTTGCGGAATTCCGGCTGCGGACATCCGTGCCTGGTTGGCAAATCCCCGGGCGCCAAGCACAAAAATATCCGTGGCGTAGTTCAGGTTGGCGCCGCCAGATTCTGACAGCGACACCACCGGCAGCTTGTTCTCCATGGCGATCTGCTGCAGGCGCAGGGTCTTGTCCAGACCGGCGGGGGTAATGGTACCGCCCTTAATGGCGCTGTTGCTGGCTACCACCAGACAACGCACCCCCGCTACTCGACCAATGCCGGCAATAATCCCGCCACCGGCCATGGAGCCGTCTTTGTCGTCGTGCATCTTGTAACCGGCCAGGGAACACAGCTCCAGAAACTCACTGCCCCGATCCAACAACCGATTGATGCGATCCCGCGGCAGCAATTTGCCCCGCTTGGTAAACTTCTCCCGGGCCGATTCCG
>Ga0209075_1004320_pt1 | contig 11437 bp, 9 predicted proteins | sample Stecom2011_FD_187523 | JGI IMG/M metagenome (GOLD analysis project Ga0209075, IMG submission 187523) | Agricultural soil microbial communities from Utah to study Nitrogen management - Steer compost 2011 (SPAdes) (version 2) | ecosystem: Environmental > Terrestrial > Soil > Agricultural land...
TGCGGGAGACCCATGAACCCGCCCTGGGGGTGTTCTTCGGGCAGCGCCTCAATCCCATGACCCATGGCGTGCTCGGGCAGGCGGTGATGACCGCGTCCACCATCCAGCAGGCCCTGGAGATCGTGGTCAAGTACTATAAGACCCGCTTCTCGGCCATTACCCTCAACTTTAGGGTTGAAGGAAATTTTGCCGTCCTCCAGCTCGACGAGCACATTAACTTTGGCGAGCTCAAGCCCTTTATCGTGGAAATGCTGTTTGTCAGCATTATCGAGGGCGGCTTGTTCCTGTTTGGATCTCGCCTGACCGAGGGTGGGCTGACCCGGTTGAGCTATCCAAAGCCGGACTATGTAGAGCATTACCGGCCGTACTTTCGGGATCAGATGGAGTTTGAGCAGCCCCTGAACCAGCTGCGCTTTGCAGCCCAGTTTCTGGAGCTGCCCATGGCGATGGCCAATCCGGTGGCCCGTCAGTTGGCCGAGCGGGAGTGTGAGGAGCAGCTCAGGGAGCTGCAGGATAAAGAGTCGCTGGTCGCCCAGGTGCGCCAGATGCTGGAGAATAGCGAAGACCGGATTCCCAGCATGGACGAGATTGCGGACAGCCTCTGTGTAACGCCTCGCACCCTGCGCCGCCAGTTGCAGAGTTTCGATACCAGTTACCAGGATCTCCTGACGGAGGTGCTGTGCCAGCGCGCCCAGCACCTGCTGCTGTCTACCAACCACACCGTTGAGGAGATCGCCAGCCAGTTGGGGTATCAGGACCCATCCAATTTCGGCCGCGCTTTCCGTCGCTGGACGGGGCTTTCGCCCAGTGAGTTCCGTCAGCGTGGCTGATTAACCCAAAGTTCACGCAAACTTGATCTGCGCGGTGACAGTGCCTGAGTAAGCGGCCGCTATAATTGCAGAAAGCTATAGCATTGATGAGGGTAATGCATTTGCCGCCCTCTGGAACCTTCGTTATTCTTGAAATCAAACTCTTCGGATGGAGATACTCTATGGCAACTGTTCAAGTGAATATTGGCATTTCAGACCAAGACCGGGAAAAGATCGCCCAGTCTCTTTCCCGCTTGCTGGCCGATAGCTACACCCTGTATTTGCTGACCCACAACTTCCACTGGAACGTGACCGGTCCCCAGTTTCGCACCCTGCACCTGATGTTTGAAGAGCAGTACACCGAACTGGCCACGGCGGTGGATGACATTGCCGAGCGGATTCGTACCCTGGGCTATCCGGCACCGGGTACCTACCGGGAGTTTGCCAAGCTGACCTCCATTCAGGAGCCGGAAGGGGTTCCCTCGGCCACTGACATGATTCGCCAGCTGATCACCGGCAACGAGATTGTGGTCCAGACCTGCCGCGAGGCGTTGCCCCTGGCCCAGGAAGCCAATGATGAGTCAACGGCGTCCTTGATTTCCGACCGGATGAGTGTCCACGAAAAAACTGCCTGGATGCTGCGCAGCATGCTCTGATTTCCTGGTATTGCCTGAACCAAAAAAGCCCAACTGGATGTTGGGCTTTTTTGTTGCTGCGTTCGCTGTAGGGCTGAATGCCTTACTCTGAACCCTCGGCGCACTCGGCTCGGGTCGGGTCGGTTTTACAGCGGGCCTTCAGCATCAGGTTAAGGGCGCGGGGGTCATACACACCTTCATTCTTCAGGGCGACCCGTACGCCTTTCAGCATGCTGTCGAAGCCAGCCGCGTCCATGGGGGTAGGTTCGATCCAGTACTGGTCGGGAATGTCCGCTTCGGCCTGACGCACGAACTCCATGAACTGGTCGAAGTTGTTGTAGAACCAGGTGCGGGACTGCTGGGAGAACTCCGGTGAGAAGCGGTCCTTTTGTACGGTCATCTGGTAGGTCATTTGGGCGAAGGTGAAGGTGTAAACCCCACCGTTGGGCTCAACCCCTTTGTAGAGCTCGAGGGGCTTGTAGGCAATGGCCGGGGCATAGCACACGTCGACACTGCCGTTGTTGAACTTGCCTGCGAAGTTGGAGGTGCTGGAAGGCACCGCGGAGGCGCCCACGTGCTGCACCATGGTCATGGATGACGGATCATAGTCGAAGGTGGCGATCTTCTTGCCCTGGATGGTTTCCACGCTGTGGATCTTACGGTCACGGGTAAACACGTGGATACCGCCGGCGGGCATGAGACCGGCGATTTCATACTTGTCGTTGACCATCAGAGGAGCGGCTTTGGGCTGGGACAGGGTTTCCAGCACGATCTTCAGTTCCGTCGCAGTGGGCAGGGCCCCGACGGCTACCAGGGTAGCGGTGAACTTGTTGAAGTCCCGGGTGCGGATATCGGTGAGCAGCACCGCGTCACACTGGCCGGCACGGAAATCGTTGGCGGCAATGGCTTCGTCCGTGTAGGAGCGCAGCGTGAGGTCATAGCCCCAGGAAAGTGCCTGGGTCCGGATGTTTTTCATTTGGTTGAAGATGGGGCCAGTGGCTCCCAGAGGATCCCAGACGCAGAAGCTACGCTTTTCTGCAGCCGAAACAGTACCAGCGGCGGTGGCTGCTAAAACACCTGCGAGCAAGGATGCAATTGCTTTCCTTTTCATGAGGTTCTCCCAAAGTTTCTTATCGTTGTTGCAGATCAGGACCGATCTGTGGCGCTCAGGCACAGCCTGGACTGCTTCGGCAGAAGGGCTGCCGCACTGCCTGTGCGCAAATGTACGCGAAACTGCGACAGGCAGAAAGCACTGAGTGCACAAAACTGGAACACGGGTGCGAATTTGTGGAGGTGTGGAATGTGCGGAAGCTTTGGATTTAGCAAGGCATTTGGATTTAGCAAGGCATAAAGCAGGAGGACGGATTCAAGGCGCCTCGCCCGGGAACTTCGAGTTGTCCCCGGCGAGGGCTTGGGAGGAGCGCTTGCTAGCGCTCCAGATAGGTGTAGCCCGTAAAGCCTTGCTCCAGCTCCTGGAGCAGGGCTTCCCGTTGCTCGGCCGGCAGTTCCGCCCGTTGCAGTTGGCGAACGTAGGAGGCCCGCAGGATGCTCGGGTCCAGGTTCACGTAACGCAGGACCTTGTCCACGGTATCCCCTTCGATGGGGTGCTCCAGACGATAGCTGCCATCGGGGTTGAGGGCCACATCAATGGAGTTGGTGTCGCCAAACAGGTTGTGCATGTCGCCCAGGATTTCCTGGTAGGCGCCATTCATGAAGAAGCCGAGCAGGTAAGGGCGGTCGGCGTCGTAGGGCGGCAGCGGCAGGGTGGTCTCGATGCCGTTGTCGTCCACATAGAGATCCACACGGCCGTCGGAGTCGCAGGTAATGTCCTGCAGCACGGCGCGGCGGCTGGGGGGGTGGTCCAGATGGGTCAGAGGCAGGATCGGGAAGATCTGGTCGATGCCCCAGATATCCGGCACGGACTGGAACAGGGAAAAGTTGACGAAGACCTTGTCCGCCAGTTTCTCGTTGAGCTCGTCGAGGATTTCCCGATGGGCCCGGTTGTCGTGCTTGAGGCCGGCGCGGACGCGCAGGCACACCGCTTGGTAGATCTGTTCGGCCTGGGCCCGCTGCTCCAGGTTGAGCACGCCATGAATAAAACGCTCCTGGGCTTCCGACAGGGCATAGGCGGCGTCATGGTAAATCTCCAGCAGGGAGCGCTTGCGGCTGCCGTCTTGCAGGGCCAGGTAATCGGCCCAAAGATCCTTCAGGACGGAAGGGGCGTCGTCTGCGGGCGCGGACAGGGGCTGCTCCTCGACTCGCTCCACGTCGATGATGTCGGTGATCAGCACGGCATGGTGTGCGGTGAGGGCACGGCCCGATTCGGTGATCAGGTTGGGATGGGGCAGGCTGTTGCGTTCACATTCTTCCTTGATGGCATGCACCACCTGGTAGGCATATTCGTCCACCGTGTAGTTCACGGAGCAGTCGCTGCGAGAGCGGGTGCCTTCGTAGTCCACGCCGAGGCCGCCGCCAACGTCCACCACGCTGATGGGGGCGCCCAAGGCTCGCAACTGGCTGTAGAAGCGGGCGCACTCGCCGAGACCGCGCTGGATATCGCGAATGTTGGGGATCTGGGAGCCCAGGTGGAAGTGCAGCAGTTGCAGGCTGTCCAGGGCCTGGGCTTCGCGCAGGCGGTCGATGACCGTCAGGATCTGGGCGGCGGACAGGCCGAACTTGGATTTCTCGCCGCCGGTGTTCTGCCAGTTGCCCTTGCCAATGGACGCCAGGCGGGCGCGCACGCCAATCAGCGGCTGCACGCCCAGGGCCGCGGACTCTTCCAGAATCAGCTCCAGCTCGTGGAGTTTTTCGATCACGATATAGACGTTGTGGCCCAGCTTGCGGCCGATCAGGGCCAGGCGGATGTATTCCCGGTCCTTGTACCCGTTACAGACAATGGTGGAACCGGGACGCTCGGACAGGGCCAGCACCGCCATCAGTTCCGGCTTGCTGCCCGCTTCCAGGCCCACCTGGCCGTTGTCGACGGCGGGGGAGGCTTTGAGGATTTCTTCCACCACCCGCCGCTGCTGGTTGACCTTGATGGGGTAAACCACGGTATAGCGCCCTTGGTAGCCCTGCTGGGCGGCGGCCTGATTGAAGGCGTCGCACAGGTGGTTGACCCGGTCGTGAAGAATATCGCTGAAACGCACCAATACGGGCAGGGACAGGCCGGACTCCTGGATCTGGCGGGTCAGTGCCGGCAGGTTGATGCTGCCGTTTTTCTCGCGGCCGGGGCGGATCAACACTTCACCGGCCTCGTTAACATCAATATATCCCTCTCCCCAGTAGGGGATGTTGTAGGCGGTTAACATGTCGTCGCGCGTCCAGCTTTTCACTTGTCGGTAGCCCCCAGGTAATATGGCAGAGCAGGAAGAAACAGGGACCCTGTCCCCGGAAAAGTGCGTATTCTAAAGTATCGCAACAGGAGGGGCTATGACTGCCCTGGTGTGGAAATACGAAACCCATGGCCAATCGCCTTGTGGGTGGCAGAGGAGGTAGAAAAATGCTGCAGCCAGGCAAATACCGGCACTTCAAGGGGCGCTTTTACCAGGTGATCGGCGTCGCCCGGCATTCGGAGACGGAAGAGCCGTTTGTGGTTTATCGTCCCTTGTATGGCGAGGGGGATCTGTGGGTGCGGCCCCTGAGCATGTTTGAGGAAACCGTGGAGCGCGACGGCGAGTTGATCCGGCGTTTTGAGTATGTGGGGCCGGAATAAGGACAGGGATTCAATTAAGATCGGAATTAAACCGAGAATAGTTGGGAACCCCCCGCGCACCAGTTAGAATAGCGGGTTTTAACCTGGCAGGTGATGGAGAACGTCATGAGCGAACAGATGAAGGGCTGGTTTACCGAGATTTTCCAGGACTACGGCACCGGCTTTTCCCTCAAGGTCAAAGCAAAGCTGCACGAAGAAAAGAGCCAATATCAGTTTATCGAAATCTATGAAACGGAAACCTTCGGTAACCTGATGGTGATCGATGGTGCCGTGATGCTGTCCACCCGGGATAACTTCCTCTATCACGAAATGATGTCGCACCCGGCCCTGTTCTGTCACCAGGACCCGAAGAAGGTCGTGATCATCGGCGGTGGAGACTGCGGCACCCTCAAGGAAGTGCTCAAGCACCCGGGTGTGGAAGAAGCCTGGCAGGTGGAAATTGACGAGCGCGTTACCCGTTTGTCCGAAAAGTACTTCCCGGAGCTGTGCACCTCCAATGATGATCCTCGCGCCAACTTTTTCTTCGGCGACGGCATCAAATGGATGGCCGAGGCGGTGCCGGAGTCCATTGACGTGATTATCATCGACTCCACCGACCCGGTCGGGCCGGCGGAAGGCCTGTTCGCAGTGGACTTCTACCGCAACTGCCAACTGGCCTTGCGGGAAGGGGGCATCATCGTGCAACAGAGCGAGTCGCCCCTGCTGCACGCCGACACCATCATCAAGAAGATCCACCAGGATATGAAGGCCGCCGGCTTGGATCATGTCACCACCCTGCCGTTTCCGCAGCCGGTCTATCCCACGGGCTGGTGGAGCTGCACCATGGCGGGCAAGAAAAAGCGCGTGGACCTGTTCCGCGAAGAAGATGCCGCCGAGCGGCCCTTTGTCACCCAGTACTACAATGAAGATGTGCACCGGGGAGCCCTGGCCCAGCCTGAGTTCCTGAAGCGGGCTCTGAGTGGTGAATAACCCTCTGGGTTGACCAAGTAAGGTCCGGCGCTGACGGCGCCGATGACTTCAACTAAACGCAAAACAGGGCGCCAAGGCGCCCTGTTTTTGTTGGGTGGGTAAGTTAGTCGCGACTGAACTCGGGGTAGGCATCCAGGCCACACTCGATGCGATCCGCGCCTGCATACTCGTCTTCTTGGGAGATACGGATCCCCATGGCTGCCTTGATGATGCCCCAGACGATCAGGGAGGCTACGAACACCCAGACAAAGATGGTGATGGCCCCGACAATCTGACCGGTGAAGGTCGCACTCTCATTTGTGACAGGTACCAGCAGCAGGCCAAGGATACCGCAGCTGCCGTGCACGGAGATGGCGCCGACCGGATCATCGATTTTCAAACGGTCCAGGGTCAGGATGCTGAAGATCACCAGGATGCCACCTAGGGCGCCGAAGATGACTGCTTGCAGCGGTGTGGGGCTGACCGCTTCGGCCGTGATGACCACCAGGCCCGCCAGGGCGCCGTTGAGCAGCATGGTCAGATCGGCTTTGCCGAACATCAGGCGGGCGGTGACCAGGGCCGCGATAGCGCCGCCGGCTGCCGCCGCATTGGTGTTCAGAAAGGACAGGGCCACGGAGTGGGCGCTGGCAATGTCACCCAGTTTCAGAACCGAGCCGCCATTGAAGCCAAACCAGCCCATCCACAGGATGAGGGTACCCAAGGTGGCCAGGGGCAGGTTCGCACCAGGGATCGCGTTGATTTGGCCGTTAGGGCCGTATTTACCGGCCCGCGGGCCCAGCAGCAGCACACCGGCCAGGGCAGCTGTGGCGCCGGCCAGGTGCACGATGCCGGAACCGGCGAAGTCAGAGAAGCCCAGATCGCCCAGGTTGTACAGGCCGAAGACATCGTTGCCGCCCCAGGTCCAGGAACCTTCCATCGGATAGATGAAGGCCGTCATCACCACCGCGAAGCTCAGAAAGGCCCACAGCTTCATCCGCTCAGCCACCGCACCGGACACCACGGACATGGCGGTGGCCACGAAGACGGTCTGGAAGAAGAAGTCTGACGCGCCGGAGTATATGGAGCCGCCTTCGAAGCCCTCTTCCCGAGCGGCAAAGTCGCCCAGCACGGCGCTGGTGTCGATTTCAGTGATGCCGCTCAAGAAGAAGCCACCGTCGTACATGACTTGATAGCCGCAAATCAGGTACATGGTGCAGGCGATGGAGAACAGCGCGACGTTTTTGGTCAGAATTTCGGCTGTGCTTTTGGCTCGGACCAGGCCGGCTTCCAGCATGGCGAAGCCGGCGGCCATCCACATGACTAACGCGCCGCACACCAAAAAATAGAAGGTGTCCACCGCGTATTGCAATTGAAAGAGATGAGTTTCCATTCTAAGCCCTCCGCACTAGGCTTATGTAGAAAGAACTTTTTAGGGTTCGGGAACTTAGATTGCGTCGGTGCCGGTTTCGCCGGTCCGGATACGAATCGCCTGCTCCAGATTGAGGACAAAGATCTTGCCGTCGCCGATCTTGCCGGTATTGGCGGCTTTGCTGATGGCTTCGACGACCTGGTCGAGCAACTCATCGGCAATGGCTACTTCGATCTTCACCTTGGGAAGAAAGTCGACCACGTATTCCGCGCCACGGTAGAGCTCGGTATGGCCCTTTTGCCGTCCGAAGCCCTTCACCTCGGTGACAGTCACGCCCTGGACCCCAATCTCAGACAACGCTTCACGAACGTCATCGAGCTTGAAGGGCTTGATAATGGCGATTACCAATTTCATCTGCCTTCTCCTTAAATTCCCGCCTTGTTGTTGGGGTTGGTTCACATAAGACTCGTCACACACATGAAGATCATGTGCGGATTTAGTGCATGACGAGGCACGAGCTGTGCCAACCTACGAAATATCTTGCAAAACAAAGAGCTATAAAAGTTGCACGCGGTGCGGCGCGAGAACCCTGCACAATTATAGCGCAAGGCTATTGAGATTGAACCGAGACAGTGCGTTGATATTTTAGTGAAATGGACGGGCCGAATTCCCGGGACAAGGTTCGACCAGAGTGGCGACTCCGGGTAGAATACGGCCACCGTTGGATAGGAGCATCATCATGGCACTTTCTCCCAATCAATTGTTCAATGCGCTGAATGAGCAGTTCGGCCAGCTATTACCCGGCATCGCCCGCTCCGCGCAGGAAGACGTGCACAACCATGTGAAGGCTGTCGTCAGCGGCATGCTGTCCCGTCTCGACCTGGTCACGCGGGAAGAGTTCGAAATCCAGTTGGAAGTACTGCGCCGCACCCGGGCCAAGGTAGAAGCGCTGGAGCAGCGGGTTGCCCAGCTGGAGGCTCTGGTGAGCCAAGCCGCGCCAAACGAAAAGCCCGAGTAAGAGCTGACTTGAGCGAGGCCGGAAGGGACCCATCCTTCTGGCTGAGGTACTGAATCAAAGGCGGCCCACGGAGGGTGCCGTTATCTGTAGGTGGAGCCATGCCCAAGGCGTGGCACGCTGAGCTTTGCCAGGGAAGGTTATGAATCTCGCCATTATACGCACGCGTGCGAAGTCCGGGGTGTCTGCGCCCCAAGTCTTGGTTGAAACCCATCTCTCCAATGGGCTGCCCGGCCTGTCGATCGTCGGCTTGCCGGAAACCGCTGTCAAGGAAAGCAAGGACCGGGTGCGGAGTGCTATTCTCAACTCTGGTTTCGAGTTCCCGGCCCGTCGCATCACCATCAACCTCGCGCCTGCGGACCTGCCCAAGGATGGCGGACGCTTCGACCTGCCCATCGCGTTGGGCATTCTGGCTGCGTCCGGCCAAATTCCCCTGGAACGTCTGGAAGGCCTGGAGTTTCTGGGTGAGCTGGCGCTCTCCGGTGCCTTGCGTCCGGTCAGTGGTGTGTTGCCGGCCGCCATCCAGTGCCAGCGGGCCGGACGAGGTCTGCTCCTGCCACGGCGAAACCTGGCCGAAGCTGCCCTGGTATCGGACATCCGCCTGTATACCGCCCCGAATTTGTTGGAGGTCTGTAGCCTCCTGATGGGGGAGGCGCCCATGGAGCCTTATGTACCGGCACCGGCTGAGAACCTTGAGCAAGCGTCTTACGGCCCGGATATGGCCGATATCAAGGGGCAGTTTCAGGCCCGCCGCGCCCTGGAAGTAGCAGCGGCGGGCAGCCATAACATCCTCTTTTACGGCCCGCCCGGTACCGGGAAAACCATGCTGGCCTCCCGCTTGCCGGGCATTTTACCGCCCATGACCGAGGAAGAAGCCCTGGAAGCGGCCGCGGTCGCCTCCGTGGCCGGGATGGATGTGAATGCCGATACCTGGCGGAGGCGCCGGTTTCGTGCCCCCCACCATACCGCGTCGGCAGTGGCTCTGGTGGGCGGCGGCACTCATCCCCAGCCCGGGGAAATCTCCCTGGCTCACCATGGCGTTCTGTTTATGGATGAGTTTCCGGAGTTCGACCGCAAGGTATTGGAAGTGTTGCGTGAGCCGCTGGAATCGGGGGAGATCTCCATTGCCCGGGCGGCTTCCCGGATTTCCCTGCCAGCCCGTTTCCAGCTCGTGGCGGCAATGAATCCCTGTCCCTGCGGTTACCAGGGGCATCCCCGTATCCAGTGCACGGACACCCTGCACCAGGTGCAGCGCTATCGCCAGAAGATTTCCGGGCCTTTGTTGGATCGCATCGATCTGCATGTGGAGGTACCCGCGCTGACTGCCCAGGACTTGCAAACGGCACCCGAGGGAGAGTCCAGCGCCCAGGTGCGCGAGCGGGTGATCCAAGCGCGGGAGCGACAACAGGCCCGCCAAGGCAAGCCCAATCAGTATCTTTCCAGCCGGGAGCTGGATGCGTATTGCCGACTGGGTGCCGCTGAGCAGCGCCTGCTGGAAAACGCCCTGAACCGGCTGGCACTCTCGGCCCGGGCGTATCACCGGATTATCCGGGTAGCCCGCACCCTGGCGGATCTGGCCGGCCTGGAACATCCGGAAGGAGCCCAAATTATGGAGGCCCTAGGGTTCCGCTCCCTGGATCGGAAGGTAACGGCTTAGCCGCCGCGAAAGAAGCAGGTTTTCCCTCAGCTCTGAAGCAGCGCTCACGCCCAAACAGTCCCCTCTCCCACCTGGGGAGAGGGTTAGGGAGAGGGAGCAAGTTGTCAGGCCCGTAAGGTGTTCTGTGCTGGTCTGAGGCCTCGGGCCCTCTCCCCCGGCCCCTCTCCCCAGTTGGGAGAGGGGAGACGGGCTTGAACAATCCTGCCTGAATGCAACGACTGCATTGCCTGGCAGTTCGGTAGGAAAAGGCATCATCCTGCGATTATCTCTGACTTAGCGGCCCACGCCTGACCAATTCCCTCTCCCACCTGGGGAGAGGGTTAGAGCGGCCCGCGTAGGGAGAGGGCGCAGTTTGTCAGGCCCGGAAGAAGTTCCGTGCTGGGTTGAAGCCTCGGTCCCTCTGCCTGCGCGGCCCGCCCAGCTGGGAGAGGAGAGAAAGTGCACCCACCGGTTGTTTCAACAAACCCGCCGAGTAAACTCAGTGGCTCATCTGGCCATAAAGAATAGTTATGACGTTATCGCGCCTGTCTAAAACTCACCTGGTGGTGCTGGGCAGTCTGTATTGCGCCCAGGGGTTGCCCTCGGGCCTGCTGGCCCATGCTTTGCCGACCCTGATGCGCCAGTACGGTGTGGATCTGGCCATGATCGGCCTGCTCAAGTTGCTGGCCTTGCCCTGGGTGTTGAAAGTGCTTTGGGCGCCCTGGGTGGATCGCTGGTCGCCATTGCCCTTGGGGCATCGCCGGGGCTGGATTGTGCCCATGCAACTGCTGGTGGTCGCGCTTTTGGGGCTGATGGCCTGCCTGCCGCCGCGGGTGCTGTTCGAGACCTATCTGTGGCCTCTGATGGGCCTGTTGCTGCTGCTCAACTTGGCCTCGGCGACTCAGGACGTGGCCACCGATGGCTTGGCCGTGCGCCTGCTGCCGCCGTCCTGGCGGGGGCTAGGCAATGGCTTGCAGGTGGGAGGCTATAAGGTCGGCATGATCGTCAGCGGCAGTCTGTTGCTGCTGGTGGTGGATGACTGGGGCTGGAGCTGGACCCTGCTTGGGTTGGCGGCTTTGGTTCTGCTGATGACTTTGCCGGTGTTGCGGTTCCCGGAGCCCCGGATGCTGGCCGAACCTCCCCGCCAAGAGTCGGCCGGTCCTGCCATGCTGTGGCGCCATTACCGTGGCTTTCTGGCCCAGCCCGGTATGTTCGCCTGGCTGTTGGTGGTGTTGACGTTCAAGCTGGGCGACTCCCTGGGTTCCCCGATGATCAAGCCGATGTTGGTGGATCAAGGCTGGAGTTCCGAG
>Ga0209075_1004322_pt1 | contig 11434 bp, 10 predicted proteins | sample Stecom2011_FD_187523 | JGI IMG/M metagenome (GOLD analysis project Ga0209075, IMG submission 187523) | Agricultural soil microbial communities from Utah to study Nitrogen management - Steer compost 2011 (SPAdes) (version 2) | ecosystem: Environmental > Terrestrial > Soil > Agricultural land...
CAGATCGGCACCGGACAAGACTCATGAAAGCCATGATTCTCGCCGCCGGGCTCGGCACCCGCATGCGGCCACTGACCAACCACACGCCCAAACCCCTGCTGCAAGTGGGCGGCAAGCCCCTGCTGCAATACCACATCGAGAATCTGGTGCGGGCCGGTTATCGGGACATAGTGATCAATCACGCCTGGCTGGGTCAGCAAATCGAGGACTTTGGCGGCGACGGCAGCCGGTTTGGTGCCCGCCTCCGCTACTCTGCCGAGGAAGTGCCCCTGGAAACGGCCGGGGGCATTTTGAAAGCTCTCCCCCTTCTCACGGAAGAGGACGATTGCTTCGTGGTGGTCAATGGAGATGTCTGGTGCGATTACAACCTGGCCCAACTGCGCCGGCCGAGGGGACTGGCGCACCTGGTGCTGGTGGACAATCCGCCACAGCACCCCCTGGGAGACTTTCACCTGACGGCCGACGGCCAGGTGCATCACACCCAGGAGCCCCGGCTCACCTTCAGTGGCATCAGCTGCCTGCATAAAGACCTGCTGGCCGGCTACCCGAGCGGCCAGCCTTTAGCGCTTGCCCCCCTGCTCCGCCAGGCCATGGATCAAGGACAAGTATCCGGCGAACACTACCGGGGCCACTGGTTCGATATCGGCACGCCGGAACGGCTACAGGCCCTGGACCAGGCGCTGCTGACCGGAGCCATTGCCCGGCCCTAGGAATTGGCGCCCTCAGTCCTCCGTAGGTGATGCAGGGGATTCCAGCCGGGCCTTCAGCCAGGTATGCAGCCGCTGCACCAGAGCCTGGTCCTGCTGTGCAGAGCCGTTCAGAAGAAGCGGCAGGCGGACTTGTTCGTACTGCTCCATGCCGAGACGCCGGGCACTGCCCAAACGTTCCCGGGCCAACGCAACCTGCTGTGGATCAGAACTGTCCACCACCTCCAGCAACCGGGGATAGGGCGGCTTGCCGAACAGACGGGACAGATCCGCCTGCTCTTCCGGGGTCAGGCGCGGGCTGATCCACACCAGAGTCAGGCCCTGCCCGGCACCCTGTTCCGGATACTGGGCCAGGTGTAAGGCCGTCAAACGGGCGCTGGCGCCGATACCGACCACCACCAGCTCATCCCCCACCACTTGGCGCAGGTAGGCGATACCCGCTCCCAGGCGGCGCAACGCCTGCTCTTCAAACACCATCATGGGAGTGCGGACCACGGAAGGCGGGGGCACTTCCTGGAGCTGGATCATGGCATCGCCCTCTGCCATTTCCCTGCGCAATCCGACCTCTGAATCCGGCTCGGCCGCTTCGTCGTTTGCAGCGGCAGACTCCTGGGAATCAGCCTCCCCTCCTGGGTAATACAGTTCGCCTTTATCCGGCAGCACCCGTGGCGGCAAGGCCCGGGCCGGCAGCTCCTGCAAGTTCAGGGACAGGGTCGCCCAGCCATGCTGGGCCAGCCCCAAGCGCAGGGGCCGGGTCAGGCGCGGCCAGTCCCCATGCTGCCCCTCGTCGTGCAATAACACCACCCCTCCTAAGGGCCGGGCAGTCTGATGGGCCTGGTACAAGGCGTAAAACTCCTGCTCCCCCAAGGGAAGCCCAAGCTGCTGGGTAGCGGGAAGCTCCAACCGCAAGGCTTGCAACTGACTGCGGCGAGGATCCAGCGCCGGGCGTTCGGGTGCCGACTGCTCTACCGGTTCCTGGGAGCCTTCCCCTTCCACGGTGGCAGTGAGTTCCTGGGCCCGCAGCTGGCCACTTCCCAAGCCCGTCATGACCCAACCTGCCAAGAGTGGGATCACGGCCTTTGCGATAAGCCGCGGTGGTGTACGTACGCCCTTCGCTTTGGCTCTACCTGGTTTACTGCTCAAGCTCACAGAAATCTCGCCCTTCACTGATCAGTTTCGATAGAATAGTCCACTTTATCAGCACATTCAGAAATCGGCTGTAAAATCCGCCAGTCCATTTCCTGGCACAGCCGTCTTTCCTTCGGAGCATCAGTATGAATCAAGCCGTCATCGCCCCCTCAATCCTGTCTGCGGATTTTGCCCGTCTTGGCGAGGAAGTCGAAAATGTCCTGGCAGCAGGGGCGGACTTCGTTCATTTCGATGTCATGGACAACCATTACGTTCCGAACCTGACCATCGGCCCCATGGTGTGCAGCGCCCTGCGCAAGTACGGTATCACCGCCCCCATTGACGTGCACCTGATGGTACAGCCAGTGGACGACCTGATCCGCATGTTCATCGATGCCGGCGCCACCTATATCACCTTCCACCCGGAAGCCTCCAACCATATCGACCGCTCCCTGCAATTGATCCGGGACGGCGGCTGCAAGGCGGGCCTGGTGTTCAACCCCGCCACGCCCCTGCATTACATGGACTATGTCATGGACAAGCTGGATATGGTCTTGCTGATGTCCGTCAACCCGGGCTTCGGTGGCCAGAAGTTCATTCCCGCCACCCTGGAAAAACTCAAGCAGGCCCGGGCCAAAATCGACGCCAGTGGCCGCCCGATCCGCCTGGAAATCGACGGCGGTGTCAATATCCAGAACATCCGTGAAATTGCCGAAGCCGGCGCCGACACCTTTGTGGCCGGCTCCGCCATCTTCAACACCGACGACTACAAGGCCACCATTGACGCCATGCGCGAGCAGCTGGCCCTGGCCCGCTCGGTCTAAGCCATGTCACAGCTTGTCAGCCTTTATCAGGGCGCACTACCGCAACTGGTGCTGTTCGATCTGGATGGCACCCTGATCGACAGCGTGCCGGATCTGGCCGATGCGGTGGACGCCATGTTACTGGCCCACCAGCTGCCCCCCGCTGGCGAGGAGCGGGTGCGCCACTGGGTGGGAAATGGCTCCAAAATGCTGGTCCGCCGGGCACTGGCCTGGGGGTTGGAATTGCCAGATCCAGGTGAGCTGGGCGACGGCAGGCTCGATCAGGGGCATGCCGACTTTCTGGCCGCCTATCGCCGCAATTTCCACCGGCGCACCCAGCTCTATCCAGGCGTGCGGGACTTTCTCGAATGGCTCCACCAGCAACGGATCCCCATGGGCCTGGTGACCAACAAGCCCGAGGAGTTCGTGGCCCCCTTGCTGGAGCACTTTGGGCTGGCCCCTTATTTTGGCCTGAGCCTGGGCGGAGACTCATTGCCCCGCAAAAAGCCCGACCCGCTGCCTCTGCTACACAGCTGCGAGCACTTCCAGGTCAAGCCCGAGCAGGCCCTGATGGTGGGCGACTCCCGCAACGATGTACTCGCCGCCCGGGCCTGCGGGATGCCGGTGGTGTGCGTGAGCTACGGCTATAACCACGGCGAGCCCATCCAGGCCACCCAGCCGGACCGGGTTATTGATTCACTGGCAGAGCTCCTGTAACCTAATCTCAGGTATGGCCCGGAGTTAGGATTACTCTCAGTAGCAGCTCATCCAGGCGCCAGGCCGGCCATGGCAGGCCACTAGTTAACGTATTGGAGAACATCCGTGTTTTCTCAGCAACTTCAGGACAACGTACAGCAGCCGCAAAACACCATTTTGCGATGGCGATGGTGACGCTCACTTTGGCTCGCCCACCCCATGGGCATTCCGGCGTTGTGATCGCTTAACTGCGTAATTGTTTGACTGACTGTTGCAGGAACTCCAATGACTCCCGAACTCTTCGAGCAACTGGCTCGCGAAGGCTATAACCGTATTCCCGTCAGCCGCGAAGTGCTCGCGGATCTCGACACTCCCCTGAGCACCTACCTCAAACTGGCCAATGCCCCCTTTTCCTATCTGCTGGAATCGGTGCAGGGTGGCGAGAAGTGGGGCCGCTATTCCATCATCGGCCTGCCCTGTCGCACCATTTTGCGGGTGCAGGGATATGACGTCAGCATCACCACCGACGGCGAAGTCGTGGAACGTTGCCGTGTCGACAACCCGCTGACCTTTATCGAGAAATTCCAACAGCGCTACAAGGTGCCGGATGTAGCGGGCCTGCCCCGCTTCCACGGCGGTCTGGTGGGCTACTTCGGCTATGACACGGTCCGCTACATTGAGCCGCGCCTGGCCAAGACTGCGCCTCCCGACCCCATCGGCACCCCCGATATTCTGCTGATGGTGTCCGACCAACTGGTGGTATTCGACAACTTAAGCGGCAAGCTGCATTTGATCGAGCTGGTTGACCCGTCCCAGCCCAACGCCTATGAACAGGCCCAGCAGCGGTTAAGTAACGGGGTGCGCAAATTGCGCCAGGCAGGCTCCGTTGAGCAACTCCTGCCCCGCCACGAATCCAAGGGGCCCACCGTTTCGGAGCAGGATTTCGTCTCCGGCTTCACCCAGACAGCCTTCGAGGCTGCCGTGGAAAAGATCAAGGAATACGTGCTGGCCGGGGATGTGATGCAAACCGTCCTGTCCCAGCGCATGTCCGTCCCCTTCACCGCCGAGCCCCTGAATCTCTACCGCGCCCTGCGTTTTCTGAATCCCTCACCGTACCTTTACTTCTTCAACCTGGAAGACTTCCATATCGTCGGCTCCTCCCCGGAGATCCTGACCCGGGTGGAAGATGGCCAGGTTTCCGTGCGTCCCATCGCCGGCACGCGAAAACGGGGCGCCACCGAGGAGGAAGACAAGGCCCTGGAAGCGGAACTGTTGTCCGATCCCAAGGAAATCGCCGAGCACCTGATGCTGATCGACCTGGGCCGCAACGATGCCGGCCGGGTCAGCGAAACCGGTTCGGTGAAAGTCACCGACAAAATGGTGGTGGAGCGTTATTCCCATGTGATGCACATTGTGTCTAACGTCACCGGCACCCTGAAGCCCGGTCTTTCCAATATCGATGTGCTGCGCGCCACCCTGCCAGCCGGCACCTTGAGCGGCGCCCCCAAGATCCGCGCCATGGAGATCATCGACGAACTGGAGCCGGTCAAGCGGGGTATCTATGGTGGTGCGGTGGGCTACATGGCCTGGAACGGCAATATGGACACCGCTATTGCTATCCGCACCGCCGTCATCAAGAACGGCACCCTGCATATCCAAGCCGGTGCCGGGGTGGTGGCAGATTCCATTCCGCGCCTGGAGTGGAAAGAAACCATGAACAAGGGCCGTGCCATGTTCCGGGCGGTGGCCATGGTCGAACAAGGTCTGGACGGTTAAGGAGCAGTATTATGTCATTGGTAATGATCGACAATTATGACTCCTTCACCTACAACGTGGTGCAGTACCTGTGCGAACTGGGCGCCAACGTGCATGTGGTGCGCAACGATGAAGTCAGTGTGGCGGAGATTCGCAAGCTGAACCCGACCCATCTGGTCATCTCTCCCGGCCCCTGCTCACCTAACGAGGCAGGCATTTCCATGGAGGCGATCCAGTCCTTTGCCGGCGAAGTGCCCATTTTGGGAATTTGCCTAGGCCATCAAAGTATCGGCCAGGTTTTCGGTGGCAAGATTGTCCGGGCCGGCCAGGTCATGCACGGCAAGACATCACAGATCCATCACCAGGGAGTTGGCGTGTTTAGCGGTCTGCCCAGCCCGTACGAGGCCACCCGGTACCACTCCCTGGTGATCGACAAGCAGTCCCTTCCCGATTGCCTGGAAGTGACCGCCTGGACCGAAAACCCTGACGGCAGTCTGGAAGAAATTATGGGCATACGCCACAAGAGCCTGCCCATTGAAGGGGTGCAGTTTCACCCGGAATCCATCCTGACCCAGTACGGCCACGAGTTGTTAGCGAACTTTTTGAGGATGACGATTTAATTGCGAGAAGGTGCAGGTGCCACTCCTCCTGTTGGAAGCGGCATCGCTTTTAACGGGCCAAGCTCGGGCCATTGACATTCAAGCCTTGGCACTACCCCTGTTTCACCCTCGCCCTACCCCTCTTGCCCAGGGCGAAGCCTGGCAAGAGAGCACAGATAAAAGAGGATCCCACCATGGATATGAAAACCGCCATTGCCCGCGTTGTCGAGCACCTTGACCTGACAACCGAGGAAATGGCCGAGGCCATGCACCTCATCATGACCGGTCAGGCCACAGACGCCCAGATCGGAGCCTTCCTGATCGGTCTGCGGATGAAAAGCGAAAGCATCGACGAAATTACCGGGGCCGCCGCCACCATGCGCAAGCTGGTCACTCCGGTTACCATCGACGCTCCCTATCTGGTGGATACCTGCGGTACCGGTGGCGATGGCGCCAACCTGTTCAACGTCTCCACCGCCAGTGCCTTTGTAGTCGCCGCCGCTGGCTGCACCGTCGCCAAGCACGGCAACCGGGGCGTGTCCAGCAAAAGTGGCAGTGCGGACCTGCTGGAAGCAGCCGGCATCAACCTGAACCTGACGCCCGAACAAGTGGTGCTTTGCGCCAAGGAGATCGGGGTGGGCTTCATGTACGCCCCCTCTCATCATGGCGCCATGAAATACGCCATTGGCCCCCGCAAGGAGTTGGGCCTGCGCACCATCTTCAACATGCTCGGCCCGATGACCAACCCTGCCGGCGTGAAAAAGCAGGTCTTGGGTGTCTTTTCCAAGATGCTCTGCCGTCCCATGGCAGAAGTCCTGCAACGGCTGGGCAGCACCCATGTGATGGTGGTGCACTCTATCGACGGCCTGGATGAAATCAGCCTGGCCAGCCCCACCCATGTGGCGGAACTCAAGGACGGCGAGATCCATGAGTACCAAATCAAACCGGAAGACTTCGGTATCACCAGCCAAAGTCTGATCGGCCTCGATGTAGACGGCCCCCAGGCCAGCCTGGAGCTGATCCGTGGCGCCCTGGGCAAGAGCCAGGATCCTTATGCCGTCAAGGCGCGGGATATCATCTCCCTGAACGCCGGTGCCGCCATCTACGTCTCGGATATGGCTGACAGCCTGCAAGAAGGCGTGGAGCGGGCCCAGGATGCAATCGGCAGCGGCCTTGCGTTGGAAAAAATTAGCGAGCTGGCGAGCTTTACCGCCTGCTTCCAATAGGGGAGGCTTCGTATGTCTGAGACAACACCAACCATTCTTCGAAAGATTGTTGCCCGCAAGCACCAGGAAGTCCTTGAGCGCAGCTCCGTGGTGCCCGAATCCGCCCTGCGCGAACAACTGGAACGGGCCGCGCCCACTCGGGGTTTTGTAGAGGCCATCGAGCGCAAGCTTAACGCCGGTGAATCTGCCGTCATTGCGGAAGTCAAAAAGGCCTCTCCCAGCAAAGGAGTGATCCGGGAGAACTTTGAACCGGCAGAGATTGCCCGCAGCTATGAACAAGGAGGTGCGGCCTGCCTGTCCGTGCTCACGGATATGGACTTCTTCCAGGGCTCCGACATCTACCTGCAGCAAGCCCGTGCCGCCTGCAGCCTGCCGGTCCTGCGCAAGGACTTTATGGTGGATCCCTACCAGATCGTGGAAAGCCGGGCCATTGGCGCCGACTGCGTTCTCCTGATTGCCGCCTGTCTGACCCTGCCCAAAATGCAGGAGCTGGCGGACACGGCACAGGAATGCGGCTTGGACGTGCTGGTGGAAGTGCACAACCAGGAAGAGCTGGAGCAGGCACTGCAACTGAATACGCGCCTGATCGGCATCAACAACCGCGACCTGCACACCTTTGAAGTCAGCCTCGACACCACCTTTGAGCTGCTGAAGCTGATCCCCGACGACCGGATCGTGGTCACCGAAAGCGGTATCCTGACTCAGGACGACGTGCGCGCCATGCGCGACCATCAGGTCAATGCCTTCCTGGTCGGCGAATCCTTCATGCGCGCCGACGACCCCGGTGCCAAATTACAGGAGCTTTTTGCCTGATTCCTCTCGCCTTTTGCTACCGGAAGCGCCGCGCTTCCGGTAGCGAAGGGGCGCTTTGGCTAGCACTCTCTCCTGCCACCCATTCAACTCCCGGCCACGCTTTTACCCCTGCCACTTCGAACAGGCTTATCTCTACCATATAGGAAACCTGGCAGATACCGGTAGCCGCCCCACGCTCGCCCTTGTGGCAGCTCCTGATTAAGACTTCTATCCGGACCTGCAACCACTGAAACAACGGAAGGCCTGCCTATGGTGCAAGTGGATAGCGGTTTGTCCTCCAAACTGATCGAGCTTCGCAAGCAAGTCGAGCAGTTGACCGAGACCGAGATCGCGCCCATGGCCAGCCGGGTAGACGAGGAGTGCCTGTGGCCGGAGCACAGCATGAAAGCCTTGGCACGGGCAGGATTGCTCGGCCTGCATGTGCCTACGTCCCTGGGAGGCCATGGCCAGGGACTGCTGGCCCTGAGCTTGCTAACCGAAGTGATCGGCAAGGCCTGTCCTTCTTCCGCCCTGTGCTTTGCCATGCACTGCGTGGGAACCGCGGTGATTGTCTCCAAGGCCACCCCGCTCCAGCAGCAAAAGTACCTGCGCCCCATCGCCCGCGGGGAGCACATCACCACACTGGCCCTCTCGGAAGTCGGGACAGGGATCCACCTCTACCTGCCTGAAACCCACCTGACAGAAGAAGATGGCCACTTTATCGTCAATGGCACCAAGCAATTCGTCACCAATGGCGGCCACGCCGACTCTTACGTGGTTTCCACCGCCGCCTCAGGGACAGGCACCGAAATCGGTGACTTCAGCTGCCTGGTTCTGGATCGGGATACACCGGGCATGGAGTGGCAGGCCCTCTGGAAGGGCTTTGGGATGCGGGGTAATTCCTCCCGGGCCCTGAAGCTGAATAATGTTCGCGTTCCCAAGGAGTCCCTGTTAGGAGAAGAGGGTGACCATGTCTGGTATGTATTCGAGGTGATCGTCCCCTATTTCCTGACCGCCATGGCCGCTACTTATCTGGGAGTCGCCCAGTCCGCACTGGAGGCAACAGGGCAACACCTGAAAACCCGCAAGCACAGCTATTTCGAGGAACCTCTCGCCAATGTCGCCACTTTGCAGAACCTGTATGGGGAAATGTGGCTGTCCGTGGTCAAAACCCGCAGCCTGATCCGTAAAGCCGCCAGCCTTGCGGATCAGGGCGACCCTGATGCCCTGCCCTATCTGTTTGCCAGTAAGGCGGACGCCGGAGAGACGGCAGTGAAAGTGACCAACGATGCCATGACCCTCTGCGGCGGGCGGGCCTACCAGGAAAACAGCCGAGTGGCGCAAATGCTGCGGGATGCCAGGGCCAGCCATGTGATGTCGCCAACCACCGATCTCCTGCGCAGCTGGATCGGGAAGTCGCTCTTGGGGTTACCCTTATTGTGAATAGCACTGAGCACAGAAATCAGATCCTGCTGATCTCGCCCCCGCTACAAGGGGATCAGGCTGCTCCCATTCGCCTTCTGGAACAGCAGCTTCGAGAGGCCGGCTTCGAGCCGGTTCGGGCCGATTCCAGCGACCTGGAACAAGCAGGCTTGCCGTCCTCGACCGTCAACCCGTACGAGGCCATCATCATCGGCCCTGCAGTCACGAACGCAATTGCCCTGGCCCGCCAGGTTCGTACGCTCTGGCCCCGCCAGCCCATCTTCTTCATCCCCCTTAAAGAGCACTGGGATGAACTGCAGCTCGCCTTACGCCACACACCCCTGATCGGCAAGAACTGGAACCTTCTCACCCCTCACGACAAGGAACTGACCGAACGCCTGAAACAGGTGATCCAGGCCTCCCGGCGGCGGGAACAGCTGCAATCGGTCCTGAAGGCTGCCAATACAACACACAGGATCTCGCCCACGACTCTGGAGAAAGCCGATTTCCAGAGACTGCTCCTTCAGGTGGAAACCCTGTCCCAAGAGAAGGAGCGACAACAGCGTCTCTTTGAAGCAGTGCTCTCATCCAGCTCGGACCAAAGCTATATCTACGACCTCGACAAGCGCCTGATCTATGCCAACCAGGCCGCGGCAGAACAACTGGAAATTCCCAAAGACCAAATGGCTGGCCGCCGCTTTGATGAGTTGGGCATCTCTCCCGAGGCCAGCCAAACACTCTCTGAAGACCTGGACCAGGTCATCCGCGCTCGAAAGCCGATACGCCGGGAAATGCCGTTTACCTCGCCGTCTGGCAAAAGCCGGTTCTTCGAATACGTGCTCTCCCCGGTGCTGGACGACCAAGGACAAGTGGAGGCCATTGTCGAGATCACCCGGGATATCACGGAACGCAAGGCCTCATCGGAGCGGGTCTGGCGGGAGGCCAACTACGACGCCCTCACCGGCCTGCCTAACCGTCGCCTGTTCCGCGACCGCCTAAACCAGGAAATCCGCCATGCCCAGCGCACCGGCTTACCCTTGGCCCTTTTCTTTATCGACCTGGACCATTTCAAGGAAGTGAACGACCGCCATGGCCATGATGCCGGCGATGAGCTGCTGGTCCAGGTTGCCCGTCGCATCAGCCGAAGTGTACGCCAGTCGGATACGGTGGCCCGGCTCGGCGGGGATGAGTTCACCGTGATCCTCACCGAGCTGGACAGCAAGTCCCATATTGAGAAGACCGCCCGCAAGATCCTGCATGAGCTGGCACGTCCCTTTCAACTGAGCCTGGCGATCGTGCATGTATCGGGCAGTATCGGGATTACCCTGTACCCAACAGATACCACTCAGGCTGAAGACCTGATCAGAAATGCCGACCAGGCCATGTACACCGCCAAACACAATGGGCGTAACCAGTTCCATTTCTTTACCCGCAGCCTACAGGACGCTGCCCTGCGGCGTCTGCAACTGATCGATGACTTACGCACAGCTTTGACGGAAGACCAACTCAGGCTGTATTTCCAGCCCATCGTCAGTCTAAGGGAAGGCCAGATCTGTAAAGCCGAGGCCCTGGTTCGTTGGGAACACCCGACTGAAGGCCTGCTCTCCCCGGCCCAGTTCATCCCCTTGGCAGAGGAGAGCAAGCAGATCAACCAGCTAGGCAATTGGGTCTTTGAGCAGTCCACCGCATACTGTCGCAACTGGAGCGAAGCCCTGGGACATCCCTTCCAGGTCAGCCTCAATAAATCGCCCCTTCAGTTTATTAACCAAAACCATAGAAACTGGGTGCGGCACCTGGAAAAGATAGGCCTGGGACAGCGGAGCGTTACCGTGGAAATTACCGAAGGGGTACTGCTGAATCCCTCTGCGGCAGTGAGCGCCAGCCTGCAAGCCTTTCAGGAAGCCGGGATCGAGGTGGCCATTGATGATTTCGGCACCGGCTATGCCTCCATGGCCTACCTGCAGAAATACCATGTGGACTACCTGAAAATCGACCAATCCTTCGTTCGGGACATGATCTCCAACCCCAACAGCCGGACCATCGTGGAAGGCATCGTCGCCATGGCCCATAAGCTGGGGCTCAAGGTGATTGCCGAAGGCATCGAAACTCCGGCACAGCGGGATATGCTGCGCTCGATTGGCTGTGACTACGGCCAGGGCTTTTTATTCTCAAAGCCCGTCCCGGCCACAGGATTCCAACATCTGCTCCTACACTGGCATCAGTAGAGCGCGTCCTCCACCGGAGGGGCTCACCTGCTGCACGCCGGAACACAGCCAGCAGCCACGCTGAAAGCGGCCATGCCCGCG
>Ga0209075_1004324_pt1 | contig 11431 bp, 12 predicted proteins | sample Stecom2011_FD_187523 | JGI IMG/M metagenome (GOLD analysis project Ga0209075, IMG submission 187523) | Agricultural soil microbial communities from Utah to study Nitrogen management - Steer compost 2011 (SPAdes) (version 2) | ecosystem: Environmental > Terrestrial > Soil > Agricultural land...
GACGACACGCGGGGCTTCGCTGGGCGCTTTCTGCGCATGGGCATGCACCATGGGGGGTGCCACGAGGTCAACCTTCACGCGTTCGAGCGAATCGATCGAGGTGGCAAAGGCGGGAACTCCGCCCATCACAGCGGCGAGTACGGCGGCAAGAACGGTGGGTCGGAACGCTTTCATGGTTGCTCCTTGAAGGGTTGTTGGTACAACGTATTTCTTGATGGCTCCATTTCACCGCATGCAGGCAAGGGCTTCTTTGTGCCACAACAAACTGCGGTAACGATTTTTAGGGTTAACCCTTCTGGCCCTTGAAGCAACAGTGCGCTTCGCCTGCCTCATTCCCGAAAACCCACACAGATCAGAGGGTTGCCGGTGATAGAATGAACCACCTGAACCTTGCCCGACCCGGAGATGAGTACCCTTCCACGCTCGCTGCTCAAGAATCTCGATCTCTTTCGGTCCGTTTCCGAACACGATCTCGACACGGTGCTGCAAATCGCCCAGACCATGCGCCTGCAGGCCGGTGAACCCGTGTTCCAGCAGGGCCAGGTGGCCGAGAACTTCTACATCCTGCTGCATGGCCACCTCAAGGTCGTGCAAACCACACCCGAAGGCGAACAGATCACGGTGCGCTATGTCATGCCGGGCGAAGTGTTCGGCATCGCGCGCGCCATGCGGCGGCCCACCTACCCCGCAGCGTGCATTGCCGTCGAAGAAAGCATCGTGCTCAGCTGGCCTTCCAGCGAATGGGATCACGTCATTGCCCGCAACCCGCAGTTCGCCTTCAATGCGCTGCAAACCGTGGGGCAACGCCTGCAAGACGCCCACACACGCATCAAGGAACTTTCCACCGAAGAGGTCGAGCAGCGCGTGGCACGCTGCATACTGCGTCTGGTCGACGCATCGGGCGAGCAGACCGAGGAAGGCGTCTCCATCAACTTCCCGATCACGCGTCAGGAAATCGCCGAAATGACGAGCACCACGCTGCACACCGTCAGCCGGCTGCTCAGCAGCTGGAAGGAACAGGGCCTGGTGAACACGGGGCGCAAACGCGTCACGGTGCGCCGGCTCGACGACCTGATCCGCCTCGCCGAGGGGCAGCCGCCCGGCGGCACCGCCGCCTCGAAACGCAACTCGGTGGAACCGCTCTAGCAGTGCGCTGACCGAATTGAGCGCAAGCCCTGAGCCCCGGATCGGAAGCAGACCGCCCGATTCCGGGGATACTGGCAGATTTTGCCGGCGAGGCCCTACGATTCCGGGTCGAGCACGAGCCGGATGCCCAGATTGGCGGGCGGTATGCCGACCGAACACGCCCCACCCTTCGGGTCGCGAATAAAATCCGTAATCAGGCTGTAGTGCGAGCCGGCCACCACGCGTACGCCACAGTTTTCGTTAGGCGGCAGCACGGCGTTGCCGTCGGCGTCGAGGTACTGGCGCACATGACAGGTGTCCGTCCATTCCCACACGTTGCCCCCGATATCCTGCACGCCTGCCGCGTTCGTGCCGAAATGGCCGAACGGCTTGGGCGCGGCGTCTGCAGACAACTTGCGCTGCGTTTCCAGCGCGTATTCGGCCAGCCAGCGCTGCGCGGGGTTGTCGGGGTCGTAGATATCGACGCGCAGTTCCTCGGTATAGGCGTCGCCCGCCGCATGCACCCATTCGGCATAGGTGGGCAGGCGGTACAGCCGCCCCGTTTTGGCGCTGTACCAGCGCGCATAGCGCGTGGCGTCGTGCCAGCTCACACCCACCACGGGCAGGTCAGGTGAAACGTTGCCCCGCTGCGACCTGTCGAGCGGGCGGCAGGCTTCGGCCTGCACACATTCGGCGTATTCGGCCTGGCTGACCAGCCGCTTCATGATATGAACGGGCCGATCGAACGTGGTGGCGAGGCGCTTGGGGGGTACGGGTATGCCGTCGACCAGGCCTTCGGCCGTAGCGTAGTACTCGACCTGCCCCGGTGGTATGACTGCAATGAGGGGATCGGCCGCAGCGGCCGGCGCTGCCTGCACGCCCGGCGGCGCCACGGAAACGAACGCGGCCAGGCTGCCCGCAGCAGCCAGGCCCGCAATGACGCTGGTGATCGTACGCAGTTGCATGGGGCTTCCTTCCAGGTGCGGGCGACGAATGCGCCCGATACAGCCTTATTGAACTGCAGCCCCTGCCCCGCGTCTTTGTGCCAGCACAAGTTCAGGGCTAAAGCACCCTTACTCGATGGCCTTGGTCATTTCCTCGACCACCTTCTTGGCGTCGCCGAACACCATCATGGTCTTGTCCATGTAGAACAGTTCGTTGTCGAGCCCGGCATACCCGGCCGCCATGGAACGCTTGTTGACGATGACGGTCTTGGCCTTGTAGGCCTCGAGGATCGGCATGCCGTAGATGGGCGAGCCCTTCTGCAAGGCGGCGGGATTGACGACGTCGTTCGCGCCAAGAATCACGGCCACGTCGACCTGGCCGAACTCGCCATTGATATCTTCCATTTCGAAGACCTGGTCGTAGGGCACTTCGGCCTCGGCCAGCAACACGTTCATATGGCCCGGCATGCGCCCCGCGACCGGATGGATGGCGTAGCGCACCGAAACGCCCATGTCGGTAAGCTTCTCGGCGAGTTCCTTCACCGCGTGCTGGGCGCGCGCCACGGCCAGCCCGTACCCCGGCACGATGACTACGGTTTCGGCGTTGCCCAGAATGAAGGCGGCGTCGTCGGCGCTGCCGCTCTTTACCGCGCGCTGCTGCCCGCCACTGCTGCCGGCCGCAACCTCGTCACCACCGAAGCCGCCCAGAATCACGTTGAAGAACGAGCGGTTCATGGCCTTGCACATGATGTAGCTCAGAATGGCCCCGGAAGACCCGACGAGCGAGCCGGCAATGATCAGCATGGCGTTATTGAGGCTGAACCCGATGCCTGCGGCCGCCCAGCCTGAATAGCTGTTGAGCATGGAGACCACCACCGGCATGTCGGCGCCGCCGATGGGAATGATGATGAGCACGCCCAGCGCAAAGCCCAGTGCAATGACCAGCAGAATGTCCATCCAGCTTTGCGAATGCCAGAAGCCGAACATGAAGAAGATCGAGGCGAACCCGAGCGCCGCATTGAGCATGTGCTGGCCCTTGAACTGCACCGGAGCGCCCTGAAAGAGGCGGAACTTATACTTGCCGCTGAGCTTGCCGAAGGCAATGACCGAGCCGGTGAAGGTGATTGCACCGATGAACGCGCCCAGCGCAAGTTCGACGCGGTTGCCACCCGGAATCGGCCCGCCTGGCTCTGCAATCTGGAACGCCCAGGGCTCGGCCACCGCCGCAATGGCAATGAACACGGCTGCCAGGCCGATCATGCTGTGCATGAAGGCCACCAGCTCGGGCATCTTGGTCATTTCGACGCGCTGCGCCATGAGCGTGCCAACGAACCCGCCCACGACCAGGCCCAGCAGCACCCAGCCCAACCCGAGCGCCGACTCGGACAGCGTAATGATGAGGCCGGCGGTGGTGAGGATGGCGATGGCCATGCCGACCATGCCGAAGATATTGCCGCGGATCGATGTGGTGGGATGCGACAGGCCCTTGAGTGCCTGGATGAAGCACACCGAGGCGACCAGGTACAGGAAGACGACCAGATTCATGCTCATTTCGCGCCTCCGTCAGCGGGAGCCTTGCGTTCTTTTTTCTTGAACATTTCGAGCATGCGGCGCGTGACCAGGAAGCCGCCGAACACGTTCACCGCAGCCAGCGCGACCGCCAGCACGCCCATGACCTTGCCCAGCGGCGTGTCGGTGAGCGCCGCCGCCAGCATGGCGCCCACGATCACGATGGCGGAAATGGCGTTGGTGACCGCCATGAGCGGTGTATGCAGCGCCGGGGTGACGTTCCAGACCACGTGGTAGCCCACGTACACGGCCAGAACGAAAATGATGAGATTCATCAACAGAGGCGAAATCGCTTCCATGGTGCAGACCTATTCAAGGGTTGATCAGTGCGTGGCGCGCGAGCCTCAGCTGCGCACGACCTTGCCCGCCTGAGTCATCAGACAGGCGGCAACGATGTCGTCTTCCATGGGCACCTGCACGGCCGTGGCGTCGGACGGCAGCACGAGCTTGAGAAAGTCGAGAACGTTGCGCGCGTACAGGCTCGAGCTGTCGGCCGCCACGAGTGCGGGAAGGTTTGTAAGCCCCACGATGTGCACTCCGTGCTTCTGCACGACGCTGCCGGCTTCGGTAAGCGGGCAGTTACCGTCGGTGCCACCGGGGCCGCGGCCCGCCGCCAGGTCGACGATGACGGAGCCTGGCTTCATGGACTTCACCATGTCTTCGGTGATGAGCACAGGTGCCGGGCGCCCGGGTATGAGCGCCGTGGAAATGACCACATCGGCCTGTGCCACCCGTTTGGCGACTTCCACTTTTTGCCGGTCGAGCCAGCTCTGGGGCATGGGGCGCGCATAACCGCCCACTCCCTCGGCGGCCTCGCGTTCCTCGTCGGTTTCGTAAGGCACGTCGATGAAGCGAGCGCCCAGCGATTCAACCTGTTCCTTGACACTGGGACGCACGTCAGACGCTTCGATGACCGCACCCAGGCGTTTGGCCGTGGCAATGGCCTGCAGCCCCGCCACACCGACGCCCAGCACCACCACGCGGGCCGCCTTGATGGTGCCCGCGGCCGTCATCAGCATGGGAAACAGGCGCTGGTACTGGTTGGCCGCCAGCATGACGGCCTTGTACCCGGCCACATTCGCCTGGCTGGAAAGGACGTCCATGCTCTGGGCGCGCGTCGTACGCGGTGCCGCTTCGAGCGCGAAGGCCGTCAGACCCGCCTGGGCCAGACGCTGCAGCCCTTCGGCATCGAACGGATTGAGCATGCCCACCAGCGTGGCACCTGACTTCATGAGCGTGAGTTCTTCGGCACTGGGGGGCTGCACCTTGAGCACCAGATCGGCGCCAAAGGCGCCGGCAGCGTCGACGATCTCGGCCCCGGCAGCGGCATATGCGTCATCGACGGCGCTAGCTGCAACGCCGGCACCCGACTGCACGCATACCGTGCGCCCCTGGGCGACCAGTTTCTTGACTGTTTCGGGCGTGGCCGCCACCCGTGTCTCTCCTGCAGCCGTTTCGGCTGGCACCCCTATACGCATGCTGGGCTCCTGGGCTCCAAGTTCGGTTGAAACAACACGTATCCTCCAGATGGCTGTTTACACGGGATCGAACATAAGTGCAACGGCAAGCCGGAAGGAATGACAGTAGAAAAGAGACAAAAAAAATGTCGCCGGAGCATGCCCGGCGACATTTTTCTATGGCTGGAAGGGCGGCTTCAGGCCCCGGCGGGATGATGCCCGGCGGCATGCGCCTGTTCATCGGCGTGATACGACGAACGCACCATGGCCCCGACGGCCGCATGCGTGAAGCCCATGTCGTAGGCCGCTTCCTCGAACATTTTGAAGGTGTCGGGGTGCACGTAACGCGTTACAGGCAAATGATGCACAGATGGCTGCAGATACTGGCCAATTGTGAGCATTTCGATGTCATGCTCACGCATGTCGCGCATGACCTGCAGGATTTCTTCGTCGGTTTCGCCCAAGCCCACCATGAGGCCCGATTTGGTGGGCACCGAGGGGCACAGCGCCTTGAATTCCTTCAGCAGCTTGAGCGAATGGTGGTAGTCGGCCCCCGGGCGGGCCTGCTTGTACAGCCGGGGCACCGTTTCCAGGTTGTGGTTCATTACGTCGGGCGGTTCGACGTGAAAGATGTCGAGCGCCCGCTGCAGACGCCCGCGGAAATCGGGCACCAGCACCTCGATGCGGGTATCGGGCGATTGCCGACGTACCTCGCGGATGCACTCGGCGAAATGAGCCGCCCCACCGTCGCGCAGGTCGTCGCGGTCGACTGAGGTGATGACGACATACGAAAGGCGCATGGCGCCAATGCTGCGTGCCAGATTGGCGGGCTCGTTCGGGTCGAGCGGGTCGGGGCGACCGTGACCGACGTCGCAGAACGGGCAGCGCCGCGTGCATTTGTCGCCCATGATCATGAAGGTGGCGGTACCCTTGCCGAAGCATTCGCCGATGTTGGGGCAGGATGCTTCCTCGCACACCGTGAACATGTTGTTTTCGCGCAAAATACGCTTGATGTCGTGGAAGCGCGACCCCGGCGCAGCGGCCTTCACGCGAATCCATTCAGGCTTCTTGAGGCGCTCGGTCTGAACGATTTTGACGGGCAGACGGGAGGTCTTGTCGGCCGACTTTTGCTTGGCGGAGGGGTCGTAAGGGGCGGGACGCACCGTGGGCTTGCGCGGGGCGGCCTGCGGATCGATTGTGGACATACGCTACCTGGCTACGGGGAAGTACCTGGCATTTTAACCCGCGGGCTGCGGGGCCTCATAATGCCCCCGCAGCCGGGTCAGCGATCGAAGTGCGCTGTCAGCCGGCGCGCCAGATGTTCCCCCGCCTCGCCGACACTGCACGCCACACCGCAGCTGCGCAAATCGAGCGTGGCCAGGCCTTCGTAACCGCAGGGGTTGATGCCGAGGAACGGGGCAAGATCCATGTCGACGTTGAGGGCCAGCCCGTGATATGCGCGGCCGTTGCGGATCTTGATGCCCAGGGCGGCAATCTTTGCCAGATCGCCACCGTGCGGATCGTAGCCGGCACGCTGCGGGTCGTAGGGCACATATACGCCCGGGGCACCGGCCTTGCGCCGGGCACCGGGCACGCCCAGTTGCGCCAGCGTATCGATGACCACCGACTCGAGCTGCTCGACGTATTCCTTCACGAACAGCCCGCGACGGCGCAGGTCAAACAGGCAGTAGGCCACGATCTGGCCGGGGCCGTGATACGTGATCTGCCCGCCGCGATCACAATGCACCACCTCGATGCCGCCCGCATTCAAAAGATGCTCGGGCCGGCCGGCCTGACCCAGCGTGTACACCGGCGCATGCTCGACCAGCCAGATTTCATCGGGCGTATCAGCAGTGCGGGCCTCGGTGAATTCGCGCATCGCCTGCCATACGGGCAGGTAGGCCGCATGACGGGGCAGCCAGCGTACGTGCATGGCGCTACAGCACCACACTTACCAGCGGATGCCCATGCAGGGCGCGGTAAAGCGAATCGAGCTGCTCGCGCGACGTGGCACGCACCGTGAACGTGACGCTGAGGTAGTTGCCCCCCTTGCTCGCCCGCATCTCGACCGTGGCGGCGTCAAAGCCCGGGTCGTGTTGCAGCACGACCGCAGTAAGGGTCTGCGTGAACTCGGGATGCGCCTTGCCCATCACCTTGATGGGGAAGTCGCAGGGGTATTCGATGAGGGACTCTTCAGGTGGAATTTCTTTCATGGCGCAATCAGAGCGGCGTATTGCCGCTGCGAGCCGCAACGGCAGCAGCCGGTGCGGAAACGAGGGCCGCGATCACGGCATCGTAAGCCGTGCGAAGACGGGCATATACCGGGCCCGGCCGGCCGTCGCCCACAGGCTGGTGGTTGTAGCGGGTGACGGGCAGCACTTCCTTGGTGGCCGAAGTGAGCATGATCTCGTCGGCGGTGGCGACTTCGTCGGCACTGATGGCGCGCGCCTGGAAGGGCACCGCGCATTCGCGGGCGAGCTCTTCCATGAGGCCGTAGCGTATGCCTTCCAGAATGCATTGATCGCGCTCGGGCGCCAGCAGCACGCCGTCACGCACCACCCATATGTTGGCGGCCGACGCCTCGGTGAGACGGCCGTCGCGAAACTGGATCACGTCGTCGACACGGGCCTCGATGGCAGACTGGCGTGCGAGCACGTTACCCAGCAGGGAAATCGCCTTGATATCGCACCGCAGCCAGCGCAGATCGGGAATGCCGATGGCGCTCAGACCGGTTTCACGTTGTTGTGGGCCGGGACGCGTGAACGGCGACACCATGCAGAACACGGTGGGCTCGATGCCGGCGGGAAAGCCATGATCACGGCGCGCCACGCCGCGCGTGACCTGCATGTACACCATGCAGTCGCCCAGCCCCGACCGCTCGATCAGGCTGTGAATGATGTCTTCCCAGCCGGCCCGGTTCATGGGGTTATTGAGCCCCACGGCAGCCATGCTGCGCTCGAGACGCGCGAGGTGTTCGGCCATGCGGAACGGGCGCCCAGCGTACGCGGGCACGACATCGTAGATACCGTCGCCGAAAATGAAACCTCGGTCGAGCACGGAAATCTGCGCATCACCAAGCCGGACGTACCGGCCGTTCAGATAGGCAATGGCGTCGGGGTTGAAGTCGGGTGTCATGGAAGCGTACTCGCGCTTATTCGAACAGCAGACGAATCTTGTCGAACACGCGGCTGAAGAAGCCTGCCTGCGGTACGTCGGCAAGTACATGCAGCGTATCGGTGCGCAAAACGTGACCGTCGAGCGACAGCGACACGCGGCCTACCTGCGAGCCCTTGGTGAGCGGCGCGATGAGCGGCTGACGATATTCGGCAACCGGGCGTACCTGGTCGGCCTTGCCACGCGGCACGGTCACCCAGACCGGGGTGTTGGAACCCAACCCGACCGTTTCGACCTCGCCTTCCCACACGCGCGCGGTCACCATGGCCCGCTCGTTGTCGTACAGCTTCACGGTGTCGAAATTCTGGAAACTCCAGTTCAGCAGCTTGAGACTGTTTTCAGCGCGGGCTGAATCGCTGTTGGCACCGACCAGCACGGTCAGTACGCGGCGGCCGTCGCGCTGGGCCGTGGCGATCAGGCAGTAGCCGGCCGACTTGGTGTGGCCCGTTTTCAGGCCGTCGACCGTGCTATCGGCCCACAGCAGACGGTTGCGGTTGTTCTGCTTGATGTTGTTGTACGTGTATTCCTTCTGGCTGTAGTAATGCACGTACTGGGGGAATCGCGTGATCAGGTTCGAGGCAAGTTTGGCCAGGTCGCGCACCGTGGTCAGGTGATCGGGGTGCGGCAGGCCGGGCGAGTTCTCGAAATGGGTGTCGTTCAGGCCCTGGCGCGCGGCCTCTTCGTTCATCAGCGCCACGAACGCCGATTCGCTGCCGGCGATGGCTTCGGCCAGCGCCACGGTGGCGTCGTTGCCCGACTGAACGATCATGCCCTGCAGAAGATCGTGCACCGACACCTGCGAATTCGGCTTGATGAACATGCGCGACCCTTCGGTGCGCCACGCGTTTTCAGACACGTGCACGGTTTGTTCGAGGGTGAGCCGCTTCGATTCAAGTGCTTCAAACACCAGATACGCCGCCATGATCTTGGTGAGCGAGGCGGGTTCGATGCGTTCGTCGATGTTATGCCCGGCGATGACCTGCCCGCTGTTCATGTCGAGGCTCAGCCAGGCGCGGGCGCCCAGCACCGGTGCCGGCACGGTGGCCAGTTCGCCGACCTGCTGAACGGCAGGCGTGGCCGCCACAGGGGCGGCGGCTTCCTGGGCTTGAACGAACGAGGCAGCGGCCAGCGCCAGGGCGGCGGCTGAAGTAAGGGAATACAGAAGTTTTCGTGCGGATGTCATTGGCATAGGTAGGTTCGGACCCCTTTTTGCGGTCGCCGGTATGGTGCGGCCAGGGACGAATGAATGAGCGGCCATTATGGCAGACCGCCCCGTTATGGCGCTAGCGCACGCAGGCTTTGCTGAACCAGGCGACGCAACACGAGCAGTCGCCCGTGAAAAAAATGACTGGCTTCGGGCATGACCGTAAGCGGCAGCTGGTGCTGGCGCGCAAAGCTCATTGCCTCGGTGAGCGGTACCACTTCGTCGGCCTCGCCATGAATGAGCACGGTGTCTTCAGGTACGGCGAGCTCCCGAAAGCGAAAGCGTTCGACCGCCGAGCCGGCAAGCAGCAGCAGATCAGGCGTACGCTGGCCGTGCTCTGCGCGCTCGGCATGCAGTTGCGCCGCCACCGAAGTACCGAACGAAAAGCCCGCCAGCGCCCAGCGGCCCTGCGCCAGCTGCGGATACGCCGCCTCGAACTGCTCGACCACCGCCAGCATGTCACGGGTTTCGCCGCGCGCGCTGTCGAACTGGCCTTCAGAGGCGCCCACACCGCGAAAATTCGGGCGCAGGGCAGCCAGACCGTGTTCGACGCAGGCCCGCGCAATGGTGGTGACCACCTTGTTGTCGCGCGTGCCGCCATGCAGGGGATGCGGATGCAGCACGAGCGCCCAGCCCCGCGCCTCGCCGGCGGGCTGATCGAACGCGCATTCGACGACACCGGCTTCACCGCGGAAGGTCAGGGTTTGAGTACGAAGCTGCATGATTCCAAATGAGTTATAACCAAAGCAGCCCATTTTACGCCACGCCTTTTCTGCTTCATGAACGCCCTCCCGCAATTGCCCCTACCCATGCCTGAACGCATGCAGCACCTGCTTCAGAGCGGGTTGCCGGAATTCCAGCGTATCGAATGGGTGGGACGCACCACCTCGACCAATGCCGATCTGCTACAGCGGGCCCGCGCCGAATCGGGTGTACTGGCCCGCCCCTGGCTGCTGGGCGCACACCTTCAGGAACGCGGCCGGGGCCGTGCCGGGCGCAGCTGGCAGAACCGTTCCGGTGCCAATCTCATGTTCTCGTGCGCGTTCGACGTCTTTCTGCCCCCGGCCGCTCTGCCCAGCCTGTCGCCGTACGCCGGAGTGGTCGCCAGCGAGGTGCTGCGCAGCATGATGACGGCGTCCAACCGGCCGCTGCTCACCATGAAATGGCCCAACGACATTCAGTGGCGCTTTGCCAAGCTGGCCGGCATTCTGGTCGAGGCCACCCGGGCTGGTACGGCCCGCCAGGTCGACGACCACCACGTGGTCATCATCGGCATCGGCATCAACCTCGATGACGCGCGCGCCCTCAGCCGCTCGCTCAACCGGCAGATTGCCGACTGGTCGGAAGTCGGGCGGGAAGACAGCGCCGCCGCCCGCGTGCGCCCCGAACAGATCGTGATGCGCATTGCCCGGGCCTGGTACGAAAACATGTCGCGGATCAGCGCGCAGGGCTTCGAGGGCCTGCCGCAGCGCTATGTCGCGGTCGACGGCCTGGTGGGGCAGCACATCGATATCATCGACGACGACCGGGTCGTACTCAGCGGCTACGCGGCGGGCGTCGACACCCACGGCCGCCTCGTCGTGCGCAACGCCGACGGCGTCCACCCGGTGTCGGTCGGCGAAGTATCGGTCAGGGCGGCATGAGCACGCACGACACGACCCTGCTGATCGACGCCGGCAACACCCGGGTGAAGTTCGGCCTGCTCGTGCGCGGCGCCGCGCAACGCGAACCGCTCAGCCTTGCGCTTGCACATGCCGAACTCGACCGTCTGCCCGAATGGCTGGCAACCCTGCCGGCCCAACCCGTCGCGGGCGTGGGCGTGAACGTTGCCGGCGAGGCACTGGCCCGGCGCATCGATGCCCTGCTCGAGCGACATTGCGGCACACCCTCGCGCTGGGTGCGCAGCAGCACCCGTGCGGCAGGTGTCCTGAACCTGTACGACGAGCCTGTACAGCTGG
>Ga0209075_1004326_pt1 | contig 11431 bp, 11 predicted proteins | sample Stecom2011_FD_187523 | JGI IMG/M metagenome (GOLD analysis project Ga0209075, IMG submission 187523) | Agricultural soil microbial communities from Utah to study Nitrogen management - Steer compost 2011 (SPAdes) (version 2) | ecosystem: Environmental > Terrestrial > Soil > Agricultural land...
GCTGCCTGTGCAATCAGGTTGAACTGCTGAACAGTCATGCCAGAACTCTGTACTTTTTCTACCATTTTCTCTTGTGCTTCTTGTTGAATTTCCATTGCCGTTTGCTGGTCTTCAGCATCTTGCAAACGCTCAACATACTTGCCACGAATAGATTCGACGTCTTGTAATACTTCAATAAACTTATCGACAGCCGCTTCAGTAATCTCAATGGTTTGAGGAGCTGCTTGGGGAGCCGTTTGTGCATTTGCTTGAGTTTCTTCTTGTGCTAAGGCTGAACTGCTTGCTAGTGCGATGAGAATAGAAAGAGAAATAGAGGCTAATGATTTTTTCATTATTATGCTCCTAAATAGGATGAGTTTGGAGACGAGTTATTGAAACGTCTCTTTAAGTCCGATGGGGATATAAATACTAAGTTCAAAAATCCGTAAAATTCTTTTACAGGTGTTTTTAAGTGCCAACGAACTTGGTTGTCTAATAAATCCTGCGCTGTTAAATTCAAACCCATATTTTTCTAAGGGCATTGCATGACATCATTAATTAACATCACCAAACAGTTGGCCGCTGAATTGCTATCGCAAAATAAATCCGTGGTGACCGCTGAATCTTGCACTGGTGGGGGCATTGCTTATGCCTTTACAGCTTTAGCCGGCAGCTCCAGCTGGTTTGAACGAGGCTTTGTAACCTATTCAAACGCTGCAAAGATTAACGATATTGCTGTGCCGGCCAGTGTGATAGAGCTACACGGTGCCGTCAGTGAAGAGACGGTGCGCGCTATGGTGGTAGGTGCAGTGAACAATAGCCTGGCCGATGTGGCTATTGCTGTCAGTGGTGTGGCAGGCCCAGGGGGTGGCAGCCAAGAAAAACCGGTTGGTACGGTTTGGTTTGCGTGGGGCGATGCCAGTGAGCAACAGTCAATCTGTTGCTTATTTTCAGGTGATCGCCAACAGGTAAGAGACCAATCAATAGTGTTTGCTATTCAAGGGTTAACCGACTGGTTGCAGCAAACAAAATAACGAATACAAACAAAAAGCTTGGCAAGAAGAAAAAGCCATGCTTAAATACTGGTTATATTTACAGTACTTAGTAGTATAACCACTGTATAAAATTCAGCATAAATTATGAATGGGTGTAGCGATGGATGCAAATAAGCAAAAGGCATTAGATGCCGTTTTAGGTCAGATTGAACGTCAATTCGGCAAAGGCGCAATAATGAAAATGGGTGAGCAACCTCGTGAGGCTATCCCTGCCATATCAACGGGGTCATTAGGGTTAGATGTTGCCTTAGGTATTGGTGGTTTACCCATGGGGCGTATCGTAGAAATCTACGGTCCTGAAAGCTCGGGTAAAACAACACTCTGCTTATCTACCATGGCACAAGCGCAGAAAATGGGTAAAACCGTTGCTATTATTGATGCCGAACACGCGTTAGACCCACTCTATGCAGAAAAGCTAGGCATTGATCTAGACAGTTTATTGGTTTCTCAGCCAGACACTGGTGAGCAAGCATTAGAAATTTGTGACAACCTGGTTCGTTCGGGTGCTGTAGACGTAATAGTCGTTGACTCCGTAGCTGCGTTAACTCCTAAAGCAGAGATCGAAGGCGAAATGGGTGACACACACGTTGGTTTACAAGCTCGTTTAATGTCACAAGCGTTACGTAAAATCACTGCAAACGTTAAAAATGCTAACTGTTTGGTCATCTTTATTAACCAAATTCGTATGAAAATTGGTGTTATGTTTGGTTCTCCTGAGACCACAACCGGTGGTAATGCGCTTAAGTTCTACTCATCTGTGCGTTTAGATATTCGCCGTACGGGTGCGGTAAAACAAGGTGATGAAGTTATTGGTAACGAAACACGCGTTAAAGTGGTTAAAAACAAAGTAGCACCACCGTTTAAACAAGCTGAGTTCCAGATTATGTACGGCAAAGGCATTTATCACATGGGTGAAGTCATTGACCTAGGTGTGAAATGCGGACTGGTTGATAAAGCCGGTGCTTGGTACAGCTACAAAGGCGATAAGATCGGACAAGGTAAAGCGAATGCAGCTCAATACTTAGAAGATAACCTAGAAACCGCACAAGAAATTGAAGCGGCGATTCGTGAGCAGTTGTTAGCACCTGTGGTCTTAAATAAGGCAGAAAAAGCAGAGAAGGCTGGCGATGCAGACGCCGAGATCGAAGTATAAAACCTTAGATTACACAGGCTTAAGGCAGGCTATTATTAGCCTGCTTGGCCGTCGTGACTATTCTCGCAAAGAGTTATACCTCAAATATAAAGATCGCGTTGAAAGCCTTGAGGACCTCGACATTGTTCTAGAAGACTTTGCCGAGCGCGGCTGGCAGTGTGACACTCGTTTTTGTGAGTCCTTTCTAAATTCTCGTTGTTATCGCTACGGTCCAATTCGCTTACGCTTTGAGCTGAGCAATAAAGGGATTACAGACGATCAAATTGAACGTGCATTAGAGGCGCTAGAGATGGATTGGAGTGCCCAAGCATCGGATATATTGCAACGAAAGTATTCTGCTTTAGATACACAAGACCCAAAGCAGAAAGGAAAAGCCTATCGTTTTTTAGCGCAAAGAGGGTTTAACTCTGAGCATATTCAACAGGCTTTATCGAATTACACTAACAATGAAGAATCGGAAGAGCTCCGATTCTAATGCAGCTTAAGACGTGGTCGAATGACTTTGTGTATACGGCCAACAAAAGTAATAAGTGCAGTCTTCCAATAACCGTGTAATGCAATTTGGTGCAGGCGGTATAAAGATACGTACATAATCTGTGCAAGCTTTCCTTCAATCATAATTGAATTTCGAGAAATCTTACTGGCTAGGGTACCAACGGCACTGTAATTACTTAACGATACTAATGAACCATGGTCTTTGTATTCAAAGTTCGCAAGTGCCTTACCTTTATGTTGCGCAATAATAGCATCAAATAAGTAGGATGCTTGCTGGTGTGCAGCTTGAGCACGGGGTGGCACAGGCTTACCGTCTTTGTGCATAACCGATGAGCAGTCACCCATGGCAAAAATGCGTGGATCTTCTGTTTGCAGTTTGCCATTAACCACTAATTGATTGATGTGGTTGGTGGTTAAACCTAGATTAGATAAAAATTCTTGGCCTTTAACACCTGCCGCCCATACTTTAATTTGCGAGGGAATGGTTTCCCCACTCTCGGTAACGAACCCTTCTTTAGTGACTTCCGTTACTTTAGTGTTGGTATGGATACTGACCCCTAAGCTTTCTAATTGCTTTTGAGCAGCATTAGCAATGCGATTAGGCAAAGCAGGAAGGATACGATCGCCGGCTTCAATAACATGCACATTAATATTAGCAGGCGCGAGTTTTTTATAACCGTAGCTGAATAGTACTTCAGATGCGTTATAGAGTTCAGCGGATAGCTCAACCCCAGTAGCACCCGCGCCGACAATTCCTATGTTTAAGGTTTGTGGGCTGTCGTCTTCACGAGTGTTGGCACGAATAAATTCGTTTAACAGTGTTTTATGAAACTGCTTGGCTTGGAATGCATTATCTAAGAAGAAGCAGTTATCTTTAGCGCCTTTGGTGCCAAAGTCGTTGGTGACACTGCCCACAGCAATAACAAGAGTGTCGTATTTTACACGACGCTCGGCAGCAATGAGCTCACCTTCTTCATCAAGCATGGGCTCTAAAATTACTTGTTTGTTGGTTCTATCAAGCCCGCTCATGCGACCTAAGTGGAAACGGAATCCATGTTGTCGGGCGTGTTCTAAATAGTCCAAACCATCAATACTAGAATCCAGTGCACCTGTGGCAATCTCGTGAAGTAGTGGTTTCCACAAGTGTATGCGGTTAGTGTCGATTAGATCGATCTGTGCCTTACCTTTTTTACCCAGTTTTCGACCTAGACGAGTGGCTAGTTCTAAGCCCCCAGCGCCACCGCCGACAATGACTATATGCTGCATGTTAATGAGCCCCAAAAATTTATGATGTGGCTATTGTATAAGATAAACATAAATTTGTTAGGGTTTATTATAAAGCGGGATAACGATTAAGGTGCTCAATAAGTTTTTGGCTGATCTCATCGGGAAGATCATGCGCTAACCAATGCGTTGCCTCTGGGTAAGTAATAAGCTTTCCATGTTGTAGGTAAGTTGCACTGTCATGAGCGCTTGCTAAGCTTAGAGCTAAGTCGCGTTCGCCCCAAAGAATTTGAGTTGGGGTACTAATAACACCATCATTTTTTGGTGAGCGAGCGTATCGGAGCATGGCTCGGTAATAACTGATCATACTTTTAATAGCGCCTGGCGCACTCCAAGCTTCTTCTAAGTGAATAAAGTCTTCCTCGGTATAGGCTCCAGGGCTAGAAGTGTGGGTCAGTGTTTTTCTTAATGAAGCAAAGCGATTGCGTGTTAAGGCCCAAATAGGAATAAACGGAAGCTGAAAGAAAAATATGTACCAACTTTTACGTAGCTGTTTGACGCTGCTCTTAAGTGCTTTAAGAAATGCATAGGGGTGGGGCACGTTTAGAATACTTAGGCTGGCAAGAGGTTGCTTGTTATGAATGGCATACCACCAAGCAATGGCGGCTCCCCAATCGTGTCCAACCAAGTGAAACGTCTCTTTACCGTAATGCAAACGAATGGCTTCAACGTCGGTGATAAGCTCATCAAGCCTGTAGCGCTTGATGCTTTTAGGTTTAGAGGACTGGCCGTAGCCGCGCAGGTTAGGTACGCAGACTCGATACCCAGCGTCTGCAAGCGGTTTGATTTGGTGGCGCCAAGTGTTCCAGCATTCTGGAAACCCATGCAACAAAATGATGAGTTCACTTTCCTCTGGGCCAAGCTCACGTACCTCTAGGGCAATGTCATTGTTATAGATAGTGAGCTTTTTCATACATCATTGTTCTATGGGAGTTCCCCACAGTCCTAGTAGTTGTGCAGTGCCGAGAATAAGTAGTGTAATTGCGATAAGAAGCAATCCGTACTTTAAAGCGCTAGAGCGTTTTTTCCAGCTAACGTGCCAATGCAAAAGCGTCGGATGCCCAAAAGGACCGACGGCAAGGTGTAGCATTAAGAGGGCTGCAGCAGGCAGCATGGCTAATAAAAGCCAAGGGTTAGCAGTCAATTTTCCACCAGTTCATGTTGTTGGTATTCACTTGTACAAAGTGCTTGGTTTAATGCCTCTTCCGCACTGTATGGTGTTAGTGCTATGCAGCGTTCAGACAGATCCTGTATTAAAGCTTTGTGCTTTTTAGGGTTAATACGATTAAGAGCTACAATAAATTCATTGTAGATCACTGGCAAGTTACTTTGTAACTCTAAGGCTTCACTAAAGGCCGCTAAGGTACGACCTTCGGTAGCTCCATAAGTAATACGGCCAATCAGTGAACCAACCCGCTCAACGACTCCGGCTTGTATGCCAGCAAAGGTTGTCGGATACAAACTGTTAGTAGGGTGGCGTTCGCTTAATTGCTTAAGTTTTTTCTGAGTTGAGCCTAAGTAGCCGGTGGCTAATGCTGCGGTAGTACCTAGGCGTTCTAGTATGCGCACACGTGCATAAAGCAAACCAAAGTCACCAAAGTCATAACCGGGTGTTAGTTCTAGTAACGGCTCAGCTTCTGCTGCAGCATCACGAAAGATTGCTAGTTTTTCTGCGGATGAATGCACCATAAAAGTGGCATACATTAGTTTTGAATAAATCGCAGGAACCATTCCAGCAGTACCCAGTTGCATGCCTAGTTCATAGGACTGCTGGTACTTACCTTCGTAGTGGTAACGCCAAGTTTTCTGCAACGCCTGTGCTAAGGCTGTGTAGTTATCATCGAGTAGAGCTTTCACCGCAGGGTGTGCATCAGGTTTTTTTGCTAATGAAAGCATATGCGCCTTTAAGTCAGGATAGGTTTCTGACATGGCTTGTAAAAAGACTTCATCAGGAAACTCTTGGCGAGTACCCATGGTAAGAATGTCCCAATGACTTTTCAGTTTGTCACCAGAGTAATCGAACTGTGGTAGTTCGGCAGGATAAGTGTTCCACTCAGCGGCCGATGCAACAAAGCTGAGCGATATAAGAATCCAAGAAATAAATAGGCGCACAACAAGCTCCAATTGTTTGGTTGTTATGCCCCTATTATAAAGAAGTATTTGGTAGCGAGGCGGTTATATTCCGCCATGCTGATTACCTAATAAGAAAGACGCAAAAGGTTATTTGAATGCATTACCTGGTTTAAGCCCCAGTGCCTTAAATAACTTCGCTGCAGGACAAAATCCGGTAAAAGAGGCTTGTAGGAGGTTAGCCCCAACAAATACAGTTAACCAAACCCAGTTAGCATGTACGAAGTGTGTAAGTGCTAACGACACTAAAACCATAATGCCTGCAAAAGCGAACATAGCGCGATCAATATTCATAGTTCGTACCTCTTTCTGTTTTGTATATAACTATATAGTTATCTTATTGTTGCTTATTGTCAAGTGATACTAAATGGGTAGTAAATGATTTTTAATACAGTACTTAGAGTTATGGCTATAAAAGGCTATACTTGCATTTTTTTCTAACTAACCCGTTCACGGATAGCCATTTGTATGAAAAGCTCTGAAATTCGCCAAGCATTCTTAAAATTCTTTGCCTCTAAAGGACATGAAATTGTGGCTTCAAGCCCATTAATTCCTGGCAACGATCCTACCTTACTTTTTACTAACGCCGGCATGGTTCAGTTTAAAGATTTATTTTTAGGTAAAGAGCAACGTAGCTATACCCGAGCAGCCTCCTCGCAGCGATGTGTGCGTGCGGGTGGTAAACACAACGACTTAGAAAATGTTGGTTACACTGCGCGTCACCATACCTTCTTCGAAATGCTAGGTAACTTTAGTTTTGGTGATTACTTCAAAGAAGACGCTATTAAATATGCGTGGGAGTTTTTAACTTCAGCAGAATGGCTAAATATTCCTGAAGAAAAATTGCTTGTTACTGTTTATGCAGAAGACGATGAAGCGTTTGGTTTATGGAATAAAGAAATTGGTATTCCTGCCGACAAGATTATTCGAATTGGTGATAACAAAGGCGAGCGTTTTGCATCGGATAACTTCTGGCAAATGGGTGATACCGGTCCCTGCGGTCCTTGTACAGAAATTTTTTACGATCATGGTGATCATATCTGGGGTGGTAAGCCTGGCACGCCTGAAGAAGATGGCGACCGCTTTATTGAAATCTGGAACAACGTTTTCATGCAATATGAGCGTAAGGAAAACGGTGAGATGGTTCCGCTGCCTAAGCCATCGGTCGATACCGGTATGGGGCTTGAGCGTATTTCTGCCATTATGCAGGGCGTACACAGCAACTATGAAATTGATTTATTCCAAGCATTGCTAACCGCGGCCGGTGAGCTAACGGGTTGCAAAGATACTGAAAACAAATCATTGCGCGTTATTGCCGACCACATTCGTTCAACAAGTTTCTTAATTGTGGATGGTGTGTTGCCATCAAACGAAGGTCGCGGCTACGTGTTGCGCCGTATTATTCGTCGTGCCATTCGCCACGGACATATGTTGAATGCGCCTATCGGGTTTTTCTCTAAATTAGTACCTGCTTTAGTTGAACAAATGGGTGAAGCCTATCCCGAACTAGCAAAGCTAGCCGATCATGTGCAAAAAGTACTGCGCTTAGAAGAAGAGCAGTTTGCTAAGACGCTTGATAAAGGCATGGCTATTTTAAATGATGAGATTGCCCAGTTGTCGGGTGACACTATCCCTGGTGATGTGGCGTTCAAACTCTATGATACCTACGGTTTCCCACTGGATTTAACTGCTGACGTTGCTCGTGAAAAAGAGCTTAAGGTTGATGAGGCAGGCTTCGAAGCTGCCATGGAAAAACAACGTCAGCAAGCACGTGCAGCAGGCAACTTTGCGGCGAACTACGGTAAAGGACTAGAAATAGAAGGTGAAACGGCTTTCTTAGGTTACAGCCAACTAGAAAATACCGGCACGGTTAAAGCCCTATTTAAAGAAGGCGACGCTGTCACTGAGCTTAATGCGGGCGATGTGGCTGTATTGGTGTTGGATGAAACTGCATTCTATGGCGAAAGTGGTGGTCAGTGCGGTGATACCGGATTCTTAAAAGCAGAGGGTGTGGTTTTCCAAGTGAAAGACACACAAAAAGAAAGTGGTAACCACCTGCACCAAGGTGTGCTGGTTGAAGGGCAAGTTAAGGTTGGTGATACACTGACAGCCTCGGTCGATGCCGATAAACGCCAGGCAACAGCTATTCATCACTCTGCTACGCATTTATTACATGCTGCGTTACGTCAAGTGCTGGGCGAGCATGTAGCGCAGAAAGGCTCGTTAGTTACCTATGACAAGCTACGCTTTGACTTCTCACACTTAGAAGCCGTTAAAAGCGACGAGCTAGAACAAATTGAACGTATAGTGAACGCGCAGATTCGTGCTAATACAGAAGTAAGTACTCGCTTGATGAATATTGATGATGCACGCGAAGCCGGTGCACTTGCTTTGTTCGGTGAAAAATACGACGACGAAGTACGAGTGCTAACCATGGGCGTGGACAATTTCTCAATTGAGTTGTGCGGTGGTACGCATGCGCAGCGTACGGGTGATATTGGCCTGTTAAAAATCACCTCAGAAAGCGGTATCGCAGCCGGTGTTCGTCGTATAGAGGCTGTGGTTGGTGCGGCTGCGCTCGACTTTATTGCAGCGGAAGAGAAAACGTTAGCAAAACTGGCAAGCAGCTTTAAAACGTCTAGCGATAAAGTGATTGAAAAAGTAGAGCAGTTACAAACTCGTGCCCATGCACTTGAAAAAGAATTAGCAGCTCTTAAGGCTAAAAGTGCATTGAGTGCTGGTAATGATTTAGCCACTCAAGCCAAAGACATTAATGGCGTAAAAATATTGGCAGCAGAGTTGGCTGGTGCCGATGTTAATACCTTACGTAATACTATGGATCAGCTAAAAAATAAGCTTGGTTCAGGGTTAATTATGCTGGCGTCTGAAAACGAAGGGAAGGTTACTTTGTTGGCAGGGGTGACTAAAGACCTTATCTGTAAAGCAAAAGCGGGTGATGCTGTTAAAGAGTGCGCTGCCTATGTTGATGGCCGTGGGGGTGGTAAGCCCGAAATGGCGCAAGCGGGCGGTCAAAATCCAGCAGGTATTAAAGATGCTCTGGCTGCATTCGAAAAGTGGGCTGAAGCAGCTATTGCTTAGGTTGAATAAGTAGAATAAAAAAGACGACTAAGGTCGTCTTTTTTATGCCTGATCCCTATATATTTCAGCAATCAAACGCCCACCATCTAGCGAGTTCTAGTAATTTATTGTTTAATATACGCCCTTTCGTTAACTACTAATTTGTAGATCACTACCATGGCGCTTTTTGTTCAAAAATATGGCGGTACTTCCGTAGGCTCAGTTGAGCGTATCGAAGCGGTTGCCGACAAAGTAAAATCCTTCCACGATGCTGGCCATCAAATGGTGATTGTATTATCCGCAATGAGCGGTGAAACCAACCGTCTTATCGGTTTGGCACAATCCATCTCTGAAAACCCTGAGCCACGTGAAATGGATACGTTAGTTTCAACAGGTGAGCAGGTAACCATCGCTTTGTTAGCAATAGCCTTACAAAAGCGTGGTATTAATGCTCGCTCATTCACTGGTTGGCAAGTAGGTATCAAAACCGATAGCTCACATATGAAAGCCCGTATTGAAGACATCGCGACAGACAGTATGCGCGAAGTGCTTGATAACGGTGGCGTAGTGATTGCTGCTGGCTTCCAAGGTATCGATGAAAACAATAACATCACAACCTTGGGTCGTGGTGGTTCGGATACCACGGCAGTTGCCTTAGCCGCTGCTTTAAAAGCCGATGAGTGTCAGATTTATACTGACGTTGATGGTGTTTATACCACAGACCCTCGTGTTGCTCCTGCGGCACGCCGTTTAGATAAAATTACCTTCGAAGAAATGTTAGAGCTCGCCAGCCTTGGTTCGAAAGTTCTACAAATTCGTGCGGTTGAATTTGCTGGTAAATACAAAGTTCCTTTACGTGTACTTTCTTCGATGAAAGAAGGTAACGGCACCCTAATTACTGTTGAGGAGAAAGACTACGTGGAAAACCCAATTATCTCTGGAATTGCATTTAACCGTGATGAAGCCAAGCTAACCATTAAAGGTGTGCCTGACGTTCCTGGTATTGCTTCCCGTATTCTTGGTGCGATCAGCGATGTAAATATCGAAGTTGATATGATCGTACAGAACGTTTCAGAAGACGGCACCACAGACTTTACCTTCACAGTAAACCGTATTGACTATAAGCAAGCCGTTAAAGTACTTAATGAAGTGGCTACTGATCTTAAAGCTCGTTCTGTAACCAGTACGGATGAAATCTGTAAGGTATCATTAGTAGGGGTTGGTATGCGCTCACACGCAGGTGTTGCGAGTAAAATGTTCAAAGTGCTAGCCGACGAAAACATTAATATTCTAGCGATTACCACCTCTGAAATTAAAATTTCAGTGGTGATTGCAGAGAAATACTTAGAGCTTGCTGTTCGTGCATTGCACACCGCTTTTGACTTAGACGCTGATGCGACTGTTGAAGAGTAAAACAGTGTGTTTTTGTTTCGAAAAGTAACAAATGTTCGAGAAGTACTCCCTAACAGAGTATTATGTTAGGGAAACTCTAATTTTGACTATACTTCAAAAGTAACGGTCAATTTTGAATTAGAGAGTAGGAAAAATTGCACCCTAGTAACAAGGAATAAAGGAGATTCTTATGTTGATTCTAACTCGCCGTGTTGGCGAAACTTTAATGATTGGTGACGAAGTTACTGTAACCGTTTTAGGGGTTAAAGGTAACCAAGTTCGTATCGGTGTTAACGCTCCGAAAGAAGTTGCAGTTCACCGTGAAGAGATTTATCAGCGCATTCAGCGCGAGAAAAATGCAGAGGATGATACCTACGGAAACTACTAGAAAGCATTAAAGAGGTAATTTTCTTAAAATTCCCCTTTGCATTTTAAATAAACGTGGTATCATGCGCGCCGTGTTGGAGAGATGGCCGAGTGGCTGAAGGCGCGCCCCTGCTAAGGGCGTATAGGTTTAACCCTATCGAGGGTTCGAATCCCTCTCTCTCCGCCACGTTTTACTAGTGCGCTCGTAGCTCAGCTGGATAGAGTACCTGGCTACGAACCAGGCGGTCGAAGGTTCGAATCCTTCCGAGCGCGCCATTCTTCCCAAGAATGTTCATTGAATAGTAAATAAAGATTTTTTGCGCGCTCGTAGCTCAGCTGGATAGAGTACCTGGCTACGAACCAGGCGGTCGAAGGTTCGAATCCTTCCGAGCGCGCCAAAATCAAAAATACCCTCGCAGCTATAAAATCCTCAGATATTAAAAACACACTCGAAGCTTTGTATGAGCTCGAAAGCTAATCTTTTCAAATATTACAGATT
>Ga0209075_1004327_pt1 | contig 11430 bp, 6 predicted proteins | sample Stecom2011_FD_187523 | JGI IMG/M metagenome (GOLD analysis project Ga0209075, IMG submission 187523) | Agricultural soil microbial communities from Utah to study Nitrogen management - Steer compost 2011 (SPAdes) (version 2) | ecosystem: Environmental > Terrestrial > Soil > Agricultural land...
AGTAAAAGGAATCAAAACAACAGTAGATGCCAACGACTTTAATGGCAGTGCAGAGGATTTAAAGAAACTACTAATTCCTTAATGCAAGCTTCCTCCACAGTTGTAAGCTTTCCCTTTTAATAAATAAGCAGTCGCTTCTAATAAAAAGCATAAGGACCTATATTAATTTGGCGTAGCTATTTCCTTGGCTTGAATGGTTTTTGAAATGCTTAAATAGGTTAACGGAAGCCAATGAGTTTTACACGATTTGATGTTATATATCACAAAGCTTAAAAGGAAACCTAAATCCGGCAATTAACATGGGTTCTGTAGACATCTCCCAAAGTCTCCCAAACAGCGATAGATTTCCTAATCATGCCTTTTGATAAAGTGTAGAGAATAGGTTGGCTTTTTTTGAAGAAAATTTCAGAGAAAATATGAATAATTTTTATATGTTTGAAAGGCTATTAAATCAATATATCTTTTCATGAAAAACAATATTTTTTGAATATTGCTTTTACTACATTATTATATAAGATTTTCATCCACTAAAACTATTGGTTACGATGGCAATTAATTTGTTATCTATCATTTATTATTGGAGGAGATTTGATTGTATTTAGCTTAAATAATTATAAGTCCGATTAATAAAAATTGCATGCTATTTTTTAGCATTAATAAAACATATACAATTACTAAATGAATAAATCATCACACAATAAATTAGTATCCTTTATTTGGTCTATAGCAGACGATTGCCTTAGAGATGTCTATGTACGAGGAAAGTACAGAGACGTTATCTTACCAATGATAGTTTTACGTCGATTAGACGCTCTATTAGAACCAACCAAAGACGCCGTTCTAGAAGAATTAGCTTTTCAGCGTGACGAAGCTAAGTTTACAGAGTGGGACGAGTCTGGATTAAGACAAGCATCTGGTTATGTGTTTTACAATACCAGTAAATGGACACTTCAAAAAATAAAAGATACAGCAACCAACAGTACACAAATACTACAAGCCAATTTTGAGGACTACCTCAACGGTTTCAGTCCTAATGTGAAGGAAATTGTAGATAAATTCAAACTGCGTAGTCAAGTACGTCACATGGCAACCAAAGATGTACTGTTAGATGTGTTGGAAAAATTCACGTCACCATATATTAACTTAACCCCTTACGAAAAAGAAGACCCGGAAGGTAGAAAACTACCAGCCTTGTCTAACTTAGGAATGGGCTATGTATTTGAAGAGTTGATACGTAAATTCAACGAAGAAAATAACGAAGAAGCAGGAGAGCACTTTACACCTCGTGAAGTGATTGATTTAATGACACACATTATTTTCGACCCTATCAAAGATAGTCTTCCACCGGTAATGACCATCTACGATCCAGCTTGTGGGAGTGGGGGAATGCTTACAGAATCTCAAAACTTTATAAAAGACGAAGAAGGTGCTATTAGAGCTATGGGAGATGTCTATCTTTTCGGAAAGGAAATTAACGACGAAACCTATGCCATCTGTAAATCGGATATGATGATTAAGGGGAATAATCCTGAAAACATTCGTGTGGGTTCTACCTTATCTACCGATGAATTTGCAGGAACTACCTTCGACTTTATGCTTTCTAATCCACCGTATGGGAAATCATGGAGTAGTGAGCTTAAATACATCAAAGACGGTAAAGATGTTATAGATCCGCGTTTTAAAATAATGCTTTCCGATTATTGGGGCGTGGAAGAGGAAGTAGATGCTACGCCACGTTCTTCCGATGGGCAATTGTTGTTCTTAATGGAAATGGTAAACAAAATGAAACCACTAACACAAAGCCCAACGGGTTCTCGTATTGCTTCTGTACATAACGGAAGTAGTCTTTTTACAGGCGATGCTGGCGGTGGCGAAAGTAATATCCGTCGTTATATTATAGAAAACGATTGGTTAGAAGCCATTGTTCAATTGCCGAATAACCTGTTCTACAATACAGGAATCACGACCTATATCTGGATTTTAAGTAATAATAAGCCAGAGCACCGACAGGGAAAAGTACAACTGATAGATGCTGGAGAACTGTACAGAAAGCTTCGTAAAAACTTAGGAAACAAAAACTGTGAGTTTGCGCCTGAACACATCACTGAAATTCTTGAGGTTTATACCGAAATGAAAGCGGTAGAACGCGAAGGCGATACTTCGACAAGCTCAGTACAAGCAGGTATCGCTGCACAAATTTTTGATAATGAAGACTTTGGGTATTACAAAGTAACGATAGAGCGTCCAAAACGTTTGAAAGCACAGTTTACCCCAGAGCGTATAGAAACTTTACGTTACGATAAGTATTTAGAAGAGCCTATGCGCTATGCGTATGAAACTTATGGGGAAAGCGTTTATAACGATATAAGTGTACACGCCGAAGAACTTTTAGAATGGTGCGAGCAGAACGATTTAAACCTTTCTTCAGCCAATAAAAAGAAACTAACTAAAAAGGAGACTTGGCAAAAGCACCAACACTATATAAAATTAGCAAAGCAGTTAGAAGCACATTTTGGCGCTACTTTATATACCGATTATAATATTTTTGAAAAAGAAGTAAATAAAGTTATCAAAACAGATAAGTTAAATGCTTCAGCTTCCGATAAAAAAGCCATTCTAAATGCAGTGAGCTGGTATGATGCCGATGCCGAAAAAATCATTAAGAAGAAAGAAAAATTAACGGGCGATAAGCTACAGAATCTTCTCATCCACTTAGGATGCAAAGAAGAAGATTTAGCCGATTTCGGATACTATGCAACCGATAAAAAGGGCGAATTCATCACCTACGAAACCGAAAGTGATTTACGAGATACCGAAAACGTGCCTTTAAAAGAAAATATCCACGAATACTTTTTAAAGGAAGTAAAACCACACGTAAACGAGGCTTGGATTAATTTAGACAACACCAAAATTGGTTATGAAATCAGTTTTAATAAATACTTCTACAAGCATATGCCATTACGAGATATAGAAGAAGTAACCCAAGATATTTTGGAATTGGAAAAACAAAGCGATGGTTTAATTGCAGATATTTTAAAAATGGTGTAATGACAGATAAATATCAAAACAAATATAGAATTGCCTCGGCACGATTAAAAAATTGGAATTATGCCAGTAGCGCCTCCTATTTTATAACCATTTGCACTGCTAATCGTGAACATTATTTTGGTGAAATTATAGAACAAAAAATGAATTTATCAGTTTTGGGCAATATCGTGGAACAAGAATGGATAAAAACCATTGCCATACGACCGGACATGAATTTATCATTAGGCGAATTTGTGGTAATGCCCAATCATTTTCATGGAATTATATTTATTGGTGAAAATAAATATAATCGCAATCATATCCGTAATTGCAATTGTAATTGTAATTGTAATTGTAATTGTAGAGACGCAATGCATTGCGTCTCTACAATGCGTGGCGTCTCTACAATGCGTGGCGTCTCTACAATTACGGATGGTGTTTCAACAACAACGGAAACGGAAACAGGAAACAAATTTGGCCCACAATCCAAAAATTTGGCATCTATTGTACGTGGTTTTAAATCTGCGGTAACCACCTGGGCGCGCAAAAATAACATTACCTTTAATTGGCAATCCCGATACCACGACCATATTATTCGTAACCAACCCGAATATAACCGAATTGCCAATTATATTCTAAATAACCCGGCCAATTGGCAGAACGATAAATTCTTTGCCTTATGATAAATAAATACGACAGCTATAAAGACTCTGGCGTGAAATGGTTGGGAGAAATTCCTGAGCATTGGGAATTAAAACGTTTCAAACACATCTTTAAAGAAAAGAAAATAACATATAATGTTGAGTTAAATTCAGGATCTATAAGTTTTGGGAAAGTAGTTTATAAGGATGATGAAAAAATTCCAGAATCAACAAAACGATCTTATCAAGTATTGAATAAAGGGGAGTTTTTAATTAATCCTCTAAATTTAAATTATGACCTTATAAGTTTAAGAATTGCATTGTCTGACAAAGATGTGGTTGTAAGTTCTGGTTATATTATTGTTCAAAATGTAATTAAATTGTCTAAAGAGTACTATAAGTGGTTACTACATATTTTTGATGTTGCTTATATGAAAACTCTTGGAGCAGGAGTAAGACAAACTTTAAGTTTTACTCATATTGCTAATTCCGAGTTTGTTTTTCCTCCCCTCCCCGAACAAACCGCCATCGCCAAATTTTTAGACGACAAAACCGAAAAGATCGACCAAGCCATTGGCATTAAGGAGCAGCAAATAGCCCTTTTAAAAGAACGCAAGCAAATACTTGTACACAAAGCGGTCACTCGTGGTTTAAATGACAAGGTTGCCCTAAAAGACTCTGGCGTGGAATGGATTGGGGAGATTCCGGAGCATTGGGAGGTTACCAAAGCAAAATACTATTCAACGATATTTGTTCCTGAAAGAGCAAAACCAGATTTGAATACTGATGGTAAAGGGTTTCCTTGGGTAACTACAGAGCATTTACGAAGCGTTGAACTTTTTGAAACCGCTGTAAATTATTGTGTGAATGAAAGTTCAAAAAAGAAAACAGGATCAAGAATTATCGAAGCTGGTAGTGTATTAGCAACTTGTGTTGGAAATTTTGGTATTGCTTCTACACTTAATTTCGATTGTATTATTAATCAACAAATTCAAGGTTTCACTAATTTGAAAATTGATGCTAATTACTTAACCTATTTAGTAAGACTTTCAGAGGATTATTTTAAAAATAATTCAACCTTAACAACGATAATGTATGTTAACAAAGACACTTTTGGTAATATGCCGATTACTCTACCTCCAATATCAGAACAAAAAGAAATCTCTTCCTACATAGAATCTGCTTCTCAAAAAATCGACACCGCCATTTCCCTTAAAACCCAGGAAATAGAGAAGTTGCAGGAGTATAAGAGTAGTTTGATAAATAGTGTGGTGACGGGGAAGGTGAGGGTGAGTTAAATTAGAAGACTTTAGTGAAAATTATTATGAGAGAAGTTTTGGAAGCCAACCCAATAGCGGTTACAAAAGAAAAGGAGTTGAGAGAGATTCAACCGGAAATTATCACAGTGCAGCAACTGGTGGAAACGCCGCGCTTTGTGATTCCTCCTTATCAACGTCCGTACAAATGGTCGTCCAAAAACGTCAACCAATTATTGGATGATATTCTCTTTTTCAAAACCAAACCTGCCTATCGTTTAGGAACCATCGTTTATCATCTGGACGAAGACAATATGCTGAATATTGTGGATGGTCAACAACGCACTATTACACTTTTGCTGATCGGATTGGCTATTCAAAATAATGAAATCCTGCAAGAAAAATTAAAAAAAGCCAAAATAAGTACGCCTAAGCTTTCTGTGACTTCGACCTTATCTTTTCAAGACCCACAGAGCAAAGAAAACATTCGTGATAATTATTTTGAAATTGAACGTAGAATAAATGATTTCGACGAAGCCACAGTTCAATTTTTTTATGAATGTTGTGAAATGGTAAAAGTGGTTCTTTACGACATATCCGAAGCTTTTCAATTTTTCGATTCCCAAAATGCCCGAGGCGTCGATCTTTTTCCCCACGATTTACTAAAGGCGTTTCACCTTCGTGAAATGTTAGAGAGCAGTACCGAATCTGAACGTATAGCCACCGTTAACGATTGGGAGAATATGGAGTTGGATGCGTTGAAGAAAACGTTTTCTCATTATTTATTTCGCATTAGAAACTGGAGTAATACAAAGTCTGCCCGTAAATTCACGAAAGATGATGTGGATGTTTTTAAAGGAATCAGTCCAGAAGTAAAAGAACCTTTTCCATTTGCGAGTATGTATCGCATCAGTCATTTTTATATAGAAGGCTACAATCAAGATTTTAATAGAAAAATAGATGGCAAAACAATGCCTTATCCTTTTCAATTAGATCAAATCGTGATCAATGGTAAACGATTTTTCGAAATGATTCAGCATTATGAGAAGGTCATCAACAAATTAAAATTTTCATCAAAAGAGGATACTATAGCTCAAGAAATTTTAACCACGCTAGACACTTATTCGGGAAAAGATAGAACAGGCGATAAATATGTTCGTAATCTTTTTGATTGTGCACTGGCTTTTTACGTAGACAAATTCGGGATGGTGGAAATGGAACGAGCTGTAGAAAAAATATTTATATGGAGTTATTCTTTACGTCTAACGATGCATAGCGTCCAACTGGCAAGTATGGATAATCATGCTTTAGCGCATCCCTTCATTTTCAAAACCATAAAAGATGCTTTAAAACCCAGCGACTTTTTAAATATAAAGCTTCATCCGCTTCAGGAGGCGGAATTGGTAAACTCCGATAAAACGAAAGCACTTAAAGATTTATTTATAAAAATGAAATTTATCTATGAGTAATACAATCCCTTCATTTTCTATAGGATCTTTATTTGAGAATGCTGATTCCTACGTCATTCCCATCTACCAAAGAAATTATACCTGGGGCTTGGGAGAAATTACGCAATTGATTCAGGATGTATATGACTATGCTTTTGACGAAGAGAAGTCTAAAACCAATTACTACATTGGTACATTGGTAGTTTATGAGCGCCATTTAGATGGTCAGACAACTTATGAAACCATCGATGGGCAACAACGCTTAACCACTTTAAAAATACTTCTGAATGCGCTACATAGAAAGTTTGATCAGGAAATAGAAGATAAAATTTCTTATCACTTAGATTTAAGTTTTGACAGTCGTAAAAAGTCAACAGAAACTTTGGAGGTCATCACCAATCAAAATCAAAAAGAGGTAGCCTTTATTTCGAGTAAAGATTACAATCCTCAAATAAAGCAACGCTATTATGATGCGGAAAAAGTCTTAGCCCGCTTTTTAGATACGCCAGATAAAGTGAATATCTTCTACAACTACTTAACGGAAAAGGTAAAAGTAGTTAGAGTATCTGTGCCAGAAGTAACCGATTTGAATCATTATTTTGAAATAATGAACAACCGCGGAGAACAACTGGAAAAGCACGAAATTCTAAAAGCAAATATGTTGGAAGTTTTATCTGACGACCCAGTATTGACCTATGCATTCAACACTATTTGGGAAGCTTGTACCGATATGGAGCGCTACGTGCAATACGGTTTTTCTACAAAAGAGCGAGATATTGTATTTACGGATAACAACTGGAATGTGTTGAATTGTAATTCCTTGGATGATATTGCTACTAGAATATTTGAAGCAGCCAAAGAGGATAAGCATTCCGCCCAATTGAATATTACTGAAATCATTGATTACAAAGGTTCCTTTAAAGTAAACACAGACGAAAAAGAAGATGCTCCAGAACGTTTTACTTCGGTTATTAATTTCTCGAATTTTTTATTGCACGTACTGCGTATTCAAACGAAGTCTGATATTCCTTTAGATGATAAAAGACTGATTGATTCCTTTAAAACATTTTTAAAGGATGCAGAAAAGGAAACACAGATACAATTTGTAAAGGATTTTGGTTTTAATTTATTGAAGATTAAACACCTATTTGATCAGTACATTATAAAACGAGAATTTATCAGAGAAAAAGACCAGTGGAGTTTAAAAGTTCTAAAATGGTATGCTGGTAATAAGGTGAGCTACGTAAATAGTGTGGAAAATGATGAGGCATTAAATAAAGAGTTGATTATGCTATTGTCTATGTTCCACGTTTCAACGCCCACATTGGTTTATAAGCATTGGTTAAACGGAGCTTTAAACTATTTGTTTGATCAAACTCAAATTAATGCTGTGGCCTATCGAGACTATCTGCTTAAGCTAGCAGAGGCTTATTTCTTTGATCGATATACTGCGATGGATGCAATAGATTATTTTGAAATCATTTATAAAAATCAAGGAAGGTCTGTAAATAGATATACCGGCGCTTATAATTTGGATGTATTGGATCAGGGGACATCGGTAGAGAATTTTGTGTTTAACTATTTGGATTATATTCTTTGGAAAGAAGGTGTGAAAGGATCATCTGATTTTGAATTCACTTTTAGAAGTTCAGTAGAACACTATTATCCACAGAATCCAATTTCCAAAGACCATAAAATAGATGCTTCCATATATGATATGTTCGGAAATTTGTGTCTGATTAGTAGCAGTAAAAATTCTCGATTAAGCAACCATATGCCATCAGCCAAAAAAGATTATTACCACAAAGTAGGTGCAGATAGCCTCAAACAACAGATAATGATGTCTGAACCAGAATGGAGTGAGATAGAAATCAAGAAACATTCTGATTTAATGAAAAACAAATTAAATGAATTTAGAAATGCATAGCCAAACCAACGAACAAGCTTTAGAGGCTGCTATAGAGAAAGCCTTAACTGGAACCTGCTTAGAGGATATGAAAAAGCAAGGGCAATCTATTGATGCCGTAAACGAACAAGCTGCATTGTATAGAACAGGCAAAGGTTATTATATTGGACAGCCATCTAATTTTAATGCCCAGTTTGCTATAGACGAACAATTCTTTTGGGATTTCCTTGAAACCACCCAAAAAGAGGAATTAGAAAAGCTACAAAAGCAAAGTGATTGGAAACTAAAAATCCTAAATCGCTATGATCGTATGATTAAAAAATATGGGGTCCTGCATCTACTAAAAAAAGGCTTGCAAGTAGACGATGCCAATTTCACCTTGTTTTACCAACTACCATTAGCAAGTAGTAGTAAAAAAGTAAAGCAGAATTTTCAGCAAAACCGCTTTAGCGAAACAAGACAATTGCGTTATAGTGTAGATAACCCAAGAGAAGAAATTGATTTGGTTTTGTTTATCAATGGATTACCTATTGTAACGATGGAGCTAAAAAACCATTGGACAGGTCAAAATGCACGTGTACATGGACAGCACCAATACAGAAATAAACGTGACAACAAACAGCCTTTATTGCAATTTGCACGTTGTATAGTACACTTTGCTGTTGATACAGATGAAGCTTACATGACAACAAAGTTAAATGGAACTAAAACATTTTTCTTACCATTTAATAAAGGGAATAAACACGGTAAAGGCAACCCTGAACTACCAAAAGGAGAAATAGGCCACAGAACAAATTATTTGTGGAATGAGGTGTTTACCAGAGAGAGTTTAGCTAATATCATTCAGCATTTTGTACGCTTAGATGGTAAAAAGAAAGACCCATTACAAACCAAAACCTTATTCTTTCCACGTTATCACCAAATGGATGTGGTGCGTAAAATTATAGCAGATGCCAGTAAAAAAGGAGTAGGGCAAACCTATTTAATTCAGCATTCTGCCGGTTCTGGTAAATCAAACTCTATTACTTGGGCGGCATATCAACTCATAGAAACCTACCCAGAAAGCTTAAATACGCCTGGTGTTACAGATTTAGAAAAACCCTTGTTCGATTCGGTAATTGTTGTAACCGATAGACGCCTATTAGATAAACAAATCCGTGATAATATTGCGAGTTTCTCGGAAGTTAAAAACATTATTGCTCCTGCCTATTCGTCTAAAGAATTAAGAGATAGTTTAGAGCAAGGCAAGAAAATTATTATAACTACGATTCAGAAATTCCCATTCATCATAGATGGTATTGCAGATTTAAGCGATAAGCGTTTTGCGGTGGTTATAGATGAAGCACACAGTAGCCAAAGTGGTTCGGCTCATGATAATATGAATCGCGCTATGGGACAACAGATTGATGAAGATGATGAGCTTGATGCACAAGATAAAATAGTACAGGCAATGCAATCTCGTAAAATGCGAGGTAATGCATCGTATCTAGCTTTTACAGCAACACCAAAACCCATTACTTTAGAGAAATTTGGAGTCAAAGATGCCGAAGGTAAATTTAAACCGTTTCATCTATACTCCATGAAACAGGCTATTGAGGAAGGTTTTATCCTCGATGTACTAGCGAATTATACAACCCTTAAAAGTTATTACGAAATAGAGAAGTCTATTGAAGAGAATCCTTTATTCGATTCTACGAAAGCGCAGAAAAAATTACGAGCTTATGTAGAACAACACCAGCAAACCATAAACACCAAAGCAGAAATTATTCTAGACCATTTTATTCCTAAAATAGTTAACCAGAAAAAACTAAAAGGGAGAGCTAAGGCTATGGTAATAACGCAGAGTATAGAATCTGCCATTCGTTATTATAAAGCCTTAAATACTATTCTGAAAGATAAAGGCCATCCCTTTAAAATAGCTATTGCCTTTTCAGGTACTAAAAAAGTTGATGGGATAGAATACACGGAAGCGGAACTAAATGGTTTTCCTGAAAAGGATACACGATTTAAGTTTGATGAAGATGAGTATCGCATTTTAGTAGTCGCCAACAAATACCTTACAGGTTTCGACCAGCCAAAACTATGTGCCATGTATGTAGATAAGAAGCTACAAGGGGTACTTGCGGTTCAGGCTTTATCACGATTAAATCGAGCGGCATCTAGTCTAGGTAAAAAAACAGAAGATGTTTTCGTGTTAGACTTCTTTAATTCTACCGATGATATAAAAAAATCATTTGATCCATTTTACACAGCGACGTCATTAAGCGAAGCAACCGATGTAAATGTATTGCATGAGTTAAAAGACGCATTAGATGCAGTAGGTGTTTATGAGTGGAGTGAGGTAGAGGATTTTAATATCAAGTTTTTCAACAAAGAAGATGCACAGGTTTTAAGTCCAATCATAGAAAGAGCTGCCGAACGGTTTATTAATGAATTAGAATTAGAAGATGATGATAAAGCCGACTTTAAGATCAAAGCAAAACAGTTTGTGAAAATCTATGGGCAAATGGCTTCGATTATGCCTTATGAAATATTGAATTGGGAAAAACTGTTTTGGTTCTTGAAATTCTTGATTCCAAAATTACCTATTCGTCCAGATGACGTTGACGGTTTAGATGAATTGTTAGAATCTGTCGATTTATCCACTTATGGTTTAGAGCGCGTAAAACTAAACCAAACCATTGGATTAGATGATTCAGAAACAGAAGTAGATCCTCAAAACCCAAATCCTAGAGGAGCACATGGTGAAGATGAGGAAAAAGATCCATTAGATTTGATTATCAATAGCTTTAACGAGCGTTGGTTTCAAGGTTGGGAAGCTACACCAGACGACCAACGTGTAAAGTTCATTAGTTTAACAAAGTCTATTCAAGCACATCCAGATTTTCAATCAAAAGTAGCAGAGAACAGTGATGCACAAAACAAGGATTTAGCTTTTAAAAAGATCTTAGATGATGTCATGTCCAAACAACGCAAGCAAGAATTAGACTTATATCGCTTATACGCCAAGGATGAAGCCTTTTATCAAGCGTTTTTTGATACCATGAAGCGGATGGCAAGTGTTCAAGGCTTATGAGTTAAAAAAAATACTTTTATCCGAACTTAGCTAAACCTTACTTAAAATAAAAGATTCACAATCGTCGAAGAAAAAG
>Ga0209075_1004329_pt1 | contig 11429 bp, 12 predicted proteins | sample Stecom2011_FD_187523 | JGI IMG/M metagenome (GOLD analysis project Ga0209075, IMG submission 187523) | Agricultural soil microbial communities from Utah to study Nitrogen management - Steer compost 2011 (SPAdes) (version 2) | ecosystem: Environmental > Terrestrial > Soil > Agricultural land...
AACTCTAAACTTCTTAACCCTATTTTGGAATATGGAATATGAAATGTTAAAGCTTCAAAGTCATTTAAAGTGTGGTTGGTTTTATTTTTATAGTCTTCAAAAGTCTTTAAGAAAAACTTTTTATACATTTCATTGGAATATCGACCATCAACTTGAGCATAGTCCATACCATCTGGGCGCCAAAAATCATAGATATCTTCTGAATGTATACCATATTGATCTTCTAAGATGAGTAACTTCGGATCTTTTGAAACTAACATAGAAACTGCACCTGCACCTTGAGTAGGTTCACCGGGACTATTCAGTCCGTATTTTGCAATATCTGATGCAATAACTAATACTTTAGAATTCGGATTTTGTAAAATATGCCCTTTAGCAAAATAAAGTGCTGCAGTTGTTGCATAACATGCTTGTTTCATTTCAACTGCACGTATATCTTGACGTAGTCCTAATATACTTATTAAATGTGTGGCTGCTGACTTAGAATAGTCAATCCCACTTTCTGTTGTAAATAATACAAGATCTATTGCTTTTATATCTTCTTTGGTTAAATAATTTAATGTGGCGTTGGCAGCCATTGATACAATATCTTGGTTAAATGGTGCCACACTCATTTGATTGGCGAGTAACCCATTTGTATATTTTAAAGGGTCAACTCCCCTTGCTTTAGCCAATGTCTTTAAATCTAAATAATATTTGGGAACATAAAAAGACATTTTATTTATTCCTATTTTCATATGTGCTCCTAAAAATGTTTTTAACATGCATAAGAAATTATATCACAACCCTGACCTTTTTGTGGATTTTGCGTGATATAATACATATAGATGAGGTGAATTATGAGTAAATTACTGAAAAACTTTTATAAAAAAACTATTGACGAACGTAAAGAAGCATTATCAGAAATAAACCTTTATGATGCGTCATTAGATTATAAGGCAGATGATATTGTTTTTGACCACTTAATTGAAAACTTTATTACAACTTATGAAGTGGGATTAGGTGTTGCACCTGATTTTTTAATTGATGGTCAACTATACCACGTACCTATGGCTACCGAAGAGCCTTCTGTCATCGCAGGTGCTGCGCATGCTGCTAAAATTATTTACCGTAATGGTGGTTTTATAATTGATAGTATCAAGCGTACCATGCTTGGGCAAATTATTTTCAAAAATGTAGAAAATCCTGATAGATTAATGAGTTATTTAAATGACCATAAAGATACTTTTAAAGATATAGCTTATAAAGCACACAAACAGATTCATGATTTAGGTGGTGGCTTTATCGACTTTAAAGTCGAAAATAAGGGTGAAGGCTTTGTATGTCTATATTTAAAAGTAAATACCTTAGATGCCATGGGTGCCAATACAATTAACACGATTTTAGAAGCGATAAGTGAGTTTGTTACCCTGGATTATAAAGCAGAAGTTTTAATGAGTATTCTTTCTAATTTAGCAGTTGATGCCGTTGTAAAAGCCAGTGTAAAAATTAATCCAAGTCACTTAAAAAATAGTGATGTTGTACACCATGATATCGCTGCTGCATCCACTTATGCCCATATTGATCCTTATCGTGCAACAACACACAACAAAGGTGTTATGAATGGTATTAGTGCGCTCATGCTTGCTACTGGTAATGACACACGTTCAATTGAAGCTGGTGCACATGCCTATGCTGCTATAAGTGGCCAATATCAACCATTAACGAAATGGTATGTTCAAGACAATTTTCTTATTGGTGAAATTGAAATACCACTTGCATTAGGTACAGTTGGTGGTTCGATGGGTATTTTACCTAAGGTGAAGTTATCGCATAAAATACTAGGCATTCAAAAAGCAACCGACTTAATGAAAGTTGCTGCATGTTTGGGTCTTGCTCAAAACTTTGCTGCACTTTATGCACTGACAACCGATGGTATTAATAAAGGACATATGCGACTTCATGCGAGAAACGTCGCTTTTGAAGCAGGTGCCAGCCAATCTAATATTCAAGAGGTTGTACACCATTTAGTCTCTACAAAAAATATTACTGTTGATAATGCTAAAGACTATTTAAAATCTATCAAAAAATAATCCTGATAGAAAACCTACAATTGGAAACCGAAACTATACAAATAACGGTACAATGTAGGTTTTTTTATAGTTCAAAACGAGGATATCTTTCATGAAAGTTAATTTTAACTTTCAATAGGGAGCCTAAATCTTCTAAGATATGAAACAAAAGGGCTCTTGTTTCAAACTCCCTTCTTGTTTTAGGTAGTTTTTCTAATCTAAATTTATCTTTCATTTCTTCTAGTTTTTCTTGTTGTGATGTTGCTTTATCATGCGTGCCTATATCAGCTACAAGCTCTTTAATATAATCTGATATAATTGCCTCATACGGATGATTGTTTTCAATTCTTCTTACACTTTCATACATATTATTAATATATGAAAGTTGGTTTCTTCTCATATATAAATAGGCTAAATATTGATGATCATTATCAAATAATTTATCTTTATCACCGATTTCAGCTTCTTTAATAATGTCACTAATGCGATTGTTTAATAATTCATAATGTTTAATATATTCTGGCCCATTATCTCTTTTTATAAGATAAATACTTAACATATATAAATGATCTTGTAACATATCATCAACTGTTTTAACATAATGTATCATGCGTTTATTATATGATTTTGGATACACCATCGAGACCAGTAAAGCTGTACCAATACTAATGGTAATAATACCAAAGCGTTCAAAGACAAATAACCAACTTATATCATGTGCTTCATATAAGTGTTTAACTAAAACAAGGGCCGGAATTAATCCAATATTCATTTTAAATACATACGATATAAATATAAACAATACAACAAAGCCCATTAAGGCGTATAAATTAAAGCCAAACAAGAAAAAGATAATGCTTGATAAAACAAGACCCAACAACACATCAATATAACGATTGATGTTGTCTTTTATGGTATCTTTTCTTGTTAAAGAAACACTTAGTATACCAATGGTTCCTACTAATATATAATCGGTAATACCTACTAAGTATGCAATGGTTGCTGATAAAACTGCAACGATTGCCAATTTAATTGTTGTATGTAATATATGTTTATAATACATCATAAGTAAGCTTTAGACCATAAATAAAGATCTGCTAAAACAATCGCTATTGCATTTTCTAATACAATCCCAACACGTCGTACAATGGCGGTATCATGTCTACCCCCAACTTCAAATGTTTCTTTTTTCTGGGTTTCTAAATTAAATGATGTTTGACTTTTTCCAATGCTACTTGTTGGCTTAACAAAAACCTTTATGACTAAATCATTACCATTTGAAATACCACCAGATACACCACCTGAATGATTGGTGAGTGTTTTGCCTGTAGCATCTTCATAAACATCATTAAATTCAGAACCAAACTTGGTTGCACCACTAAAACCTGTGCCAATTTCAACACCCTTTACTGCAGGTATCGAAAACATCATTTGACCGATTTTTGCATCGAGTTTTTCAAACATAGGTTCGCCGATACCAACAATCATATCACTGACACGAACTTCAACAATACCACCAACAGATTCTCCTTGTTCTGCAACCTTTTTTAAGTATGCATCTAAATTGTCCATATTGGTTTCACTACCAACTTGAATGAGTTGATGGCTAAATTTAAATGGCAACATTTGTTTTGCAATACTACCAGCTGCAACAATTGGTGCAGTGAGTCGACCAGAAAATCTACCACCACCACGGTAATCTTGAAACCCTTTATATTTAATACTTGCAACATAATCAGCATGGCCTGGTCTTGGTTGTTTTCTTAAATGGGTATAATCTTTTGAGATAACATTTTCATTACGTATCATCAAGTGAATTGGAGAACCTGTTGCATGACCATTAAATATGCCAGATGTCACTTCAAATTCATCTTTTTCAACACGTGGTGTTGTGCCAACTGCACCCGGTCTTCTTAAAGCTAAATCATTTCTAACTTTATCCCAATTAATTTTTAATCCTGGTGTAACACCGTCAATCACGATACCAATAGCATCTTGATGGGATTCTCCATATAATGTAATTTTAAATAATGTACCAAAACTGTTCATTGAAGTGCCTCCTTTAATGTTTGAAGCATGTTTTTATCTATTTTTTTATAATCATTAAACCAAATGTTTTGAGCATGAAATGCTTGTATAATGAGCATATCCATACCACCAATACTATCTTGCGCATTTGCCATTAATTGTGTTGTATTCGGATTATAAATAAGATCTATGACATATTTAGTGTTCACTAGATTTTTGTGAAGTGGCATTTTATCCACATTTGGATACATACCTACCGGTGTTGTATTAATAATTAAGTCGTATTGAATCTTATTTAAATCATCATATGTTACAATTTTATCAAAAAATGGTGACCTTTTCAGTTGTCTTGATACAACATATGGATCAAAACCTAAATCCTTACATACTACATAGCACGCTTTTGCAGCACCACCACTGCCAAGGATGATCATATCCTGAGTCAGATATTTATTAAGATGTTCATCTAATAAATATTTAAATCCATCATAATCTGTATTATCACCAATGATTTGATTGTTTCTTATATATATTGTATTGACTGCGCCAATTTTTTGAGCTTTTGGTGTTAACATATCCAAAAAAGGAAGTATGACTTCCTTATATGGAATGGTGATATTAAAACCATCATAATGGCCATTTTTTAATTGATCCATTAAATTTTTTAATTCATTTTTATCCGTAACATCTATTAATTGATAGGAAAGTTTTCTACCGAATAACTTACCGATTTCAAGATGCAGTTTTGGTGATCTTGAATGCGTTAATGGATGTCCTATGAGTCCTAATCGTTTCACACTTCTAATTTTTTAGACACTTTCATAATTTCTTTAAATAAATGTTCATAATGTGGCCAATCTTCTTTATTTAATACTTGTTGTTTTCGCATGGCCAATACCTCTTTTTCACGCTTTTCATCTAGGATTGGTAAGTTATGCTCTTTTTTGTAAGCACCAATTTCTTTGACCACTTGAAATCGTAATTCCAAAAGTCTAACTAACTCTTGATCAATGTCATTAATACGTTGTCTTAACTCTTCTATTTTCATTCAACTTTCCCTCCTAATTTTGTGAAACTGTCAAAAAAGTTTGGATAACTTTTTGAAACGACCGTTTCATCATCGATGATAATAGGTTCTTCACATCGAATCGATGCCATCGCCATTGCCATCGCGATACGGTGATCTTTAAAACTAGAAACCTCTTTACCACCTTTAAGTGTTTTTTGTCCAGTAATTTCTACACGGTCACCATCTACTTTAATCTGAGCACCAATTTTAGTTAGATTGCTAACCATCGCCTCTAGTCTATCTGATTCTTTAATGCGTAATCTAGCAGCATTTTCAATAATCATAGTACCTTCTGCTAAGGCACCTAACACCATAAGAATTGGTCCTAAATCAGGTATTTGACCAACATCAACCGTGACTCCTTTTAACTTAGACGGATAAACTTTATACCCATCTTCAGTTTTTTTAATTTTGCCACCCATTTGTTGGGCTATATCGATAATGGCTTTATCACCTTGTAGACTCTCATGATTTAAGTTGTTTAATGTAATTGGTCCTGAAAGTAAGCCTGCTGCAACAAAAAATGCTGCACCAGAAAAATCCCCTTCAACCTTGTAGTTACCTGGTTGATATACTTGATTACCAGGTATTTTATAACCCGTAGGTGTTGGTATAATTTTTATACCAAACTTCTTTAATACGTCTAATGTTAAATCCACATAGCCAACAGATTCCAAATGAGATGTTAATACAATTTCAGAATCGTTTGGTGCTAGTGGTAATGCATAAAGTAGGCCGGTAATAAACTGACTACTTACATCACCTCTTAAAGGATATGTACCACCTTTTAAGGGTCCACTAACTGTTAAAGGTAACCAGCGATCTTTAGGGTGATCAAATTGATAGTTATCTTTAAAGATTTCTTCATACATGGCTTGTGTTCTAAACGGTAATTGATTTTTACCAATAAATGTAACAGGCTCTTCTTGTAGCATGGCTACCGGTATTAAAAACCTTATTGTAGATCCAGACTCAAAACAATCAATTGTATCTGCGACCTTTTTAACTTTAGAACCTATAATGACATCATCTTTGATTTTCGCACCTAACCCAATGAGTGCATTTTTAGTTGCTACTAAATCATCTGAATCTAAAATATTTTCAATCTTAGACTTGCCTTCAGCCAGTGCGGCTGCTAAAACATAGCGGTGTGATAAAGATTTAGATGAGACAATGTCGACACTACCTTCAAGTGGTGTTGGTATAATTTTAATCATTTCAGTTTAACTCCCTTTACTATTACAGGTTTGCCGACATCTTTAAGATAGACAAACCTTAAACCATCTGCTAAATTTTTCTTATCATGAGTAATATAATCGATAAATAACTTTTTATCTAATAACGGTTCTTTAACTAATTCTAATCTTAATAAAATATTTTTAACTTCATCATAGAGTTTAGGATCAGTTATCTTTGCTTCAATACCTAATTCTAAACTAATCAGCATCCCATAACTAATCGCTACACCATGCTTCATTGCATAATCATAGTGGCGCTCTATCGCATGACCAAATGTATGTCCGAAATTCAAATACATACGCTCATTTTTTTCGTATGGATCTTTTTTAACAATATTGGCTTTGACTTGTACTGCTTGTATAATTTCTTGAATGGTTAAGGTATTATTTTTTTGTAAGTAACGATACAGTTGAACATCACCAATTAAACCGGCTTTAAGTACTTCAGCTAAACCATTCTTATATTCGGGCTTAGGTAATGTGTCTAAAAATTTAGGATCAATGAAAACCTTAAGCGGATTTTTAAAGGCACCGACTAAATTTTTACCTTGTTTTAAATCAATACCTGTTTTACCACCGACTGATGAATCTACCATAGCCAGTAAACTAGTTGGTATTTGTATAAATGGTGTACCTCTAAAAAGTGTTGCTGCAACAAAACCAGCTAAATCACCAACAACGCCACCACCAAAACCAACAATTAAATGATTTTTTCTTATCCCTAAATTTAGTAGTTTTGTGATCACTTCTTCATATGTTGCTAAAGACTTAGATAGTTCACCTGGTTCTATACTGACAAAATGAAGTTTAAAACTACTTAATTTCTTGATTAAAAAATCCTTATAAAGTTTCAAAACATTATGATCAGTAATGACATAAATATCTTCATGTTCATATATTTCTGATACTTTTTGATTTAAAGTTTGCATACATTGATTTTCAATGATGACATCATAATTTTGTAGTGTTATTTTCATCGAAATTTAATCTCCTTTTTCGAGCTTCAATTAGTTTTTCTTTTAAACTTTTTTCATCATCATTTATAATGTCGCTTTTTAAGTCTTTTAATACCGTCATAAAATCATCAATTTTTTCTACAAGTGCAGTTTTATTTTCTAAAAACAATTCTGACCATAAAGTTTCATTAATATTGGCAATTCTAGTAAGATCTCTAAAAGAATCACCGGTTGCATTTTTTGTTTCATCTGATGTATCCATTAACATAAGTCCAACAGCTAACAGGTGTGTTAATTGTGATGTATGAGCAATTAGCGTATCATGTGCTTTAGCACTTAAGATGAGTTGACGTTTAAACCCTAAATCTTTTCCTAACTTTTTTATCACTTCAATATGTTCTTGATTGGCATGATTTGAATCAATGATTAAAAAGTTTGCATCTTTAAACATGGTTATATCTTTAAAATCATAACCTGATTTTTCACGACCAGCCATTGGATGGTGTGATACATAATGAACTGTTTTAGGCAATATGTTTAATAATCTATCTAATAGATAAACTTTAGTACCACTAATATCCGTGATAAGTTGGTCTTTAAAATAAGCTACATGCTTTTCTACAAAGTCTATTGTATGTGTTGGATACAGTGCCAAAATCACTAAATCAGCACCTACTATTTCCTTAAGGTCATATGACTTGATAATGCCTTCTTTTAGCGCTTTTTGGTTTGTTAAAGAGTCTTTATCATAACCATAGACTTCATGACCTACTTCAGTTAGTTTTTGTGCATAGCTTGCACCCATAAGCCCAAGGCCAACAATAAATATCTTCATCGTTTAAGTTGTTTTGCAAACACTTTAGAAGCTTTTTCAATACGCTCCATCATGTGTTCAAATTTCTTAGGTTTTAAACTTTGTGCACCATCTGATAATGCATTTTCCGGATCATGATGCACCTCAACAATGATACCATCCGCTTCCACTGCAAGTGCTGCTAAGGATAATGATTCAATCATTTCCCACTTACCAGCAGCATGGGATGGATCAACAATCACAGGTAGATGTGATAATTCTCTAACTGCTAAAACTGCAGAAATATCCAAGGTATTTCTTGTATATTTTTCAAAGGTACGAATACCACGTTCACATAAAATGACTTGATCATTACCTTCAGACATTATATATTCTGCACTCATGAGCCATTCTTCAATCGTATTACTTAAACCTCGTTTTAGCATAACTGGTGTATTGGTCTTACCCACTGCTTTAAGTAAGTCAAAGTTTTGCATATTTCTTGCACCTAATTGAATAATATCCACATATTTAACAAACTCATCAATATGTTCAGTACCCATGAGTTCTGTAATGATCGCCATGCCAAATTCATCAGCAACACGGCGCATCATTTTTAATCCTTCTAAACCTAAACCTTGAAAAGTATATGGTGATGTTCTCGGTTTAAATACACCACCGCGTAATACATTAGAACCACTAGCTTTAACTGCTTTAGCAATTGTTCTTAGTTGTTCTTCACTTTCAACGCTACATGGTCCACTCATCACAACAAAATCATCGCCACCGATAACAACACCGTTTTTTAATGTGATTTTAGTTTGTTCTTGTTTAAATGCTTTGGATGCCAGTTTAAATGGACTAGAAATTCTAGTCACATTTTCCACACCTGCAAAAACTCTTAATTGTGTTGGATCTAAAGCTTTAACATCACCTAAAACACCAAATAAGACAATTTCATCACTTGATGCATCCTTAATACCAAAACCTTTTTGTATTAAATAATTTTGTAAGTGCTCAACTTCCTTTTTTGTAGCACCTTTTTTCATTTGAACAATCATATTTTTTTCTCTCTTTCTATTTTATATAAAAAACTCCTTAAGGTTTGTAGCCCTTAAGGAGTCATAATCATTGATTGTTTATGCTTGGGTCACATTCCTTATTTTACTTCATAAACTCAAAAAGGAATGCAGTGTTGTGCAAATCCTTTTAAAATTGATAAAAGTAGTAATAAGTTTGTGTGTGTAACATTTATGTGACCAACTTTCTTATGTTGATAGTATATTATCATAAATTACGTAACTTATCAATCCATAAAACACTTAATTATTTTTCAATATAGCCAATAGCAATCGCTTTTGGTCCACAATGTGCACCAACAACTGGTGTTAAATAACTGGATATAATATTGCGGTTTGGATAGACTGCATGTACTTTTTCTTCAATGAACTTTACACCTTCATCATGGTGGGCATGAGATATAAAGGTTATAACATCTTTATCTTTGGTTGCTTCTAAATAAAGTTCAACAATTCTTTCTAATGCTTTTTTAGATGTTCTAATTTTTTCAAGTGTTTCTACAGCGCCATCTTTAGATAGTGTTAAAACCGGTTTAATTTTTAAGATAGAACCTAAGGTACCACTTAATTTAGAAAGTCTGCCGTTTTTAACTAAATAAAGTAGGGTGTCTACTGCAAAAAACATTTGGTTGTTATCTCTAATATGATCTAATTGATTTAAGACCTCATCCAGTGAGTGATTGTTATCAAACATCTTTTGAGCAGTTATCGCCATATAACTTTCTGGATATGCAATTGTTTTAGAATCATAGACATGAATGCGTATATCAACTTCTTCTTTAAGATTTAAAACTGCATCATGTAAGCCAGAAAGTGGTTTTGCAATCACGATGACTAAAACATCTGTATAACCTTCTTTTTGTAGTTTTTCAAATGTTTCTAACATATAACCTGGTGAAACATAACTTGTTTTAGGTATATCGTTAGGTTCATTTTTTATACGCTCATAAAAGGTTTTTGCATCAATTTCCGTAAAATCGTTATAAGATGCATCCTTAAAATGAATCATACTTCTAAAAACATCGATGTTTTGATTGTAATCCAAATAATCAATTGCTGAATTTGAGCATACAATGACTTTAAATTTATTTTTCATTTTTCTTCAGTAGATCCCTAATTTCGGTTAATAGCTGAATATCTTCTGGTTTTGGTGCTGGTGCTGGTGGATTTTTTTCAGCTTCTAATTTTTCTAATCTTGCTTTTTCAGCTGCAATAAACTTAGCTTCTTGTTCTTTACGTTTAACAAATATATAGAGCATCACGTAAATAGAAAACGCAATAATTAAAAACTCAATAATGATTTGGATGAGATTTCCATATCTAATATAAACATTGTTAAATTGTGCGATACCATCAATAATTACTTGTTGTCCACTATCGTCCAATATAGGTTTACTACTAATTAATGCTTGTAAGTCTCTAAACTCTACACCGCCTAGTAATACACCAATTGGTGGCATGATGATGTCATTGACTAAACTTGTTACAATTTTACCAAACGCTCCACCGATAATGACACCGACAGCCATGTCAATGACATTACCACGCATAATAAAATTTTTAAATCCGTTAATGAAACCTTCTTTTCGTTGTTCTCTGGTTATTTTAATGTTTTTACCCATTTTGAATCTCCTTTTGTATTATAAATTTATTATACTACATTTATTAGTTACTTTTCACTTATGATATGGATGATGATTTAAGATTGCTTGTGCCCTAAAAATTTGTTCCATTAAAATAAGTTTCATTAATTGATGAGGGAATGTCATTTTAGAAAAAGACACAAGCCAATCAGCTTTTGATTTAACCGCATCACTTAAGCCAAAAGAACCGCCAATAATAAACGTTATATGACTATTTTGATGAGTTGTAATCTCATCTAATCTTTTAGCAAAACCTTCGCTACCCACCATTTGACCTTCAATGGCCAAACCAATGACATAACTACCTTTAGGTACTTTATTTAAAATAAGCTCGCCTTCTTTTTCCATACCCTGAATTGTTGGTTGATCTGGTATGATTATCATATCAATTGTTTTAATTTGTTTAGCATAGTAATCAATTAAATCTTGTAACTTTTTATCTTTAATTTTACCAACACTTATGATTGTAACTTTCATATTTTAATACCTGGAAGTGCATCTTGAGATGCATATATTACTTTAGCTTTTAAAACATCATCAAAGTGATCGATGATAGATTTTTCAATATCAAA
>Ga0209075_1004330_pt1 | contig 11427 bp, 9 predicted proteins | sample Stecom2011_FD_187523 | JGI IMG/M metagenome (GOLD analysis project Ga0209075, IMG submission 187523) | Agricultural soil microbial communities from Utah to study Nitrogen management - Steer compost 2011 (SPAdes) (version 2) | ecosystem: Environmental > Terrestrial > Soil > Agricultural land...
GGCGGACGATAACCAGCAGCGGGCCCTGCACAATTTCGAGGCCTTGCTAGGTGAGCATATCCGCCTGTCCATGAGTAATGCCGCTAAAACCCTGTTCATGGGGCTGACTTATGCCGCCCTCGGTCCGGCTCCACGCGGTGATAGCACAGCGGCCTATTACCGACGCCTGAACCGCTTGCACGCAGCCTTCGCCTTTTTGGCCGATGTGGCGATGATTCGATTGGGGGGCGGCCTCAAGCGCAAGGAGAAACTGTCTGGCCGCTTTGCTGATGCCTTCAGTCATCTATACCTGGCCGCCGCGACCCTGAAGCGGTTCGAAGATGACGGCAGCCCGTCCCAGGATCGCCCACTGCTGGAATGGGCCCTTGAGGACTCCTTGCACAAGATTGAAAGCCGGCTCCACGATATTCTGCGCAACCTCCCCTCGGTCTGGCTGCGGGTACTGCTGCGCCCGGTGATTCTGCCGCTGGGACGACGGGAGCAAGGCCCCAGCGATCAACTGAGCCGCGCCGCCGCCAAACTGCTGCAAAAACCGGGGGAAAGCCGCGACCGCCTCACTCAGGGCGCCTATTGGACGGGAGATCCCCAGGATTCTTTGGGGCTGGTGGAACATACCCTGAGACTGGTGCTCCAGGCTGAGCCCCTGGAGCACAAACTGGCCCAGGCGCTAAACATGAAAATCAACGAAACCAATTACGAAGAGGCACTGGCACAGGGGTTGGAGCGCAACCTGATTCAAGCGGCCCAGGCGGAAACCATCCGCCATGCCATGGAGGCGGTGCGTCAGGTAATCCAGGTGGATGAGTTTCCTCCCCAGACCTTTGGCCGCGCTTTGGAGCCCCTGCAACCGGAGCGGTTTATCTGACCGCGCCGGCCAAGCGGCTCACTCAGGCCTTACCGGCGTCTCACCAGCGCCGGTAGGATTCGGGGCGCTCGTCATACCAACGGGGCTGATAAGACTCCGCCGGGGCAAACCGCTCCTGGGGCAACTCATCCAAGGGCTGATAGCGCTCGATCAAAAGCTCCGCCAGGCCATCGGCACTGAAGCCGTCCATTAGATCCTGACAGACAAACTCGTAGGGAATATTCAGGGTGTCCAAACCGAACCCCAGGGCGGTGCGTAACCGGGAGTTCAGCCGGTCGAACTCCATGGCGATGATGGGGTTATCGAGAAAACCCAGATCCTGACATTGGCGACTGACCGGCTCAGGATGCTGAACCTGACCCGCCGGATGCTTTTGCTGGGGTTGAGGTTGCGCCATCACCGCTTTCTGGGACAACGTCTCATTGGCCAGTAATACCTCCGGCGGTGCCATCCGGCAACGCTGCTGGGCGGCATTGAGGGCCTGGGCCGAACCATCCAGCCGATACTCATGGAGCACGGCCTGGCCGCCGTTTTGGGAGCTGACGGAGTTGAGGGTCAGTCCGGTTTTCACGGCCTCGAAAAACTGTTCCAGTGACGGGCTAAAAGACTCAAACAAGCCCGTCCCAATGCGGTTTTCCGGGAACAGCAATCTTCCGGTGAAGCTATACCAGTCGGAGGCATTCACCCGAAACCGGCCACTCCAGGCGGCCTGGTGAGATGCCTTGCCCACCCGCATGGGATAACGCAAGTAAGGGCGGGGCTGGTCGCACTGGCCGGGCGTAAAAACGAATGCCAGCCGATGCTCGGGCTGATCCACGTAGTAGCCGTCCGTTTCGGCGATATAGACGACACGCCCGCTGGCAAAGCCACTGCGCCCCACCGTCCACTCCTTGAACTGCTCACAATCCTCCATGCTGCAGTCCCCTTCTGCCCGGGCCTCACCAGCCAGACTCCAGGCCAGGCAACAGAGGATCAGTCCGGCCAGGCGGAAGTTTGTAATAGACCGGCTATGCCACATCGGAAATGAACCACCTCTGAACAGCTGCTGGATAATCGATTGGGGGATGGATGCTGCCTGGCCAAACGGAATCAGGCCCGGATGATTGTGCAAAATTTGACAGCCTCACGCCTATACGCGAAACCCGTCTACCCTCTAAAAACCATGGTTGAGGTTTGGGGTTCTGTCCAGCCAGACCGCCTTGGGTTTGGGGCGACCGGCTCCAGTCACCCGTTGATCAGGGTCGTACCTGTTACACAATTCCGTCTTGGAATCAGTGGTAAAGTACGCAACGGTTTATCCCCTTTAAGCAGGCAACCAGGACTTACCATGAAGAAGTTACTGAGCAGGCCCGTCGTCAGTTGGGCATTTTATGACTGGGCCAACTCGGCGTTCGCCACCACCATCATGGCCGGCTTCTTTCCCATTTTTTTCAAGCAGTACTGGAGCGCCGGGGCCGACGTGACGGTGTCCACCTTCCGGCTGGGCCTGGCCAACAGCCTGGCCAGTTTGACCATTGCCATGCTGGCGCCGTTACTGGGCGCGATTGCCGACGCCAGTGCCCGGAAAAAGAGCTTTCTCGGCTTCTTCGCCTGTCTGGGTATCCTGATGACCGCCGGCCTGTTTATGGTGGGGCAAGGCAACTGGCAGTTCGCCATCTTGCTGTATGTCGGGGCCAGCCTTGGTTTTTTGGGGGGCAATATTTTCTATGACTCCCTGATCCACAGTGTGTCCCGCGAGGAAGATCTGGACCGGGTGTCCGCCCTGGGGTTTGCCCTGGGTTACCTGGGTGGTGGCCTGCTGTTTGCGTTTAACGTCACCCTCACCCTGAAACCGGAGTGGTTCGGGCTTGCCGATGCCGCCGAAGCAGTGCGCTGGTCTTTTCTCTCGGTGGCACTCTGGTGGGCGCTGTTCGCCATTCCCCTGTTCCGGTATGTGAAGGAGCCGCCGGCGGCGGCCCAATCCCAGGGGAGTGCCATCCGGGGAGGCTTTCGCCAGCTTCGGCAGACGTTTTCCCAAATCCGCCAAATGCGGGTGGTCGCGCTGTTTCTCGGTGCCTACTGGCTGTATATCGACGGGGTGGACACCATTGTGGTGATGGCGGTGGATTATGGCCTGTCGTTGGGGTTTGCCCCGGAAAGCCTGATTATCGCCCTGCTGATCACCCAGTTCGTCGGCTTCCCCGCCGCCCTGGTGTTTGGTCAAATCGGTGCCCGTTTGGGGCCGAAGACCGGCATCTATATTGCCATTGCGGTTTATCTGGCGGTGACGCTGTGGGGGGCCTATCTGCAAACCGAGCAACAGTTCTATGTGCTGGCGGCGGTACTGGGGCTGGTGCAAGGAGGCATCCAAAGCCTGAGCCGTTCGCTTTATGCCCGCATCATTCCCGCCGACCAGGCCGCCGAGTTTTTCGGCTTTTATGGCCTGCTCGGAAAATTCGCCGCCATCATCGGGCCGGCCCTGGTCGGCACCGTCAGCTATCTGAGTGGCAGCCCGCGGATCGCCATCCTATCCATTGCCGTGCTGTTTATTGTGGGCGGCCTGTTGCTCACCCGGGTGGATGTCGCGGAAGGCCAACGTAACGCCCGGCAGGTCTCAAACGCGAACCGGTCGCTCCTGACCGGGAAGGGCTCATCAGTGTAAGTACCAACCATGGCTCCCATTCTTGAGTGTCGCCGCTTTGTTCTCTATAACCGAAAGATTGAAGCCTATTGCCACCGCCTACTATGAAGACCCAGGGAGCAGCTGTTCATGGAGAGCCGACCGCCCGTTTCGGTCAGCCGTCAGGGGATTTCTTCCACTCTCGGAAATGAGCGCAGCCGGCGCTTTCTGAAATATTTCATCTTCGCCCTGTTATTGAGCCTGGGCTCCTTGCTCCTGGTGGACTTCCTGCTCTACCGGGCCAGCCTCGCCCAGCAGCCCCCCCCTTGGGCCAACTACATCCAGTCTCCCCGCTTTTTGCGGCTGATTGTCACCGCGCTCCCCCTGGCCCTGATTCTGGGCTGGCTGGCCTTTATCGCGGCCAAATCCCGGACCCTGGCCTTATGGGGACGGCGCCAGATCCTTGAAAGTGAAATCAAATTACGCACGGTGCTGGATAACACCCTGGCCCTGGCCTACCTCAAGGACGCCGAAGGGCGCTACCTGTTTATCAACCAGCCCCTGGCCGATTTGATGGGGCTGGACCCGGAAGAGGTGGTGGGCCGACGTGACGAGGACCTGATCCATTCAGCCACCCACTCTTCCTGGGAGCATGACCTGCTGGTACTGCGCAGCGGCAAGCCCTTTTACTCGGAAGATCGCCTGCTCAGCCAAGGTGTCGAACGCGCTTATCATACGGTGCACTTTCCATTACGCAGCCCGGAGGGGCTGATCTACGGCGTCTGTGGCATTTCCACCGACATGACCGACCTGCAGCAGGCGCGGGAACAGATGCAGCAAGCCATGACGGTCTTCAATCACACCAAGGAAGGCATCCTGGTCACCAATGGGGAGGGCATCATCACCTCCGTCAACCCGGCCTACCTGGATATCTCGGGCTACAGCGAAACTGAACTGATTGGTCAGGATATTCGCCTGCACAGTCTGAGCCTGCAGGATGACACGCTCTTCCAGCAGCTAATGGCGGATCTGAAACAAACCGGCGCCTGGCAGGGGGAGCTGCAAAACCGACGCCATAACGGCAGCCTCTATCCCGCCTGGGAAACCGTCACCACGGTGCGGGAAAACGACCAGATCAAACAATACATTTTTCTGGTTTCCGACATCAGTGCCTTGAAGGAAACCGAGCAGCGCCTGCACTATCTGGCCCATTACGACTCCCTCACCGGCCTGGCCAACCGGGATCTGTTCAAGGAGCGCCTGCAGCAGGCCGTCATTGATGCGGAACGCCGGGAATGCTTGCTGGCAATCCTCTTTATCAATATCGACCAGTTCAAGCTGATCAACGACAGCCTGGGACACTCCATTGGCGACGAGGTTCTGTATGAGATTGCCAAGCGCCTGAAAGCCCCGTTACGGAGCGACGACATGGTCGCCCGCCTGGGTGGAGACGAGTTCGCCATCATTCTCCATCAACTGGAGCAGGTGGAAGACATTGATAATGTGGTTCGCAAGATCATCCGTTCCACTTCCAGCCCGTTCAACCTGTCCAGCACCACCCTGTCGGTGGGGGTCAGTATTGGCATCAGCGTCTACCCCAACGACTCGACCCAGGTGGATGGTCTGCTGGCCGCCGCCGATATCGCCGTTTATCGGGCCAAGAAAAAAGGACGGCGCACCTATGCCTATTACACCAAGGAACTGGCCCGAATTTTCCAGCGGCGCCACAAGGCGGAGCAGGATCTGCGCCGGGCCCTCGATGAAGGCCAGTTGCGGCTCTATTACCAGCCCCAGGTCGCCCTGAAAACCGGCCGCCCGACCGGGGTGGAGGCCTTGCTGCGCTGGGAGCACCCGACCCAGGGCATGATGTCACCGGCGCCATTGATCCAGGTTGCGGAAGAAACCGGCCTGATCCAGGAGCTGGGCGACTGGGTGATTGAAGAGGCCTGCGCTCAGCTGCGGCGATGGCGTCAGCAGAATGCCCGGATTGGCCATGTCGCCATCAATGTCTCGGGCCAGCAGGTCTTGCATGGTCAGTTGCTGGACACCCTCAAACGTTGCCTGACGCTACCGGGCAACAGCATCAACGGCATCAGCCTGGAAATCGAAGTCACCGAAAGCATCCTGCAAAGCCCTCAGGATTCGACCCAGGTGATTGAGGAGCTGCGCAGTCTGGGGTTTAACGTGGTGATCGACGACTTTGGCACCGGCTACTCGTCGCTGTCGCAACTCAAGGAGCTGGCCATTGATAAGCTCAAGATTGCCGGGGTCTTCATGGAGCAAATCCCCCAACAGAAAAATGCCTGCGCCATTGCCAGCGCGATCGTCTCCCTCGGGCACAGCCTGGGCCTGCCTATCGTGGCCGAAGGAGTTGAAAACGAGGAACAGGTGATTTTTCTCAAATCCATCGGCTGCGACATCATTCAGGGCTACTACTATGCCAAGCCGATGCCCGCCGAGGAGCTCCTGGATCACCCGCTCTATCGGGAAAAAGCAGTGGTCTATTGAGGCCATCCGCGCCGGGAGCAAGCTTAAGATCGGCGCCGCCGCCAACTCTTCCAAACCACACCGTACAGCACAAGATTCACCAGCGTCACCAGCACCCCCAAACCCAACTGAATCGCCGGCGTCAGTCCCGCCGGATAGATGACCGGTAGTAGATAATGCTCGATAAAACCGCCTTGATAACCCACCTCGCCCGCCTGCCGTCGCAGCCAGTTTTCCAAGGGAGTCAATGGGCAGATCCAACCCTGACTGATCACGATGGCGGCCCAGATCACCGCCGGCACCTGCAACCAAAGCAGTCGCGGCCAGCGAAGCAGCAACAGGGCACCGAAGATCACGAACAGGATAAAAGCGAAGTGAACCAGCAACACCAGATTGGCAAGCAGCTGATAGCTCATGACCTGCTAGCCTGACGGCCTGAGTTTGAGAGACACCCCATACCGATGGAAACAGCCACCGGGGCAGCTGCTTCCACGGAGCCAATCCCCCTTAGGAGATTAGCGGAAAGGTTAGTGGTAGAGCTTGTCGAACTCCCGTTCGGCGTCCTCCTTGCCCATGCCGTATTTTTCCTGCATCTTGCCGGCCCAGGCTTCACGACGGCCCTTGATCTGCTCAATGTCATCGTCGGTCAGCTTGCCCCACTGCTCGCGGAGACGGCCTTTCAGTTGTTTCCATTGGGCTTCGGCGATGTCCTTATTCATAGTGATCCTCCTTTATCAGTTTGAAAGCACCTCTGATAAAGCAGACTTTGGGCCACTTTTAGTCACCTTCTCAAAGTGCCGATTTCCAGATTCTGGGCGGTATGCGGAAACTCACCTTGCCGATGTTGACCGCAACTTTTACAAAGGCAGCCCGACCGCACTGGAAAATTTACAGTCAGCCCAACCGTTCCCGCCCATGGGCGGTGGTCAGATCCAGCTTCGGACCCAAAGGGACGATCCGAGTCGGGTTGATGCTGGGGTGGCTGTAATAGTAGTGCTGCTTGATGTGATCAAAATGCACGGTGTCGGCAATGCCGGGTTGCTGGTAGAGATCCCGCAAGTAGCCGTAGAGGTTTTCATAATCCTGGATACGACGCAGGTTGCACTTGAAGTGCCCGTAATACACCGCATCAAAGCGAACCAGGGTGGTGAAAAGCCGCCAGTCGGCCTCGGTGATTTGGTGGCCGGTCAGATAGCGCTGCCGGCCCAGCCGCTCTTCGAGCTTGTCCAGCACCCGGAACAGATCGCCAAACGCTTCTTCATAGGCCTGCTGGGTCGTGGCAAAGCCGGCCCGATAGACCCCGTTATTGACGTTGGCGTAGATCTCGTCATTCAGGACATCAATTTCCTGGCGTAAGGCCGGGGGATAGAAATCCAGTTCATTGCCGGTCAGCTGGTCAAACGCGGAGTTCAACATGCGGATAATATCCGCCGATTCATTGCTGACGATGGTTTCACGTTCCCGGTCCCAGAGCACAGGGACGGTGACGCGTCCGCTATAACCCGGTGCTGCTTTCAGATAGAGCTGATACAGGTAGTCAAAATCGTAGAGCTGATCCCGGGTCTGCTCCTGCTCGCGGTCAAACTCCCAGCCGTTTTCCAGCATATGGGGGTGCACCACCGAGACGCCGATGTGGGCTTCCAGTCCTTTCAGGCTGCGAAAAATCAGGGTGCGGTGGGCCCAGGGGCAGGCATAACACACATACAGATGATAACGGCCGGACTGGGCCGGAAAGCCACCCTCGCCGCTCGGGCCGGGTTGGCCGTCGGGCGTGACCCAGTTACGAAACCGTGCCGCTTCCCGCTCGAATTTGCCATCGGTGGTGTCGGTGTCGTACCAAACATCCCGCCAGCGACCATCTACCAAGAGTCCCATGCTTCCTCCTGTTCAGATTTATTGCATGTCTGTCGATTCTAGCGGTGAGCCGTCAGCGGTATAAACCGATGCTTTTTGACCCTGATCTTCATAAATTCTGATGAAGTGGTGTTCCCGGCCCGCTGACCGCCTCCACCAAACTCACCAGATTGCGGCCCTGGGCCTTGGAGCGATAGCAGCCTTCATCCAGCCGTCGAAAGATCTGCTGAACGTCCTGATCCTGGCCACTGAGTTCGGTCAGCCCCAGGCTGGCGGTGATCCGGTATGGCTGGCCGTCGACCTCCAGGCGATACTTTTCCAGGTCGGCCCGGATACCTTCCGTAATCAGCAGCGCCCGCTGGCTGTCACACCCGGTCAGCAGCAAGGCGAACTCATCCGCCCCCAGACGGGCCACCAGGTCACAGCGACGCACGTTGTGCAATAAAATCCGGGCCACCTGCTGCAGCATCTGGTCACCCACCTCGCGCCCCGCCTGCTCATTCAGCTGTCGAAAATGATCCAGGTCCACCAAGGCCACCACAATCGGGGCCTGGTCTTCCAGATTCTGCTGCAGGTACTCTTCCAGCCTGACCTCAAACGCGGCCCGATTCGCCAGCCCGGTCAAAGGGTCATGGCTTTGCGCCCAGTCCACATTGCCGGTCAGCGCTTGTTCATCACGCTGCCGGAACAGGAGAATTCGCAGCCCGGGCCCGGTGTCATCTTCTCGCACCGAGACGACCGTCAGCTCAATGGCCCGGTGTTCGCCGGTCGTGCCCACCAGCACCAGCCCCCCATGGTGTCCCGGCTTCGGGGGGCCATCCGCCAGCGGCTGCAATTCGGAGCCAGCCACCCGATAAAGCGGCAGGAGCGGCCACAGACAACGACCGCTGACCGCTTCCTGCCCCATGGCAAACAAGGCGGTGGCTGCCGGGTTCAGGTATTGCACCCGCCCCTGCTCATCCGTCAACACCACTGCTTCCTGGACCGCGTCCAGCAAACTCAGGGACTTGCGCCGCTCCAGGTGCAAGAGATCCAAGGCCTGCTTTTGGCCGCTGATATCCCGTAGCAGCATCAGATACTTAAACGGCGCGCAAAGCTCCGGCAACTCCTGAACACCCAGCTCTACCCAGCGGATGTCCCCGTCCTTGTGCACCAGACGCAGGCTGTGACTCCCCTGGGATGAGGCCTGCCCCTTGCCGGTGAGTGGTTGCCAAATCAGTTCAGCCAGCTTCTGGTCCTCCGGTGCCCAGAGAACCGAGGCTTCCTGCCCTGCCAGTTCCTCGTTTTCATAGCCACAAAGAATACGTAGGGCCGGATTCACCGACAGAATGCGTCGCTGATCATCAAGCAAAATCGCACCGGAGGCCGTAAGTCCCCAGAGGCTTTGGTACAAAAGCGCTGATTTTTGTCTCTCTTTTTCTAATCTTTTGCTTTTTCGCAACGCTTTTTGGTGCCGCTTCAGGAGTTTCTGAAAACGCACCAGCACCACCTCCGCTTCCGGATCGCCGGCCATGGGCGCCATGGTCAAATCCGGTTCCTGCTGCAATCGATGCAATTGTTCAGGCAAGGCTAGCAGGGGCTTGGAGAGCGACAGAAACAGGCCGACCCAGAGCGGCAAAGACAGCAGCCACAGCAATCCGGCCCGGGGATGCCCCAGCCAGATCAACAGGGCTACGGGCAACACCACGGCCAGCGCCGCCAAAGCCCCCAGTTTGTAGGCGAAAGGTGCGGATTTCATTGTTATCATTATTCTGTTCCTCCGGCCGCTGCACCTGTCTTTTAACGCTGCATCAATCCAGTGGCACCAACCCGTGGCGCACGGCATAAAGCACCAGTCCTGCCACATCGTGAATATTCAGACGCCGCATGATATGGGCCCGGTGGGATTCAACGGTTTTCACACTCAGCCCCTGCTCGCTGGCAATCTCCCGGGAGGTTTTGCCCCGCCCGATCAGCTCCAGAATCTGGGTCTGGCGCCGGGTCAGCAAGGAGTGATGGGGTGCCGGGCTGGGCTTGGGAGGCTGATCTGGCACTTGCATCAAACGATCCGCCAGCAGTTTGGACACGGCCGGGCTGAAATAACGCTCGCCGCGCATCACCGCCCAGATCGCCAGCTCCAGCTCCACCACCTCGGCACTTTTCAGAAGATAACCGCAGGCTCCGAAACGCAGCGCCTGCAGCACGGTGTCCAGGGAGTCATTCATGGACAGCATCATGACCCGGACGTCGGGGGCGGATTGTCGCAGTCGGGTGAGCGCTTCAATCCCATTCATCGAACCCAGGGTGACGTCCATCAGCACCAGATCGGGCCGCAGTCGGGTGGCCCGCACCACGGCATGTCCGCCATCCTCGGCCTCCCCCACCACCTCGACGCCATCCAGATGCTCGAGCAGGCGACGCAACGCCACCCGCACCAGATTGTGGTCATCAACTAGCATGACTCGGCAGTACATGGATCGTTCGTCAGCCAGCAAGGTTGCCTCCATAGCCCGACCAAGGATCTGCGCCATCGCCTCTTGGAGACGGCCTGAAATGAACTGCTTAAGGGAGGGAAACGAGGTTGGGGAATGAAAATCCGGAATGCGCTCACCCAGGCTATCCCGAACAATCATTCTAATCATTGCGGTGGCCCTTGTCCGAATTCAGACAAGAGCCTTAAAAGACCAAGCCAGGTCAGGTGTCTTTGATCACCAGCTTCAAGGCTTCCTGAGCCAGCTCGTCCATGCTCAGATTGCCCTTGGGACGATACCAGGTCACCGTCCAGCTCAGGGCACCGGTGAGAAAACGGCGGGCAATAAAGATATCGGCCGGAACCAGGCCTTCGGCCTTGGCTTCGCCCAAGGCCTCCAGCCAGATATTTTCATAGACATCCCGCAACTTCAGAATGCTCTGCTGGTTTTCTTCCGACAGGCTGCGCCACTCATACACCAGCACGGCCATGGCCTCCCCGGTCACCCCCAGCACTGATTCCAGCTCACAACGGATCAGGGCCAGCACCTTTTCCTTGGGCCCCTGGGCCTGGGCCAACGCCGCCTGCATGCGCTCGGTATTGAACAGAATGGTTTCCTCCATCACCGCATACAGGATGTCTTCCTTGCTGCGAAAGTGATGAAAGATGCTGCCGGACTGGATCCCGACTTCCCGGGCAATATCCCGTACCGTGGTTCGCTCATAGCCCTTTTCCTTGAACAGGTGAGCCGCCTTCGCCAGCAATCGTCCCCGAGCGCTTTGAGGATCGGTGATCTTCCCCTCCTCAATCATGGTGGCCATATCGCTCATCTACCCTGTCTCCGCCTTGTTTTCATACAACCTCTGGAAACCACTTATGGTAACCGCACCCGCCCCAACGCCGGTAGCACCGGGCGATCCGTCAGCGCCGGTGTTCTTTGTCGCAGCTCTGATGTTTAGTTTACTTCATGTGAGCCACTTTACAAACCAAGCGCTTGCTTGGTATGTTTAATCCAAGGTGCAGTACACAAACTCGAACAGCCGGTGGGCACCGACTACACTCCATGAGTGAACGTTCTAACCACCTGCTGAGACAGGTTCCAACAATAAACAAGGAACGAATACATGAGCACTAACAAATCCGCCATCCGTATCGGTTGCGCATCCGCCTTCT
>Ga0209075_1004331_pt1 | contig 11425 bp, 10 predicted proteins | sample Stecom2011_FD_187523 | JGI IMG/M metagenome (GOLD analysis project Ga0209075, IMG submission 187523) | Agricultural soil microbial communities from Utah to study Nitrogen management - Steer compost 2011 (SPAdes) (version 2) | ecosystem: Environmental > Terrestrial > Soil > Agricultural land...
CATGCGCCGCCTGCCATTGTCGCGCCTGCGTGAAGGCATGAGAGGTGGCATTCACTTCCGCACTTAGATCCTCACTATCGTAACGTAATGTATAGCTGCCGGTTAATTCAGGAATAGCGATAACATCGTCTAATTCGTTTAGTGCATCCACATCCGCCGGCACCAAAGTGGCCACGCTCCAGCGACCGCCGCGCTGATTCGGCCCACCGGGGCGCACCAAGAGCAAATTACTGCCCATGGCGCTAATTTTATCGACGATTTCTTGCTTGGCGCCATCGCCTATAGCGAGCATGCTAATAACAGAAGCAACGCCAATAACGATACCCAATAAAGTAAGAATGGTACGGAATACATTGCTCGATAAAGAGCGATATGCGGTTTTGATACCGGTGCTTAATTCGCTGTACAGACTAGGCTCGCCGTGGCTGACTTCACTGATTAACGCCTGCGCGCTTTGTGCAGGTTTCTCACCGCTGCGCTGTACCACTTGCCCATCGGATATTTCTATTAAGCGATGCGCATGGGCGGCAACTTTGGCATCGTGAGTAATTAAAATAATCGTATGGCCTTGGGCCGATAGCTCTTTTAATAGCGCCATCACGTCTTTACCGCTTTGGCTGTCTAAGGCACCGGTTGGCTCATCGGCGAGGATAATTTGGCCACCATTCATTAAAGCACGCGCAATGGATACCCGTTGCTGCTGACCGCCGGATAATTGATTGGGTTTATAATGTAGCCGTTCTGCCAAGCCGAGATTGCTAAGTAACTGCGCTGCGCGGGCTTGGCGCTGCTGCGAGTTCAAATCGGAATAGGTGGCCGGCATTTCGACATTTTCGCTGGCGCTTAAACCGGGTAATAAATTATAGCTTTGGAAGACAAAGCCAAAGGCTTCACGGCGCAAGGCGGCTAATTCGTCTCGGCTAAATTGTGCGACATCCTCGCCTTTAAATAAAAACTGCCCTTTTGTGGGCTTATCCAAGCAGCCGATGATATTCATCAAGGTGGATTTACCCGAGCCCGATGCACCCATAATGGCAACGAACTCGCCCTCATCTATTTGCAGGTCGATGCCGTGTAACACTTGGGTTTCTAATTCGCCTTGGTAAAAGCTTTTGCTGATATTACGCAGCTCTATCAATGCGCTCATTAACGCCCTACTCGCGGTCCAAAGGGCATGCTGCCAGCATTGTTCTTATCGTTAGCGGCTTTACCGCCAATAACAATCGTATCGCCTTCTTCTAGGCCAGATAGAATTTCTGCATGCACGCGATTGCTCACACCTACGTTCACTTCTTTTTCTTCCACTTGGGATTTCGCATTTAAACGGCGCACGGTGGCTAAACGCTCTTTGCTTTTACCAACTGTGCTCGCTTTTTGTGTTTTAAAGCGCAAGGCGGTAATGGGCACCTGCAGCGCATCTTTTGCTTGAGAAACAATAAAGAAAACTTGCGTAGTCATTTGCGTCATTAAGATGCCGGATTCGTTCGGCACATCGAATAAGGCGTTATAAAGCACGACGTTATTATTCACCACAGGTGTAGGCTCAACTTTGTTGAGCTGGCTATACCAGCGCCGTCCTTCGCCACCAAAAATGGTAAAATACACGGGCATATCCACATACAGTTTGCTGATGTCGGCTTCAGAGACTTGGGCTTCGACTGTCATCACCGATAAATCGGCTAAGCGCAAAATAATGGGGGCGGATTGCGAGGCGTTTAAGGTTTGCCCCTGCCTTGCGTTAATGCTCACTACCGTACCATCCATAGGTGCGTAAATGCGTGCAAAAGCCAAGTTAGCCTCTTCTTCTCGAAGGCCGGATGCAGTTTGTTCGATTTGCGCTCGCAAAGCGGTAATTTGTGCTTTGGCTGATTGCAAAGAGGCGGTTTCACGCTCTAAATCTTCAACCGAGGCGGCATCTTCAGCGACGAGACTTTTGGTGCGCTGATAATTGCTTTGTGCGAGCTCTAACTGTGCTTGTCTATCCGTTAACAAGGCATTTTGATTGCGTAAATGCGCACGGGTGGCATCGACTTTGGCGATATATAAGGTGGCATCGATTTCGGCCAGTAAATCGCCTTCTTTGACTTTGTCGCCGACACTAACGTGCAAGGTTTTTAATTGGCCAGAAACTTGCGCGCCCACATCCACATAATTACGTGGCTGCAAACTGCCGGTGGCGGTAACGAGGTTTTCTATATCACCACGACTAACAGCAACGGTATTGTGTTCAGGTGTACTGTCGCTTTTCCCCATGAAATACACAGCAGCCGCGATAATGAGTAACACGCTTAATGTAGCGAGTATCAGCACACGATAAGACCACTTTTTATTAGCAGTGGGCATAAGTTCTCCTAGGGAATACTAAAATAAGATCCGAGCGCAATCATCGCATAATTCGACAGCTTCAAAAACCTAAATACCTTTAGCGCTAACAATCGTTAACTTTTAAGATACATCGCGATTAAATAAGCCCTACTCTGACACCTGCTTAGGCTTTTGTTTCCCTAAAACAAAAATATCGCACTTCAGCTCAAGACAAATAAAAAGAGATAACGAAGAGGGATAATGCAGAGGATAAAAAAGCTAAGCTGAGCGTTGCCCAGCCTAGCTTTGTTGCTTTTTACTGTGTGTTAAATACTAACACGCCATTGTCGGCGCTAACGCCTATCGTATCGCCTGGCTTGTAGTGGCCTGACAAAATATCTGTGGCAAGAGGATCTTCCAACAAGCGCTGTACCGCACGTTTCAAAGGTCTTGCACCGTAGACAGGGTCATAACCGGCCTCTACTAACAAGTCCATAGCAGCATCATCCAGCGTAATGGATAAATCCCTATCGGCTAAGCGCTCACCCAGTAAACCAATTTGAATAGTGGCAATATCGCGCATGTGCTCTTTGGCCAATGGGTGGAAGTAAACAATACTATCCAAGCGGTTTAAAAGCTCGGGGCGGAAGTGGTTGCTTACTGCTGCCATTACCGAGGCCTTAATCACTTCTGGCTCGGCGGTACCGGTCATTTGCTGAATTACATCCGAACCTAAGTTGGAGGTCATCACTACCACGGTATTACGGAAATCCACCGTTCTGCCTTGGCTATCGGTTAAACGGCCATCGTCTAAGACCTGTAACAGAATATTAAACACATCGGGGTGTGCTTTTTCTACCTCATCGAGCAAGATCAAGGAATACGGCTTTCTGCGTACCGCTTCGGTTAAATAACCGCCTTCTTCATAACCCACATAACCAGGAGGCGCACCGAGTAAACGCGAAACCGCGTGTTTTTCCATGTATTCGGACATATCAATACGCACCATGGCATCTTTGCTGTCGAATAAAAACTCGGCCAAGGTTTTACACAGTTCGGTTTTACCCACACCGGTAGGACCTAAGAACAAGAAGGAACCATCGGGGCGATTTGCATCCGACAAACCTGCACGCGCACGACGTATGGCGCTAGATACCGCCGATACGGCCTCTGCTTGGCCAATCACTTGCTGATGCAACACCTCTTCCATGCGCAGTAATTTGTCTTTTTCGCCTTCGAGCATTTTGTTAATCGGGATGCCTGTCCATTTGGCCACCACTTCGGCGATTTCTTCTTCAGCTACGCGGTTACGCAGTAGCTGCTTTTCTGTGGCTTCGGTTTCGCCACTGGCGGCTTGCTCTAATTGCTTTTCTAGCTCGGGAATCACACTGTATTTTAGCTCAGACATTTTCGCTAAATTGGATTCTCGGCTAGCCACATCATAATCCATTCGCGCCTTTTCCAAATCGACTTTGATTTGCTGGGCGCCATGTACTTGGCTTTTTTCGGCTTTCCAGATTTCTTCTAAATCAGCGTAGGCTTTTTCTGCTTCTTCGATATCTTCTTCAAGAATCGCCAACTGCGCTTTAGAGGCTTCGTCTTTATCTTTTTTCACCGCTTCGCGCTCGATTTTTAATTGAATCAAACGGCGCTCTAGCTTATCTAAGGCTTCTGGTTTGGAATCTATCTCCATACGGATGCGGCTAGCAGCCTCGTCGATTAAGTCGATGGCTTTATCAGGCAAGTTTCTATCGGTGATATAACGCTGGGATAATTTGGTTGCCGCGATAATCGCCGAATCTGAAATATCCACACCGTGATGCACTTCGTAACGTTCTTTTAAACCACGTAAAATGGCGATGGTGTCTTCTTCTGAAGGTTCGCCCACCAAGACTTTTTGGAAGCGGCGCTCTAAGGCAGCATCTTTTTCTATGTATTGGCGGTACTCATCTAAAGTTGTGGCGCCCACGCAGTGCAGTTCACCACGGGCAAGCGCAGGCTTTAACATATTCGCCGCATCCATCGCGCCATCGCCCTTACCTGCCCCCACTAAGGTGTGGATTTCATCAATAAATAAAATCACTTGGCCGTCTTGTTTGGATAAATCTTTTAATAAGGCTTTTAAGCGTTCTTCAAACTCCCCGCGGAATTTTGCACCGGCTAATAAAGAGCCGATATCTAAGGATAAAACGCGTTTGTTTTTTAGGCCTTCGGGCACTTCATTGTTTAAAATGCGTTGTGCTAAGCCTTCGATAATCGCGGTTTTACCCACGCCTGGCTCACCGATTAATACCGGGTTGTTTTTGGTACGGCGCTGCAATACTTGAATGGTGCGGCGGATTTCATCATCGCGCCCTATCACCGGGTCTAATTTGCCTTCGGCGGCACGCTGGGTGAGGTCAATCGTGTACTTTTCTAATGCGTCGCGGTTTTCTTCGCTACCTTGGTCCATAACGGGCTCTCCTGCACGTAATTCATCTATCAATTGTTTTAAATTTTGTTGTGTAAATCCTGCTTGTTCAAACAGTTTACGGATGCTGAGCTTGTCTTCAAAAATCGCCAGCACCAGCATCTCGGTGGCGACATAATGGTCTTTGTGTTGTTGGGCGAGGGTATCGGCTGTAGTTAGCCACTTGACACTATCGGGGGATAAATGTACTTCGACACTGCTGCTAAGCACCGCCAAATTATCAATGGCTTGTTGAATACTGCTTTTTAACTGGGGCAAATTACCGCTAGCACGTGCTAATAAGCTGCTCAACAGTGAGCTTTCATCGTCTAACAGTACCTGTAGAATATGCACAGGTTCGAGGTAATTATGATTCTGGCTAGTGGCCAGCGCTTGCGCTGCAGCGAGCGCATTTTGTATTTGATGAGTAAATCGTTCTATTTGCATATTTGCTTTCCCTTATAACAATGCGTGTATATAAGATGGAGATAGCATCGAACAATTTCAATCCTTAAACAATCTATTTTTTCTTATAATGTTATTTTTACAGGCTTGGCTGTGTAAAAACTGCACTTAGTCTGCATACAGCGTATCCGGTACGCTACCACTGATGCCGCCATGGTCTGTGTTGCTTGGCCCTTGGCGCGCATCGTAAAATTCGATATTGATGTATTCAGGTGGTGACAGCATCGAGGCTAGTGCAGCGGCATTGAATAAATCGATGATTTGTTCTGCGTTAAGGTGTGGCAGCGTGAAGCTTGCCAAGGTGTGACGGATCAAATCGTGGGCATTATCTTGCCGTGATTGGCCTAGAATTTTTTCGATATCACTACGCGACATGACTGTGTTGCTTCTGCGATCGGTAAAACGCACCTGTAAGTGTTCCATCGCTATACGCATATTGGATGCAACACTCTGATCGAATAATTGCTGTGAACTGACATCACCATCAAAATAAATGCTTAGCAGTTGCATGATATCGAAAGGCGATGGTGCTGCATGCACTTCCTTGCTTGCATTATTGCTAGTGCTATCTACCTGTGCACTTAGCGTTGTGGAAGCTGCTATAAGCAGCATAAACAATAACGACTTCACCATGGTAATTTCTCTATTCATTTCGATTTAGGCTGTTGATACATTACCTTACCAGCGCCTTGGGAAGGAACAAGTCAGCTTGCCTTCAACCGTTTTTTTAATTGCAATACGCTTAGAAAGACCACGGCGGAACTGTGATTCCGTGCCAGCCAGCACATCACAATCGCGGCCATAGCTACTGCAAACCTTGACGTTTAAGCCATCAAAGCCCATCTGCAGGTAAGCAGCACCGGATTTATCTTGCCGCGTAAGCCGTACATCGCGATCAGCTTCCGAGCTGTGTAACTCCACCCCTACGTCTTGGGCGGCACGCCATTTATTATTGCCAAAGCTCGCTTGTGCATCGCTGATGGTGCACTGCACCACACCACCGTAAGGTGCATTACGGCGTAGCGCTTCTTGCCTTTCTTGCTCGGCGATTTCTGCTGCTGCTTGTGTGGCACGGCGCTCTTGCGCCGCTGTATCTTGCGCGGCTTGCGCCAAACGCGCCTCATGCTGCTGACTGGGCGTGAGCGCTTCCCACTCGGCGGTGCTCATGTTTAAAGGGTGGTTAGCACAGGCTGCAAGAAAGCCAAAAGCTACGATCAAGGCGGTGATTGATGCCCAGCTTTTTATTGTGCGCATAGCGAATCTCCTAGCTTACTTATAAGTGTCTGCTTAATAGTGACTATTGAACAAAATTTAGCTACAGACGTGATATTTCATAACAATAAATAGAGGATATCTGGGTGAAAGGGATAATTGCAGGGTAGCTAGGATAATACTGACGGTGACGTTTTGGGTGAGCACTGCGCCCACCCCAGCTTTGACTTATAGCGCCAAAATAAACATATAAATACAAATACCAAAGGCGGGTAAAAATGCCAAGGAGCGCAAAATATCCCAGTTGGCGATATAGAAAACGCCGTGTGCGATGCGACAAGCTAATACCACTAAAGCCAGTGTTGCATAGCTTTCTACCGGAACGTCTGCAATGGTAACCGCCAGTAATGCTGCCGCGTATACGGCTAACGCTTCCCATGCGTTTTGTTGTGCGGCTACGGCACGTGCACCGGCACCACTTAATTGGGCATTTTGCTCACGCGGGTGCTTATTATCGATAGCGCCAAATTGTTTCTGACGGCAATAGCCACTCACCCAAGACCAGACAATGGGTAAAACACTCAATACTAATAATACGACAATCGGTGTATTCATTCGTTTTTCTCTTTTATTGGGTTATTGTTTGTGATTTCTCATAGCCTAATTGCTGACTGAAAATAGTCAATAATTGCTCAGCTATATTTTTTACGCTTACTTTGGGTTCTACTAAATCCTGCAAATTCACCATTTGCAAACCTTGGTAACCACAGGGGTTTATTTGCTGAAAAGGGCTAAGGTCTGCACAGACATTCAAGGCTAAACCGTGGTAGGTACAGCCTTTACGCACACGCAAACCTAAAGAGGCAATCTTCTGATGGTTGACATAAACGCCCGGCGCACCCTCTTCTAAATGCGCTGTGATGCCATAATCGGCTAATAGCTGAATAATAGCTTGTTCCATAACGGTAACAAAATCACGCACACCGATATTTTTGCGTTTTAAGTTAACCAGCCAGTACATCATTAACTGGCCGGGGCCATGGTAGGTTATCTGCCCACCGCGATCACAATGCACGATCGGAATATCAGATCTTGTAAGGATATGCGAATCTTTACCCGCTTGGCCTAAGGTGAACACGGGTTGGTGCTCTAACAGCCAGCACTCATCGGCGTTTTCGTCGTTGCGCTGATCGGTAAAATCGCGCATTTGCTGCCAAATAGGCTGATAGTCTTGCACCCCCATGGAGCGCACCAAAAGCACACTGGCATCCACTAGAGCACCATTTTAACCGATGGGTATTCACGCAAGGCTAAATGCAAATGGTGTAGCTGATCGGCACCGGTGGCCTCTATGGTAACCAGTGCACTAACAAAGCGGCCTTTACTGCTATCGCGCAAGCGAATGGTGCTTTTGTCAGGAATCAGCGCATGCTTTTCAACGATGGCAAGCACCGTATCTAAAAATTCCGCGCAAGATTCACCCATAATGCGAATCGGATATTCGCAAGGAAACTCAATTTTTGGTGCTTCTTGTTCTATTTCATTAACACGTACGGCCATATTAACCCCCTATTAATTGCACAAAGAACAATTTGATTTTGCTCCACAGCACACCTAAAAAGCTGCCTTTCTCTACGGTTTCACTAGCAATTACTGGCTGCTTTAATAAGCTCTCATTGTTCAATTTAATTTCTATTTCACCTAAAGTCTGTCCCTTTTTGACAACAGCTTGGACATATTTATCCAAAGATAAATCTGCGCTTAAACCGTCTTCTTGGCTGCGCGGAATAGTGACGTAAACATCTTCAGCAACTTGCACACCTAACTGGTCTTTTTCGCCGCCCCAAACGTCCACTTTGGCGAGCTCTTGGCCTTTATTGTACAGTTTGACAGTTTTGTAGAAGCGAAAACCAAACGAGAACAGTTTTTGTGTTTCTTGGAAACGAGCTTCGTCGCTGTGTGTACCCATAACTACAACAATTAAACGCATATCATCGCGTAATGCCGAAGCTACCAGACAATAACCTGCCGCATCGGTATGGCCGGTTTTTAAGCCGTCGACGCTAGAGTCACGCCACAGCAAACGGTTACGGTTGGGCTGACGAATGCCGTTATAAGTAAATTCTTTTTGCGCATAGGTTTTGTAACCTTCTGGAAATTCGATAATTTGCGCACGCGCCAGTATCGCCATATCCCTTGCACTACTGTAGTGATCTTTGCCTGTTAATCCGTGCGGGTTAACAAAATGGGTGTTTTTCAGGCCTAATAACTGGCTGTGTTGGTTCATCAAATCGACAAAAGCGCCTGCACTGCCGGCAATATGTTCAGCCAAAGCGACGGTCGCATCATTACCTGAAGCAATATCCACCCCTTTGATCAGCTCTCTGACCGTAACAGGCTTTCCAGGCTCTAAAAACATAACCGATGAACCCGGGAATTTTTGTGCCCAGGCATTGGTGCTTACTTGCACTTGATCATCCAATGCAATATTGCCTTGACGTATTTCATACCCTGCGACATAGGCCGTCATCATTTTGGTTAAGCTAGCAGGGTCTAAACGCTCATCGGCATTTTTTTCAACAATTACCTCACCACTATTCGCGTCCATTACAATATAACTTTTAGCTGCAATTTGTGGCGGTGCAGGGATTAATGTCGGTGCAGAAGCCAACGCGACTGTAGATAGGCTGGTTAAACAAATAAGGCTTAAATAAACGGATAAGCGACGAAATAACAACATAATAAATTCACTTTCTAACGCGATTAACAAAGGCATCATGCTAACAAGATTTACTTTTTAGCACTAGCCACGGATTTTACGGCTTTACTTTTACTGGAGGCGGAAAACCTTGGGCAAGCAACTGGGTGGTGATCGCTGAAACATCTTGTTCAGCAACCGGCCCAACTCTTACCCGATAAAACTGATCCACACCGGATTCTACACTGGTTGGCCAAGCAAACTCTTCAAGCAACCGCTGGCGTACCGATTGCGCTGTGGTTTCTTGCGTATATGCACCCACTTGCAACCATGCGGTTTTAGCCTTCACTGGTAAGCTGTGCTGCTTAGCTAACTGCTCCTGCTGCCATTGCTGCACGTCGATAATTTCCACTTTCACCTCAGCAACGCCTTGGGCGATATAGCCCAATTTGGTGGCTGCTGCATAGGACAAATCAATAATCCTATCGCCGTGAAAAGGCCCTCTATCGTTAACACGCACAATCGCTGTACGACCATTAGCTACATTTGTCACCCTCACATAACTCGGCAGGGGCAAGGTTTTATGCGCTGCTGTCATGCCACTCACATCGTAGATTTCGCCATTGGACGTATGATGGCCATGGAACTTCAAGCCATACCACGATGCTTTCCCTTGCTCCTGATAACCTTTAGCATCAGGCATCACATGGTAAACCTTACCAAACACCATATAAGGGCTTTTGTTCCCTGCGGCCTTGATTGGTTCAATTTTAGGCACGGCATCGGCAATATTATCGGCATCAATTTTCTTTAGCGGGGCAAAATCACGCTCATGTTGATAACGACTGGGATCCGATGATTCGCTCAAGCCTGCACTGTTCTTTGTTGACTCTTGCGTTTTCGGTGCACTGCATGCTGTGAGTAAAAAGGCTAAAGCCATACCGCTGAAAAGAATGAGATAACGCATTTAGGGCATATCCACATGTAGACGTAATAATTGGCTGAACTGATGAACCGCCATCGAATATAAGTGGCTATGATTATAACGAGAAATCACATAGAAGTTATTAAACCCTAGCCAGTATTGCGTGCCCCGCTTGGTTTCTAAAGCCATAAGCGTGGCTTTGGCTGTATCGCTAATTTGCTCAGGAATCACAACCCCTGCTTGACGATAATGCGCGACGGTTTTGCTTGGCTTTTCTGGCTTAGGCATTGCAGATAGCAGCAGTTTATCGACTTTCTGCTCAGGCAAGGCAATGGCTACTAAACCACCTGCCTGCCAGCCGTGGCGCACAAAATAATTAGCAACGCTGGCAATTGCGTCGGCTGTATTGTGCAGAATATCAATGCGTTTATCGTCGTCACCATCGACAGCATAAGCGCGGTAGCTGCCTGCAATAAATTGACCATAACCCATGGCTCCCGCATAGCTGCCTTTTACACTTTGCGCATCAAAACCTTGCTCTTCAACTAACAATAAAAATTGCTCTAGCTGGCTACGGAAAAATGTCGCTCTAGGAGGGTAATCAAAGCCTAAGGTGAGCAAGGCATCTAACACCTTATAATTGCCCATAACGCGACCGTAGCGGGTTTCTACACCGATAATGGCTAAAATGATTTCGGGGGCCACTTGATATTGCTCGGCTAGTCTCTCAACCAGTTCGCGATTTTCGCGCCAGAACTGCACGCCTTGCTCCAAGCGCTTAGGCTCAATAAAAATACGCTGATAATCGCCCCAAGTCAGCACACGCTCCGCTGGTTTTGCTATAGCATCCAATATTGATTGTTGACGCTTTGCTGGCGCAATAATCGCTAAAATATCGGCAGCATTTTTCTCATGCTTATCGGCAAACTGCTGAACAAATGCCTGCACATCCGCACGCTGACTATAGTCTTGCGCCTGTGCATATGTACCTAAAAAGAATAAAACGCCACACAACCATTTGTTCATGATCTTATGTACCCATTAATGATGTGAAAATTGCCGCTTATCAGCAGATAAGGCCATGACGATACCAAAACCCACCATCAAGCTGATAATGGATGTACCACCTCGGCTGATCAAAGGTAGAGGGACACCGACTACGGGTAACATGCCCGATACCATACCAACATTAACAAAGATATAAACAAAAAATGTTAGACCCATACTGGCAATGACTAACTTATTAAAGACCGTATCGGCCGCCCAAGACAATACTAATACCCGGGCAATAATGCATAAATACAACGCGAGTAAAGCAAGTACGCCGAGAAAGCCCCACTCTTCTGCCAATACCGCTAAAATAAAGTCGGTG
>Ga0209075_1004332_pt1 | contig 11420 bp, 10 predicted proteins | sample Stecom2011_FD_187523 | JGI IMG/M metagenome (GOLD analysis project Ga0209075, IMG submission 187523) | Agricultural soil microbial communities from Utah to study Nitrogen management - Steer compost 2011 (SPAdes) (version 2) | ecosystem: Environmental > Terrestrial > Soil > Agricultural land...
TGCTCACGGCCGCCAGAACCAATAATCAGAACTTTCACAACTGCTCTCCTTGGTATGTTTTCGCAGCGCTGCGATCAATTACGTGGTCACTGATGCCATCAGTAACGTCATCTGTGACGCCATTAATGACGAAAGTGACGCATGCCAGTGAAGACCATGGCCATATTGTGCTCGTCTGCCGCAGCAATCACTTCAGCGTCACGCATCGAGCCGCCTGGTTGGATAACACAGCTAATGCCATTGCTGGCGGCATTATCAATGCCATCACGGAAGGGGAAGAAGGCATCGGATGCCATCACCGCGCCGCTCACAGCAAGGCCGGCATGCTCGGCTTTAATCGCGGCAATGCGGGCGGAGTTAATGCGGCTCATTTGGCCAGCGCCCACACCGACGGTTTGACGGTTCTTGGCGTAAACGATGGCATTGGACTTAACAAACTTGGCCACTTTCCAGGCGAAGATAAGGTCATGCATTTCTGCTTCCGTGGGCACGCGTTTGCTAACGACTTTAAGGTCGCTGGCAGTGATCATGCCGTTATCGCGATCCTGCACTAGCAGGCCACCATTAACGCGCTTGTAGTCAAAACCAGCAATACGCTCACTGCTCCACTGGCCGCACTCCAGCACGCGCACGTTTTGCTTGCTAGCAGTAATAGCCAGTGCTTCTTTGGAGGCAGACGGAGCGATAATGACCTCAACAAACTGACGGTCAACAATCAGCTGTGCGGTGGCTGCATCCAGCTCGCGGTTAAAGGCGATGATGCCGCCAAAAGCAGACTCTGGATCAGTTTGGAACGCCAGTTCGTAAGCAGCCGCAATGCCATCAAGGCTGACGGCAACGCCACAAGGGTTAGCATGTTTGACGATGACGCAGGCTGGCTTAACGAAAGACTTAACACATTCCAGTGCAGCATCTGTATCGGCAATATTGTTGTAAGAAAGTTCTTTGCCCTGCAGCTGACGCGCGGTGCTGATGGAGGCATCAAGCGGGTTGGTGGCGCTGCTTTCTTCAATATAAAACGCTGAGTTTTGGTGTGGGTTTTCACCGTAGCGTAGGTCCTGAACTTTGTTGAAGTTCAAGTTAATGGTGCGCGGGAAGTTAGCGCTGCCGTTGCCCACTAGTTTGCCAAAGTGATTGGCAATGGCGCTGTCATAAGCGGCGGTATGTTCGAACGCTTTGATGGCTAAGTCGAAACGAAACTCGAGGGTTAGCTCGCCGTTATTGGCGGCCAGCTCGGCCAGCACTTGGTCATAGTCAGAGGGGTTGGTGACGATGCCCACATGGGCGTGGTTTTTGGCGGCGGAGCGCACCATGGTTGGTCCGCCAATATCAATATTTTCCACTGCGTCTGCCAAGGTGCAGTCTGGCTTGGCAATGGTTTCTTTAAAGGGATACAGGTTGACCACGACCAGGTCAATGCGGCCAATGTCATGCTCGGCCATCACCGCGTCATCTTGACCGCGACGACCAAGAATGCCGCCGTGAATTTTTGGATGCAGAGTTTTGACGCGACCATCCATCATTTCTGGAAAGCCGGTGTAGTCCGACACTTCTTGTACCGCAATGCCAGCGTCTTTAAGGGCGCGGAAGGTGCCACCAGTAGACAGTAGCTTGATGCCGCGCGCGGCGAGGGCAGTGGCAAACTCCACCAGTCCAGATTTGTCGGAAACGCTGATCAGCGCGCGTTCTACAGCCTTACTCATGATGGATGTCCTGATCGGTGGTCGGGTAAAAACAAAAAGGGGCAGAATGTCTGCCCCTCAGGTCGTTGGGCTGCTGTTATAGCAGGCCGTATTGCTTCAGTTTTTTGCGCAACGTGCCGCGGTTTAAGCCGAGGATTTCGGCGGCCCGTGTTTGGTTGCCACGGGTATATTCCAACACCTTTTCCAGCAAGGGGATTTCCATTTCAGCGAGTACGGTGTTGTACAGTTCGCTGATGTCTTCGCCATCAAGGTTGCGGAAAAAATCGTTCAGTGAGCGACGCACATAGTTGCGTAGGGTGTCGCGACTATCGGCAGGGGCTAGGGTTAGCTCCGGCTTGCGTTGTTCGTTGTTGCCAAGAGAATCAAAATTACGTGCTGCTGAGGTCATGCGGCCTTTGCTCCGTTCTGGTCATCGCCGCATCCATCGGCGAGAGATACTACGCCGTACCGACCAAAGCGAACCCGGTCAGTGACAGCATCGAGACTGTGAAAAAATTGCGCGATGGCGCGTTCTTGTGCTCTGGCATCGTCGAGACGATTGAACTGCTGACGGAAGGTTTCTCCGCCGGGCAGGTTGGCCGTGTACCAGCCCAGATGCTTGCGAGCGATCCGGACGCCGGAGGCGATACCATAAAACTCGTGCAGCGAATGCAGGTGCCCTGAGACGAGGGCCTGCACCTCCGCTACCGTCGGGGCTGGCGGTAAAGTACCGTTTTCCAGCCATGCGGCGGTGTCGCGGAAGATCCAAGGATTACCCTGGGCTGCGCGGCCGATCATGATACCACCAGCGCCGGTGGATGCCAGTACTTTACGGGCCTTTTCCGGTGAGTCGATGTCACCATTGGCCAGTACTGGGATCGATACGCTGTTGACAACCTCTCTGATGGTGTCGTATTCCGCCTCGCCATTAAAGCGGCAGGCGCGGCTGCGGCCATGTAAAGCTAATGCCTGTATGCCGCACGCTTCAGCCAGTTGGGCGATGCGTACCGCATTGCGACTTTCTACTGTTGGGCCGGTGCGAAACTTTAATGTGACCGGCACGCTGACGGCATTTACCACGGCGCTAAGAATTTCTGCTACCAGTGCTTCGTTTTCCAGCAGTGCCGAGCCGGCCAGTTTTTTACAGACTTTTTTCGCTGGGCAGCCCATGTTGAGATCAATGATCTGGGCGCCAAGGTCGACATTGTGACGCGCGGCGGTGGCCATCATCTGTGGATCACTGCCGGCGATTTGGATAGACACAGGGCCTGGTTCGTCAGCGTGGGGTAGCCGTTGCATGCTTTTTTTCGAGTGCCACAAACTAGGATCGCTGGTTAGCATTTCTGACACGATAAGGCCTGCGCCCTGGGCGCGACAAAGCTGCCGAAAGGGTAAATCGGTCACCCCAGCCATAGGGGCCAGCACCAGATTGTTGCTGAGCTGATAGGGACCGATGCGCATCTTCGTACTCCGTTGCCGGCGGGCTTGAAGGGGGAGCGATAATAGACAAGCCGGCCGAGCGGGGGAAGTGGCGTTTGTCGCCAACGGCCGAGCGGTCGTTGGCGTGTTACTCGGTTGGTGAGTGCAGACTCAAGGCGCAGCTTGTTGTGACGCTGGCTTACTGCGGCACAGGAAAGAAGCGCAGGGTGTAATTTTGCGCATCACTGCCCGGGTCAAGAATTTCCAGTGACAGTCGAATTGGCACGTTCGGCGGCATCGCGGTCATGGATTTTAGGTCGCCGCGTAGATATTCCTCTGGGCGGAAGCGGCGACTGGCAATGGCGCGACCGTTGATGCTGGTAAAGCCCAGCTCTAACAGAGGGAAGGGTTGTGCATAGCGACTTTCGTTGAAAACGATGACATCGATAATCAGTGCGCCGGCGGCTAGTGGGTGAGCGCGCACTACTAGGTTGGCGCCACGTAGTTTGGTCACATCAGACGGGTTCGGTAGGGTGCAGCCGATGGCACCACAAATGTTGCTATAGAACGGACGCCAAGCGGGCGTGCGCGACAGCTCTTGGAAATTGAAAACAAGGTATTGACTGGTTAGCACCAGCAGCGCGGCCAGTGACAGCGCACCCCACTTGAGCAGCTCCCCACTAAGGCTACCGCTGCCATCGAGAGGCAAACTAGCACGGCTAATTTTACGCTCTTCTATGGCAGGGATATCAATGGCCATCAGGTCATCGGTGCCTTCATTGAGCGCGCCCAGTGACTCGTCACTGAAAAAGTCACCAGAGTCGACAGCCCAGTCCGGCATATCTGTAGACTGTTCTTGGCTGGCCTCGGCGGTGCGCCGCTTTTTCCTTTCTCGCTCTTCCCGGCGGTGTTGGTCTTCGGCGCGCTCGGTCAGGGACATAAGGTCTGCGCGGACTTCTACGGGTGCAGGCTTATCGTCTTCTTCCAGCTCTTCGAGGAGCTTTTCGGCCCACGACTCGTCGCTGTCCTCGCTGTGCATTTTTTTGCCGGCACCCGCCATGTCGGAAAAGTTTTCTTCATACAGATTGTCATCGCCATCGCCGTCTAGCGATATGAAAGAGTCGCTCAGCTCTAGGCCACCAAGAGACATTTTGGTGTCGTTGGACTGGAAGTCGGACGGTGGTGGTTCGTCGACCAGCTCGTCTGGCATATCTTCTGCCATGTCGTCACTGAGGTCGTCGTCCATGGTCCAGCGGCTGCTGCTGACAGAGGTGGGTTTTTCTGGGGTCTGTTGGGCAGGCTCTTCCGTCAGACTCCACTTTTCTGCTGGCTTCGCGGGCGCTGCAGGTTTGGCAGCAGCAACTGGCGATTCAACTAAATGCTCAGTGGCTTGGAAAACTTGCAGGCACGAGCCGCAACGCACAGCACCTTTGGCTTGAGCAAGATGTTGCTCGCTGATGCGAAACTGGGCGCCGCAGTGTGGGCATTGGGTTTTATGTTGCGCTGCCATGCCGTGGACAGACTCCCTTTTTTAATTATGAAACGCAGTGTTACCCAAGCTGGGTGGTGTCGGCAAGCGACAACCTCCCGATCCCGCAAGAATTGTTAGCGGCGCACACCATGAATACAAACCCACTCATTCTTTTGCATCACCGGAGACAGCTCAAAGTCATCACGATAAGCAGCTAATACTGACTTTGTTTGGTCGCTGAGGATGCCGGACAAAATTAAATCGCCGCCGGGTCGACAGGCCTGGGTGAGCTGCGGTGCTAACTCAATCAGTGGCCCAGCCAGGATATTGGCTAACACTAGGTCGTATTGGCCTTGTGGTAACTCTTCCGGTAGATAGCAGCTAAGGCGCTCGGCCACACCGTTGGTAATGGCGTTGTCATGGCTGGCCAATAGTGCTTGTGGGTCGAGGTCACAGCCAATGGCGTGTTTGGCACCGAGTAGTAATGAGGCGATGGCGAGTATTCCAGAGCCACAACCAAAATCGAGCACCTGTTTTTGCTGCAGGTCAGCGCTGCCTAGCCAGCTTAGGCAAAGGGCGGTGGTTTCATGGGTGCCAGTACCAAAGGCCAAGCCCGGATCAAGGCAGATATTGACCGCGTTGGGATCCGGCGCTTCGCTCCAGCTTGGTACGATCCATAGGCGCTCACCGAATTGCATCGGTTTGAAGTCTTCCATCCAAACTCGTTCCCACGATTGATCAGCAACAACCTCATGGTGAAAGTCCAGCAGTGGGCCGGTCACCGACTCGATCATCATCTGCAGCAGATCAACATCGGTGTCTTCTTCAAATAGCGCAGTGACGACGGTCTCCTGCCACAAAGGCGTCGCACCCGGTGGTGGCTCAAGCAGCGGCTGGTCCGCAGCATCGGTGCAGGTGACCGCATGGGCGCCTAGCTCAGAGAGTAAGTCTTGCAGTGACTCGGTGTTAGCCTCATCAGAGGAAATATGAATTTGCAGCCAGGCCATGAAGGCTCCCAACAATCAGCGCGGATAGTAGGGCAATTATGACACGGTTCATTCGTAGGAGTACGAGTGAACCGTGTTGTGGTGCAGTCTAAGCTGCGGACAGCGAGGACTGTTTTAGCGAAGCTTTTTTTCTAGGTGATGAATGTCAACGCCACCGGCAAGAAAAGCTTTATCACGGAAGATCTTATCGCGGTGTAGTGGGATGTTGGTCTTGATGCCTTCGATGACGGTTTCTTCCAAAGCATTACGCATGCGCGCAATGGCAGTGTCTCGATCTGGGCCCCAAGTGATCAGCTTGCCGATCAGGGAGTCATAGAAGGGCGGCACGCTGTAGCCTGAGTAGATGTGCGAGTCGACCCGCACACCATTACCACCGGGGGCATGAAAGTAGCTGATCTTGCCGGGGCTAGGGGTGAACTTTTCTGGGTCTTCTGCGTTGATGCGCACTTCAATGGCATGGCCGCTAAGGACGATATCTGACTGCTTCAGTTGCAGTGGCTGCCCACCTGCTATCAGCAACTGCTGCTTAACAATATCGATGCCTGTGATCATTTCACTGATGGGGTGCTCTACCTGAACGCGGGTATTCATTTCAATAAAATAGAAACGGCCATCTTCGTAGAGGAACTCGAAGGTGCCGGCGCCGCGATAGTTAATCTCGAGACAGGCATTGATACAGCACTGAGCGACTTCTTCTTTAAGGTTTTCTGGAATGCCTGGCGCGGGCGCCTCTTCGACAACCTTTTGATGGCGTCGCTGCAATGAGCAGTCACGATCGCCCAAATGCACCACGTTGCCTTGGCCATCAGCCAGCACCTGAATTTCCACGTGGCGCGGGCGCTGCAGAAACTTCTCCATATAGACGGTGTTGTCGCCGAAGGCATTTTGCGCTTCTGAGCGGGTCAGGGTGATGGCGCTAAGTAGCTGGTGCTCGCTTTCGACGACGCGCATACCACGACCGCCACCACCGGAAGCCGCTTTAATAATAATCGGATAGCCAATCTCACGGCCCAGACGTAGCGCCTCATCGGTGTCGTCACCGACCGGACCACCAGAGCCAGGCACGGTTGGAATGCCGGCTTTTTTCATCGCCTCAATAGCAGAAACTTTATTGCCCATCAGGCGAATGGTTTCTGCCCGTGGACCGATAAAGGTAAAGCCTGAGCGTTCAACAATTTCGGCAAAATCAGCGTTTTCAGCAAGGAAGCCGTAGCCCGGATGGATAGCATCGGCATCTGTCACTTCAGCGGCGCTGATGATCGACGGAATGTTCAAGTAGGATTGGCTGCTGGGGGCGGGGCCGATACAAACAGCTTCATCAGCAAGACGCACATGCATCAAATCACGGTCGGCTTTTGAGTAGACAGCGACCGTACGGATGCCCAGTTCGCGGCAAGCGCGCAAAATACGTAGGGCAATTTCGCCACGGTTAGCAATTAATACTTTCTCGAGCATGACGTTTCTCCCGTCAGACGATGCTGAACAGGGGCTGGTCAAACTCTACCGGCTCACCGTTTTCCACAAGAATGGCACTGATAGTGCCGGATTTATCCGCTTCAATCTGGTTCATCATTTTCATCGCTTCGATGATGCACAACACATCACCCACTTGCACCGTTTTACCAACCTCTACAAAGGAGGCGGCTTCCGGTGATGGTGAGCGATAGAAGGTGCCGACCATCGGCGAACAGACGGCATGACCAGCCGGCTTTTTACTGACTGGCTCGGCGCTGGCTACAGGCTCGGCTGCGGCCACAGGAGCCGCTGCAGGAGGCGGCGCATAATAGGCCTGCGGCATGTGGTGGTTAGCTGCGTTGTGACTGTTGCGGGTGATGCGCACAGACTCTTCACCCTCACGAATTTCCAGCTCATCAATGCCAGACTCTTCTAGCAGTTCAATCAATTTTTTTACTTTACGAATATCCATGTTCTGTTCCTGTTAGAGCGATCAGTTAGCTCGGTTCGTTTTATGTTTAGTGTTTAGTGTTGTTCAAGTTTGCTCAGGGCGGCGTCGAGAGCGAGACGATAACCGTCAGCGCCTAGCCCGACGATGACGCCGTCAGCAATATCGGAAAAATAAGAGTGCTGTCGAAATGCCTCACGCCGATAGACGTTCGACAGGTGCACTTCGATAAAGGGAATGGCCACTGCCAACAGAGCATCGCGCAGGGCGATGCTGGTGTGAGTAAAGGCGGCGGGATTGATCAGAATGAAATCCACGCCCTCGTGCTGTGCTGCTTGCACTCGTTCTACCAGCTCATACTCCGCATTACTTTGCAAAGTGAGTAAGTGGTGGCCGCGTGCTTGGGCGTGCTCCAGCAAGGATTGATTGATCTGGGCCAGGGTCTGATGGCCATAAGTATCGGGCTCGCGACTACCGAGCAGGTTTAGATTGGGGCCATGCAGTAGCAGAATTGTTGACAAGGTGCCTGCTCCCGAGGAAAAGGTCGGTAAAAGTGCTGAACTTCGAGGATAAGGGCGACCGTGGCCTCCCTTCCAATATGACTGGCAAGTCTAGGGGGAAATGGAATGAGGTGAAAGTGTTTTACAAGGCTGGTTACAAATCACCGCCTGTTCGCTGCAGATACCTTCTCGTTCAGGTGTTTAATGAAGGACTCGGGTCCCATTTCACCTAAAATACGAGTGCCAGTGACTTCGGCGCCATCCGCCGCAAAGAACACTAAGGAAGGCAGGCCGATAATACCGAACTCCTGCATGATGCCTTGGTTTTCTCGGGTGATCTCGGTGATATCGGCCTTAATCAGGCGGTAGTTGGCGGCATCAAGGGCGGCCAGAACATCAGCTTGATTGAGCGTTTTTTCTTCTAGCACCTTACAGGCGACACACCAGTCGGCATAAAAGTCCACTAGGACGGGTTGGCCGTTGCTACGGGCTTGCTGCATTTGTTGTTGCAGCGCATCCATTCCCATCAGTGTTAACCATGGGCCGGATGAGCGGACGGCTTGCCCGCGCACGGTATTTTCTTGCCCCGGCCGCTCAAGCGGTTGCAGCGGATCGCTACCACCGCCGGCGGCGCCGACCACCATGATGGCGCCGTAGAGGGTCATCATCAGCGCCAAGCTGCGCTTCAGCCGGGACTGGCCAGGCTGGGTCGGCTCCAATGCACCCAGCCAGACGCCATAGGCCGCTAACAGTAAGCCATACAGTGCCAAGGTAAGAGGGGCGGGAATAATGCGGCTCACTAGCCAGATAGCCACGCCGAGCATAAGCACGCCGAAGAAGCGCTTGATGTCTTCCATCCATTCGCCGGCTTTGGGTAATAAATGACTGCCACCGGTGCCAAAGATAATAAGAGGCACGCCCATGCCCATCGACAGGGCGAATAGGCTTAAAGCACCGGTTAAGGCATCGCCGCTGGCGGCAACATAGACCAGCGCACCGGCCAAAATAGGCGTGACGCAGGGCGATACGACTAAGGCTGAAATGGCACCAAGCAGTGCGGCACCAATCAAGGAGCCGCCATTGCGGCCTTCACCCATGTTGCTGAGGCGGTTGCGCAGCGCTGCCGGCAGTTGCAGTTCATAGAGGCCGAACATGGCCAGTGCCAGCACAGCAAAAATCACAGTGGAGACAATGATGGCGGCTGGTTGCTGCAGGATGTATTGCAGGTTCATGCCGGCACCGAACAGCGCGACCAAGAGGCCGGCGACGGTATAAGGCAGCGCGACCCCAAGGACATAGGCGCTACTGAGCATAAAGCCACGGCTGGCACTGGGGTTGTCCGCGCCGGCAATGATTCCAGAAAGAATGGGGATCATTGGGAAAACGCAGGGAGTAAAAGCAAGCAATAAACCGCCGACAAAAAATAGCAGCAGCACCATGGCAAGGCCGTGATTGTTCATCCAGGCGCTAAAGGCATTGGCGTCATCAGAAGTGAGCGTGGTGAGGAAGTCGCTGTTTGTCTTCGCGTCCCCGATCGCGATGGCTGCGGCACTAGAATCACTGACAAACAGCAGAGGAATTTTTGCTGTCTGCGGGGTATAGCAGAGCACATCTTCAAGGCAGCCTTGATGGTCAACCTCTAGCACGGTGGCCACCAACGGGACGGTATCTAGCGCAACAGTGAACTCGAGTTGATCGTAATAGACTTCGACGTCGCCAAAAATCTCATCGAATTTGGCTTTTCCAGCCGGTGGCTGCCAATCGGAGAAGTCGTTTAGCAGGTTGCCGTTTTCGTCCAGCAGGCGTAGCCCAAGGCTGTGTTGGTAAAGATAGACGCCTGGATAGATCGCGACGATTACGCGGATTTGTTGTTGCTCTGGCTCGGCAAAGGCGCTGACCTGCATGGCATCAGTGGCCAGTGGAATGTCATCCTGAGTGCCGGCAAAAGGGGTTGCTTGCAGCGGACCGGCAAGCGCGAGCCCACAAATAATCAGGGCAAACAGAAATCTATGCATCAGTATCTCCAATTGTCGGCCGATGTGGACTACGCAATTGTTATTAAGTTCTTGGTTGGCCTTGGTCTGTTGTCGCCGCTAGCGCTGGGGTACTCTAACCATCAAATAGAACAAGTGGCAGGAGTACCATGAAGCTTTCCGACAATATGACCAATACCGTGGGCGATAGGTTGTTAGATCCAGGCAATAGTCGGGTTTGGCGCGGCCTTGCTGTTGTCGCGGCGTTGCTGTTGCTGGTCGATGTTGGCTTGGGCTGGTATTGGAGCCAAGAGCCGCCGCTAACACCCGTGGTGCCCGCCGCTGACGCGGTGACCGGTGATACCACCACTGCGGCGCTCATTATGGTGAGTGAAACCTTACTTAACAAACCGGGTGGCTATCTTAGCAATGACATGCTGCCGCACCGCTTGTGGCTGGATGATATGCCTAGCTGGGAATTTGGTGTGGTAATTCAGATCCGTGATATGACTCGGGTGATGCGTCGTGACATGAGTCGTTCCCAGTCGCAGAGCGAAGACGATGCGGATTTAATGCGCGCCGAGCCACAATTTAACTTTGATAATGCCAGCTGGGCGATTCCAGCCACTGAGCGTGAGTATCAGCGTGGTATTAACGCGCTAAAAAGCTACCGTCAGCGACTCAATAATGATCGTGCGCACTTCTATGCTCGTGCCGATAACTTGAGTTACTGGCTCGGTGATGTGCAAAACCGTCTGGGTGCGATGTCGCAGCAACTGAGTCAAAGTGTTGGGCGTGACTCGCTGTCGGAAAAAAGCGACCCCAGTCGCAAAACGCCTTGGTTGGAAATCGATGATGTGTTTTATGAGGCGCGCGGCGGCTGTTGGGCACTAATCCATTTTCTACGCGCAGCTGAGCACGATTTTGCAGAAGTGCTAGAAAAGAAAAATGCACTGGTGAGCTTTCGTCAGGTGATTCGTGAGCTTGAGGAAACGCAAGAAACAGTGTGGAGCCCGATGATTTTGAATGGCTCTGGTTTTGGTGTGTTGGCCAACCATTCGCTGGTAATGGCTAACTATATCTCCCGCGCTAATGCCGCACTGCTGGACTTACGACAGCTGCTGTCACAAGGGTAACAGTTGCAGGGCATGCAAGTTGGACAGCCCACTTGGGTGCCGCCCAATTGATCACTCAACTTGCGCTAGCGTTTTTTCAACGTGCTCGCGGAAAGCGTAGTTCACGCCCAAGCGTTTTAAGGTCCAGTAATGGCCTCCTAGCACGCGATTAAGCTGCAGGGTGCGCGGGGAAGGTTGAAACGATTCTAAATACTTCCAAGGCACGGCACGGGTGTGCTTAACCAAGTCCAAGTGCAGACGTGCGTTGGCAAAATCAAATGGCTGATGGCCAAAAGCGGGTAACAACAAGTCTACCCAAGGACGATAAAAGTCTTCGCTGACATGGGGTC
>Ga0209075_1004333_pt1 | contig 11418 bp, 15 predicted proteins | sample Stecom2011_FD_187523 | JGI IMG/M metagenome (GOLD analysis project Ga0209075, IMG submission 187523) | Agricultural soil microbial communities from Utah to study Nitrogen management - Steer compost 2011 (SPAdes) (version 2) | ecosystem: Environmental > Terrestrial > Soil > Agricultural land...
CCCTGATGGTGATGCCACTCTGAAAGTTGAGATGAAAGGTGCGGTTACAAGCCCAGCATTCAACGTCTCTTCGCATTATGATAGCCGGGCTTTTGAATGCGGTACCCGACTCTGGGTTCTCTTTGATGTTATGAGCCTCTGCTATTTGCCGTTTTTAAAGCGGCATGTTTTCTTTATCCGACCAGCGCGGCCGAGCTTATCCAATGCCTAACCAGTCGCTCAAGTCCGTTCCGGCCCTTTGGGCCTCCACCGGACGGCTTTCAGCCGCCGCTGATGGCTGGCGTGTGTGCCGGGCATGGCACAGAACTAGGGAGGTGAAAGTCCTCCTGCCAGGTTTTCGCAGAGCCAAAGGCTAGGAGAAGGGCAAGGGCGTCATCGCGAGGTGGGGTCTGAAGGAAGCCCAATCCAAAGCGGCGGGGCGACGAACAGGAACCCGATACGAGGTGTGGTACATCCGGGGCGAGCGGGCACGTGACCGCGAAGCCCTCCTTCTGCGATTGGGGTGTACTTTATAAATCGGACCGGGCCGCGTTCGGATTCACGCCGTGAAAGCTCTGTGCCTTACCCCGGGAGGTCTGCCACGTGTGGACGGACCCACTGAGAGACGAGCGATCGCCTCTGATCGCGTGGCAGAAATCAGCCGAGGGCATAGTAGGTTCGCCCGTGAATCGCGCCCTGAAACAGGTTCGACGTAACAAGGGAGCGCCGGGCATCGACGGCATGACCGTGGATGAGTTGCCGGATTATCTGCGCCAACACTGGCCTGAGATCCGGCAGCAGTTGCTCCAGCAGACCTACCGACCAAAACCGGTCCGACGGGTCACCATTCCCAACGCCAACGGCGGTTTCCGCCCTCTGGGCATCCCGACGGTGCTGGACCGCTTTATCCAGCAAGCAATCGCTCAGGTGATCCAGCAGGACTGGGAACCCCGCTTCCATCCACACAGCTACGGTTTTCGCCCGGGGCGTTCTGCCCATCAGGCAGTCCGATACGGACAGCATTGCGCCCGGGAAGGCCGTTACTGGGTAGTGGATCTGGACCTGGAAGCCTTCTTCGACCGGGTAAATCACGATCGGCTGATGGCACGGCTGAAACGGCACACGCCGGACCGGCCCGGTTGTGTCGGAGCTATGGACTGCCGGAATTGGCAGTGCGGTAACGGGTTGAATCAAGTCACTGAATCGCCGTGGTACGTGATCCGTATGCCCGGTGATGTGGGAGGAGGGGCATCGTGAGGTGCCTCCCTATCCCGATTATGTTTCTCTCAGGGCCGGCTCGAGTCCAAGATGATCAACAAAGGGGATAAAGTCACGATCCAGGAACAACAGGGGTAGCTCCTTCTCTATGCAAAATGTCGCGATGATCACATCGGCAGTCTTTCTGATCGTGATGCCCTTTTTACGAAGCGCTCGATAATTGTCGGCACATTTGGCCGCCATATCTTTGCCAAGCATTTCATATTGATCCAGCGCCATCAGGCTTTGTTTGGTCTGACGATATTGTTTGTCGTTGCGGATGCCTTGGAGGATTTCCAGAAATATGAGGTCCCCGATAGCGACAGATCCTTGGACTATCGAGGCATCCAACAGGTCAGTTTGAGGGTTAGTGACTCCGTTGAAATAGTCGATCCAGACGCTGGTATCCACCAGGATCACCCGGCGCTCCGCATTTCATTCAGGTCGCCTTCCCACTTGACCTTGCCGCGCAGCTTTCGAATTTCCTGCTGCTTGCTCAACTGGACCAGAAGTTTCAGGCCTTGCTCGACGGCTTCTTTTTTGGTTTCGTAGCCAGAGGCTTTGAGGGCTTCGGCCATCAACTGGTCGTCAATGACAATGTTCGTTCTCATGGTGCACCTGTGTGTATAGTTTTCGGTTCCTATACACAATCTAGCACTTCAGGGAAAACATAACAATCGGCTGCACAGCGACCGATTTTCCGCCGCCTCGCGGCTCCAAACCGGCGCGTGAGCCGGGCGTTATGTGCTTTGACACCTGATACGTTACAGGGTGCGCTCAAGGAATGATTCGAAGCTTCAAACACAAGGGCTTGGCAAAATTCTTCAAGTCCGGCAGCACTGCAGGGAATCAGGCCGCTCATGAAAAGAGGCTTCGGCTAATTCTCGGTAGATTGAATGCAGCGGCGAATGCCAAAGATATGGACTTACCCGGTCTTCGCTTGCACGAGCTCTCTGGCAATCGTGCCGGAATCTGGTCAGTGACCGTCAGCGGTAACTGGCGAGTGACCTTTCGATTCGAAGACGGAGATGCCGAGATTGTGGACTACGAAGATTATCACTGAGGTACCGCCAATGTTAATGCACAACCCTCCGCACCCGGGTGAAGTGCTGCGAGAGCTTTGTCTTGAGCCCCTTGGCCTTTCTGTCACAGCAGCTGCAGAGGCATTGGGCGTTAGCCGCAAAACGCTGAGTGCCGTGTTGAATGGCAAGGCCGGCATCAGTCCGGAAATGGCGATCCGGCTCTCTATCGCTTTTGATACCTCGGCAGAAAGCTGGCTGAATCAGCAGTCCCAATATGAGCTCTGGCATGCTGAACAGCATCGCAAAGAGCTCAACGTGAAGAAGCTTGTTGTAGCCTGAGGTAACACATAACCAGGCCATGCACCGGATGCCAAAATCTCCGCTTCGCTGCGGTTCTGTCACCGGTGATGGCGGGCGTTCAGCATTCGCGAGTGGAAGTACATCGGGAGTTTTTGATGCCAGAGAAATTTGTATCCGTGAATGACAGATTACTTTGGAGTCAATCTGTCGGCTCGGAGGAAGGAGAAGCGATACTATTGGTTTCTGGTGCGAATGCATCCGCTTTGATGTGGCCGGATGAATTCGTTGAACTGCTCGTGTCCAGGGGATATCGCGTGATTCGGTATGACCATCGTGATACGGGACGCTCTACCTTCATCGAGTTTGATGATGCCCCCTATACCGTGGAGGATCTGGCGTCAGATGCGGTATCGATTCTCGACGCCTGGGATGTGGATAAGGCCCATGTTGTCGGCTTATCGATGGGCGCGACGATAGGGCAAGTGCTTGCGCTGGACTATTCGGACCGGCTGCACAGTTTGACCCTTATGTGTGGAGCAGCACTGGATGTGGACTTCGTCGGTAATATCGGTCGGGCGTTTTCCGGTGAGCGCTCGCCGGATGGTTTGCCCCTGCCGAACAAACAGGTGCTTGAAGCGCTTGCTGCGCGAGCAACGCCCACTGGCAGCATCGAAGAAGAACTTGATCGTCGCGTGAAAGAGTGGCGCCTGCTTTCGGGTGCGAAGCTTGAGTTTGATGCCGCGGATTTTCGTCTGCGTGAACAACGTTGTATCGATCATGCCGGAACCTGGGCACAGCCTGGAAATCACGCCATGGCAACGCCAGTCCCTCTTGCCCGGGGGAAAGAACTGAGGAAGGTGAGCGTTCCGGCCTTGGTGATTCAGGGGTCTGAGGATCCGCTCAACCCTCCGCCTCACGGCAGGCATATTGCTGACTTGCTGCCAAATGGCCGACTGATAGAGATTGACGGGCTTGGACATTGCCTACCCAAAGCGCTCCTGTCCCGGCTAGCGGATGAAATCGGCAACCATGCTGAACAAAGTCATGCAGCCGACACTCGTACCTCGCGCGGCTGATGGCGGCGTTCGAGCGACAGCAATTGAATTCGGAGAGGAAATCGTTAAAGCACGAGGAGACCTCATGTCAGGGGAATATAAATCGTCATGAGCCTACGCCTTCGCGATGTCACGAACGATGACTTGCCGCTCATCGAACAGTGGCTATATGCGGATCACGTGCGTAGCACTTGGGGCGATCCCGGCACGAACCTCCGGCTGATGAACGAGCCACCAGCCGATGGGAATTGGCGGGCCATCATCGAGGCGGATGGCCGTCAAATTGGGATCGTGCTGTGGCAGCACCCCACGCGCGAGGAACTCGACCTGGCCGGCCTCACCGACATTCCGACGAGCGTGATCGATATCGACATCATGATCGGCGAGATCGATGCGCTGGGACGGGGCCTGGGGTCGGAGGCGATCAACCTCGTCGCCGAGGTCGCGTTGTCCGACCCAACGGTGCCGTTCGTGATGGCGTGCGCCCGGCTGGACAATCTGGCTTCGCAGCGGGCTTTTTCCAAGGCGGGCTTCCGCAAGGACAGGGAATTCGACGACGTCCCGAACGGGCTACACGTGCTCATGGTGCGTCGCCGTCAGGAAGGGCAGGTCGATTTCTAAATGCCGCCTATGGAAACGCGCATCGCCGAGGAGCCCGAGATGCACTGCCACTATTCAGACTTCTATGGCTATGAGTTCTTCGTGGCACGCCGCCTCTTCGAAACTCAGAGCGCAAGTCGAATGAAGCGCTCGACCAAGGCGCTCCAGCGGTCGAGGACAAGCCGCGCCGCTGAGCTTTGACGTTAAATACCGGTGATAGCCAGGTCCAGAGCCGTAACAATCTGGTCTCTGAAATGTGAGAGAGAGCCAATAGGGCTCTTGAGATGTTTTTCAGGCACGGAGGAAATTTGCGGAGTTAATAGCAGCAACTCCTGATCGGCAAAGCTGATTTCGGGAGTGAGTCCTTGCATGGCTTCGCCACCGAAGGCAGAGCGTTTGCCCAAGGGAATAACGATTCGAGTTGCCAGATCGTCCAGGAGGCTGCTTTGAATATCGACAAGATAAGGGTAGTGCGCTTTGCTAGTTATACTTGGGTTGGGGTACACATCGAACTGTGCCATCAGAACTCTCTGAATTCGTCGCCGAAGCATCCATGTTGTTCGACGAAATCGTTGTAGCTTTTTATCGCAGCACGATTCTCTTCAACCCATTTAGCGGCTTCGCGTTTCGAGAGCTCTTCTTTCAGAGCTCGTTCCAGGGTGGCAGACAAGTTAATGTTCAGTTCCCGGGTTTTACGCAGAAGATCGCTATTGATTGAGAGGTTCGTCGCTTTTTTGGGGGCGGCTGAGTTATAGAGTTCCGCCATGAGGGCCTCCCAGAAGATGTGGAATACAAATTTTGATGTTATGCGCATGGCTATGCGCATGCAAGCATTTAACCAATGGCTGTTGTCGGACGTGCCTATGCTGGCGCTCCGTGACGCCGCAAAGCCAAGGCGTTAGATGCCAAATGGAACCAACAGCTAAAGAACGAAAATTCTGGCGCATGGTCGCGGCTACGCTCGGATTGCTCCTGTCTGTTTTTATTGTTGCTAATTCCGTGCGTGCTGAAACCGTTCCCTCGGGAATCACGTTACTGCTTTTCGGCAGTCTCGTTGCCGTAGGGGTCGGGAACGCGATCGTGAACCCGAGGTCATCGCCAGTCATTCTCACGGAGTACGAAGAAGCGCGATTTCGGCGCAGGCAGCATATCGTCGGCTTCGCGTTCAGCTTAATTTTGGGTCTTTTAATAATGCTGACTGATCTGCGCGGATCTGCTCTGGCTTATCTGTTTGCTCCTATTATTGCGTTGCCATTCGTTTTGCTCCTTCGAGAACGTTTGATTAGGGGTTAGCGCGTGGCACGTCTTTTTTCGTCGCCAGCCAGCTCGGGTTGGCGAAAACGGCGCCGCTGATTGAGTTCGTTATACAGGGAGGAATCATGAAGCCACGGATTAGTATGATTACTCTGGGGTCTAGCGGAAGATGCGCAGGTAGAGGCAGTTTCTGGAGGTTTCGCTGGGTTCAGTCTGGCGCACTATGTAAGTTCAGAAGACGAAGTTGACCAGGTCATGTCTCAGGCTGCTTCCGCGGGCGCTGTTGTCACGAAGGCCGCCGGACGCCTCCTTTACAGTGCGGCTTCCCTATCCAGACGCTGCAAACTATCTCTATGACCTCGTTAGCTGTGATTTCCCAGGCTGAAAAGTGATACTATAGTGTCACTTTCAATTTGGATCAGGGTGAGCCCATGAAAGTTGAGCTTGTTACAAACCTTAAGCGCCAAGCTACAAAAATCTTGGCAGACCTGCACCTGTCTAAAGAGCCGGTACTGATCACTGAGCATGGCCAGCCATCGGCTTATCTTGTTGATGTGCAGGATTACGAATTCATGCAGCGTCGGCTTGAACTGCTTGAGGGGCTCTCACGAGGAGAGCGTGCTGTACTTGAGGGAAGAACGTACAGTCAAGGTGAGGCCAGGGAGAAACTGAGTAAATGGCTGAAGTAATCTGGACGGAGCCAGCCCTTGAGGAATTAAACGCAGTCGCAGAGTACATTGCTTTGGATAATCCTGCCGCTGCGAGCCGTCTGGTAGAAGAGGTACTCGATAAAATCGACTGCCTGGAAAATTTTCCCAAATCCGGACGAATTCCTCCGGAGCTCCCTGATTCGGTATATAGGGAGGTAGTGGTTCCACCGTGTCGCATTTTTTATCGTGAGGATGAGCAGCGGGTTTTCGTTCTCTATGTTATGCGAGAAGAGCGGCAGCTTCGTGCGTTCATGCTTGGGAACAGCTAATCCGGCGCGTCACTTGGATGCCTTCTCCGCTTCGCTACGACAAAGTCACCGGTACGCTTGGGCGTTAAATGCCCGTGACAGCAAGATCCATCGCCCCAACAATCTGCTCTCTAGAATGGGAGAGGGAACCAACAGGGTTTTTGAGATGCTTTTTTTGCGCGGCTGAATTGTAGAGCTTGGCCATGGGGGCTACTACAGTTTGGGACAAGGTTTACTATGAAGCAGACGCTCTACCTTGGGCGCCGGGCAACGTCAGGAGGAGTGATTGTTTTTCTTAAAGCGTAAGGGCGATTATGAACTCCGGCTGACCCGCACCGTGAACACGCCTGGGCGGCACATGATGGACTTGTACCTGTTCATCCCGCCGGAAACCAGTCTATCTGCCAGGACTCTGCCAGAATCGCAGTTCTTCTTCGGCTCCGTCGACCATCGCTTTGGTTTGATGGGCTTGCAGGGCAACGACCGGGCCATCAAGAGTGATGATTCCTACGCGCTGCTGTCTCCGTACTTCGAGATTGCAAATGGTTCCTGGTTGCTGCGGTACAAGGCGTCGATGGGGCGGCTACGACAGCAAGTACGGAGTGCCGAAACCCCGGCTGAGCCAATTGCGCGGGCCTTGCGGCTTAGCCAGGCGTTTGCGCAGCGTATGCGTGAAACTCAGCCCACCCAGAACAGGCAGAAGCGTTATCTGCGCCAGATGGATATCTATTTTTCCTGGTTCGCGGAGCAGTTTTTTCTCGAATGCATGACGCTCGAGAGTTATGCGGGGCTGGACGAAGAATTGAGGCAAAGCATTGCGGATTTTCTCCAGCAGGAGCAGGCTTATCGAAAAGAACATGACTACGTGCATGATTTTCAAGGTAAACCTACCGCTCTCTGGAACCGAATGAGTTTGTATGACCGGTTGCTGGAATACCCGGTATCGCTACGGCCGAAAATTGCGGAACTTGGGTCTGGCACCCGCAAGTTGGTGAAAGCCGGGAGCACCATGGTCATCATGTCGATGCTGACATACCTGCTCTTTAACGTGCGGTCTGCCAGTCAGACCCTGTCCGTCACATTGCTGCTGGTGATTGCGCTGGCTTATGGGATTCGTGACATGGTGCGTGAGGACATGATTAATGTGATCACGCGCCGGTTGCGCCAGGGTAAGCCCCGCTGGAAAATCCGCCTGCGCATGCCTTACACCAAGCAACAGGTCGCCCAGCAGCTGGTGTGGGTGGATTACTGGAACCTTTCGGATTTGCCGCGGGCCATCGCAGACATCGCCACCAAGTCGGCCACCAGCGATGATGCCCAGGTGATCTGTTACCGTTCGCTGCTCAAGCCCGATAAGGCTGCTCTGGAGCACGATGAGATCAGGGAACGCCTTACCCTGGACTTCGAATCCCTGTGTGAAATGATCAAGGTGAGCCGTGACCGGCTGTTTGTGTGTGAAGAAGGTGAGGATTCTGAGTTTGCAGTGCAGGTGCACCCCATCGAGAGGCAGCAGGACTACCATTTGCTACTGGTGTCTACTGAGCCCGGGCAGGCCCACTCATCGGCGCAGCTTTGGCGCCTGAAACTTGGTAGCAACGGCATTGTGCAGTGCAAAAGCAAAGACCCGAACTGGCCCAGCCCTGAAGATCAGATGAAACGCAGTTGGTGGGATCGTATTTCTGCTGTACTGAAGACGCAGTAGTTTCATGACTATTCCCGTTAAAGATCTGACCCAGCCTGAGATCTCCTGTTCAAACTGTCAGGCGTGCTGCTGTCGTTTGGAGGTTATGATCATCAGTGACACCGGGGTTCCTGAGCGCCATATTGCCTATGACGAGTGGGGTGGTGAAACCATGTTGCGGCTGGCGGATGGTTGGTGCTCGGCCCTGGATCGGGAAACCTACCTGTGTACAATCTATGAGCAGCGCCCCTGGATTTGCCGGGAGTTCGAAATGGGCTCCTATGAGTGTCGCGAGGAAAGAGCAGAGATTACCGCACTCTGATCCGGCTGCCGTCACTCAGGCCCCGCCCCGGGTGACGCACCACCGTATCGCCTTCCTCAAGCCCGCCGGTTATAACGGTGCTCAGGCCGTCACTCTCCGCAGCTTCTACTTTCTTCAGCCTTGCCACATCATCCCGAACCAGAAACACCGCCTGCCCGCCGTCATGGCGAAACAGAGCCGATGCGGGGATTTGCAGGTTGTCGCTGGATTGCCAGAGGATGAATTCGGCATCAACCCGATAGCCATCGCCCAGTAGTTTCCATTGGTCGTAGGGGCTGACCATATCGGCAATTACCTTAACCCGCTGTTCTTCCACGCCCAGGGCAGACACGTCTTCAAAACCGATGGGCTCCACGCGCCGAACCACGGCTTCCAGCGCCGGGCCGCCCCAGCCGGTCAGGCGGGTTTCCAGGCCGGGTTCCAGTTTGGTGGCATCAAAGCTGAGCACGTCGATCACCACTTCCAGGGCACTGGGGTCGCCCACCTCCAGGATGGCTTCACCGGCCTGGATGACTCCTTCACTTTTGCGGTTGATGTTGAGCAGTGCTCCGGTAACCGGTGAGCGGACGGCCACTTGTTCGGCCGGCTGGCCTCCGTTTTGTCCGCTATCTGAAACCTGAAGCCGGGTTCTTGCGGCGGCCAGTTCGTGTTCGGCAACTTCTTCATCGAATTTTGTCGAGCGCAGAATGGCTGCGGCCCGGGTGGCGGTGGTTTCGGCCTGCTGCAGCTGTTCGCCGGAGATAAAGCGGGAGGCAGCCAGGGACTGCAGGCGTTGGTACTCCTGCCGGGCGAAATCGTATTCGGCCTGGGCGGCGGCCACTTTCTGGCGAATGGACTGCAGTGCAGAGGCCGCAGCGGCGGCCCGGGCTTCGGCTTCAGCCCGGCTGCGAGCGTCCAGGATACTGGCGGGCATGGGGTCTATCCGGGTCAGCAACTGGCCGGGGCTGACCGGGTCGCCTACGTCCATCTGCACCCGGTGCAGGTAGCCGGTGACCGGTGCGGAAATCTGGTAGCGGTCTTTTACCCGGGTTTTGCCTTCCTCGCGGATGGTGACTTCCATCGGGCCCCGTTCTGCAGTGGCCAGGTCTACCCACTCGGGTTCCGGGCGCAGTATGAAGAAGAACACGGCAGCCACCAGCAAGGCAATGATGATCCAGAAGATCCATTTCCCCGGTGCGTTTGCGTGTGTGGCCATAGTATTTCTCTTGCAGGGTTGTGGGTTATTCCCGGGTTTTCAGTACCGCTACCAGGTCCAGTTTACGGAGTCTTAGCCAGGTAATGAAACCCGACAGCAGGGCCGATGCAATCACCACGTTGGCCGCCAGTGCCAGGGTTCTGGGGGTGATGATCAGCGGCACCCGGTACAGCTCGGTTTGCAGGGCGGTGACCACCAGGTTGGTCAGGCCAAGGCCGATGGCCCAGCCCAGCGGTATGCCCATAATCAGCAAAATGGCCAGTTCACCCAGAAGTGTGTGCGACACCTCGCTGTGGCTGTAACCCAGTACCCGCAGGCTGGCGAGGTCCCGCCCGCGCTCGGCCAGGGATATCCGGGCCGTATTATAGATTACGCCAAAGGCAATAATGCCCCCCAGCAGGCTGATCACGAAGGTGTAGGTGAGGAAGGTGCGGGCCAGGGTTTCGAAGAAACTGTCCAGCATGGCCTGGCGCAGGTTGGTGCCGGCTACTCTGGGGGTATTACGCAGGTCCCGGTAGACGGTGTCCGAAAAGTCTGGCTCAAGGTTCAGCAGTACCTGGTTGACCAGCGGGCCCTCGCCCAGGGCCCGGTTCATGGCTGCCAGGTTCATGTAGGCGCCAACGCCGAGAAATTCGCTGGTGGTGCCGGCCACCGGAATGGTCAGGGTAGGGCGCTTGCCTTCCAGTACCCGCACAACCAGTTGGTCGCCTGGTGTCACCTCCAGTGCCTGGGCCAGGTAATCGGTCAATAGCAAACCCGCTGGCGGCATGGCTACGTTGTTCAGGTGGCGGTCTACCACAAATTGCAGCTCAGCCTGTTCGGGCAGGCCGGTCAGCGCCGTGCGCCAGGTGCGGTGGCCGTTCACCAGTTCCACGGCCACCTGGCGCCGGCCTTCGGTGTACAGCACGCCCGGTTGCCGGGCCATGCCATAGAGGGCGGACTGGTTTACCGGGTCGGTCAGGGTAACGGTCAGGTCCTGCTTCTGTACCCGGGCAAACTGGGTATGCACCATCAGTGAGACCGAGCTGAACTGGAAGTTACCTACCACCACAATAGCGGTGGCCATGGCAATGCCTGTAACGGAGAGTGCAGTGCGGCCGGGGCGACGGGCCAGTTGCCGGACAATCATTCTGGACGGTTGTCGAAACTGCACCCAGGACAACAACCTTTCGGGCAAGGTTATCCGGAATTTTGCGGGGCCCTCCGGTTGCATAGCCTCGGCTGGCGGTAAGGCGACGGCACTGCGGATTGAACGCCAGCCGCCAAGCCAGGCAGCGGCGAGGCTGGCAACGGCCAGAACCAGGATCCACATCGGGCTGATCCGGAACAGCAATTCGGGGAAACGGTAAAACTCCATGTACAGCCCACCCAGCATCCGCCCCAGCCAAAGGCCGGCGACGGTGCCGATCAGCAGACCGGTCAGGGCAATGGCGATGACCAGCTGGCTGTAGTGCCAGCCGATCTGTCGGTTGCTGTAGCCAAAGGCCTTAAGAATGGCGATCACTTCACGCTGGGTACTGATCAGCCGGCCCACCACCACATTAAGCAGGAACATGGCCACGCCCATAAAAATGGCGGGGAAGATCAGGGCCATGGCCTTCAGTTGTTCCAGCTCGTCACTCAAAAAGCGATGGGAGAACTGGTCGGCACGGGCGTAGGCACCGGTACTGCCATAGCGCTCCAGAAGGCGGTCCACACGGCTGATAACGTCTTTTACCGGACGACCTGCCTCGGTCTGCAACACCAGGCTGTTGAACGCGCCTTTCATGTCCATGGCCGGCGCCAGCCCCGCCTG
>Ga0209075_1004336_pt1 | contig 11416 bp, 7 predicted proteins | sample Stecom2011_FD_187523 | JGI IMG/M metagenome (GOLD analysis project Ga0209075, IMG submission 187523) | Agricultural soil microbial communities from Utah to study Nitrogen management - Steer compost 2011 (SPAdes) (version 2) | ecosystem: Environmental > Terrestrial > Soil > Agricultural land...
TGGTAATGCCAGGTGATAACGTTAAGCTTGACGTTACTCTGATTGCGCCAATCGCTATGGAAGATGGTCTGCGTTTCGCAATTCGCGAAGGTGGCCGTACCGTAGGTGCTGGTGTTGTTGCAAAAATTATTGCATAAGGCTTGAACTTGTTGCGCTAGGTCGGCATAATAGTCGGCCTAGCAATGTTCTAGGCCAGTAGCTCAATTGGCAGAGCGACGGTCTCCAAAACCGTAGGTTGGGGGTTCGATTCCCTCCTGGCCTGCCAGCTTTATAATTAGCTGGCAATCCAATTTAGGATTCTAAGTAATGAATGCAAAAACTGAATCCAAGGTAAGTCGTTTAGATTCTGTTAAGTGGTTGGTTGTTATCGCGCTTGTGGCATTGGGTGTGGTTGGTAATCAATATTTTGCTGCTGAATCAATTCTTTATCGAGTACTAGGGCTTCTTGTTCTAGCTGCTATAGCGTCTTTCGTTGCTGTCCAAACGGCAAAAGGCCAAGCTTTTCTAACTTTAGCTAAAGAATCACGCGCTGAAATACGTAAGGTTGTTTGGCCGAATAGACAAGAAACTACGCAAACCACGCTGATTGTTGTCGTTGTGGTTTTAGTAATGGCGCTCTTGCTTTGGGGACTTGATTCGTTCCTAGGGTGGCTTGTCTCATTGATTGTAGGTTAAGGGTGCTCTGTGGCTAAGCGTTGGTATGTGGTTCACGCCTATTCAGGCTACGAAAAACAAGTAATGCGTCATTTGCTTGAGCGCATCAAATTCGCTGAAATGGAAGACGAGTTTGGCGATATTCTTGTTCCGACTGAAGAAGTCGTTGAGATGAGAAATGGTCAGAAGCGTAAAAGCGAACGCAAATTCTTTCCAGGTTATGTGCTTGTTCAAGTTGAAATGAATGAGGCAACTTGGCACTTAATTAAAGATACGCCGCGTGTTCTCGGCTTTATCGGTGGTACAGCAGATAAACCTGCGCCAATCACTGAAAAAGAAGCTGATGCCATTCTGCGTCGTGTTGAAGACAGTGGTGACAAGCCACGTCCGCGCACTTTGTTTGAGCCAGGTGAAACTGTACGGGTCAATGATGGTCCGTTTGCAGATTTCAACGGTGTTGTTGAAGAAGTTAACTATGAGAAGAGCCGTTTGCAAGTGGCTGTGCTTATTTTTGGACGTTCAACCCCAGTAGAGCTTGAGTTTAGTCAGGTGGAAAAAGTCTAATATTGTTTTATGGATACCACCCTGCAGCGAATAGTTGCGGGGTTTTTTTGTCAAAGGATTGCGAAATAAATTAACGGGAAGCCTTCGGGCGCTATACCCATTTGGAGTGAATCATGGCTAAAAAGATTCAGGCTTATATCAAGCTGCAGGTTAAAGCAGGTCAGGCGAACCCTTCGCCACCAGTTGGTCCAGCTTTGGGTCAACACGGTGTGAATATTATGGAGTTTTGTAAGGCGTTTAACGCAAAAACTCAAGGTATTGAGCCAGGCTTACCAACACCAGTAATTATTACTGTATACAGCGACCGTAGCTTTACGTTTGAAACGAAAAGCACGCCAGCTGCTGTGTTGTTGAAAAAAGCTGCAGGTGTTTCAGCTGGTTCAGCGCGTCCAAATACCCAGAAAGTGGGTACTGTGACACGTGCACAGCTAGAAGAAATTGCAAAAATCAAAGAAGCTGATTTAACAGCTGCTGAACTTGAAGCTGCTGTTCGTACCATCGCTGGCTCTGCGCGCAGCATGGGCTTGAACGTGGAGGGCGTGTAATGTCTAAGCTTTCAAAGCGTCAACAAGCTATCGCAGCTAAAGTACAGTCTGGTAAGCAGTATTCTTTTGAAGAAGCAGCTGGTTTGTTAACCGAGCTGTCTACTATCAAGTTTAAAGAGTCAGTTGATATCGCGATCAACCTTGGTGTTGATCCGCGTAAATCTGACCAAGTTGTACGTGGCGCAACTGTTATGCCAAACGGTACAGGCAAAACTGTACGCGTTGCTGTGTTTGCACAAGGTCCAGCTGCAGAAGCAGCTTTGGCTGCCGGTGCAGACAAAGTTGGTATGGATGATCTGGCTGCAGAAATGAAAGCCGGCGACCTGAACTATGACGTTGTTATTGCCTCACCAGATGCAATGCGCGTTGTTGGTCAATTAGGTCAGGTTTTGGGCCCACGTGGTCTGATGCCTAACCCGAAAGTTGGTACTGTGACGCCTGATGTTGCAACAGCAGTTAACAATGCTAAAGCAGGTCAAGCACGTTTCCGTACTGACAAGAACGGTATTATCCATGCTGCAATTGGTCAGATTGATTTTGAGCCAGCTAAACTTAAGCAAAACGCTGAAGCGTTATTGGCTGAGTTGCGTCGCTTGAAGCCATCTTCATCAAAAGGCATTTACGTTAAGCGCATTACTTTAAGCAGTACTATGGGTCCTGGTCTGGTCATTGATCAGTCAAGCCTGGAAGCTGCTAAGTAAGAGCCACGCTGACAATTTTGGGGTCCCTGCTTAGCGGGGGCCGTCAAAGACCGTAGGTGGTTTTGCCTTAATAAATATGTCGAGAACATATTAGCCTACGTAGATGGTGCTCCCGATTCATTTTTGAATCAGACACCAAATAGATACTCAGTTTACTGAGTAAAATGAAATAAGCAGGAGTAAAACCCGTGGCAATTAGACTCGAAGACAAGAAGGCTATCGTCGCTGAAGTCAACGAGGCTGCCCAAGCTGCCCTTTCCGCTGTTGTGGTTGATGCCCGCGGCGTAACAGTAAGCGCTATGACCGGACTCCGTAAAGAGGCTCGTGAAGCAGGTGTTTATGTACGTGTTGTACGTAATACATTATTGCGTCGCGCCGTTGCAGGAACTCAGTATGAGGTTCTCAGCGATGTGTTCACTGGCCCGACCTTAATTGCTTTCTCTAATGATCATCCGGGCGCAGCTGCTCGTATTTTCAAAGAATTTGCTAAAGGTCAGGATAAGTTTGAGATCAAAGCAGCCGCTTTTGAAGGTAACTTGATTGCAGCCAACCAAATCGACGTATTGGCAACATTGCCAACATTCGACGAAGCGGTATCTCAGTTGATGAGTGTTATTCAAGGCGCGACCAGCAAACTGGCTCGTACTTTGGCAGCAGTTCGCGATCAGAAAGAAACAGAAGCTGCTTAAGCTTTTGTTCTTTACAAAATTTTTTGATTTTGATGGCCTAATTAAGTCATCACCAATATAGGAAGAATAGAGTCATGGCTCTTACTAACGAAGATATCCTTAACGCCGTTTCAGAAATGTCAGTAATGCAAATTGTTGAACTGATCTCTGCAATGGAAGAGAAATTTGGCGTGACTGCTGCTGCTGCATCTGTTGCTGCTGCCGGTCCTGCTGCTGCCGCTGCTGAAGAGCAAACTGAATTCACCGTTATGCTGTTAGAAGCTGGCGAGAAGAAAGTTAACGTTATTAAAGCAGTTCGTGAACTGACAGGCCTAGGTCTGAAAGAAGCTAAAGCTGTTGTAGACGGCGCGCCAGGCGTTGTTAAAGAAGACGTATCAAAAGATGATGCTGAAGCAGCTAAGAAAATGCTGGAAGAAGCAGGTGCTAAAGTCGAGCTTAAATAAGCTTGATGCAGCATAACAGCCTGAGCAAAGGGCTGATGGCTGGTGGCTAATGTCACCGGCCTTTTTCCGTTATAACGAGCCTTTAGAGTGGATGTTGCAAAGCAGAACTCGGGCTGCACATAAACAGAAAAATAAATATTTGCACGATTTATTGGGTATTTCCGCCGGAAGTATCCTACAAGCAGGTGACCAAGCTGGGGAACGCTGATGGCTTACTCATATACTGAGAAAAAACGTATCCGCAAGGACTTTAGCAAGCTGCAGGATGTGATGGATGTGCCTTATCTGTTGGCAATCCAATTAGATTCTTACAGAGAATTTCTGCAGGCAGGCGTGAGCAAGGAGCAGTTCCGTGATATTGGCCTGCACGCAGCCTTTAAATCGGTCTTTCCGATTATTAGTTACTCAGGTAACGCGGCTCTTGAATACGTAGGGTATCGCCTTGGCGAGCCCGCCTTTGATGTTAAAGAATGTTCTTTGCGCGGAGTTACATACGCCGTGCCATTGCGCGTGAAAGTGCGCTTGATTATTTTTGACCGTGAATCTTCAAGTAAAGCGATCAAAGACATTAAAGAGCAAGAAGTCTACATGGGCGAAATCCCATTGATGACTGAAAACGGTACTTTTGTAATTAATGGTACTGAGCGAGTTATTGTTTCTCAGCTGCACCGCTCACCGGGTGTGTTCTTTGACCACGACCGTGGCAAAACGCACAGCTCAGGTAAATTACTCTATTCAGCACGTATTATTCCATACCGTGGCTCTTGGCTCGACTTTGAATTCGATCCAAAAGACTGCGTGTTTGTACGTATTGACCGTCGTCGTAAACTGCCAGCGACTGTATTGTTGCGCGCACTGGGTTACACGACAGAAGAAATTCTTGAAACCTTCTACGCCACTAACGTGTTCCATGTCTCGGCCGATGAAATCAGCCTTGAGTTGGTACCACAGCGTTTACGTGGTGAGATTGCTTCATTCGACATCAAAGACGATAAAGACAAAGTTATCGTTGAAGAAGGTCGCCGGATTACTTCGCGCCACATTAATCAACTGGAAAAAGCTGGTATTACCAAGCTTGTTGTTCCAGCTGAATACATCATTGGTGTCACTACAGCCAAGCCTATTGTTCACCCAGCGACTGGCGAGATCATCGTTGAGTGCAATACTGAGCTGACTGCTGAAACATTACAGCAAGTGATTGATGCCAATGTTGTGCAGGTTGAGTCGCTGTACACCAACGATATTGACTGTGGTCCGTTCGTTTCAGACACTCTGAAAATTGATGGCACGACTAATCAGCTTGAAGCGCTAGTAGAAATATATCGCATGATGCGTCCAGGCGAGCCGCCAACTAAGGATGCTGCAGAGAATCTGTTTAAGAACTTGTTCTTTGCTACCGAACGTTATGATTTATCTGCTGTTGGCCGCATGAAGTTCAACCGTCGTATCGGTCGTACTGAAATTGTAGGCGAAGGCGTACTCAGCAAAGAAGACATTGTTGACGTAATGAAAACTATCGTTGCCATTCGTAACGGTCACGGTATTGTCGATGATATCGATCACCTTGGTAACCGTCGTGTGCGTTGCGTTGGTGAAATGGCTGAAAACCAATTCCGTGTTGGTTTAGTCCGTGTTGAGCGCGCTGTTAAAGAGCGCTTGTCCATGGCTGAAAGCGAAGGTTTGATGCCGCAAGATCTTATTAACGCTAAGCCTGTGGCTGCAGCAGTTAAAGAGTTCTTCGGCTCCAGCCAGCTTTCACAGTTTATGGACCAAAACAACCCGCTGTCAGAGATTACCCACAAGCGCCGCGTTTCTGCACTCGGCCCAGGTGGTTTGACTCGTGAGCGTGCTGGCTTTGAAGTCCGTGACGTACACCCAACTCACTACGGTCGTGTTTGCCCAGTAGAGACACCAGAGGGACCGAACATTGGTTTGATCAACTCTTTGGCGACTTATGCGCGTACCAATAGCTATGGCTTCTTAGAAACGCCATACCGCATCGTGAAAGAAGGCAAGGTAACTGATGAGATCGTATTCCTCTCAGCTATTGAAGAGTCTGATCACGTTGTAGCTCAGGCTTCAGCATTGATGAACGAAGACAACGTCCTGATTGAGGAGTTGGTAACTGTTCGTCACATGAATGAAACCACGGTTAAAGCACCTGAAGACGTGACGTTGATGGATGTATCGCCGAAGCAGGTCGTTTCGGTTGCTGCTTCATTGATTCCGTTCCTTGAGCACGACGATGCTAACCGTGCCTTGATGGGTTCGAACATGCAGCGTCAAGCTGTTCCAACACTGCGTGCTGACAAGCCTCTGGTCGGTACCGGTATGGAGCGTAACGTTGCGCGCGACTCAGGCGTGTGTGAAGTTGCCCGTCGTGGTGGTGTGATTGAGTCGGTTGATGCCAGCCGTATCGTTGTTCGCGTCAATGATGATGAAGTTGAGACTGGTGAAGCCGGTGTCGATATCTACAACTTGACGAAGTACACACGTTCTAACCAGAACACTTGTATCAACCAGCGTCCATTAGTACGTAAAGGTGAGCAAGTTTCACGTGGCGATATTATGGCTGACGGCCCATCCACCGATATGGGTGAGTTGGCGTTAGGTCAAAATATGCGCGTGGCATTTATGCCTTGGAACGGTTACAACTTTGAAGACTCCATCTTGCTGTCTGAGCGTGTTGTCGAAGAAGATCGTTACACTACAATTCACATTCAAGAACTGACGTGCGTATCACGTGACACCAAACTGGGTGCTGAAGAAATTACTTCAGATATTCCAAACGTTGGTGAAGCAGCGCTGAACAAGCTGGATGAAGCCGGTATTGTTTATGTTGGTGCGGAAGTTGAAGCGGGCGATATTCTGGTTGGTAAAGTAACGCCAAAAGGCGAGACCCAACTGACGCCAGAAGAAAAGCTCTTGCGTGCGATTTTCGGTGAGAAAGCCTCTGACGTTAAAGATACTTCTTTGCGTGTGCCTACAGGTACTAAAGGCACCATCATCGACGTACAGGTGTTCACTCGTGATGGCGTTGAGCGTGATGCGCGTGCGCTGTCGATTGAAAAATCACAGTTGGATGAAATCCGTAAAGACCTCAACGAAGAATTCCGTATTGTTGAAGGTGCAACTTTTGAGCGTTTACGTGCCCACTTAGTGGGTGCTAAAGCAGAAGGCGGTGCTGGCGTTAAGAAAGGCACTGAGCTGACTGATACGATTCTTGATGGTATCGAGCACGGCCAGTGGTTCAAATTGCGTATGGTTGAAGATGGCTTAAATGAGCAGCTTGAAAAGGCTCAAGCTTATTTGTCAGATCGCCGCAAATTGTTGGACGACAAGTTCGAGGACAAAAAACGCAAACTACAGCAAGGTGATGATTTAGCACCTGGTGTACAGAAAATCGTTAAGGTGTATCTGGCAATCAAACGCCGCATTCAGCCGGGCGATAAGATGGCCGGTCGTCACGGTAACAAGGGTGTGGTATCAGTAATTATGCCTGTCGAAGACATGCCGCATGATGCTGACGGTACACCGGTTGATATCGTACTGAACCCGCTGGGTGTTCCTTCGCGGATGAACGTCGGTCAGATTCTTGAAACACACCTTGGCTTAGCGGCTAAGGGGCTTGGTGAGAAGATTAATCGTATGCTTGAAGAGCAGCGTAAAGTCACCGAGTTACGTGCTTTCTTGCATCAGATTTACAACGAAATCGGCGGTGCTGACGAAGACCGTGTTGATCTTGATAGCTTGTCTGATCAAGAGATTATGGAGTTGTCAGATAACTTGCGCGCTGGTGTTCCAATGGCCACGCCGGTGTTCGACGGTGCTTCAGAGCTCGAGATTAAAGCGATGCTGAAGCTGGCTGATCTGCCAGAAAGCGGTCAGATGACGTTGTATGACGGTCGTACCGGTAATGCTTTTGATCGTCCTGTGACGGTTGGTTATATGTACATGCTGAAGTTGAACCACTTGGTCGACGATAAAATGCATGCGCGTTCAACAGGTTCATACAGTCTTGTCACGCAGCAGCCTCTGGGCGGTAAAGCACAGTTCGGTGGACAGCGCTTTGGTGAGATGGAGGTGTGGGCACTGGAAGCATACGGTGCTGCATATACTCTGCAAGAAATGTTGACCGTGAAATCGGATGACGTGAACGGCCGAACTAAAATGTATAAAAACATTGTAGACGGAGATCACCGTATGGAGCCTGGCATGCCAGAGTCTTTCAACGTACTGATCAAAGAAATTCGTTCGCTCGGTATCGATATCGAACTGGAAACCGTTTAACACGCGTGCGTATTAGGAGCGGCGTAGAGATACCCGCTCCCCGCTCCGTCAGGAGGAAAGGCCTTGAAAGATTTACTAAATTTATTAAAAAACCAGAGCCAAGTTGAAGAGTTCGATGCGATTAAGATTACGCTCGCCTCTCCAGAAATGATTCGCTCATGGTCCTTTGGTGAAGTTAAAAAACCAGAGACCATCAACTACCGCACATTTAAGCCTGAGCGTGACGGTCTGTTCTGTGCCAAAATTTTTGGACCAGTTAAAGACTACGAGTGCTTATGCGGTAAGTACAAGCGTCTCAAGCACCGTGGTGTGATTTGCGAGAAGTGCGGCGTTGAAGTTGCGCTGTCGAAAGTTCGTCGTGAGCGTATGGCTCACATTGAGCTGGCATCACCGTGCGCGCACATCTGGTTTTTGAAATCATTACCAAGCCGTATTGGTTTGTTGCTTGATATGACTCTGCGTGACATCGAGCGCGTGTTGTATTTTGAAAGCTATGTGGTGATTAACCCAGGAATGACCACGCTTGAAAAAGGCCAGTTGCTCAATGATGAGCAGTATTTTGAAGCCTTAGAAGAGTTTGGTGATGACTTTGATGCCCGTATGGGTGCAGAAGCTGTTCGCGAACTGCTGATGGAAATTGATCTTGAGCACGAGATCAATAGCTTGCGTGAAGAAATTCCGCAAACCAACTCAGAAACCAAAATCAAGAAGCTCTCTAAGCGCTTAAAACTGATGGAAGCTTTCTTCGGTTCAGGCAATAAGCCTGAGTGGATGGTTCTGACTGTTCTGCCAATTCTGCCGCCTGATTTGCGCCCATTAGTGCCGCTCGATGGTGGTCGTTTTGCCACATCTGATCTGAACGATCTTTATCGCCGAGTAATCAACCGTAACAACCGTCTTAAGCGTTTGCTTGATCTATCCGCTCCTGACATCATCGTGCGCAACGAAAAGCGTATGTTGCAAGAGTCAGTTGATGCGCTGTTAGATAACGGTCGTCGTGGTCGTGCGATTACTGGTAGCAACAAGCGTCCGTTGAAATCTTTGGCTGATATGATCAAAGGTAAGCAAGGTCGTTTCCGTCAGAACTTGCTTGGTAAGCGTGTTGACTACTCAGGCCGTTCAGTAATTGTAGTAGGTCCAGCACTGCGCCTACATCAGTGCGGTCTGCCAAAGAAAATGGCGTTAGAGTTATTCAAGCCGTTCATCTTCGGTAAGCTTGAGCAGCGCGGTTTAGCGACAACCATTAAAGCTGCAAAGAAGATGGTTGAGCGTGAATTGCCAGAGGTTTGGGACGTTTTAGCTGAAGTAATTCGCGAACACCCAGTCTTGTTAAACCGTGCACCAACGTTGCACCGTTTAGGTATTCAAGCGTTTGAACCTGTATTGATTGAAGGTAAAGCCATTCAGTTACACCCGTTGGTTTGTGCGGCCTATAACGCCGACTTTGACGGTGACCAAATGGCTGTACACGTTCCGTTGACTTTAGAAGCACAGCTTGAAGCCCGTGCTTTGATGATGTCGACCAACAACATTCTGTCGCCTGCTAACGGTGAGCCGATTATCGTACCTTCGCAAGACGTTGTTCTTGGTTTGTACTATATGACCCGTGAAGCGGTTAACGCTAAGGGTGAGGGTCGCATTTTTGCTGACTTGCAGGAAATTGATCGCGTTTACCGTTCTGGCGATGCTTCATTGCACGCTAAAGTTAAGGTGCGTATCAGTGAAACTGTGAATGATCGTGACGGTAACTCAACGCATAACACCAGTATCGTTGATACGACGGTTGGCCGTGCGTTATTGTTCCAAATCGTTCCAGCAGGTCTACCGTTCTCTATCGTCAATCAGCCGATGAAGAAGAAAGCAATTTCTAACTTGATCAACCAGTGCTATCGCGTGGTTGGTTTGAAAGAAACTGTTATCTTTGCTGACCAATTGATGTACACCGGTTTTGCTTTCTCAACCATTTCTGGTGTGTCGATTGGTGTCAATGACTTTGTCATTCCTGATGAGAAAGTTACGATCATTGATCGTGCGATCGAAGAAGTTAAAGAAATTGAAAAGCAGTACGCCTCAGGTCTGGTAACCCAGGGTGAGAAGTACAACAAAGTGATCGACTTGTGGTCGAAAGCTAACGATGAAGTTTCTAAAGCGATGATGGCCAATCTGTCGACTGAACCGGTTGTTAACCGTGATGGCGAAACAGTGAGCCAAGAGTCGTTTAACTCGATGTACATGATGGCTGACTCCGGTGCTCGAGGCTCGGCAGCACAGATTCGTCAGTTGGCCGGTATGCGTGGTCTGATGGCTAAGCCAGATGGCTCAATTATCGAAACACCGATTACCGCAAACTTCCGTGAGGGTCTAAACGTACTTCAGTACTTTATTTCTACTCACGGTGCGCGTAAAGGTCTTGCTGATACGGCTCTGAAAACCGCTAACTCCGGTTATCTGACGCGCCGTTTAGTCGATGTCGCTCAAGACTTGGTGGTTACCGAGGTTGATTGCGGCACTGACGGTGGTCTAGTGCTGACGCCGCACATTGAAGGTGGTGATGTTGTTGATCCGCTCGGCGACCGTGTATTGGGTCGTGTGATTGCTCAAGACGTACTCAAGCCAGGCAGCGAAGAAGTCCTCATCCCAATGGATACATTGATTGATGAGAGCTGGGTTGAGTTCATTGAAAACAACAGCATTGACGAAGTGGTTGTACGCTCGCCAATTACCTGTGAAACGCGCCATGGTATTTGTGCCAAGTGCTACGGTCGTGATCTTGCACGTGGTCATGAAGTTAACCAAGGCGAAGCAGTGGGCGTTATCGCTGCTCAGTCGATCGGTGAGCCTGGTACACAGTTAACCATGCGTACGTTCCACATTGGTGGTGCGGCAAGTCGTACATCAGCTACAGACAGCGTCCAGGTGAAGAATGGCGGTACTGTCCGTCTGCTTAACCTCAAGCATGTTACCCGTGCTGATGGCAACTTGATTGCCGTATCGCGTTCTGGCGAGTTAGCGATTGCTGATGAGTTCGGTCGTGAGCGTGAGCGCTACAAATTGCCTTATGGTGCTGTTATTTCAGTTGCCGAAGGTGATGTAGTGGCTGCCGGTGCTATCGTCGCGAAATGGGATCCGCACACTCACCCAATCGTAACTGAAACAACCGGTGTTGTTCAGTTCGTGGGTATGGAAGCGGGCATTACCATGAAGCGTCAGACTGATGAATTAACCGGTCTGAGCAACATTGAAATTACCGATCCAAAAGATCGTCCAGCGGCGGGTAAAGATATTCGTCCAGCGATTAAATTGGTTGATGATAATGGCGAAGATTTATTCTTGCCGGGTACTGATGTTGTCGCTCAATACTTCTTACCACCGCATGCGTTGGTAAACTTGAACGATGGTGCGCGTATCAATATCGGTGATGTTGTTGCGCGTATCCCGCAAGAAACGTCGAAAACTCGAGACATTACTGGTGGTCTGCCACGCGTTGCTGACTTGTTTGAAGCGCGTCGTCCGAAAGAAGCATCGATTCT
>Ga0209075_1004337_pt1 | contig 11415 bp, 5 predicted proteins | sample Stecom2011_FD_187523 | JGI IMG/M metagenome (GOLD analysis project Ga0209075, IMG submission 187523) | Agricultural soil microbial communities from Utah to study Nitrogen management - Steer compost 2011 (SPAdes) (version 2) | ecosystem: Environmental > Terrestrial > Soil > Agricultural land...
GTTTAATATACTCACCCGTAGCCATCTGCATTATTTTACCACGTTCAAGTCCTCGTGCCGCATCAAAGTTTAATTCTTCAATGGTAACCTGATAACGAAAACGGGCGGCCGAGATTAAGCGTGTATCCTTAAAACAAGCAATAAGAAACTCTCTTAATGTCTCATTGTAATTACCACTATTTATTTTAAGGTACGCATTATTGTGATGAATCATTTTTAAAGGGATGATTATTTAGAAGATCTTTGATCAACCGCTGGGATTTAGCCCAACTTGGTACTGTTATAAAATTTAGGATTGCTGAGAGACTAAATAATTGAAATTTGTCTTCAATTAGCTATCCACCTCTATTAACTTATAAGTTCCAAGAAAATAAAAGGATGAAGCAGGTGGTTACTAAACATCCTTACTTCATCCTCTTAGTTAATTTAATTAGGAGATCTCAAAAAACAATGATTATCTGAACCGTAACCAATTTATATTTAGAGAGCCTTTTTCCATTTTTAATCTTATTGTATGTTTGCCTTTCTCCATTTCGAAGTCTGTGGTGATTGTCTCCCAAACATCATCTTCTCCTGTGCTAGGCATGTCGATGGAGTGACTAACCTTGCCATTAACAAGCACTTCGATTATTCCTGCGCGATAACCTGCATAACGAATGTCTAGTTTGTACTCTTTTGTTGATGGCACTGAAACTTGGTATTCAACCCAGTAGTCTTTTAAGAAGTTTGTAAGTTCCAACTCACCTTCTTCATCTGTTGTCGGACGTACACGAACACTATTAATCCAACCTTCTTCGGTGGCAGACTCAGTCATGTTTAATTTACTGTAGTGTTCTGCAGGAATTTTCTGATCTTGTATGTAATAGGTCTCTTTGTCAAATGTAGAAAAATTTACATAAACCTTACCTAAATCAGACAATTCATAAGGTTTAGTTTTGGTAAGCAGTTGCATATAAGGATAAGAATCAACAGGACCAGACCAACGTGGAATAAACCAAGCATATCTGTAAACATCTGGATCACATTCCATATAATTCAATACATCACACATATAATTCATCTGCTGTGTAATACTGCTAACATATGGCTCCCATGCACAAAACTCAGTCATCCAGATAGGTAGATTGTATTTCTTAAATAAGTTGACATATGATTTTAATGCTGCTGGAGTACCCATGTAGCAATGAATTGAAATTCCATGCACGTCTTCGATTGGAATTATTTCAAAAAATTCATCCAACCATTTAATTGGGTCATGATAATTTGCCAATGTGCCATAATTCATGGCAGGAGCTATTATTTTCATGTTAAGGCTATCGGCAAGGTGTTTAACTGCTGGCCAGTGAACAGCCGCTTCAGCAGGGGTCATATTTGCCTGGTCGGTGAGGTTGGGCTCGTTAAAGGCCAATATATATTCACATTCTGGATTATCTCTTTTGTAGGCACTGATTCTCTCCACACTGAAATTTCCATTCCAAATCATAGGATAGTAATCTAATCCTGGCTTAGCAACTTCTTCGCTCAGTTCTTTGGTAATGTCTGGACCCCAATTGTAAAACCAGGATATGCCAGGACCTAAAAGGGCAACATCTTCCAGCATTTGGAAGTTGTAAGAAACACCTCGTTTAAAACTTTTTTTCTGTGCGCCTTCTTCTATTTGTACATCTTCCTCTTCCTCTTTCTTAATATCATCATCTTTTGAACATGAATAAAAAGAGACGGTGGAAATTAAGATTAGACTTAAAAGTGTTTTTCTCATCTGTTTGTAATTAGTTTGTAATGATCATTTTTCTGCGTAATGCAGATAAGAAACTCAACCAGTTATAATATTATTAATTCACTGGCATAGTTGAATTTTTCGATTTTTATAAGATTTAGGTAAGTATTAAGGTTTTCTATTAAGAAATTAAAATAATCGCACTTAATTTTTTTTAATTTTCAGTGCGATTATTTTGTTTTTAAAGCATTGTAATACCAAGGACAGTATTACGATGCTTTAAATCTTGCTTTACTTTGCTTTGGGTTTGTAGATGAACGCTGCATCAATATCCAAAGTAGTACCTGCTACACCACCGCTTAGAAAAGCAAGAACATTTTCGTCTTCAAAAGCTTTAGAATAACGTAATCCTTGGTCGAAAAGATCAGCCATAGGTATGGTGATTGTTTGCCACTCTCCGTTGCGTTCAAAATCTAAAGAAGGCTGTACACCATCAAGCTCTTCTTTTCCAATACAGACTTTCGCTTCTACTACTTTATCTCCATCATGTCCATAAAAAATAATGACATGTGAACTGTTGTCTTTGCTCTTCATTCCAATGTGGAATACATAATCATCGTCTACGGCTGTAAAATCAATTTCGCTTGTAACAGTGAAACCACATCCAGACCAACCTTTATTTCCTACCACAAGCGACGTCCAACCTTCAACTTCTCCAAAGTAATTGGGTCCGCTTGTTGCACCAGCTTGATAAGTATCTTCCCAAACATATAGGAATCTATTAGTATCGTCAGGTCTGAAGTCTGATTTTATCTTAGTTTTAATGGCAGCTTCTGAAGTTTCGTCAAGAATGAATAAGTAATAGTTGTCACCTTGAAGAGCATCGGCAGCACTAATATTTTCGTCCTTGTCCTTATCTTCATCCTTGTCCTTGTCTTCATCCTTGTCCTTGTCTTCATCCTTGTCCTTGTCTTCATCCTTGTCCTTGTCTTCATCCTTGTCCTTGTCTTCGTCCTTGTCCTTGTCTTCGTCCTTGTCCTTGTCTTCGTCCTTGTCCTTGTCTTCGTCCTTAACTTCTATTTCATCCTTGTCTTTAGAACATGATGTTAAAGAGGGGATAAACCCGAGCAACAAGAAGCTCATTAGATAAACAATAAATACGTTCTTTTTCATAGCTGATAAATTAAATTAAATTAATAGAAATATTAAACACTTGTAGTTTAGAGCTTAAATATCTAAACTATTTTTTGTTGAAAATTAAAATCAAATACATCATCAAAACGATCCTTTAGGCAAATAACATTTTAACTAAGAAAAATATTTTAGTACCCATTGTTTTGTGTAAGTGATCCGAGACTAATTTCATCTGCAGGAATAGGGAACAACTCGTGTGTTCCTGAGATAAAATCTGCCATATGCCCTTTAGCTTCTTCACTCTCATTAGCCTTGTATGCATCCATTACTTGTTTGGCTATACCCCATCGACATAAGTCAAACCATCTATGCCCTTCCATTGCTAATTCAACACGTCTCTCTTGGCGAATGGCCTTAATCAAATCAGCCTTAGAGTCGGTGTAACCACTGTAGTTTGGGAAGGAAGGAAGAAGCGAATTGTCGCCTCCTCTAGCTCTTTCTCTAACTTTTTCAAGTGCCCATTTGGCATCTGTTAGGTTGTTGTTTTCTGCGCAAGCTTCAGCATACATTAACAATGCGTCGGCATAGCGAATCACTTTTGTGTTGATGGGGCCACGACTTTCATGATCCAGTTTGAATATTGTATTTCCAGGGCCATCTTCATACATTCCATATTTTTTATTTAAATATCGAGACCCCAGGTAAATTTCTTGTGAAGGAGTTTCAATATCTTCGTCTGATGGATTCAGGATGGTTTCATCACGCCGTGGATCACCTGTTTCATAACTGTCGTATAAATTTTGCGTAGGTTTGTTGAAGCCCCATCCACCGCCTAACTTTGATGCACGTGAGCGAGTAAGAATAACGCTAAAAGTCCCGCGGCTAAATCCAAATCCTTCTCCATAATCACTTTGTGGATCAGCCATATATTGTATTTCGAAAATAGATTCAGGTCCATTTTCACCAGCTAATGTGAAGTTGTCTTTGTAGTTGGGACACAAATTATACTCCCCATCTTCTTCTGCTTGTTTTACCAGTGTTTTACCCCATTTTTCTGCTTCTACAAAATTGTGGGTATACAGATAAGTTTTCAACAGCATGGCTTGAGCTGCCCCTTTGGTTGCTCGGCCCAAATCTTCGGATGAATATTTACTTTTTACCCAAAGTTTTTTCTCTGCATCAAGCAAGTCATCAATTATAAATTGATAAATTTCCTCCATAGAAGCTCTCGGTTGCTTCCATTGATTTCCGCTTAAAATAACGAAATCTATCTTAGGAACTCCACCAAAGACTCTAACCAATCGGAAATAATAGAGTGCTCTCAAGAATTTTGCTTCTCCAACTAACCGATCCTTTAAATCGGCATCCATGATCGTATCTGTTTGCATGTTAGGAACTTCTTGTAATACTAGGTTGCTTCTGCTTATACCTTGGTATTGCGCCCGGTAAAAGTCAAGTAGAAATCCATTATTCGTATTGGTTTTGAAGTTTTCCATATCATAAACATCGGCCATATCGTTGATGTTCTGTCCTCCTTTGAGTGCGTCATCAGATACCACGTCACCAATAAACCACTCATTAATGAAAGTTGAATTGTAATCCCACGCAAGAGGTACATAGGCTGCGTTTACAGATTGAATAGCAGTATTTCCACTACTGAAAAAATCATCTAATTCAGTTACCCCAGGGCCTGTTTCTGTCAGCCAATCATTGCATGATAATAGCAACAGTGCCATTGGGATTAGCCATGTTTTTATTGACATATATTTTTTCATAAAACGATTCATTAAAAGTTAATGTTTGCACCCACCATAAAGGTGCGGGATTGAGGGTAATTACCATAATCCACTCCACTTCTTATTTCAGGATCATAACCTGTGTAATTTGTGAAAGTAAAGAGATTGCTTGCCGACAGGTAAATTCTGAAACGGTCAATTTCTGCTCTTTTTGTAATTGCAGCTGGAATGGTATAACCCAATTGAATGTTTTTCAATCTTAAATAAGCTCCACTTTCAACAAATCTACTGGATGTTAGGAAGTTAACCGCTTTGTAAGGGTTTGGAATATCTCCATTCGTATTTTCCTTACTCCATACATTCCGCATGGAAGTAGATAAAGAAGCTTCTGTTCCTGGTCCTTCGGTGCGTTCACGAACTGCATTGTAAATTTTATTTCCGTAAACTCCTTGGAAAAATACTTGTAAATCAAAATTCATCCAATCAACTCCTAAGTTGATACCATAATTAAGCCATGGAAAAGGATTCCCTAGATCCATTTTATCTTCATCGTCAATTTTTCCATCGCTATTTAGATCGCGGTAACGAGCATCACCAGCTTTGTAGGGAATGCTGCTGGCAGTATGTGCATATAAATGTTCCAATGCTTCTTCATCGGTTTGGTAAATTCCTTCGTATTCATATCCCCAAAAGGTGTAGAGTCCTAATCCTTTATCAGTTAAAGTTCGGTCTCCGTAAATTCTAGCACCTCCGTTTAATGCGGTAAGTTCATTGTCGATAAATGAGACGTTTCCTGATATGTTGTATTTTAAAGGATTGGCACTGGTTATTATGGTGTTCATATGCTCCAGTGAAATTTCAATACCTTTGTTTCTTACCGTACCCACATTGGCTAATGCATCGTATCTGTTGCCCACATGACCTGGTGCTTTTACATTAAGCAACATCTCTTTTGTGTCACGAACGAAAACATCCACTGTGGCACTAATTCTGCTGTTAAATAGTCCAAAGTCAACTCCTACATCCACTTGTTCAGTAACCTCCCATCTTCCCCCTTTGTTTATATAAGTGAGAACCGTTGCACCATTGGCTAACTCTTGGTTTGCACCAAAAACATAATCAACGAAAGTAGGTCCTGTATTGAACATGGTTAACAGAAAACTATCTCCTCCAATTTTTTCGTTTCCTATTTGTCCCCATCCAATCCTTAATTTAAGATAATCTAAATTACGTATTCCTTTCATCCATGACTCTTCACTGACTCTCCAAGCCAAGGCTGCAGAAGGGAAATAACCCCACGTATTCTCAGGGAACTTACTAGTTCCATCCGCCCTATAAGTCATAGTAGCCAAATATCGGTTTCCAAATGCATAGTGAAGACGTCCCAGCACTGAAAACATGCGTGTGCGATCCACATTGTCTGACGACAATGAGCGATTATCAGTTGTTTGGCTCAAATACCAGTTGGTCTCCTTTGGATTCAATATAGAGGCTCCAGATCCACCCATAGTATAATAATTATACTCTTCTGCTGTTGTACCACCCATGACAGTAAAGCTGTGCTTATTTAGATCTAAGTTATAGGTAAGTATATTCTCATATTTAATGGTGGAATAACGATGCATGGAACTTGATAAGAAGTTCTTGTCCGCTTTATCATAATCGGAATATCGATAAGCACTTTTAAATAGTTTGTTGCGATTGTTTGATAAATCAAGACTTACATCAGAGCGAAAAGTCAAGCCTTTGGCAGGCTTTATTTCAAGAAATACATTCCCGATCCAGCGTTCTACTTTATCAGATGGGTTAGAGTTTTCTACCATTGAAAATGGATTGGTTACATTTCTAAAGTTAGAAGATGCACTAATTTGTCCACTCAGATCTTCTCCATTTCTATTTACAGCACCTTCAGCGTAATGAGTAGGATCCCAAGGCGCCATTGCCAATGCCGCTGACAATATAGAGGCACCTGGGCTAGCATTGTTGTTCATCGCATTGCGTCCTTCTGAAGAAATCAGTGATAGGTTTTGTCCAACAGTAAGCCATTTACGAGCTTGGTGTGTAGTGTTAAGACGAAGAGTTATGCGCGAATAATCAGACCCCATGATTGTTCCTTCTTGATCGAAGAAACTAGCGCTAATCGCGTAGGTTGATTTTTCAGTACCTCCGTCTATAGCCAAATGATAGTTCTGAATAAATGCATTTTTTTGGAAAACCTCATCTTGCCAATCGGTTTCAATAGCGGAGTAATCATACCCATCGGGATTTGAGTTGGACTTTATCACAGGATAATAAGGTGAGTTACCCGTTCTATAAGCCGATAGCCAGTCGTTAAATCCTCTGTTGTTATAAAAGTTCGATTCTGATTGTACATTGTTTAGAGCAATAATGGTTTCAGCAAACTCTTTGCTCTGCATCAAATCTAATTTATTCCATCGGTTTTGAACTCCTGCATAAGTATTAAATGAAATTCTCGATTTACCATCGTTTTTCCCCTTAATTGTAGATATTAAAATAACTCCGTTGGCACCTCGTGAACCATAAATGGCAGTGGCCGATGCGTCTTTTAATATTTCTGTAGATTCTATATCATTTGGATTCAGAAAAGAAATATTATCCAGAATCACTCCATCTACAACATAAATTGGGGCACTGTTGTTCACAGTACCAATGCCTCGAATTCGAACTTCAGCTGCTGCTCCTGGCTGCCCAGATCCAGCATTCACTGAGACCCCAGCAACTCGACCTTGCAATGCTTGATCGATACCGGCTGCTGGAGTTTTTTGCAGCTGTTCCGATTTCACCGATGCAACAGAACCTGTTAAATCACTTTTTCTTACAGAACCGTATCCAATTGCAACCACTTCTGTGAGCATTTTAACATCTGGTTCTAATACAACATTAATAACACTTTGATCTGTTACCGTTATTTCTTGAGTTTTAATTCCTACAAAGGAAAAAACAAGAACATCTTTCCTCTCTACAGAGATGGAGTATTGTCCATTTATGTCGCTCAAGGTCCCTAAGTTTGTTCCTTTAACTTGAATGGTTACTCCTGGTAATGGCAGTTTATCATCTGCCGCAGTTACTATACCTGTGATTACTATTTCCTGTGCAAGTAAAAATTGCCAGAGAAATAAACAACAGGTTAATAGAGCTAGTTTTTTCATGAATTATTGATTTCGTTTTTTGTTGTGAATTTTTTCGTTTCAATGCTTTTCGATGTTAATGAAATGTGTGCAATTAATCTTGGTGCAAGTATAAAAAATGTAAACAAACTTAAATATTAAGTCTACTCATAGCTACTACTCACAAATACTGCAAATCTACGCACCGTGTGTAAGTTGCTCTTTATTAGTGATTAGTGAAAATTGATAAAGTGTCGAAAGTGAGGTTTAAAGAAGTATTGATATTCTGAGAAGTGTACTTTTAAGAGTTTTCTTATGAGATAAGTCTGTAAAGATGCATTGAAAGCTTTCTTTATTATCCTAATCAGAATCCAATTTCACTTTCTAAATCTTTAGGATTAGCTGTTGTAACCGGAAAATAAAATAGTTTTCCTGACACCTCCACCGCACAGATTTTTGATTGGCTCAAAGAAAGCCATCCTGATCTTCCTAAAGTAAGTGTGCGCACGGTGTATAACTTTACGATGTTTGTACGGCAAAAGCACAATATCCCAATTGTCTCAAATGCCAGGGAGTATGAGCTTGTTGAAGAACTTCCTATACAATCGAATCTATCACAGCGAACAAACCCTGAACCAAGAGGCCATTGCTTGGCTAGAGCGCACTGCCAATGCCCTTGCGCACAACTATACAAAGAAAATACCCTCCGTGGAGTTTCTTGTTGAGCAAGAGTTTTTGAAGCCTCACTTTCCTTTAAAAATTGAGGATGCTACGGTCAAGCCCTACCTGGTTAGAAAAAACAATGCGGTAAATTACAAAAGCAATTTTTACTCAGTGCCTTACGGAACGCATCAAAAGGGAATCACCGATAAGGGCCAAACAATAACCAAGACCAATCATAAACGTGATCGCTCCAAAAGCATAGCTAATATGACTGAGTCGGTTACAAGACTGTTTGCTTCGAGCAATGATGCTGATGTTTATATCGCAGAAATCAAAAGGCGGTTCCCGAGATATATACGTGACTAATATCTGATTATGCTAATCAGAAATTTTGGCAGATTTGAGGTTTATGAATAAAGCAGGCTAAAAAGAGGGTGTTTACCTGAGTAAACACCCTCTAACAATATGAAAAAGATTAAAAATACAAAAGGTTACTTTACAACTATCTTCCCTACCCTATCACCAACTTTAACGAAATACATTCCGTTTTCTAAATCATCAATGGGCACAAAGCCATTTGGACTTTCAACCTGCTTTACCAACATACCTGAGGCATTGTAAATTTCAACCTCTATATTCTGTGCATTAGCAATAGAAATATAAGCACTTGCCGGATTTGGACTGATTGATAAGGCTTCCTGTATTTCAGATTCATAGATGGATGTGGCCTGCTTAAGGGCAGGCCCCTGAAGATCATCCATGTAATAGGTTTGTGCATCTTCAACACCTCCATCAATATAAATAAACAGATGCGCATAGTTATTGGCGGGCATTTCGCCCATACCAAAGTACAGTGTCTGCCAACCATCAACCGTGGTTACCTGGGCATCGGTTTCTTTATAGATACCGCCCTCATTGTCTCTCTCGGTCCCCACTTTTAAACGGACAAAAGTCTCTTTTGGCGAATAAATTCTAAATGAGAACACATCACCCTTGGAAAAATCAATTGGATCATTCAACGCGATATGTATGCGTTCCCAACCGCCCCAGCTGGTTCCTTTATCCCATTGAGCCACGAAAGAAAACGAACCATCAGGATTCAATTGACCGGGATTAAATGTGCCGGCAGGATCCCCCATACCCTCCATAACAGTCGTTAATTCGACACCTTCGAAGTCGTTATACATCATCAGCTCGGGCATATCACCGGTGGTGAAAACAATATTCAAATCATTCACAACATCACCTGAAGAATAACTCAACTCACCGTCCGCAACGCCTAACCAATAGGTAGCGTTAGCATCCAACAAAGCCAAAGGCGTTAATTGCAACCTGTTTTCCCCGGCATGAAAATCAATCGTAGCTGGGATTTCCGCTCCGCTGCTATTGTTCTTTCTTAATTTCCAGTAGTCTCCTAAATTGTCACTGCTCAGTTCGGCACTTCCTGGCAAGTCAAAACTCAGGTTTGTTTGAATAAAATACGTGCCCATGAGCGATACATTTGTTGCATTAGGAGCCGGATAAGAGGCGACCTCAATTTGTGGCGGCATATTACTGGCAACAATGTCATCAAAATAGATTTTATCCCCTGCAGAATAAAAAGCGCTTGAAGGGTCTATGGTCAGAACTAATTTATTCAGATTAGAGAGACCTGTTCCCGAGAAATCAAAAAACAGCTCCGTCCATTGACCTGTTTGCCCGGGCTTCAGTTGTGCACTCAACTCTCTGTTAATACCCCAATCCGGATTATTCTCAAGCTTAAACCGCACCGTCGCAGGATGCTCCGACCAGACCTTTATACGGAAATAGGGCGTGGAAACAAAATTGACACTAGCTGGCAGATCAACACCAATACCGGCGTCACCTCCTCCATGAATGTAAGTCCCCACATTATCGGACCCGTTGATGGCATCCTTGGCAGGATTAGCGGCTTTCTCAAATTTTGAAGAATTATCCCAGCTGGCAAAATCAATCAGCTCAACGGTTTCATAATCTGAATAAACGATGGTACTTGGCGGATTGATCGCATTGGATAAAAATGTACTTTTCACTCCAGACAGGGCAAGCGCCTCATCGTGAAACCTTATGGCATTGTCGATAAGGCCAAATGTATATTCAGTTGAAATATTCAATGGCAAGCGATTCAGGGTGAAAGTAATAACAGTCCTATCACTGTTAAGAGCAACCTCAAAATCGGTAAATGCGTTGGTCCCTTCTTTCATGTAGGCTATCGATGACAAATCTGTAATATCAGATCCATCAGCATTTACCAGTTTCACGTTGGACTTAATGGTTAATTTATCTGTAAAACCATTTACTTCCTCAGCGCCATCAAAGGGCGTAAAAATGATGCTACCTGACTGAAAGGCTGCTCCTCCAAGATTGTCGAAATAAACATCCGCATTTTTAGTTGCTGCCCCAAGCGGGTAAATATGAACATGATTGAAATTTACATCTGCAAAGGCGACATCGGATAAATCAACCACCAAAGTCTGCCACTCACCAGGTGTTGTGTAGGCCACATCCACCTCTTTGGAGACCCCGCCATCACCCTTCATTTCAGACAGTTTAAATCTCAGATCCACACTTGCACTGTGATAAAAATCAAAGGCAAATACTTTGCCTGACGACAAATCAACGGGTCGGTTCAATTCAAAATGAATCCTTCCCCAATCATTGTCGCCCTTGTTAAACCGGGCGACACTGCCAGCCCCTTTGGGATTGGCGACCACTGCCACCGTACCCTCAATGGCATCTACCACAATGGTCTTCGAATCGGCATCAAAATCCTCATAAACCTGCAATGGACTATAAGCCTCAGAATCAACCGTGAAAGAAGCCTCTGCTTCTACCGGGGTACTTGCACCATCTGCGTAGGTCAGGGTGTTGTCCTTGATACCAAAAGTATAAGTGTCATCCTCCAGAACCGCTGAAGGCGTAAGGGTTATATTTGAAAAGAACTTATTGGTCTGATCGCCCTCATTGAGCGCTGCAGAGAAAGGAATGTCTACATTTGAGCTGTTTCGCAAAAACAAAG
>Ga0209075_1004338_pt1 | contig 11412 bp, 10 predicted proteins | sample Stecom2011_FD_187523 | JGI IMG/M metagenome (GOLD analysis project Ga0209075, IMG submission 187523) | Agricultural soil microbial communities from Utah to study Nitrogen management - Steer compost 2011 (SPAdes) (version 2) | ecosystem: Environmental > Terrestrial > Soil > Agricultural land...
CGTCAATTCCAGGACCACTATAGACTCCATTGTTTGGATTTCCTTGTGAAAGTAGAATTGCATTGTAATTAACACACAGTGTTGGGAAGTTACTCAAAGTTACGCTGGGTGACTGATTGACGAAAATATTTTGGACTGGAGACGTGGTGACTCCATCTACAACTAAAGAAACAGCACTGTATCCAGAAGTATTATATGTTACTGTATGCGGTCCTTCTCCCGTTGCTGAGCTTGGTGTAGCTCCTGTTCCAAAATCCCAATTCCATGAACTTCCGCCATTTGCAGTACTTGTATAGGTAACTGTTTCTCCCGGACAAATATCAGAACTTGATGCCGTGAAATTAGGCATGTTGGTAGAAATATTAATGTTATCTATATATACTTGATTTCCCCATCCAGAAATTCCTCTGAATTTTATTTTAACTTCATCATTCTCAGCATAAGGTGTAAGGTCAATACTTTCGTTCCTCCATACGGATGGTGCTGAATAACCAGGCTGATCTGGCTCTGTTGCCAATGCTTCGCCTTCTTTACTGTAAACTACATGATAAGGTAATCCACATGCCTCAGAAATTAAGACTTCTAATTTATCATAAAAAACATCATCGTATCTTCTATACGCAACATCGAAAGTCAGCATTGCTTCTGCATGACCGTTCAAAGAAATAGCTGGGACATATAAATCATCGATATCCCCTGTAGTGTTCATTCCTCCTGATTCAAAAGATAAAGTAGCAGAATTCCCAGTCGTTGGAGAGGTACCATAATTGCTTTTTTTCCATGTTGCAGCTGCTCCTCCGTTTTCTACTCTCCATTCTAAAGGAGGAAAGGTACTGCTTTGAAAACCTTCGAAATAGGGCAGAAGATTTCCTGTAGTACTTCCTGCGACAGTGATAAAAGAAGTGTTGGTAATTGTTTCACTTGTAGTTGCAGTGGTGAAGGATAAGCTTGCGCTGTATATTCCAGGAGTATTATAAGTTACTGATGGATTTGCTTGAGTTGAACTATTTGGTGTTCCTCCTGGAAATGTCCAAGAGTAGGAAGTAATTGGATCGTTTACTCCTGTAAGAGAAAAGTTTATTGAATTACCTTGGCAAATTAAAGTATTATCTGATTCTATTGTCGCGTCACATAATAAATTAGGATTACTTATTACTCCGACTTCCTCCAAATTTGACGTTGTCCATATATTGTTTCTTCCTCCGACATAGCCCGTAATCGATGCCCGCATTCTTGTCGATTGACCTATGGTAAACATTTTAGAACAATAGGAGTAATCCATGTAGTTTTCATAGTTTTCTACAATAGAAGGATCACAAACTCTGGCGCTATTTGATGAGCTAGGACAAGGAGAAAAACCTTTAGTAATTGGAGTGTCTGGAACAAAATCGTCTCCACATTGCTCTCCAATCCCGCCGCTTCCCCAGATGTGACTTAGGTTGAGCCAATGTCCAACCTCATGCGTTAAGGCTCTACTTCTGGTTTCAGTTGATGAACCCATTGATCCAACATAATCGGATCGCATAAAGATACTGTTGTAACGCATATCTTCCACACTTTCTGTATCATCACCATTGGGTAAATAAGTATATCCTGCTGCATTCCCGAGGTCTTCGCAAACATATATATTTAAATATTTATGATGAGCCCACACTCCCTGATAAACATTGTTTCCATTAACTATTGCGTTGACTTGTTCGTAACCATCATCGCCATTAAATGTTTGTGAAGACACAGTTCTTGTTATTCCTTTAAAGCAATTTCCGTCAGGCGTTATTCGAGCAAATTCAAATTCTATTCTCGCATCACTGGCAAGGGGAATAAAGGTGGAATAAACTGAATTTACATCAGTGTTCTCTTTCCTAAAGTCCCTGTTCAAAATAAATAGAGCGTCTTTAATTTGTGCGTCGGATATATTTTCACTTCCATTGTTGTGCAATACATGAAAAACAACTGGAACTGTATAAATTGTACCCGATTTTTCATAAGACTCCTCGGTTTCTTGATTTAAGTTAATCCTTGTTCCTTCGTAAATCAGGTAACGAGATGGATCTTCTGACTTCATCTTTTCCAAGACATCAAATTGACCACATTTCTGTAAATCGTCCGGGTTTTTAATTGATTCTCTATCCTGTGCAAACACTCCGAGAGATAAAGTAAAAGTGATTAAGAAAAATATGTTTTTTATCATAGGTTTTGGTTTTGGAGAATTTAAAGTTAATCGTATTCTTTGTGAATAACAATTATTGACCCCAAAATCATTTTTATAGAGAATCTATTGCATTCTCTTTTTACACTGTAAATAGGGGAGTAGAGTTGTTACTGTTCTATGAAGTTATCACCTTCAATTTAGTTTAAGAATATGTATAGGGCTCTAATGAATGACGTTTCTTCAAACAAGAAAGAGGAAGTTGAAAAAACACCTCTTTCTGTATTCCTAAAAATGAAAATTTATATAAAAAAATAACGCTTATTTGTCAAGTATAAAATCTACTGCTAACTCTACGTGTAATCCAGTCGTATCAATCAATTGAAAGTCTGTTTCTTCTTGTTTAATCAACATCGGCAATTCCGTACAACCCATAATCATCGCGTCAGCACCTTTAATTTGTAAAACTTTCATTTGATCCAAAAAGTAGGATTTCGCTTCGTTTGAAAAAACTCCTTGTGTCAATTCCTTGGAAATGTAATGGTGTATTTTATCTATGTTTTCTTCATCAGGCAAAGTAATTTCGAGTAGGTAATTGTCTTTGAGGTAATCTTCCAAGAACTTCTTTTTTACCGTTGGCTTTGTACCGAGAAGTGCAAGATTCTTAAAGTTATTTTTTACCGCATAATCACCAATCGCTTTTCCGATATGAAGAATAGGAACATCGATTTGAGGCTGAACAAAATCATACACCATGTGTGGCGTATTGGCACAAATTAAAATCCCCTCAGCTCCAATTGAAATGAGTTCTTTCGAAATTCTTAAATATTCATTCTTGATTTTTTCTTCATCACCAGAACGCATTAGCGCAATATTTAAACTGTACAATAGCAATTCTGGATTCTGATCTGCACCAATCACATCCCCAACTTTCTCGTTAATCATCCGATAATAATCTATCGTAGAATGATAAGACGTACCCCCAATTAATCCCAATTTTTTCATTGCTTTATCTTTTTAATTAACCGCTAAAAATTATAACCATCTCTATCGCGTTAACATCAATGGTTAATTATCAATGGTTAATTGTTAACGTGCTTGCGCTGATTAGCTTTCTCTAGATCAAGCACACTAAGTTGTTTTTCTAATAGAGTTTTTTTGATAACAATCTACCATTCATAGAGTCCTATTGCGTTAACCATTAACAATTAACCATTAACAATTAAATACTACTTCTCAAAAATAATACTCCAAATCCCTCTCACCTCATTATCTCCATAGCCCGTCGCTTGATCTTTTGGATACAATTCAGAAAGCATTGCCAAAGTCTCCGGTTTTACGACTTCGTTTTTTACACCATGACATTGTAAACACATTTCATTGGTAAGAACAGGATAATAAAAATGTATTTTATCACCATCTATTTCAACATTAGGCTGAATCTCTTTTCCCGTTTTCCCCTCTGCAACTAATGCTTTAAAGTGTTTAATTTGCTTTAATTCCTTTGCATTTGCAGCGTTCTTTGGATTACGTGGTTGATCACTGACTCTTTTTATTTTGGCGTTGTGTAATTGACTCATACTGTCGGTAAGTGGCATGGCTTGAACATTACAAAATTTCAGCGCATGTTCTGTTCCTCCTTCCATGAGTGCACCAGTAAGGTTCTTACCAAGTGTTTGTTTGGTTGTGATGGCATATTCAAATCCTATGTCACTGTATTTTTTGATTTCCTCTTCATTTTGCTTTTGTTGCGCTAAATCAAGTGAATCTTGTTTGTTCTTTTCATTGTCGATTGCTTCTTGATTCCCAGGTGAAGTACACGCTGTAAAAAGTGAAGCCGTTAAAAGTAGAAGTATTAATTTTTTCATTATTTCAGGTTTTATTAATTACAAATATAAATGTAAGGATTATGAGAGTGTGAAACAAAAGTTACTTCCAATGGCTATTTACATTGTTGAGAGAACATATCTCGCATAGAAACAAATTTCAAGTTCTTCGATTCGTAATTCCCTCAATTCGTAATTGACTTAATTACCACACGTTTATATCGTTTGTTTTTAACCTTCTAAATGATCTTGAATATCGTTAAATGATAATCTTATTCCTCAATTCGTAATTTCTCAATTCGTAATTCGTAATTTCTCAATTCGTAATTCGTAATTGAATCAATTCGTAATTGATTATTTGTAATTTTGAAGAATGACTGAAGTTGAACAAGAAAAATACCTAAAGGCTACGCCAATTCTAGAGGTTAATCATAAAAGCACCCTGGAATTAATAGCCGATATCGATTCTTCTTTATCCAAAAAAGAACAAGCAATCGCATTGTACTATAAAGTGCGTGATGGCTTCGTTTATAATCCTTACCATTTAGATTTACGTCCTGAAGGTTTAAAATCAAGTGTGATTATGCAGAAAAGCAGGGCCTGGTGTGTGGAAAAGTCTATTGTAATGGCAACAGGACTAAGGGCTTTAGGAATTCCTTCTCGATTAGGGTATGGAATAGTTGTCAATCACATAGGTGTTGAAAAGTTGACTCAAATGTTGAGACGGGAAGAAATCGTTTTTCATGGCTATGTTTCTGCTTATTTAGAAGGGAAATGGGTGAAATCTACTCCCGCATTTGATCCTTTGGTTTGTCAGCTTTCAGGAGTAGACCCATTAGAGTGGGATGGAGAGAATGATGCCTTGTTTCAAGAATTTCAGGACGGAAAAAAGTTTATGGAATACACCCATTTTTATGGTGATTTTGAAGATGTTCCAGTGCAGTTAATGAATGATGAAATGGAAAAATATTATCCACATCTTTTTGAGGAAGATCATAATTCGCGTAACTTTTCATTTTATCATTTAAAAAGTTAAATCGTGCAATTATGTGTTACAGTGTTCAACAAAAAGCGACAGTAAAGGAACTTACAGAGAAGTTTAATGCCCAGTTTGAAATGCCATCTCTGTATCAGCCTAAAGACATCATCAATGGCTTCGATTATCCTTTATTGCCAGTACTAAAGAGTAATTCACAAGAAGCTTTTCAATTTCTAAATTGGGGGTTGATACCGTATTGGGCTAAAAACGAAGATATTCGTAAAAATACACTCAATGCAAAACTCGAAACGATAGAAGAGGTGGCTTCTTTTAAAACCATCACAGAACAGCGGTGTATCTTGCCGGTTACTGGATTTTATGAATGGAAGTGGTTGGACAGTAAAGGAAAGCGCAAAGAAAAATACCGAATTGGAATAGAGGAGGAAGCTGTTTTTGGTTTGGCAGGACTGCACAGTTCGTGGACAAATCCGACCAATGGCCAGGTCATTGAATCCTTTTCTTTACTCACCACATCAGCCAATGAAATCATGGCAGAGATTCACAACATTAAAAAACGAATGCCTTTAATTATGGACATTCAGCAAGCCAAAGAATGGTTGAATACTGGAGACATTCATTTGAATGATCACTTATTGACTGAATGCATCGAAAGTGATGGACAATTAGGGTTGTTCGCATAGAAGAAAGGTTAGTAACTTTCTACTTATAAAAATCAATTCATTGTATTTCAATAAGTAATCTTCCACAATATGCAAAAACATCATTTGTTTATGTAACTATAAACGTGTAACTTGATTCTCAAAAGTATGGTGCTTTTTCAGAGTTAATGTTGAACTAATTAAAACTTAAAACTATGCTACGACGTTCATTTGCAATAAGAAACGGCTTGATTTTGTTTGGTCTTTTGGGAATATATTTCCTTATTTTGGATGCATTAGGCTTAGCCGATCAGATGTTTTTAAGGTTTCTAAATTATGCCTTTATCATTGGTTTATTAAACAATACCATTAAACATGCTGTTAAAAATGGTGAAAACTATCTCAATAAACTGTTTATAGGAATCGTGACTGTTTTTATCGGTTTATTTCTAAGTATTGTTGCTTTATATATTTATTTACAACTATTTGAATTTCCCATAGAACGCTACCAAACTGCAGTAATTGCAGCAAGTACTTATAATCAGTTATGTGGAGCACTTTTTATTGAAGGCTTGAGTTCATCCATAATTTTAGTGTTTATTCTTCTGCAATTTTATAAGAATAAGTCGCCAAGAGAGGTAGAGGTTTAAAAGTATCTATAGTTAATGGGGCAAAGCTTAAAACCAAGAGCCTATAGCTTATAGCCTAAAACTTCCATCATTTCTTTAAAATATTCTGGAATTTCAGCGTTAATGCGTATATCATTTTCTAAAAACGGGTGCTTTACCTCAATACCTTCTGCATGAAGTAGCATTTTACTAAGGTTAAATTCTTTTAAAAACAAAGCATTTTGTTTGTTGCATCCATGTGGCCGATCACCTATGATGGGATGCCGTAAATGATTTAAATGCTTTCGAATTTGATGCATTCGCCCGGTCTTAGGAAAAGCTTCGATTAAGGAATAGCGAGAAGTCTCAAACTTTCCGAAGGGCAATGGAATTTCGGTATGTTGGAGTAATCGAAATTGGGTGACTGCTTCTTGTTCTTTTCCTTTCTCGTTAATTAACGGATGATCCACTGAAATTTCTGTAGGAAAAAAACCACGAACGATTGCTATATATCTCTTTTGGGTAGCATCCTGCTGTAGAGCCAATTGAAATGGGTGAACAAAATCTTGATGCTTCGCAAATAGTAAAACACCAGATGTTTTTCTGTCCAATCGATGGATAGGGAAGACTTGATATCCCACTTGATCGCGCAAGATCTGTAAGGCAAATTCTTGTACATCTCTTGCTAACTTAGTTCGGTGAACGAGTAATCCTGCCGGCTTGTTGATAGCAATAAGGTACTCATCTTCGTAAACTACATCTAATTGCATTTTTATCTTTGGAGTTCAGTCGTAAAACGTACCTGGTTCTATAAGCGATGTGTTGTTTATGTGTTAAAACTTATTTGGACAGCTTTAAGTTCAGAATGATTTCATCGTCCCAGTCATAACAAGTCTCTTCACAATTTTTATAAGATTGGTTAGATAACCTATCGCTATCAATTACCATAACGGTATCTCCTTCAACAATATATCTTGCAGTTGCAGTGTAGTTTTCACTTACTGGCATTAGAAAATACTCGACATTATTGTTTGTATAAAAATGATCATATAACTTACCATTATCCATATTTCCAATATAGAATTTAACATCTATAGGAACCGCTGATGGATTGGTTGAAAGTTCCAGTTTAACGTAGAGCTCATCTGGAGCTTGCGTATAACATACTTTATTTGTATCACAAATGTCACTTTTCGTTTTATTACAAGAAGTACTTAACAATGTAATTGTAAAAACGAGGAGAATAATTTTGAATAAATTTTTCATGGTAGCGAATTTTATAATGTTAGTCTTGATTGTTTATATATAAACTCAATTTTAAATTAACTGTGTGTGGATCTGCGTATGGATTTTGATTAAAGTATAAGTATCCGGCAGATAATCTGGCCATTTTTGAAAACTGCCATGAAAGTCCACCACCAGGTGTAATTCCGAAGTTTTGGTTTCTGTTTTTACTCAAACCTTTATAGGTCCCGTAAAAATATCCAACTTTCAGAATTCCATAAAGACCCAGCTTGCTGCTGTTGACAAATTCTAAAAAGTAAAATCTTTTCTCTAAATCCAATGAGAATTGAACTACTTTTTCTTCTATTTGCCAGTACATTTTATCAGACTCCTTAAAGTAAACTGTTTTGTAGTATGGACGAAAGCTTCCATTAAAATTGATACTGAAATCGTAACCTAATTCTTCTAATCCAAGACCAAAGTCAAATAAGAAATCTTCACCATTGAAGAATGTACCTAAGTTCAAACCGAATTTAGGTTGAAAATAACTTACACCAAATGGATTGATTGGAATTGGTTGAGCAATAGCTTTTATAGGGCTTGCAAATATAAGTGATGCAAATAAAACGACTGTAATTACTTTTCGAATAGTATTGGGTAGCATAAGCAGTAATGTTATAAAAAGGTAAATTAATTGAACAAAAATAGTATTTTTAATATTAAATAACAGTTTCTATCCAATAATTGTTCCGTTTATTGACTTGCTTATTTTTCAATACTTTAAGGACGGTCTCACATTAAAATGTTTTTTAACCCATGTTCAAAAGTACATTTAAGGCTCCGATTTAGAATGGGTAAATTTGATCTGAGTTTTAGATTAACTCATTTTTCTCTCTTTCTTGATGTTTTCATAAGCATCTTGAATGCGTTGAAACTTCTCTTTGGCTCCTTTTTGGTATTCATCTCCCATTTGTGCTACTTTATCTGGGTGGTAACGAATAGCCATTTTCCGATAGGCTTTTTTTATCTCTGCATCATCTGCATCTTTTGTTGTTCCAAGTACTTTGTAATCGCTTTCAGTGTCTCTATGAAACATATTCTGAACGCTGGTAAAGTCCATGTTTGGAATACCCATCATTGACGCTATGCGTTGCAATAGTTGCATTTCAACAGCCGAAACAGAACCGTCTGCTTTTGCTATTCCGAAAAGGTAATGTAATAATTGTACACGTACCTCTGGTTGTGTCCTTGTTCGAATGTCATTACAAATCTCTTGTATAGGCAAAGCCTGAGGTTGATCTATAAATGTTTTAAGGGTCTTGAGATGAGAGGTTGTAAATTGATTTCCGAATTGTTGTTGTAAAAATGACTTAACATATTCCAATTCTGATTTCATCACTTTATCATCTGCTTTCATTACGGAAGCTGAAAGTGCCAACAACATGGTGGGGAAATCGTATCGTTGTGTTTGACGTTGATAAAAATCAAAGATGTCTTGCGAAGAACGGAAGCTCTGCTGTCTTCCCTGACCTTGTTGGTTTTCATTTAAATAGCTTGCAGCACGAGAAAAGTTATCGATAAACGTACCGATTAAAAATCCGAAAAAAGCACCGTAAAGTCTAAAGCCTGTGAGGTAGAATCCTAATCCTGCACCAATCCACTTAAAATATCCTGTCATAACACTAATTAAAGGAGTGAAGATGTATTTTCTTCACTCCTTTTTAAATTTATACTAATTCTATACTTCTATTTACGAAGTCTGTTAAGGCTTTCCCTTTCAACATACCTTGTGCAAGCATTGCTAAATCTGTCAGTTGTTTTGCTTTTTGAGCTTGGTCTTCACCTTTTGCTGCTAATATACTTGAGATTTTTGGGTGATTACTGTTAATAATCATATTGTAGGTTTCTGGAAATGCTCCAAAAAATCCTGCTCCTCCCATTGCTTGTTGTTCTTTCATTCTGCGAATGAACTCAGGTTGTGTAACCATAATTGGCGCTTCACTTTCAGACATGCTTTCAAATTGAACTTTGAACATGTCCTTATTTACTGTTGCTTCAAATACTGGTTTTAAATCCTCTTGTTCTTTCTCACTCAATTTCGATGGAATCTCTTCATCTTTTTGAATCAATTTGTCTAAAGTATCTGCATCAACACGAGCAAAACTAACATTCTCTAAAGACATCTCCATTTTCTGAATCCAGTGAGAAGCTAAAGGACCTTGTAATTCAATTACTTTATATCCTTTATCGTTTGCTGCTTGAACAAAGCTGAATTGCTCTTCTTTATTATTGGTATAAAGAAAGATTGTTTTTCCGTCTTTGTCTGTTTGTGTAGCTTTAACTTCTTCTAAAAACTCTTCAGGAGTAACAAACTTTCCGTCCGTTGTTTCCATTAAATGAAATGCTTTTGCTCTTTCTGCAAACTTATCATCAGATAACATTCCGTATTCAGAGAAAATACGTAAATCTCCCCACTTCTCTTCAAAGTCCTTGCGGTCCTTGTTGAACATTTCTTTTAATTTGTCTGAAACCTTTTTAGAAATGTGCGCACTGATTTTCTTTACATTGCTATCACTCTGAAGGTAAGAGCGAGAAACGTTCAATGGAATGTCTGGTGAATCAATAACTCCATGTAAAAGAGTTAAGAATTCGGGTACGATTTCCTCAACACTGTCAGTTATAAATACTTGATTAGAGTACAACTGAATTTTGTTTTTTTGAACTTCTACATTTTCTTTAATCTTAGGGAAGTATAAAATTCCTGTTAGGTTAAATGGGTAGTCCACATTCAGGTGAATATGGAATAATGGATCTTCAATGGTTGAAGGATAAAGCTCTCTGTAAAACTGAGCATAATCTTCTGGTGCTAATTCTGCAGGCATCTTTGTCCAAGCAGGAACTGGATTGTTAATTTGGTTTGGAAGCTCTTTTGCAACCTTTTTTACATTTCCTTCCTCGTCTTTCTCTCCTTTTGGATCATCAATTTGTTCTGTATAAGTTCCGAAAATTACTGGAACAGGCAAGAACTTACAGTATTTATCCAAAATTCCACGAACTCTTGACTCTTCTAAAAACTCAGCAGACTCTTCGTTAATGTGTAAAATGATGTCCGTTCCACGTGTTGTTTTTTCTACCTCTTCAATTGAATACTCAGTAGTTCCGCTACTTGTCCATTTAACTGCTTTTGCATCGTCATAACGACCTAAAGTAATAATTTCTACTTTTTCAGCAACCATGAATGCAGAGTAAAACCCTAATCCAAAGTGACCAATAATCGATTCTTTACTGTCTGAATCTTTATATTTTTGAACGAATTCTTCAGCTCCTGAAAATGCAATTTGGTTGATGTATTTATCAATTTCATCCGCAGTCATTCCAATTCCATTATCTCTAATGGTTAATGTCTTTGCTGCTTTATCTAAAATTACTTCTACTTGTAAATCACCAACTTCTTTATCATATTCTCCGTTTTTGGACAGTACCTTCAGTTTCTGTGTTGCATCTACAGCATTCGAAACTAATTCACGTAAGAATATTTCATGATCTGAATACAAAAACTTTTTAATGATCGGGAAAATGTTTTCCGTCTCTACGCTAATATGACCTTTTTTCATTCTTTATAATTTTATTGTTGATGCTTCTCTTAAGTCAATCTTTGTGCCACCCACTTTAAACTGTCAAAATGGCAAACTTCTTCGGTTTTGGTGTTCTTCGTACTGACTTTATGGGAGTCTTTTTATCGAACCTGACTTAAAAACTACAGGGTCATATCTAAATAAAATAATCGCTGAAAAGTTACTTTCTTTACATTATTAAGTTTGATGTTAATTTCCGTTGAAGCAGATGGATATTTGGGAAAAGCGAATCCATAAGGTGATTTCTCCTGAGATTGGCTTCTTATAATAAATAGAAAAAAATGTTTTTACATCTATTTCTATCAAAGATCCAGGTTTATAAAGTTTTAATA
>Ga0209075_1004339_pt1 | contig 11411 bp, 12 predicted proteins | sample Stecom2011_FD_187523 | JGI IMG/M metagenome (GOLD analysis project Ga0209075, IMG submission 187523) | Agricultural soil microbial communities from Utah to study Nitrogen management - Steer compost 2011 (SPAdes) (version 2) | ecosystem: Environmental > Terrestrial > Soil > Agricultural land...
GGAAGATGTTTTAAATATCAGCTATGCGGAAGTGATCACTCAAGTGGAAGTTTATTCGATTTCTGGACAGAAAGTTCTAAGTCAAGAGTTTGATTCTAAGGATGTGAAAATCGACTTGACAGGAGTTGCTTCTGGAACCTATATGGTAAAAATTGCAACAGAAACAGCTTCACAATACGTGAAAGTGGTTCGGAAATAATGAAATGATAGTAAAAATAAAGGCTGCCCATTAAGGGCAGCCTTTATCATTTAGAAACATTTGTATGAGAGTTTTATAGGAAGTCAATCAAACGATAAAAGGAATAAAAAATAATTTCGAGCCTTTCTATGTGAAGCATTTTGTATATCTTTGAGACTAAAGTTGACAGATTTAATTGTATATAAGATATGATTCTTTAAAATTAGATTTTGAAAAGGAAAAATATGAAAATGCTACAAGAGAAATGCACCCATTGTCACAAACCGATCATTTGTAATGTCGATGATATTTCAAATTGTGATTGTCAAAAAGTGGAATTATTAGACGAAACCGTTCAGTTTTTGTACGAAAAAACACAACACGATTGTTTGTGTAATGATTGTTTAAAAAAGTTTGATGAACTCACCAAGTTTTCATTGTCCAATAAATTTCCAAAACGTCCTACAGAAATGGTTGAAGGTTTGCATTTTTATATGGAAAACGGCTATTTTGTTTTTACCGAATTGTATCATTATTTAAAAGGAAGATGTTGCAAAAACCGTTGTCGCCATTGTGTGTATGGGATTCATAAGTAGTTTTAAATTGATGTAAAATGAAAAGTAGCGGTCAGTCTATAAAATCAGCAATAAAAGAAGCTTCAAAAGCAATTTTGGGATTGTTTATCATTTTTGTACTCATAATTGTTTATATAGTAATTAACCGCATTAACATAGGAATAGGAATTGTGTTCACACCTGTGTTAGCTATTATTTTATGGCCGTTTTGTTTACTTTTATATTGGTTATTTAGAAAATACAACAAGCAAAAACTGTTTTTAAAAGGGACAGCTCTTTTATATATATTTATAAATGTTGCTTCTGGATTTGGAAACATAGATGTCTTTTTTACCAATGTTTTTAATTTTCGAATACTTCCTTCTCCCTACAAAACGTATCAAGATATTGATCAATCCATTATTCATTTTGGAAATAAAGAAATGAGGCTATTGGCGACTTCTGATTTTAAATTAGAACATTGTATCACAGAAAACAATCATTTGATTATACGGAAAGATAACAGAACCCACTATAACGAAGGCGATTTTGGAAAAGACTCCCTTCAAAAACCAATAGAACATTTGTTTTATAAATATGATACTCACGGAGATTTAATTGATACTTATCGACTTGTACAATACATTGGGGGAGACAAAGAAGTGTTGATAGAAGGATATTTAATCAATACTGCCCAGAAATATTATAATACTTGGGGATTAAACGGAGATACAATTAGAAAGGAAGTTAAGGAATTAAATCAAGATTTAAGCTGGGACAAAGAAAAAGAAGATGTAATGCTTCAAAACATAATAAACAATGCAGCTATTTATTTTTACAATAAAGGGAAAGTTGTTTTTAGACAAAATGAAGAATGGGCTATTTTAAATATAAATCAAGCATATGACAATACACCGTTAAGATATTATAAAAATGGTAAAAGTGATATAAGAAATGATTTTTTAAATACTCGGTTGGTCATAAACATAATAAAACAGCTTCTTTTGAAGACAAAGTAAATTATATGTATTTTCATAAAGAAAAATTTATACGACCGAAAGGCAAATATAAATCTGATTTTAAGGATAGATGGAAAGGAACTTTATATGCAGATGTAATTGTTGGTAAAGATACGCTTAAACTAAAAGAAGCGTTTTATTTGGCAAAAATAAATAGAAAACGTCTTAAAGTAAACGGAGAAGAGTTGGGGGATTTCTATAGAAGTGAGCGCGCATCGGGATACGATAACCTTTTTGATGGTTTTAATTATTACGAAAGTGAGAACTTAAAGTACCAATTATTTAGTAGTAGTTGGTCTTCTCATAATAAACCCAACAATATTTATATCATAAAAAACATTAACTAAAAGGTTCAAAGGGCGATACTGTAAAAACCGTTGCCGACAATGTGTTTATGGGATTCATAAGTAAAGTTATGACCTCAATCATAAGAGATAGTTTGTGTAAAGTTTAATTTTGTATAAAATCCCAAAAGATGAAACCACAAATAGATTTAGAATTATTGCTTTCGTATGGTGCCTTTTGTAAGGAATACGACAAAGGTGAAATTCTTTTTTACGAAGGCGACGAGGCACTTTATTATTATCAGATTGTGGAAGGAAGTGTGAAAATGTATAATGCTAACGATGACGGAAAAGAATACACACAAGGATATTTCTCTGAAGGACAAAGTTTTGGCGAGCCTCCCTTATTTATAGACGAATCTTATCCGGCTTCGGCAATGGCCTTTCAAGATGCTAAAGTTTTGAGATTACATAAAGATCGATTCTGGAAAGTTTTAGATGAAAACCCAAAAATTGAACGTCATTTTTTAAAACTTATGGCAAGAAGAATTCATAATAAAGCTACTACCTCCAAAGATATTATCAATCAAAAGCCAGAGTTTAGAATCCAAGCATTTTTAGATTCGTGTAAAAAATCAAAAGAAAAAGAACAGATTGAATTTACGAGACAAGAGATAGCTAATTTTACTGGATTGAGAGTTGAAACCGTCATCCGAACTTTGATGAAAATGAAACAAAAAAAAATAGTAGATATTGTCAATCATAAAATTTTTTATTAATGAAATTGAAAATAGATTTCTGGTTAAAACTTTCGCTCGCAAACCTTTTTTTAGTAGCACTTATAGGTACTTTTTTGAGACTAAAAGTAAATATGGAACTTCCGTTTCAACAAAAACATTTACTACATGCTCATTCACATTTCGCATTTGCAGGTTGGATCAGTCACACCTTGATGGTTTTAATGATTTATTATTTGAAAAGCAAGTCCAATCAATTATCGATGAAGCGCTATATATGGCTCATCATTGCTAATTTGATCTGTTCTTACGGAATGTTGATTTTCTTTATTTATCAAGGCTACGGTGTGATTTCTATCTTTTTTTCAACTGCTTCCATATTGGTTTCTTATGCTTTTGCTTATTATTATTATAAAGACTCTAAACATTTACGAGGTGAAGTTGCTGTAAAATGGTTTCAAGGGGCTCTGTTTTTTTATGTCCTTTCTTCTATTGGTACTTTTTTTCTTGCCTATTCAATGACCTTACCAAAAATAAACTTTGACTTATACTTTGCTTCAATTTACTATTACCTTCACTTTCAGTATAACGGATGGTTTTTATTTGTCTGTATCGGTTTGTTCCTTTCTATGTTTAACACTCCAACCATTCTACAAAAGAGACTGAATCGATTCTTTTATATATTGTTTATTGCTACATTAGTTACTTACGGTTTGTCAGTTTTGTGGTTAAAAGTATCAATACCTATTTATAGCATAGTAGCCTTTTTTGGAGCTTTACAATTGCTCGTATGGCTCAGAATGCAATCGGTTTTGATTGCAAATTACAGACAGCAGCTCCAACACCAACCTACCTATTTAAAGATTGTTTTAAGTATTGTTGCATTATGCCTGTTTTTAAAATTTGTTTTTCAATTTTTATTGGTATTTCCTACACTCTCATCCATAGCATTTGGAATGCGCCCTGTGGTCATAGCCTATTTACATATGGTTTTATTAGGGATTATTTCACTGTTTATGCTTTATTATATTTATGTAAATCGAATGCTTTATATCAATCCAGGTTTACGTTATAGTTTGATTTTTTTTGTAGCAGCAGTTTTCTTCAATGAGTTGATTTTAGCATTACAAGGACTTGCAGGATATATCAAATTTTCACTTCCTGATGTGAATAAATGGTTGCTTTTAGCAGCTTTCTTGCTTTTAATTTCTTCTGGATTAATGGCGGTTTTTGCTTTGATAAATAGCAAGAAATAAAACAGCTTAGATTAGCGAATTTTTAAATCTGTATAAATCTATAGCTTTTAGACTATATGTCTAATCGACGTTTGAATGAGAATAATTATATTGTAAATCAACGAAAAGAAGCTTAACAAAATAATTATCCATTTAATCATGAAAAAGCTTATTTTTGCAATTCAAATAAAGCAATAGAATGGAACAACCAAAATTTGCAGTTATTGGAGGTGGAAGCTGGGCGACAGCAATTGCGAAAATGTTGTGTGATAATTTAGAACAGATCGCTTGGTACATGCGCAGCGAATCGGCGATTGAAGCCTTGAAAGAAAACAAACACAATCCAAATTACTTAAGCGCTGTTGAATTTGACACGGATCAATTACTACTGACAAACGATATTAACGAAGCTGTAGCTGCTGCCGACTACATTGTTTTTGCAATTCCTTCAGCTTTTTTAGGAAGCGAACTTCAAAAATTAGAAGTCTCTTTAGAAAATAAAGTTATTATTTCTGCAATTAAAGGAATTATCCCCGAAAGCGGTCTCATCGTTGGACAACATTTTATGCAAACCTATCAAATTCCAATAGAGCAAATTGCTGTTTTGGCTGGCCCCTGTCATGCAGAGGAAGTCGCTCTCGAACGGCTATCTTATCTCACCATTGCAAGCGGTGATTTGAGAACAGCAACTGTCATCGCTGAAAGTTTTCAGAGTCATTACATCAACACGAAAACTTCAGACGATATTATGGGAGTGGAATACGCCTCGATGCTGAAGAATATTTATGCTGTAGCAACAGGGATGGCACATGGATTGGGATACGGAGATAATTTCCAAGCTGTAATTATGAGTAATGCTATTCGAGAAATGAAAAGATTTATCAAAAAAGTATATAAAATGAAGCGTAATATTAACGATTCTGCCTATTTGGGTGACTTGTTAGTTACAGGCTATTCACTTTTTTCTAGAAATCGAATGTTTGGCAATATGATTGGGAAAGGTTATACTGTCAAATCAGCTCAAATGGAAATGAATATGATCGCTGAAGGTTATTATGCTGCCAAAAGTGCTTATATCATGAACAAACAACTCAAAGCTAAAACACCCATCATTGATGCGGTTTATGCGATACTTTACGAAGGTAAAGAGCCCAAGAAAGTTTTTAAAAAACTAACCGAAAAATTAGACTAATTTATGAACAATCTGCCCGAAGACCATTTAATAAATCACCCATCATTGATATGGGGATTTGGCATAGCTGTTGTGATTATGCTTTTGTTGGACCTTGGTGTTTTCAACAAAAAGAGCCATACTATTTCCAATAAAGAAGCACTTATCTGGACTGTAGTTTGGATTGGTCTTTCGATGATTTTCAGTGGTGTAGTCTATTGGGTTTTAGACAGACCGTATGGAATTTCAGATAACTTTTCAAAATACCAAGCCGCATACTGGATTGAAAAAGCGCTGTCTGTGGACAATTTATTTGTTTTTATTTTGGTGTTTAACTTTTTCAAAATACCAAAGGACTATCAGCATAAAGTGTTGTTTTGGGGAATTTTAGGCGCACTATTTTTTAGAGCTATTTTCATTTTTGCCGGTGTAGAACTCATCAAACACACTTATGTGACACTTCCTTTTTTGGGGATGGACGCGGATGGTGATCCAAGACAACTTAATGTTATTTTATTTGTATTTGGTTTTTTCTTGATTTTCGCAGGAATCAAATCAGGAATGCCCTCAAAAGAAGACGAGAGTAGTGATTTATCTCAAAATATGGGAGTGCGTTTAGTTCATAAGTTTTTTAAAGTAAGCAGCAACTTTGACGGAGATAAATTTTTCACAGTACAAAACGGGGTTAAAATGGTGACCCCAATGTTTGTTGCCCTTATTGTTATTGAAATCACAGATTTGGTTTTTGCAGTCGATAGTATTCCTGCTATTTTTGCAATTGCTCCAGATGACCCTTTTATTTTATATACATCTAATATTTTCGCTATTCTGGGGCTACGTTCTATGTATTTCCTTTTAGCAAATTCCATGGGACTATTCTCAAAGCTTCACTATGGACTGGCGATTATTTTGATCTTCATTGGCGTTAAAATGATTATTATGCCTTATTATCATTTTGAGTCCACGGTTTCGCTATCTGTCATTGGTGCTGTATTGGTTCTGTCGGTCGTTTGGTCAGTAATTTCCAATAAACAAAATATGAAAAACGGACTTTAAAAATCTTATAACAAAAAAATCCTCCAGAAAACTGAAGGATTTTTCTATTTTTATAAAGTTTCTTTCAACCATCTAAAAAACTCTCCTTGCCATACTTGAGCGTTTTGTGGTTGCAATACCCAATGATTTTCCTCTGGTAAATACAAGAATCTGCTTTTTAACCCACGCAGTTGCGCTGCCTGAAAAGCTTCCTGTCCCTGACCAATTGGCACACGGTAATCATTTCCACCATGGATAACCAATAAAGGAGTATCCCATTTATCAACGTTTCTAATAGGGTTAAACTCATTGATCGCTTTTTGAGCATCTTCATTTTCTTTTTCCCAATACGCGCCACCAGTATCCCAATTCGGGAAAAACACCTCTTCAGTGGTTCCATACATTGACTCTAAGTTAAACACACCGCAATGTGCAATAAAGGTCTTGAAACGTTTTTCGTGGATTCCTGCCAAATAAAAAACAGAATAGCCTCCGTAGCTTGCCCCTACAGCTCCAAGGCGATCACTGTCCACATACTTCTCTTTTGAAACCTCATCGATTGCCGACAAGTAATCTTCCATCGGCTGACCCGCCCAATCTTTTGAAATCGCTTCGTTCCATTCCACACCAAACCCCGGTAAACCGCGACGATTCGGCGCCACAATAATATATCCTTCGGCAGCCATCAATTGAAAATTCCATCTAAACGAATAGAATTGAGAAAGCGGAGATTGCGGCCCACCTTGACAATATAGTAAGGTAGGATATTTTTTATTTGGATTAAAATTTGGTGGATAAATAACCCAAGTGAGCATTTCTTTGCCATCGGTTGTAGTAACAAAGCGTTTTTCAACTTTACTTTTTGCGATTTTGCTATAAGCAGCATCGTTTACACGGGTGATTTTTTGCCAGGTATCTTTCTTTAAATCAAAAGAGTATATTTCTGTAGCTGTATTAAAATCAGTTCTTGTCAAAAGCACTTTATCGTTTACAAAACCAACCATTCCCGTTACATCAAAATCACCTTTCGTTAGTTGTCTTACATTGATTGCGATTCTGGTCAGTCCCGGGAAGTTTACTTCAAACAATTGAACCGTGCCATCTATCGGTGCAATAAAATACACTTTCTTTCCGTCGGCACTCCATTTATAACTTTGCACTGTTCCGTCCCAGCCAGCAGTAAGATTGATATCAAGACCTTTATGTCGAACAATAATATCGTTTTTATCTGCTTCATAGCCATCACGTTTCATTTGCAGCCAAGTCAAATCTCCATTTGGAGAAAAACTGGGATTGGTATCATAACCTGGATTTGATTCGGTCAGATTTTGAGTGGTTCCGGACTCCAGATCGTATTCATACAAATCGGAATTGGTACTCAAGGCGTATTCAGTTCCAGTTTTCTTTTTAGAAACATAAATAACCTTCGTTCCATCGGGCGACCATACATAATCTTCACTTCCGCCAAATGGCATTTGAGGAGAATAATAGGGCTCGTCTTGAAGCAAATCTGTTTTTACTTGAGTTTGATTATCAGTCAAAATAACGTGGTTAAAAGTACCATCGTTCCACGTATCCCAATGTCTATAATCCAAAGCATCATAAATATAAGCATTGGATTGAGTCATTTTCTCATAATAATCTGCTCCTAGCACTTTGTTTACCTTTATTTTTTCGTGCGATAAAGTGTAATTTCCATCAGGCGAAACATTAGGGTCTCTAATGATTCCATCAGTACTTTCTATTTCCTTTACATTTTTGCCGTCGATACCAACCTGATACGTTTTGTATTCGATAGTATTTTCCTCCATATTGGGCGTACCGACCTTATAAACAAGTAGTTTTCCGTCTTGTGAAATACCCACTGGACTCACTCTGCCCAATTGCCAAAGCAGTTCTTTGGTCATAACCTTGTTTTGAGCTGTAGCCTGAACACCCACTACAGACAAAACAGCTAATAAAATGTGCTTCATTTTTCCTGTTTTAAATTCGTGGCTAAATTTACGAAATTTACGAATCCCTTGGACTTTAACTTGCAGGAAATTTTTGTGAATCAAGTCCTAATATGATAAAAATTCCTTAAATTTTTGTTTTCAGGTTTTATGATGACCTAAAAAGTAAAAAAAAAGAAGTAATTTCACGCCCTGAAAAACAGCACACTTTTTATAATGGAAGATTTTAATTGGGCAGACCTAATAAATCCTGAATTTTACATCAATTTAGAAATTGCCGGGCACAAAATCGGCTTGTACGTTGTATTATTCATCGTGTTCGCAGAAACTGGACTATTAGCAGGATTTTTCTTGCCAGGCGACAGCCTCTTATTCCTTTCTGGAATTTACAGCACTGCGCTAATGAGTGAATTAGTTCATATTGAAAATGATTTTTTAAATGTATGGGCATTAGCTTCTTTAGTAGCCTTAGCAGGAATTTTCGGCAACCTTTTTGGATATTGGTTCGGGAAAAAAAGTGGAAATTACCTCTATCAAAAAGAAGATGGTTTTTTGTTTAAGAAAAAATATTTGTTTGAATCAAAAGCTTTTTTTGAGAAACACGGTGGTCGAGCGATAATTTTCGCAAGGTTTCTACCAGTCGTACGTACATTTACGCCTATTATTGCTGGTGTTGCACATATGCAATTTAAAAAATTCATGTTGTTCAACATCATTAGTTCCATTGCATGGGCGTATTCATTAATCTTTGCTGGACATTATCTTTATCGTTTTTTGTTGAACAGTTATGGTTTTGACTTGACCCACTATATTGAATACATCATTCTGATTATCATTGCGCTAACTACAATTCCGTTTGTGGTGAAATTAATCAAAAACAGACAAGAAAAGAAACGAGCTGCAGCAAAAAATTAAATAAAAGGGACTATCTTTACATCCTTTTTTTTGCAGAATTATGATTCGGAAAATAATAAGATTTATTGTCAAACTGCTATTTTACTGCTTAGGTATAAGTATCGGATTGGTGGTTCTTTTTAAATTTGTACCCGTCCCCGCGACACCTCTGATGTTTATCCGTTCGTTTGAACAATTGTCCAACGGAGAAAAAATAGTCTGGAAACGCGATTGGATTTCAATTGAAGAAATGGGAATTCCTATTCAAAAAGCGGTCATTGCAAGTGAAGACGGAAAGTTTACTTCTCATAATGGATTTGACTTTAAAGCTATTGAAAAGGCTTATAGAGACAATAAAAACGGGAAGGCAATCAAAGGTGGAAGTACGATTTCACAACAAACCGCTAAAAACGTATTTCTTTGGCAAGGAAGAAGTTATTTTAGAAAAGGACTAGAGGCTTATTTCACAGTGTTGATTGAATTCATTTGGGGTAAAGAACGTATCATGGAAGTTTACCTCAACTCTATCGAAATAGGCAACGGTATTTACGGTATCGAAGCTGCTTCACAATATTGGTTTAATAAACCTGCCAAAAAACTTACTCAAACCGAAGCTGCCGCTATTGCTGCCATTTTACCGAATCCGAGAAAATTCAAGGCGAAAAATGGTTCCACATATATCAAGCGAAGGACTCAAACCATCAAAAGTCAAATGAATCTTTACCGTAATCCCGATTATTAGAAGAAAAAAAACTTTATTATCTTTGGAAGCAATATAAATCAGTTTTTTACAAAAAATGAAAATACTTCACTTAGATTCCAATCATCCACTATTGATAGAACAACTGCGCCAGGCTGGTTTTGAAAATCATGAAGATTACAGTTCTAGCAAGGAAAATGTGGAAAAAATAATTGCTGATTACGATGGCATCGTCATAAGGAGTCGGTTTAAAATTGATCAAGAATTTTTAAATGCTGCCAAAAAGCTGAAATTTATCGCTCGTGTGGGAGCGGGTATGGAAAACATTGACTGTGATGTTGCAGAAACAATGGGAATTAAACTGATAGCTGCGCCTGAAGGCAATCGAACGGCTGTAGCAGAACACGCATTGGCTATGCTCCTAAATCTGATGAATAGAATCAAGCATGTGGATATAGAAGTACGAAATGGTATTTGGAATAGAGAAGAAAACCGAGGTTTTGAGCTGGAAGGGAAAACGGTAGGTATCATTGGTTATGGCGTTATGGGAAAAGCTTTTGCAAAACGATTGTCTGGTTTTGATTGTAGTGTAATATGTTATGATATCAAACCAAATGTTGGAGATAAAAACGCGACACAAGTAACGTTGAATGAACTACAAAATCAAACCGATATCCTAAGTTTACACACACCTCAAACAAAAGATACTTTTCATTTAATCAACAAAGAAATGATTGACGGTTTTGCCAAACCTTTTTGGTTCATTAATACTGCAAGAGGAACTTCTGTCCATACAGAAGATTTAGTGAGTGCTATTTATTCTGGAAAAATAGTAGGAGCAGGTTTAGATGTATTGGAATACGAAAAGTCTTCATTTGAGAATATGTTTTCAGGAAACGAAATGCCCAAAGCTTTTCAGCAATTAATCCAAGCAGAAAATGTCTTACTATCGCCACACATTGCTGGTTGGACTATCGAGAGCAAAGAGAAATTAGCGCAAATTATCGTGAATAAAATTTTAGAAATTATATAAAATTCAAATCATTATGGAAAAGTACAGTCCGTCCACCGATCAACAATCTCAACATCAAAACGAGCTATTACAAAACGCCAATAGTAAAAGGATTTTAGCCGGAGTCTTTGGTATTATTCTTGGCCATCTTGGCATACATAAATTCGTGTTAGGTTATAATAACGAAGGCGTGATTCTTTTGACTATCAGTCTTCTTGGATATGCAACACTTTGTTTTCTTGTGGGGTACTTCTTTATCTTGGCAGCAGGAATCATTGGATTGGTTGAGGGGATCATTTACCTGACAAAATCTGATTGGGAATTTAACGAAACCTATATAAAAAACAAAAAATCATGGTTTTGACACATCAACTCCAAAAATTTTTTATCTGAGTTCGATTATAAAATTGAGATTCCTATTTCAATAAATGAATAAGATACGAGCGTTTTTTAGGAAGAAATAGCGGGTTATTTTGAGTAAAAAAAGTAAAGTAGGTTGCTGTTTATTGGGAAGTTTATAAAAATAATCGTTTTTAGTTACTTATAATCGATAGTACTCCCATTTTTATCAATAAAGTACGTTGGTGCATTACCAGCTATATTGGTAAGGTGTCATATTAGAAAATTTTCAGCATAATTA
>Ga0209075_1004340_pt1 | contig 11410 bp, 11 predicted proteins | sample Stecom2011_FD_187523 | JGI IMG/M metagenome (GOLD analysis project Ga0209075, IMG submission 187523) | Agricultural soil microbial communities from Utah to study Nitrogen management - Steer compost 2011 (SPAdes) (version 2) | ecosystem: Environmental > Terrestrial > Soil > Agricultural land...
TGGTCGTTTACTTTCATTTTGGCCATAGGAGTCCCGTTACGTCGGGATTCACGTTTTTTTATATAGGTCTGTTTAACTGTTTTTTGATTTGCTCTTGCCAGTGTAGCGGTGGCCCACGGGCTGTAAAGGTCGCAAAAGATAGCCGTGGCTTCGGCAGATGCCGGCTTGATGACCCTTGCCTACAACCTTAAACGACTCTTTAATCTCGGTGTAAAGTTCGATATAACGGCCGTTTGCGCTGCGCTCAATTCGTTTTTAGGGGTTATGTTGCTTGCAATAACCCAATTATCCACTCAGGAAGCTTTAAAATTCGCATTCCCGAGAAATTTCATAAAATTCATGAAATACGGAAATCTTAACCCTGCAACTGAATTTAAAGGAAAATTAGTGTAGTTTTGAGACAGACTGCCGTTACCTGCAAGCTGAAAAACGATGCTAACATACATTATAATTGGAATTGTGATTTTAGGTTTGATTTTTTTAATAAAATCCAACAAACCGAATCCGAAACCAAAATCTGAACTTAATAAAAAATCTGATGACTATGTTCCGACATCAGAACTGATAAGAAGGACTGAAGAACGAACTGCCTCTTCAAAAGCTCTACTTGCGGAAATTAGAGCTAATGAAGGAAACGAAACAGTGCTTGACAATACAGAATCTGAATCGGAAACTGGAACTTATGAAGAATTCGAAATAACAGGAGTTCACATTGCAAGTAGAAAAAATTATATCCTAAATTACTGTGCGGAATATGACGAGTTGGAATTAAAACACGAAAAAAACAATAAATTCTCGAACAGAGCAATAGTAGTAAAACACGACGGAAATAAAATTGGATATATTGCGGAATCAGACGTAGAAGAAGTTCACGGAATTATTAAAAATTCGTTTACATCACATATTGCGGAAATAGAATATGATGGTTCATATTTGACCGTCCGAATTGGATTAGAAAATTAAAAGGGAAATAAAAGCCAGCAGGTAACACCGGCTATAGTTCATTGCGGCGGAATTTCCTATCGGAAATTCCTATGTGTTTGCTAACTTTGGTTTACGGCGGAAAATCCTTTCGGATTTTCACGCAACGAAACCATAGCCAAACCGTTAGCAAACATTTAAAAAAAAATAAAATGAGAATTACACTACTTGCAATTATTTCAATAATCTTTATTTCTTGTCAAAATAAAACGCCCAAAATAAATGAAGATTTTTACAGTAATAATAAAAAGATTGAAACACCTAAAGAGAAAATTGAGTATGGATATGCTGTGTTAATTTATGAAGTACCAGTTGTAGATTACACAGAGCCCGTCTATAATGATTTTGGTATGGTGGAATTTGGAACGGGTGTCTGTAAAGTATATTATAAAAAGATGCTTTTACTTTCTGATATCATTAAATATAAAAATTATATGGAAGATGACAGTTACGAACTTCTGGACTTTCTAACAAAAAGATATGATATATTGTATAAGCCAGATAGAAATTATATGAGTTTAGAACTCAGAAATTGTCCGGATAAGGAAAAGTATTTAAATTATACAACGAAATTTATAAAAAAAGAGTTTTTTATATTTGACACTTATAAAGACGCCAGTATACATAAAGATACTAATTTCAATAAAATTTAAGAACTCAAATGTTAATTTCAATCATATTATGAAAATCAAATACAATAGTATTACCCAAAAGGACTGGGAAGAATTGCGATTATTCAATCTAAGAAATAAAGGTGTTGATAATGCGGAACTTCAAATAATCGAAAAGTTATTAGAGAAACTCAAAAAGGACAGAAGTTTACTCGAAAATAAATTTGCTGAATTTATTAATGCTAATCTTGAAAACAAAACTATTGTCAATGACTTCTTTATGGAATTTAATATGAAAGTTGGAAATTTTTCTGATGATACAAAATTTATAGAAGAAAATGTGAAATTATCAATAATTGGCCAACAATTCTATTTTCTTAAAGCATTTGATTTGTGTTTAGATTTTAATAAAGTTTATAGAGAATATCAAAGCAAAACATTCCAAATAAGAACTAAACTAAATCAAAATGACTGAAAAGAAAACAATAAGCATAAATAGCAATATATTTAAAGCGCTTCTATTTGGAATTATTCTTGGAGCTTTAACAGTTTTTATTTCTGAACATTTTGGAAATTTTTCTTTTATACCAATAACAAACAATAATGATTCAAAACCAAGCTTTAACTATAGTTATTCTTACTCCGACAAAATTTCACAGTTATATCTAACAACTCCTTTTGGTAGCAACTTAACTTTTTCAGGCGAAAATTTTACAGTATTAGACTTGTCATCCGAATATTCAAATGACTATAATAAATATACGAATAAAGTAAAGTATTATTTTGCAGGCACCAAGGCTGATTTTCAATATATAATATATTTTGGAATAGGCTTTTCGTTATTAATCTTTTTTGTCTTAAACTATCGTATAAAAATTAAATAATTTCAAAATCAAAATAAGGTAAATAGTCGAGTCAATTTAAATCACCTCTCTACAGTGCAATCCGAATAGCAAATCCAATTGCCGTTCTGCACTAAGCATAAATCAAATCGCTAAAAACTCACATGTTTTAAATTTGTTTTACCTTATACAGATTCAATGAAAGCTCTGGAAAAACTCTATTCGATTGCATACCCATTTTTTTATTTATTTCTAAATATTCGTCTAGTCCAATCTTCTTCCATGTTGTCTAATCTAGACTTTTTTAATCCTCTATAATTCCAAAATGACTTGTATTCAGCCCTTCGTAAAAACTCTGAAAGGTCTATTGCAAGACAAATTTTTCTAAACCCATTCAGCCTTATTGTCTCTTTAAAAACTCGACTTCGATTGAGTTTTCCCGTTTTTATCTTTGCGTCAGCGGCACTCCTTATGTCTGAAGGTGGCAGATCTTCTAGTCGAACCGCTTCAGCCCAAAGTATGTCTATAAGAATTAAACATCTTCTTCTAAGTCCATCATGATAGATTAGCCAATCTTGCATTTCTGTATGAATCCGTCTGTGATTTTTGTCAGAAAGGTTGGCTAAGTAGGTTGAGTGATATTCAGAATCCAATAATTGTCTCAATGGACGACTGTGCCTTAAAAATCCTGTGCCAACAATAGGGTATGTGTCCGAAACTTTTAAATGTCCTTGTAATATTCTAATTGTGAGCTCATCTAAAACATTGAATACGTTTTGTATACTCTCAAGCGCCCAAGTAGTTGGCTCGTCTAATGTATGCTGTGAAACTAGCTTCTCTAATTCTTTTAACTTAGTTTGATTGTGAATTTGGTAGTATTCTCCTATTTCTCTTCCTATAAAAATTACATCCCCAAAGTATTTCTTACAATTAGTCCATAATTGTCGATATTGGGCGATTAAAGCAATTCTAGTCTGTCGTTTTTGAGAGTTAAGAATTATAATTTGAGCAAATCCGACTAAAACAAATAGTATTGTCGCAATTGCAGTCAAAGTATCACTATCCATGTAATTCTCTAAGTCTTTAGCGCTAATCATTTTCTAATGATATGTCTTGCCGAGTTTATAACGAGTAAATAAAAATAGGCATTAGTGAATCTCGAGACTTTCATTTATGCTCGAATTTTGATATAAGCCGAAAGCTTAAGTGTCTTATCATTTGACTGTTATTTAAGTCTTATTATTTGCAGTAGCTAATTTCGGAATCTCAATTATTTTAATTCCAGAACTGTGTTATTAAAAAATCCTTTAAGTTGAATATTATTTTATTCATCGAGTTTTTGTTTTAGATAACGTATTTACATACCATGTACTTCTTTCTTATATAGTGCCTCACAACGACTTCATATTATAACAAATATAAAACAAAATAAAACCCCCTAATTACGGAAAACCGAAGCAGGGGGTATTATAAATTATAAAGTGGGGAGAGTATCAAACATAATAAAAATATATGGATAAAACAAGCTGCAAAATTCTATCTTACAGTACGGACCTAATCCATATTACCAATCTCTATAATCACCAAAATCACCCGAACAAAACAACTCTCCATTAAACTTTCCAACCACGTCATCTGCACGGAGCTCAGAACTATCTTTCCGGTTTACCAGCCGTAGGATGGCAGTTACCTGCCCGTCCGAAGCCTTAGCGAAGGCGGGTGGGTGGGGACAGTTCTGGGTGGGGAACAGTTACCTTCACGCCTAGTTTATCGGCCGTAGGAGATGTAGGCGAGTGGGGAATAAAATGTGAAGCAGGTTGAACCGAAATACCTAGTATTATGAAACCAAAATCAATGGCACAAATCAAACCGTATTCAATTCAAATAACAAACTAAAACTCACTAAAAATTAAATAATCTCCCCATTGCGGATTCCCGTATGAATCCTAAAGTCCACTCCCATATCTTTGTCTCTAAATCTTAAATATATAACTATGGCAACACAACATGAAATTAAATGCATCAATAAATCAGATAGATTGAATGCGCATGAACGAATAATAAATATTAGCGGTATAAATAATGACGGCACTCGATGGAAAATCACTCAGACTAAAGCTATAGCCGGGATTGAAAATACGGAGTGGAATTTTTATGTAAATAGAGATGACCACCTTGTGAACGTAATTATTAGTGTCAGTCGTTATGGAAATAAATACTTAAAAACGGTTAATGATGGAGATCAACCAAATAATCTTCTTAGTTTACCAGAATGCCCTCACTTTTAAAAATAATAATTATGAAATCATATTTAATTGGCTATGACCTAAATAAAAGTGGACAAGATTATGCTACTTTAATTGAGCAAATAAAAACATTGGGCAATTGGTGGCATTGCTTAGGCAGTACTTGGATTGTTAAATCAAATATCTCTGCAGTTGAAATAAGAAATCATTTGCTAAACTATATCGACAATAATGATGAATTACTTGTCGTTTGCTTAACGGGTGCAGGTGCTTGGTCAGGATTTTCGAATGACTGTTCTAAATGGCTAAAAGACAATCTATAAAGGAAAATGGTTTTTTAATTTTTGTTTGCCCCGATCACTCGTTACAAAAAACATAGGACCTGACATTTTAATTAAGAAGAATTATAATTATAGTTTTCATCTAAACCAGCAATGGGTGTAGCACGTTAATTAGTCAATGGATATACACCTCTTTTTTAAAGCTGGGAAACATGTTGTTGCACGTCTTTTTAAAGTATGTGGATATTAGCCATTCGCAGGCGTAAAAAAAACCATTTAAATAACCCTTGGGTGCGCCGAGACGGCAGAAAGGATGTTTTGGGTGACCTAATGGCTCGGCAAAAATGAATTGGCAGCCTTCTGGATAAGGCAATGACTGATTTTAGGGTGTGCGACACAGGATGCATTTTTATCACGAACATTCACAACCTCAATGGTCTTACTGATTCAATTAAGAAGTGTTCCCGAAGTTCAAAAATCAGATCTGTGTGGACCATCAGATATGTAATGCTTGCAAAAGAAGGTTATAAATTAAAAAAGAGAGGACCTGTGGTTTTAGAGATAACAATCTGAACCCTAGACGGCATCCAAAACATTTAATCTCACGTGAAGTTAAACATAAAATGCTTTAAGACTTCAATTTGAAGGTGTACCGACTCATAGTATGCATTGTGAAATTTATTAGCTTTAGTTTTTAAAATCTCATTTTTTCGATTGTCTTTATTCAGTAGAGTGTTAATGCCTTCAATCGTTTTTTCTGTATCTCCTTCCATAATATATCCAACCATGCAGCCATAAGGATATTTTTTAGAAATATACCTGTCCATTCCTTCTTTGATATACGCTCTTTTTAGCCTGGAATCATGCTCTTTGATTCTTTTGGCTTCACAATAATATTTGCACTCTAACTGGCTATTAATGCTAGACATTCTTAAGTCAATTCTTGGAAGTCTGTCGGCGAATCCTTTTGTTTTATTTACGGTTATAGTCAAATATAATTCTCTAACGACGGTGATATTCCAATTCAGCCTCCTAGGATTTAGTTCAATTTTCTCATACAATTCTTGTGAAATATCATTTTCATCCCAATCTAATTGAATTATTTTCTCATTTAATGAAGTTTGATAAGCCTCAACGATTAGTCTAACGCATCTCTGCTCAAAGGCAAGTTTGAATATATCGTAAATATTGCTTTTCAACGCCATAGTTAAATCCCATTTAAGATTTCGAGAATTAACTCAGAAGCATCTTCTATTGCCATTGATTTTGACCAAAATCTACGCTGGTTGGGCCTTATAATGAAAATATCGTTCCCTATTTTATAGTTTAATTTCTTGCGGACATACATGTTAGTTGCTTGCTTCTCCCATAGTTGTTTATCCATTTGTTTAAGCTTATCATCGATGTTTTCTTTTGATAGGGTCACTTCCTGTTTTTTATCATTAAAAGAAAGTTTTACTATTATTAAGGGCGTAAACCTATTGACATTATAAATAGTGGCATTGGCAAATAAATCTTGTTCTTCAAGAAAATTATTAAGCTTATTACTGATTAGGTTTCCATATTCAATTGTTTGATTTTGATTAACAGGGTAGAGAGCAACTGATTTTTCTTGTCTGAAAAACAAATCAATAGAAAAATTGGCGAAATCCTCGATAGCCTGCTTCTCTTTAAAACTAATATTATAATTTTTAAAAATCAGTTCATTCATTTCCTTTTCAATCTCACTATAATCTGTTTCAAGATCTTCTGTTTTAATCTTTTCCTCAATTTCTTTATGTAAGTGAACTAATTTTTCAAAAAAAATCTCATTATAAACTATAGGAAATTGATAAACTTCATTTGGTTTAATCCTTTCTCTTTCAATACCCCAAGAATTGGAAATTAATAGTAAAAAATAGGTGGATAACTGTGAGTTTAAAATACCTGATAAAAACCTTAATTTATCTTCCTCTGTCGTCCTAAAGCCAAGTACAGTACTATTAAAAGCAACAGTGTTATCAACAAAACTAAAGCATAACTGATTATTTTTGAATCCTTCCTTTGTTAAAAGCATAGGACCTTTAAATATCCTCTTTCCGGTGATTCTTCGGAACACATTAATATTAGGCAAATCATTTATCGTTTCAGCCAAATAATGGTCTAAATAAGTGTCTATTGTTTCTTTGTTTTTCAACAAAGAATTTATATTTGAAAAACTACTTTGGTCTGTGTAAAACCTTGTAATCTTTTCGGGACGAATAAATTGCAGGGTAGAAATTTCATAATCAATAATCGGTTTGGTAGTAGATTTATTTATTGGTTGTAAACCAACACTATATTCAATGTGGTTTTCGTTCAAATACGTGTAAATGTTGTGCTTTATTTCTAAAAGCCTTTTGATTAACTCCCAATCATTCATTCCTCCCCACATGGCAATTTTCCATATCTTAGTGTTCGGATCTTGACACTCTTCTCTTGGCAGATATTTTAAATCTGTAAAATCGATATTTAATCCTTCGATTATATTTGATCTAATAAATGTTTTTGGAGCGTAATAGGCGATTTTATTAGAGGGCTTTATAGGTACTTCTTTTTGATAAAAAACAATACTTATAGGACCGGTTGCATCCCCAAAAAGTTGTCCACCAAAGTTCTTTTGGGCATTACGTAGGATTGAAAAATTATACACTTCCTCAACATAACATTTATTAAATAGCCATTTTCTAAAATTTCGATATGTGCCACCAGTATTTGTCAAAACTTTAGTGTTAAAAATTAATGCTACTTGTCCTGTTGGTGCAAATAGAGAAGCCTTATGTAAAAAGGGAAGTACCATTTCTTGGGCAAAACCATATTTATGACAATATTTTCTAATAGAATCCTTCAAATCGAATTTGCCAAATGGCGGATTGCCTACCACCAATTGAAACTTTATATGTTCGATTTCGGGATTTTCGTCAATTGCATCTCTACAAAATAGGTTGTTCCCTTGGTTTTTTAAAGTTTTGTCATCGGGGTTATTGATTAAGTTCGGTAGACTATAGTCCTTATTCTGCCAGATTGTTTTTGGATTTAAATTATCTACCAATGCCAAATACAAACTAAATGCCGCTACCTTTATCGCTTGGGGATGTATCTCGATACCAAAAATATTCTCAGTTAAAAGATTTTTCAACTTATTAAAGTCAGTTAATTTCTCCTTATGATGATTTTCGTATCGTTTCACTAAACGTTTAAAACCTTCCACCAAAAAAATCCCCGAGCCGCAGGCAGGATCAAGTATTTTAATATTATAATCTCCTTCCCCTTTATTAACTGGTAGTTTTTTGTTTAAGATAAATTCAACAAGAGAAGGAGGGGTATAATAAGTTCCTGTTTTCTTCTTTAACTCTGGATCAGTTTTAAATAAGAAATTCTCATAGATTTCACTTAATAGCTCAATTTGAATAATACTGAAATCAAATAATCTCCAATCTTCAAATAGCTTAGTTTGCGGCGTATTATCATTCCCGCTAATGAAACATTTTTTAATTATTTGAAGTTGAACCGGAGTAATATTTTCCCCCTCTTCGATAGTAAATACGTTGCCATTGAAATGTTCTTCCAATTGGTTGAACAATTTGTAAGTCGCCTTAACATCATCCAAAATATCAAAATACGACTTACTTCCTTCGGCAATATTTGAATAAAAATTTGAATCAGTTGCCCCTCGGTCTTCGAGATACAATAAAAACAGTGAGCGAAGTATTATCTTATGGATAAAATTAATACCGAGCCCTTGTTCTTCCAGTTGCAGAGCGGTATTTACTAAACTATCAACCAAATATTTATCTACCCGTCGCTGTAGATTCACCTTTTTCCGAATAAATTCGGCTTCGTCGACCGTCCATATAATTCCTGTATCTATGGCGATTTTTGAGAATAAGTTGCTAAGTTCTTGGAGTGCGTTTTTATCTGAATATTGGTACGCTTTTATCTCTAGCTTCTGTAACTCTTTTTCATAATTAAAATCTTTCTTTGTCTTAATTAAAGGTCTCTCGGAACAGTTATAAATCCGAATCTCAGTTTCTGAATAAACGTATAAAAAAAGAACCTTTTTATAGTTCCAGATTTTCTTTTGAACATCAGTGATTTCTCCTAAAGAATCAGTGTCAAAAGACCGGACCTTTTTTAAAAATACCGCTGGATAGCTATTGTCGTTTTCGTCAGTATTGAAGTAAACGGCATCAATTTTAAAGGAGGTAAGATTTTTTAAGATGGCGGATTGGCTGCCATTTAATAATTTAGGGTCACTATCAATGGGTGTAGCTCTTTCTAAACCGAGAAAATCTATGATTTTAAAATCGTACATCTATTAATAATTTTAACATGGGAGTCTCAGTGCCTAAAGGTAGACGCTCCAATCTAATGTTTTTAAGGTAAAATTTGAAAAATATACATTAGTTATTAAGATTCCTCTAACCTTGGAAATATTCCAAAAATAGGAATTATTCCAGAGCAATACAAATTCCCTATTAAGTTTTTTAGTTAGGCTCTTTATATAAGCTTCCTCTGAAACCGAACTGTTTAAACGTAGTGGGTTAATATCTTAACTAACAATAGTCTTTGGCACGAAAATATCCGCTTTTTAAAACATCAAAACATTGTCCCTTCAAGGCATAATAAAAATTATAAAGCCGCTCAAAACGGCTTAAATGGGATTAGCTATTACGAATTAAAAGGGTTGTGCAACGGTTACCATTGTTATGCAGTTATTCTATTGATTTCTTTTTAAATAATTCTAATATGTTTTCAATTTTATCAAGCAGTTCATTATAAGGGATAATTACTACGTCTTTGTTGCTCCACCTGAACAATTCAAAAGATACGTCTTGTCCTTTTTTAGAAAACTTTTCAGTATTTCCGGCAATTACAACACAAACTGAATTTAATGATTCCGCTGTTTTTCCAACAATTGAGTGATAATTTTTTAGAAGATTATTCTTTTGGTCTAAAACTTGAACAATTGCTCCTGTTAATTGATTACTTATTGGATAAAGGTCATTCCGATATTCTGAATTGAGTACCAATTGCGTTAAATGTGTTTTTATTTCAATAAACGCAATGTTGCTATTGATTTTATTTCTGTATAAAAAATCTACAATTTTATCTTTACTTCCTCCAATATTATGTCCACCGACATTGACTTTGTCATCAAGAAATATAGCTGGAAAGGAAAATATTTGTGAAAAAATCCAAGCATGTTTTTTAAAAAACTGATGCCATTTTTCCTCCAATGTACTTGTGTCTGTAACTTGTTCGAGAATTTTTTTGTATTCGGTCAAAATATCCTCAATGTATACTATATCAACATTTGCTTTCGTGGAAATCAATATTTCTTGAGGAAGTCCTGAATTAATTAAGATTTCCATTAGTCTTTCAGTCTCATCATCCGAAAAACTAACCTTAGAATGTTTGTCTAAATATAAATTCAAGGAACCCGATACATATTCTGGTTTTTCAGGTTCATCAATATGAGCTGGCAATAATTTATTTAGAATTAACTGATATAGAGTATTTCCCTCATTCTTTTTGTTTTCGACAAATGTGCCTGTAGATTCTTCTAGTTTTTCAAAGTCATTAATGTTTAAAGTCAACTTTGTTCGCGTTAATTTTGTTTCTTTATTTATTGAGATAGTGACTTCTTGAATTTTAGGGAATTTGTTTTGGAAAAAATAAAATAGATTTTGGACTCCTTTAGGACTTGTAAATCCAAAGCCTCTATTTTCTGTAAAGGATATGCCTGAATTAACAACAACTGCAGGTTCAATTGTAATTTTAGCTATTCCATTATATTTCTGTTCTATTAATCCATCTTTTTCCTTGAAAGGATAGTATTTTTTAGTTCCGTTATTGAAGATTTCTTTGGCCAAAAAGTTGGTCTTCCTCTCCTCAAATTCCACATAGTACTTTTTCTTTGTACTTAACGTTTCTTCTATTAATTTGATTCCTTTCATTTAGTTTGGTTAATTGCACTCAACATTTGTATTCCAATCTCATATTCCGTATATATCTCCACTTGTACGGTATTATTTATTTATAATTTCAAATATAAGTGAATGTAAGACGGCTTAACTCCGAAAAACCGTAAGAATGAGCATTTAAATTGGGGCGTATCCCAAATATACTATTTTTTTAAACACTAAATCGTAGACGTCTAATAGACAGTTTATGATAATATCCTCTCCAGTTAAATACAATAAACAATGAAAAAAACCAAAGCAATATTTATCGGTGGGATAACATTTTTATTCCTTACTTCATTTTCCATTAATGCTTCTGAAGTATACATCTGCAAAGCTCCAAAAAGTAAAAGATACCATCATAAAAAAGACTGCAGAGTTCTTTAAAATTGTTCGACAGATATTTACTCTGTTTCGTTGAGTGATGCAAAGAATCGCGGACGAACTCTCTGTGGGTGGAAGGAT
>Ga0209075_1004341_pt1 | contig 11410 bp, 8 predicted proteins | sample Stecom2011_FD_187523 | JGI IMG/M metagenome (GOLD analysis project Ga0209075, IMG submission 187523) | Agricultural soil microbial communities from Utah to study Nitrogen management - Steer compost 2011 (SPAdes) (version 2) | ecosystem: Environmental > Terrestrial > Soil > Agricultural land...
TTTTAAGATTGAAGGGCGCTATAAAGATATTAGCTATGTTAAAAATATCACCGCGCATTATCGCCAGTTGTTGGATAAAGTTTTAAACGAACAACCCGAACTAGCCCGCGCCTCCAGCGGCAGAACCGAACACTTTTTCACCCCGAACCCCGATAAAACCTTCCATCGCAGCAGCACCGATTATTTTGTTACCGATAGAAAGATTGATATAGGCGCATTCGATTCACCAAAATTTGTTGGCCTGCAGGTTGGGGAAATACTATCAGTGGGTAAAAGCAGCCTACAAGTGCAAACCACCACCGAGCTAAATAACGGCGATGGCCTGAATATTTCGCATAAGCGCGAAGTGGTGGGCTTTCGGCTGAATACCGCCAAGCAACTCAGTCAGTTTGAGCAAGATGGGCAACAGTACTGGCAATATCAGCTAGAACTCAACAGTATGCCGGATGTGTTGCGCAGCATGCGTTTGCCCGTGGCTTTACACCGCAATCTTGATCACGATTGGCAGCAGGCTTTACTGAAAAAATCCGCCGAAAGAAGAGTAGCGATTGATTTACGTACCGAATCCACCGCGGATGCGCTGCAAATAACGCTACGCAGTGAGGAAGGCGTAGAAGTCAGCAAAACTTTAGATGGGCCATTTGAGCTTGCCAAGCAAGCGGATAAAGCCCAGCAGCAATTACAAGATAGCTTAAGCCAGCTAGGTAATACGCATTATTATATTGCCGATTGCACCCTAGCCGCCGAGCAAGCCTACTTTATACCGCAATCGCAAGTCAAAGCCCTACGCCGGGAGGCGATAGACGCTTTGGATGCTGCACGTTTGGCGAGTTTGCCGCGTGGCGTGCGCAAAGCGGTCAGTAATCCGCCACCAGTGTACCCAGAAACCCAATTGTCGTTTTTGGCGAATGTATACAACCAAAAGGCACGAGACTTTTATCATCGCTACGGTGTGCAATTGATTGATGCGGCCTATGAGGCACATGAAGAAAAAGGCGATGTGCCGGTGATGATCACCAAGCACTGCCTACGTTTCTCCTTTAACCTGTGCCCTAAGCAAACCAAAGGTTATAAAGGCGTGCGTAATAAAGTCAGCGATATGCAGCTAGTGCATGGCGATGAGGTATTAACACTAAAGTTCGACTGCAAACCTTGCGAAATGCACGTGGTAGGCAAAATCAAACCGCATATTTTTAATGGTTTGCAGCCAGGCAGCAACTATCATAATGCGGTAGAAGAAATCGTAAAGATTATTCAGCCTTAGCAGCGTGCGGCGGGGGGTTAAAAACCCGCTGGCTGTACAAAGGCAAAACCTTGCGCTTCAAGGTTTTTCGCTATTTGCAATAGTGTCGCTTCGCAATGATGCCCACCTGCCAGCGATATACCCACAGGCAAACCGCTTTTATTCAGCCCCGTCGGTAAGGTAATCACAGGGTGTGCGCTCAGATTATAAAACACCACAAACGGTAGGCAATAATCCAAGTAGGGGCTGTCGCCACCATCTAATGCAATTTTATTGTGCTTAGGGTTGTGCGCAAAGGCAGGGCCTGCTGCCGTAGGGCTAAGCACCGCATCATAGGCTGAGAATAACTGATTAATCTCTGTAATTAACTCGTCGCGCTCTGCCACTGCTTGGCTAAAATGCAAATAATCTAAGGCTAGCCCCTGTTTTAGCTCGCTTTTTACCGACAAGCTGGACTGATTCAGCGACTTTAAAAACTGAAAATAGAACAGTTTGCGAACCACCCAGTTTAGGTTTTGCCCCGCCATAAAGCCAAACAAGGTCGCCCAGACTTTAAACACACGCTCGCTCAGCTCTTTAGGAATAGTAATTTTCTCTACGCTTGTACCTTGCTCGCGCAAGCTACCCACCATCTTTTCTAAACCTTCGCAGACATCCGCGCCCGCAGAGATGCCGTGCAAGGTATCAAAATAGGCAAAACGGTAATCTTTTAAGGCGCCGCTTATTTTCTGCTCACGAGCAATAGGCAAATACCGCAGGCTTTGCCATTCCGGCGGGTACAGCACTTGATAAGCGAGCTCTAAATCATGGGCGCTGCGGGCTAGAGGGCCGGTATTATTCAATAGGTTAACGCCAATAGTGCGGCCAGAGATGGAGCGTGGTAAAGGCGGCATATGGCCATCATTAGCCAAGCCGTTTTCGGTGGGTTTTAAACCAAATAAACCACAAAAGCTTGATGGGTTGCGAATAGAGCCACCAATATCACTGCCCAGCTCCAAAGCACTTAAGCCCGCTGCCAATGCTGCTGCACCGCCACCGGTACTGCCGCCGGGAGTGTGGTCAAGCGCGTACGGGTTATTGCAGCGTGGGTATAAGGGGCCAAAGGTTTGAATATCGGCCAGCAAGGTAGGCACATTGGTTTTACCTAAGATAATAGCACCGGCGTCCATTAAGCGTTGCACCAAAATCGAGGTGCTATCGGCTTTATAGTTTTTCATTAAGGGGTAGTTTAAGCGGCTAGGTGTGCCCTGCATTTTAAAGCTTTCTTTGATGGAGACTGGTACGCCATGCAAGGGGCCTAATATTTTACCGTCAGCCAAGGCTTTATCGCAGGCGCTAGCTTTAGCTAGGGCGCTCGCTTTAAAAACTTCCACATAGGCATGTACCTGTGGATTATGCTGCTCAATGCGATTTAAATAGTGCTGGCTTAATTGGGTTGCGCTAATTGTCTGTTTTTTTATATTTTCCGCTAAATCATAAGCGCTGGTAAAGTGCATGCTAGAACTCCATTTTTTTATGGTTATAGCTGCCTTTATAGCCTGTATCATGCTTAAGTGCCAATGTGCTTTGTGCCTAGTAACATGGATGTGGTTTTCTCTAGCAATTTATCGTCAATAATAGATAAAAGCACTTAAATTGGACTAAGTTCGTCGAATGTCGTCTAATATGTCTCCATTTTTAGAGTGTTGGAGGTAGTGTTACATTGCGTGAGCTTTTTTGGCAGCGGTATTCGCTAGGGGAGTTAAATCGTAAAGAGTGGGAAGCACTTTGTGATGGTTGTGGGCAATGTTGCCTGATGCGTGATGTTGAGGGCGTAGAGGTGACTGTTTATAACGTTGCTTGCGAGCTGTTAGATATCGAGAGCAGCCGCTGCAGTGACTATGCCAATCGGCTGAAAAAAGTACCACAATGTCATAAGTTAAGCGCTAAAAACGTGCCGCATTATCACTGGCTACCCGAAACATGCGCTTATCGTCGTGTGCATTTTGGCGAAGATTTGCCAACATGGCATCCATTATTAACCGGCAGTGAACAGCGCATGCGTAAAAAAGGCATGGCCATAACCCACTATGCTGTCCCGGCAGATCAAGTGCCACGACGTAAAATGGATCAACATATTATCGCTAGCTGGCGGCATTACTAGGACAGCGCACTTGTTGTTCTGTATGCTAGGCAGCTAAAAAAAGTGTAGCTGCACATGAGAAAGCCAATACCCATTTATTCAATTATCGCAGTATTGTTGAGCTGTGCTTTAAGCAGTTTTGCACAAGCAGGGCGGCCACTGCTTACTGATGATGCAACGATAACGGATGATTGCCAGCTAGAAAGCTGGTGGCAGCGCGAGAGTAGTGGCCATGCTTTTTGGCAGCTACCTGCTTGTAATGTCGGCGGTGTAGAGCTGGCCATTGGTGGGGCTAAAAGGCAAAGCGCAGAGGTCGACCTTTTTGTGCTTGCTGCTAAAACGCAGCTACTTACATTAAAGCCCGATAGTTTCGGTATCACCGTGCAAATAGAGCACGAGCTTGGCGAAGGCAATGCCATGCGCGGCGATACTCACCTTAATTTTGCGCTAACAAAAAGCTGGCATGCAGATGACTGGTTATTGCATGTGAATGCCGGCCATGTGCGCCGCTACCAAGATAATAATGATTGGACGCTAGGCATTGCGTTACAGCGGCAGATAGCAAGAACGCAAAGTGTATTTATTGAGCTGTACCGTGAGGCGGCAGGCAGGCCATTGTATCAATTAGGCTATCTCATAGAGCCAATTAGAGACCGCCTGCAGCTGGATATCAGCTTTGCTAATCGCCTCTCAACAAAAGGCGGGCAAGAATTCTACTCCGCCGGTTTTGTTTATTACTTCAGCCTTTATTAAGGCTGCTCAGTATCGTCTGTATCTCCAGGTGTACCGTCGTTGAGTAGCTCATCATGTTTGGTCATATTCCACGGTAAATTACCTGGCGAAATATGCAGGAAGTTTAAATACTTTTCAAACTGATCCAAAATATCGCCGATGATGGTTTGCTGATTATAGCCAAAAATATCATACGACTGTCCGCCGCGGCGCAGGAAAACCTCTGCGCGACCGTACTGTGTCGCTTTTGCACCTTTAGCTAGGCCATAATCCGGTGTGTCATAAATAATTAAACGAATCTCATAAAGAAAGATAATGGCGTCATCGCGGATAACTTTAAGATAAACGCGGTTATTACTAGGATCATCCTCAACGAGGGATTGCCAACCTTCCTCCGCTAAAGCCTTTGCTACCTGCTGCATAGCGTTGATCACGTTAGTGCTCATAAACTCAGTTACTCGCTCAACGCTAGGGAATTTAACCAGCTTATGCAGGCGTTGCTGCCATAAATTGGCAGGCGAAGTAGAAAGCGTATGCGCATGGGCTTGCTGTTTACTAGCGGTTTCATGGTGGCCTTCAATGGTCAGCGCTCGCCACATGCCGATAGCCGCGATAATAATAATCACCGTAAACGGTAAGGCACTGGCAACTGTCATCGATTGCAACGCTTGCAAACCACCGGCAAGAAGTAAAACGGCAGCTACCGTACCTTGAGAGCCTGCCCAGAAAATACGTTGCCATACCGGCGTATCTTCAGCCCCACCTGCGGCCAGTGAATCTATTACTAAGGAGCCAGAGTCGGCGGAGGTAATAAAAAACACCACAATCAGGGTAACAGCGATAAAAGAGGTAATAGCAGTGAGGGGCAAATGCTCAAGCATTTTAAATAATGCAATAGCATGATCATCTTGAACCTGATCAATCAGTTGCGTGTAGCCCTCGTTCATAATCATATGTAAGGCGGTATCGCCAAATACGGAAAACCAGAAAAAAGTAAAAAAGGTAGGTACCAGCATCACGCCAATAACAAACTGACGGATGGTTCGGCCACGGCTGATTTTAGCAATAAATAGACCGACAAAAGGCGACCAAGCAATCGTCCAGCCGAAGATAAATAGCGTCCAGTTACCTATCCAGTCCGTGCGCGTATAGGCTTGTAAATTAAATGTTCGCTCAACAATATTATTCAAATAACTGCCGGTATTTTGTAAAAAAGCCTCAAGAATAAACAGCGTAGGCCCCATAACAAAAACAAACATCAACAGTGCACAGGCCATGAAGATATTAAACAAGGAGAGATTACGTATGCCTTTATCTAAGCCGGCGACCACAGATATCGTTGCCATCGCTGTAATCACCGCAATGCTGATTACCTGTACCGTGTGGCTAACGGGGATGGAAGGCCACAGATAGTTCATCCCCGCATTAATTTGCGTGACCGATAAGCCCAAGGTGGTACCAATACCAAATAAGGTGCCGAAAATCGCTAAAACATCCACGGTATGGCCGATAGGCCCGTAAATTCTATCGCCGATTAAAGGGTAAAGCGCAGAACGCATGGTTAAAGGCAAACCATGGCGATAAGCAAAGTAGGCTAAAATCAAACCCACTAAGCCGTAGATCGCCCAAATATGAAAGCCCCAGTGGAAAAAGGCAATTTGCATGGCTTGTTTGGCAGAATCCACGGTTTCTGCAGCGCCAGCAGGCGGGGAAGCATAGTGTAAAACCGGCTCGGCAACACCAAAAAACAGTAAAGCCACGCCATAGCCTGCGGCAAATAACATGGCAAACCACGATAGAAAACTATATTGCGGCTCAGCATGATCCGGCCCAAGTTTGATGTCTCCCCAACGGCTGAAGGCGATCGCCACAATAAAGAGCAAGAAAAAAGCCACGGCCAGCATATAAAACCAGCCAAAGGTGCGAGTTACAAAACTGAGTAGGTCGGTAAAAAATTGTGCTGCTAAGTCCGGCTGGCTTATTGTACCAATGACCATAAGAAAGATGGCAAGCACGGCAGGAATAAAAACCGGATATAAAATAACACTGCGAGGCAGCCGTGAAGGCTTCTCCATTAGATACTCCCTACAGCGCTAGGCGTTATTGTTTTGCATGCTTAGCGCAGATTAAATAAATGATAGAATGCAAAAACATTGTAGGCATATGAACGCAGGCTTACAAAGCCTTTCTGCGAGCTTGGCTAATTGCTTGCAGTAAAAGCGCATCAGTTATTGCTATACTCAGGCACTATGATGGGTATAAAGGTTTTAGCATGGCTAGTTCCCCGTATGTCGAAAAGCGCAGAGAAAGACGCTTCCCCGTTAACTCGGAAGTGAGCATGATTCTTGCGAATAAACGTATTATCAAAGGCGTGTGCCACAATATTAGTGGCTCTGGCATGTTGATTCGCGCCGAACAAAGTCTGCGTTTAGGCACTCGCTTACAGCTTGATGTGCAAGAAGGCCGTATCGATTTCAAAGCTGATGCTATCGTGATGCGCGTAGAAGAAGCCGATGGCTATTACTGGATTGGTTTAGCCGTGAATAAAAAAATCCCTAGCTAAAGTGGCTAAAAAGTGGCCGCCTATGGTGAACACTATCCACGGTTTCTCGGCATTTTGGGCTTGACCGAATATCCATTCAGTTCTACTCTGCGCCTCTTTTACTTTCTGGAATCGCAATGAGCGATAAACAAAACACACATTTTCGCCCCGATATAGAAGGCTTGCGCGCCCTCGCTGTGTTGCTGGTCATGTTTTACCACCTAGAAATCCCGGGTATCACGGGCGGCTTTATTGGCGTGGATGTGTTTTTTGTGATTTCAGGCTTTGTTATTACGCAGCTATTAATGCGTAATTTTGAGCAAGATACATTCCAGTTCCGTGACTTTTATGCGCGCCGTATCCGCCGCTTAGTACCTATATTTTTGCTGGTTTCTACGATTACTTTTCTAGCGATATCGCCTTTTTATATTGGCGATGCCTATTATATTTTCGCTAAAAGCTGGATAGCCTCATTAATAGGCTTGAGTAATATTTTTTACTTTCAAGAGCTTAGTCAATATTTCTCCCCCGATTCCAGATCGCTCTCATTACTGCATACGTGGTCTTTAGCCGTTGAAGAGCAATTCTATTTTATCTGGCCTTTAGGCTTATTTTTAGCCTGGCGCTTTGGTAAGGGTAAAAGCCGCTGGGTGCATTATGTGCTCTTACTGCTGGCGGCTTTGGTTTTGTCTATTTATATGGCCTATCAAATGCCCACAGCCGCATTTTATTTGCTGCCTGCGCGTTTATTTGAGTTTTTACTGGGTACAGGCGTTGCCCTTTTTGTGCATCGTTTGCCGAGATTAAACCGTTTCTGGGCAGAATTTCTAGCAGGCCTCGGTTTTCTGTTGATTATGGCGACTGGGCTATTATTAGATCAACACGATATTTTTCCTGGGCCGAATGCGCTTTGGCCAACCTTAGGGACCGCGCTGATTATCTATGTGGGTAGCCAGCAGCAAAAAGTCAGCATTATTCGCTTGTTAAGCTTGCCGGTGATGGTGTTTATTGGTGGGCTTTCTTACTCTTTATATCTATGGCATTGGCCGCCTATTGCCTTTATGCATTATCAGCTGATTGAAATCACCTGGCAGAATCAGCTATTGGTCATAGCCGCTACGTTTATCTGTGCTTGGTTGGGCTTTCATTTAGTCGAAGATCGTTTCCGTCGGCTGCCCTGGAGTTTGAAGCGCACTTTTTTCACCTTCGTTTTCGGCCCTTTAATCGTTATTTGGTTGATTCAATCCACCATCCGCATCGCTGATGATTTAAGTTTTCGTATTCCCCAAGAGCGCCGAGCCATTTACGAGATTATCGAAAATAACAACACAACAAGCATGTATAAACGTTGTTTTAAAGGGCCTTTCTATGATTTCAATAAAACAGAAGCCTGCTTATTTGGCGAAAAAACCGCTGATGGCAAACCCAATGCTGCATTAATTGGCGATTCACATGCCATCGCTGCACTGGGCATGATAGAGACCTTCATAGAGGGCAGTGATACCTACTTTTTATTGGTTACCCAAGCCTCCACCCCCTTTTTCCCTACGGCGATTGCCGAGAAACTGTATAAAAACGATGATGAAAAGCGCAATCGCAATATCGCGCTAAGCGAGTACTTAGCAGAAAATCAAAACCTGACGGTATTTGTCGGCGGTGTTTGGGGTGCTTATACCGGCAGTACACACGGTAGGCAGTACTTGCTCGACACCCTTGTCTGGCTAAAACAGCATGGCCACCAAGTGGTATTTATCGGTGATGTAGCCGAGTTGCCATCGAGTGACTTTGCATCCTGCCTATTAAAAAATAGGCAAGATTGCAGTTTTGATGTGGAGCGCAATCATGGAATCCATCAAAACTTTATGCGCTTTAAACAGCAAGCCCAAGAAATGCACCCGGATGTTATTTGGATAGATCCTTACCCACTATTATGTGACGAGGTAAGCTGCCAATCCGTGTTAAATGGCATTCCTCTGTATCGTGATGAAAGCCATTTAAATAATGTCGGCGCAAGAGAAATCGGTAGGGAATACATCAAGCAGCTAGGTAATCCGCTAATAAGCCTATAGTTATTAGTGCTTGGGCGGCCATTTTTTGAAACATGTCATTTGTGGGGAAAGCGCTTTTGTAGGAATATGCCTTTTTGTGGGAGCAAAACTTTTTCGCGATGGAGATTGGCGTAATTACCTTATAGTGCGTTTACAGTCACTTGCCGGTGACACCGTCGATAAGATCGACGCCCACAAGATCGATGCCCATATATGGCAGGCGGCCACCTAGCTACTCTAAAATAACTGTCTTATTGCCTTGAGCGATTACTCTATCTTCAATATGCAATCTAACGCCATGCGCTAATACACGTGATTCCACGTCTTTACCCAAGCGCACCATATCCTCTTTGCCGTGGCGATGGTTAACACGCACTACATCCTGCTCGATAATCGGGCCTTCATCCAATTGCTCAGTCACATAGTGACAGGTTGCACCAATTAGTTTAACGCCACGTTCATAGGCTTTTTGATAAGGGTTCGCACCAATAAACGAAGGCAAAAAGCTGTGATGGATATTGATCATCCGGCCGCTATATTGCTGACATAAAGCTGGCGGAATAATTTGCATATAACGCGCTAAGACCACGACATCAGCTTCATACTCGCTCAGTAATTGGCTAATCGCTTGATTGCCCATGGCTTTATCCGTCATATCAACATGGTGAAAATTAATGCCATACCATTGTGTCATTGACTGCAAAGTGTTGTGGTTGGCTATAACCGCGACAATATCGACATGTAAATCGCCACTATGCCAGCGGTGCAATAAATCAGCTAAGCAATGGGAGGCATGGCTGGCCATAATCACCATACGCTTACGCTGTGTGGATTCAGTTAGTGACCACTGCATAGAAAACTGATCAGCAACTTGCTGAAACTTTTCGCAAAATTCGTCTTTGCTCACCGCTAAAGAATCAGCCTTGATTTCATTGCGCATAAAAAAATGGCCGCTGTCGATATCCGAATGGTAGCTAGCCTCAAGCAACCAACCCTCATGGTTGGCGATAAACTGGCTGACAGCCGCAACAATGCCCACGGTATCGGGGCAAGAAATTAATAAACGATAGCTATTTTCCATAAATAAACTCAATGAATAGTCGTAAGTGTGTGCATTCTTGGCTGTATTTGCCGATGGGCTAACAGCGCTGGCGCAAAGTCTTTATAATAAGCTGTTTTAAATATTAGAAAAGCCAAAATGACAGATCATCGTTTGTGTATAGCCCCTATGCTGGATTGGACCGACCGCCACGCACGGTATTTTTTGCGTTTAATCAGCCCACATGCGCGCATGTACACTGAAATGATTACCACTGGTGCCATTATCCACGGCGATAGTCCGCGCTTTCTAAGCTTTGACCCGGCAGAAAACCCCATTGCACTGCAATTAGGTGGCTCGGATACGCAGCAATTATACCAAGCTTGTCGCATAGCAGAAGACTATGCTTATGACGAAATCAATTTAAACATTGGCTGCCCATCAGATCGTGTGCAGTCCGGCCGTTTTGGCGCGTGTTTAATGGCCGATGCGGCGCACGTTGCCGACTGCCTTAAAGCCATGCAAGACGGTAGCAGCAAATTGATCACGGTGAAATGCCGTATCGGTATTGATGAGTTAGACAGCTTCGAGTTTTTACAGGAATTTGTCGACACTTTATACCATAAAGCCGATTGCCGCGTGTTTATTATACATGCGCGTAAAGCATGGCTTTCAGGCCTTAGCCCAAAAGAAAATCGCGAAATACCACCTTTGTATTACGATAGGGTGTATCGTATAAAAACCTTATTTCCAGACGCTAGCGTGGTTATCAACGGCGGCGTACGTAGCGCCACTGAAAGCCTAGAGCATGTGAAGCATTGTGATGGGGTAATGATAGGCCGCGAAGCTTACCAAAACCCTTACAGTTTGATTGAGCAAGAACAGCAATTATTCGGCACAGAAAACTTACTAGACAGAAAGGCAATTGTGCTTAAAATGCTGCCTTATATACAGCAGCAATTAGATAAAGGCCTAAGGCTTCACCACATCACAAGGCATATGATAGGCTTATTCAACCATCAGCCAGGCGGTAAGCAATTTCGCCGTCACCTAAGCGAATATGGTCACCAAAAAGACGCCAGCATCAACGTCTTGCAAGATGCCTTAGCACTGACGGAACAATATTTGTTAGATGAATAAATAGGATTATTATGAATAAACTGGAACAACTAAAACAATACACTACTGTAGTAGCCGATACTGGCGATATCAGCGCGATTGAACGCTACCAACCCTTGGATGCGACAACTAATCCTTCGCTATTATTAAAAGCGGCGGAAATTACACAATATCAAAACCTATTGCAGCAATCGGTAGCTTTTGCCAAAGCACAAGCTGGCAGTGATGCCGAACAAAAAGCCTGGGCGACGGATAAGTTCGCTACCTTAATCGGTAAAGAAATTACGCAGATTATTAAAGGCCGTGTATCTACCGAAGTCGATGCGCGTTTAAGTTTTGATAGCAGAAAAATCATTGAAAAAGCCCGCAGACTGATTGATTTGTACGAGCAAATCGGTGTGGATAGGTCGCGCGTTTATATTAAAATCGCTGCTACATGGGAAGGTATACAAGCTGCCCGCGTCTTAGAAAAAGACAATATCCAAACCAACCTAACTTTACTATTCTCTTTCGAGCAAGCTCAAGCCTGCGCGGATGCAGGCGTCAGCTTAATCTCGCCTTTTGT
>Ga0209075_1004344_pt1 | contig 11405 bp, 9 predicted proteins | sample Stecom2011_FD_187523 | JGI IMG/M metagenome (GOLD analysis project Ga0209075, IMG submission 187523) | Agricultural soil microbial communities from Utah to study Nitrogen management - Steer compost 2011 (SPAdes) (version 2) | ecosystem: Environmental > Terrestrial > Soil > Agricultural land...
TCTCTATCTGAACGAGGTGCTGTCCAACGTCGGACTGTTCATTCTGCTGGGACTCGGTCTCAACATCGTGGTCGGCTACGCCGGGCTGCTCGACCTCGGATATGTGGCCTTCTTCGCCGTGGGTGCGTACACGACCGCCATCCTCACGTCACCGGCTTCACCGGCCCTCGCGCCCGAACTGGCGTTCTTCGCCTCGCTCCCGTGGGTGCTCGTCATGGCCGCGATCGCCGGTTTGATCATCGGCACGCCGGTCATCCGGATGCGTGGCGACTACCTGGCGATCGTCACCCTCGGATTCGGAGAGATCATTCGCATCGCGTTCCTCTCCGACTGGATGAAGCCGATCACCGGCGGCGCTCAGGGGATCCTGCGCATCGGCTTCTTCCCGGGTGAGAGCAGAGGCGGAATCATCTTGCAGTGGGGGATGGCCCTGGCGGTCATCGGGATCATCGCCCTCATCGTCGGTTTGCTCCGCTGGAACTCGTCCCGCATCTCGGCCTCGGGGCTGACCGACATCCCGGAGTACCACAAGCCGACCACCTACGCCCTGCTCGTCGTCGGGCTCGTGCTCACGGTCGGCGGATTCATCAAGCCGGACTTCGCCACCTGGGTCATCCCGGGCATCCACCCGCCGTCGATGTTCCGGATCATCCTCGTGTTCGTCGCTCTTGCCGCCTTCGTCTCCTGGAGGCTCCGCGACTCCCGGGTCGGCCGATCGTGGATGGCGATCAGGGAGGACGAGCAGATCGCCCAGTCGATGGGCATCAACATCGTCACCACCAAGCTGCTGGCGTTCGTCATGGGTGCCATGCTCGCCTCACTCGGTGGCGCTCTCTTCGCCGTGAAGCTCGGGTCGATCTACCCCCACAGCTTCGAGATCATCCAGTCCATCATCATCCTGGTGGTGGTGATCGTGGGAGGCATGGGCAGCATCAAGGGAGTGATGATCGGTGCCGTCGTCCTGATCGGGATCCTCGGCGGGCCCACCCAGCCCGGCCTGCTCCGCGAGTTCGGTGAGTTCAAGCTCCTCATCTACGGCGTGATCCTCGTGTGGATGATGCTGAAGCGCCCCGAGGGCCTGTGGCCCGAGGCCCGTCGCGCCCAGGAGCTCCACCAGGACGAGATGTCGCAAGATGCGTGGCTCCAGGCCGGGGAGTCCGCGGCGGAGGGGGTGTCAGGCTGATGGCGGAACGCATGCTCGAGACCAAGGCGCTGGCCAAGCGATTCGGTGGCCTCAACGCCCTGAGCGGGGTCGACTTCCATATCGATCGGGGCGAGATCGTCAGCATCATCGGCCCCAACGGCGCGGGCAAGACCACCTTCTTCAACTCGATCAGCGGCATGTACCCGCCCGACACGGGCGACGCCCTGTTCAAGGGCCAGAGCATCGCCGGGCTCAGCCCCGACCAGATCACCAAGATCGGGATCGCCCGCACTTTCCAGAACGTGCGTCTCTTCCCGAACATGACCGTTCTGGAGAACGTGATGGTCGCGCGGCACTGCCGTACCAAGAAGAGCGTCATCCCGACCCTCTTCCACACCCCCGGCTTCGTCCAGGAGGAGAAGGAGATCGAGGATCGGGCCAAGGAGATCCTGTCCTTCTTCGGCAAGCGTCTCCACGGCTACCGGTGGCAGCAGCCGGCCTACGTGCTGTCCTACGCCAATCGGCGGCGTCTCGAGATCGCCCGGGCAATGGCCACCGACCCCGAGCTGCTGCTCCTCGACGAGCCCACCGCAGGCATGAACCCGAGGGAGAGCATGGAGTTGCGGGAGTTGATCGGCCAGCTTCGGGACGATTGGGGTTACACGATCATCATGATCGAGCACGACATGCGGGTCGTCCGCGACGTCTCCGATCGGGTGGTCGTCCTCGACCACGGGGTCAAGTTGACCGAGGGCACCTACGAAGAGGTCTCGACCAACCCGCAGGTGATCGAGGCCTACCTGGGCAAGCAAGCGGAGACGAGCTGATGACCGAAGAGCGCACTCCCCTCCTCGAGTTCAAGGACGTCAACACCTACTACGGGCCTGTCCACATCCTCAAGGACGTCAACCTGAAGATCTACCCGGGCGAGATCGTCTGCCTCCTGGGAGGCAACGCCTCGGGCAAGAGCACCACGCTCAAGACCATTCTCGGGATGGTCATCCCCAGTTCGGGCACCGTGTACATCGACGGCCACGACGTCACCAAGTGGACGACCAGCCAGCGGGTCGAGCACGGCATCTCGATGGTCCCGGAGAACCGTCGGCTGTTCAAGCGGATGACGGTCAAGGAGAACCTCGAGATCGGCGCATACCTCCGCAAGGACAAGGAGAACCTCCAGGCGGACATGGAGAGGATCTTCGAGCTGTTCCCCCGGGTAAAGGAGCGTCTCAACCAGAAGGCCGGGACCCTCTCCGGTGGTGAGCAGCAGATGGTGGCCGTCGGCCGGGCGTTGATGTCCAACCCCAAGCTCCTGCTCATGGACGAGCCGTCCATGGGTCTCGCCCCGATCCTGGTGGCCCAGTCGTTCGAGATCATCCAGCAGATTCACGAAGCCGGCACCTCGGTGTTCGTGGTGGAGCAGAACGCCAACATGGCGCTCTCCATCGCGGACCGTGGCTATGTGCTCCAGACCGGCCAGCTGGTCCTCTCGGACACGGCCGAGGCGCTTCTCGCCAACCCGCAGATGCGCCAGGCGTACCTCGGCGAAGTCTCCTGAGCGGCTCGCGCCCCCTCCCGGCCTTCGGCCGTACTCCCCCGTCTGCGACGGGGGAGAAATCCTGAGCGGACAAGTCCCCCACGACCGCAGGGAGTGGGGGAAGGTACCGCCGGCCGAAGGCCGACGGGTGGGGGCAGTGCCGAACCCTTTGTCCCCCTGAGCGTCAGCGAAAGGGGGAAGGGACCCGGCGGCGAAGCCGACGGGTAGGGGGCAGTGCCGAACCCGTCCGAGAGCCTTCCGCGCGAGACGCTGGACCGCACAGAATTCAGGGCGATCTTTTCCCCTGGCACAAGCGGGCACGTTGCGGGAGTCCCGGCTACGCTCGCCACGCCCCTGGGAGGAGGGGGCGGAGGAGAATGCTCGAACTTCGCAACGTTGAGGTTGTCTACAGCGACGTCATCCTGGTGTTGCGTGGTGTGTCCCTCCAGGTGCCGGACGGCAAGATCGTGGCTCTCCTCGGCCCGAACGGCGCCGGCAAGACGACGACCCTGCGTGCGATCGGCGGGCTGCTCGATGTCCACAACGGCGAGATCACGAAGGGCGAGATCCTGCTGGATGATCAGCCCATCCACCGCCTCCCCCCGCAGAGGATCGTGCGTCTCGGTCTCGGCCAGGTACTCGAGGGCCGTCGCATCCTCGGCGAGCTGACCATCGAGGAGAACCTGCGTCTGGGCGCCCACAGCGCGCGAGGCGATCTGGAGGCCAACCTCGAGCGGGTCTACGACCTCTTCCCCGCCCTCGCCGAGAGACCGCGCTTCACGGCCGGCTATCTCTCCGGCGGACAGCAGCAGATGCTCGCCATCGGACGGGCCCTCATGTCGAGCCCGCGCTACCTGCTCCTCGACGAGCCCAGCCTCGGTCTCGCCCCGATCCTCGTCCAGCAGATCCGCGACATCATCGTCGAGATCAACAAGCAGGGAACGGGCGTCCTCCTCGTCGAACAGAATGCGATGATGGCGCTCTCCATCGCCGACCATGGCTACGTGATGGAGACCGGGAAGATCGTTATGGACAAGCCCGCCGCCGAGCTCGCCGAGGACGACGACGTGCGCGAGTTCTACCTCGGTCTCCACGGCGAAGAGGTCTCCTCCTTCGCCGAGGTCAAGCACTATCGCCGCAAGAAGAGGTGGCTCTCGTGAGAGCCCGTCTGCTCGGTGAGGTGCTGCCGCGCGCCGGGGGCAACGACCCCATCCTCGAGATCCAGGACCTCGAGCTCTCCTTCCAGGCGGTCAAGGCCATCCAGGGTGTCAGCCTCACGGTCCACGACGGCGAGATCTTCGCCGTGATCGGCCCCAACGGAGCCGGCAAGACGTCCGTCTTCAACTGCATCTCGGGGCTCTACAAGCCCGACTCGGGCTCTATCCGCTTCGGCGGCCAGGACCTGGTCGGCCTGAAGCCGCATCGCATCGCAAACCTGGGCGTCGCCCGCACCTTCCAGAACATCGAGCTGTTCCCGCAGATGACCGTTCTCGACAACCTGATGCTGGGCCGGCACCGTCACCTCCGCTACGGGTCGGCCGGAGCGATGCTCCGTGTCGGCCGGGCCATACGCGAGGAGGTCCGCAACCGCGAGGTCGTCGAGGCCATCGTCGAGTTCCTGGAGCTGGAGCCCCACCGGAAGTCGTATGTGGCCATGCTCCCCTACGGCGTCCAGAAGAAGGTCGAGTTGGGGCGGGCCCTGGCGACCGAGCCCCGGATCCTGCTCCTCGACGAGCCCGCCGCCGGCATGAACCTCGAGGAGACCGAGGACATGGCGCGCTTCATCACCGACATCCGGCGGGAGCTGGGGATCGGAGTCATCCTCGTCGACCACGACATGCGTCTCGTCATGGACCTCGCCGACACGGTCCTGGCACTCGAGTTCGGGCGTCCCATCGCCACCGGAAGCCCCGAAGCCATCCAGAACAACCCGGACGTGATCCGCGCCTACCTGGGCGAGGGTCAGCGCTCCGCGACGATCCCGGGAGGTACGACATGACCACCACGATGGAACCGAGGACGCGTCTACGCACGCCCGCGGCCCTGCTCGCCGACCGAGCGGGGGAGACCCCGGCAAAGGTGGCCCTCCGGGAGAAGTACCACGGCGTCTGGCGCGAGATCACCTGGCGCGAGTACTGGGACCAGGTGGAGACATTCGCCCACTCCCTGATGTCGTTCGGCATCGAGAAGGGCGACCGGGTGGCCATCCAGAGCGAGAACCGGGCCGAGTGGCTGTACACCGACGTCGGGTGCATCGCCCGGGGCGCCATCTGCGTCGGCCTCTACCCCACGAACCCGACGGCCGAGATCGAGTACCTCCTCGAGAACTCGGGTTCCAGGGTGCTCGTGGTCGAGGACCAGGAGCAGGCCGACAAGGTGCTGGCCATCCCGGCCGAGAAGCTGCCTGCGCTCGAGCACATCGTCTACATCGAGCACCGCGGGGTCGACACGGTCGACGACCCCCGACTCATCTCCTGGGACGACTTCATGGACGCCGGGCGCCGGCACAGGGAGGCCTACCCCGACGCCATCGACCGCTGCATGGACGAGGCCGAGCCCGACGACGTCATCTATCTGATCTACACCTCCGGGACGACCGGTCCCCCCAAGGGCGCCATGCTCACCATGGGCAATCTCGTCTTCGCCACCGAGCTGATCATGAACGAGGACGCACTGATCCAGCCGCCGGCCGGGCCCAAGGACCTCCTCGTCTCCTACCTGCCGCTCTGTCACATCTACGAGAAGGTCTTCTCGGTGCTGATCGGCATCGGCGCCGGGTCGACCGTCCATTTCGGCGAGTCCCTGGACACGCTGATCACCGACCTGCGCGAGGTGCAGCCCACGATCATGCAGGGGGTCCCCCGGATCTGGGAGCGCATCCACGCTGCCTCGATGGTGCGGATGGCCTCCGCCTCCCCGATCAAGCGGCTCAACGCCGGCATCTGGCTGGCCGCGGCCCGCTACATCGGCGCCACCAAGGTGAAGCGCGACGGTCGTCACTCGTTCCTGAGCCGGATCCTCGCCGGCCTCGGCGAGGTGTTCCTGTTCCGGGCCCTCAAGGATCGCAGCGGTCTGCGACGGGTGCGCAGCGCCATATCCGGCGCCGCGCCGATCGCCCCCGAGATCCTCGAGTTCTACATGGGCATCGGCGTCCCCCTCGTCGAGGCCTACGGGATGACCGAGAACACGGCCATCTCCACGGCAAACCCGCCGGACAACGTCAAGGTCGGGACCGTGGGCCCGCCCTACCGGGGCACCGAACTGAAGATCGACCCGGACACCGGTGAGATCCTGGTCCGTCACGGGGCCGTGTTCGTCGGCTACTGGAACATGCCGGAGGCGACGGCCAAGGTCCTCGAGCCGGACGGGTGGATGCACACCGGAGACGTGGGCGAGTGGGTCGACGGCACGCACGTCAAGATCGTGGACCGTCTCAAGGACATCATCATCACGAGCGGTGGCAAGAACGTCTCGCCTTCCGAGATCGAGAACACGCTGAAGGCGTCGCCCTACATCAAGGAGGCGATCGTCATCGGCGACCGGCGCAAGTACCTGACGGCGCTCATCGGGATCGACTACGAGGTCGTCTCCGAGTGGGCCCAGCGCCGCGGCATCCCCCACACCACCTATCGGGACCTCTCGGAGAAGCCCGAGGTGGTTGCCCTCGTGGAGAAAGCGGTCAAGGAGACCAACGACAAGTTCGCCCGTGTCGAGCAGATCAAGGCCTTCCGTCTCATCACCAAGGAACTGGATCACGAGGATGGTGAGCTCACCGCCACCCAGAAGGTGAAGCGCTCCATCATCGAGTCCCGGTTCGCCGACCTGATCGAGTCCATGTACCGATGAAGGGCCGTAGGAGGGGGACTTGACGCAACTGATCCAGACCCTGATCAACGGGGTCTCGCTGGCGGCGATCTACGCCCTGGTGGCGGTGGGCTTCGTGATCATCTTCAAGTCCACCCAGGTGCTGAACTTCGCCCAGCCGGCCCTGCTGTTGCTCGGAGCCTTGTGGGTGACCTACTTCACCACAGTGGTGGGCATCAACTTCTGGGTGTCGCTGATCATCGCCATCGCGCTCTCCGCGGCCACGGGCGTCTTCGTCGAGCGGACCGCGCTGCGCCCCATGGTGGGCAAGCCGATATTCGCGGTGGCGATCATGACCATCGGGCTCAACACCATGCTCACGGTGTTCGCTCTGGCCGGCCTGGGGATCGACCTCCGGCCCATCGGCGAGCCGTGGGGCTTGAAGACGATCGAGTTCGCCGGTTTCGTCATCGCACAGCGGCAGGTGGCCGCACTGGTCACCGCGGTCGTCCTCACCTCCGCGCTGCTCGTGTTCTTCAAGTACTCACGGATGGGCCTGGCGATGCGAGCGGCGGCGTTCGACCAGGAGGTCGCCCTGACCCAGGGTGTCTCGGTGGCCGCCGTGTTCGCCCTGTCCTGGGCGCTGTCGGCGGTGTTCGCCATGTTCGGCGGCGTGTTCGTGGGTGCCGGGGTCGGCATCGACCGCACCGCAGCCGTGACCGCCCTGAAAGCCTTGCCCGTGGTCATCGTCGGCGGCCTCGACTCCATCGGCGGAGCTCTCGTCGGCGCCCTGATCATCGGCATCGCCGAGACGCTCACCTCGACCTATCAGCAGCAGTTCCTCCCACAGTTGGGGACGGGCTTTGCCCAGGTGGTCCCCTACCTGGTGATGTTCGTCGTCCTGCTGGTCCGACCCACCGGCCTGTTCGGCACCGAGGAGGTGGAGCGGGTATGAGGCTGGGTCGCCCCGGGCTGATCTCCGACTACGCAACCGACACCGCCATCTTCCGGAGCAACGTCGCCCGGTTCTGGTTCCTGGTCCTGCTCGTGGCCACGGTCGTCCTCGGGCTCGGAGGTTCGATCCCCCTCGGGTTCATGACGCTCTCACTCGACGGGGAGGCCACGTTCTATCTGATCACCACCCTGTTCGCCGCGATCGCGGCCATCGGGCTCAACCTGGTGACCGGGGTCGCGGGCCAGGTGTCACTGGGCCACGCCTTCTTCCTCGGTGTCGGAGGTTTCACGGCGGCGGTGCTGGGCGGGCTCGGCGAGACCCGGCGGGTCTTCGACCTGGCGTCCGGCGACTTCGTGGAACAGGTGCTGCTGTTCGGCTTCGAGTTGGACATGCTGATCTGGCTGCCGGCAGCCGGTCTGATGGCCGCCCTGGCCGGGCTCATCGTGGCGCCGGTGGCCTTCCGTCTCCGCGGGCTCTATCTCGCAGTGGTCACCCTGGGTCTGGTCTTTCTCGGTGAGCACCTGTTCCGTGAGTGGGACGTGGTCAGCGGCGGGGTCGGCGTCGGCCGCCCCACACCCCCGCTGTCCCTGCTCGGATTCCGGTTCGACCAGCCCAGCGAGGTGCTGGGGATGACACTGGACCGGCAGAAGAAGCTGTTCCTGCTGGGCTTCGTGCTGCTCCTGATCTTCGGACTGGCCGCCAAGAACCTGATGCGGTCCAAGATCGGGCGGGCGCTCTCCGCGATCCGGGACCGGGACCTTGCAGCGTCGATGATGGGCATCGACCTCTCGCGCTACAAGACCGTCGCCTTCGTGATCTCGTCGTTCTTCGCCGGGGTAGCCGGGGCTCTCATCTACACCGTGATCGGTCGCATACTCCCGGAGTCGTTCAACCTGCTCCTCTCCGTGGAGTACATCGCGATGATCCTGATCGGCGGCGTCGCCACGGTCTCGGGGGCGGTGATGGGTGCGGCGTTCATCACGTTCCTGCCCCTCATCGTTCGCACAATGGCCGGATTCCCCCTCTTCGGGTTCATCTCCACCTCCCCCGGCGGCGGCTTCCCGACGGTGGCCCACATCGAGGAGATCCTGTTCGGTCTCCTCATCGTCGTGTTCCTGATCTTCGAGCCACTCGGGCTGTACGGCATCTGGATACGCATCCGCAACTACTGGAAGGCTTGGCCCTTCAGTTATTGAACGAAGAGATAAAGTTGGCGGACGGTCTGACACGACCGCGTCCGTCTTGGACAACTAGGAGGAGAGACACATGAAGTCACGATGGCTGTTGAGCCTGGTGGCGCTGTCACTCGTGATCGCCGCCTGTGGCGGGAATGGTGAGACCACCACCACGACCGCCGCGTCAGGCACGACCACGACACAGGGCGGTGGGGATGACACCACCACGACCACCGAGGGCTCCGGGGACATTCAGTACGACGTCGGCGTCACACCCGCACCTTGCGACGATGCGGTGAACGACGGCAACGGTTGCATCTACCTCGGAATCATTTCCGACCTGACCACCGGCCCCTTCGCCGCACTCGGTGTCCCGCTCACGGCCGCCCAGCGCGACTTCTGGAACGAGGTCAACGAGGACGGTGGTCTCGACGGGTTCGACGTGATCATCCGCGACGAGGACGTGATCGACGCCCACTACAACGCTGAGGACCATGCCGCCGGCTACGAGCAGATTCGTGGCCGTGTCCTGGCACTGGCCCAGACGCTGGGGACGCCGCAGACCCAGGGAATCCTCGACCGCATGGCCGAGGACAACGTGGTCGGCGCACCCGCCACCTGGTGGTCCGGCTGGAACTTCGCCGAAGAGGGGGGTGACCTGATCCTCGAGTCCGGTGCCTCGTACTGCTTCGAAGGCATGAACGGCATGGCCTTCATGGCGTCGCAGCTTCCCGAGGGCTTCACCTGGGGCATGGTCCGCTTCCCGGGTGACTACGGGGGCGACTACGGCTCCGGTGTCGAGATCGCAGCCTCGCAGCTGGGTCTCGGTGACCCGCTGTTCGACCTCTACCCGTTCGTGCCGATCTCGGCCGGCGGCTCGGTCGACGAGGCAGTCGCCACGATCCTCCAGCACAAGCCGACTCTCATCGTGGTCGTGTCCGGCCCGGTGGAGATGGCCCAGATCGCGGCCGGTGTCTATCAGGGTGGCCACCAGCAGTTCCAGATCCTGGGCGCCAGCCCGACCTGGAACGTGGCCCTCAAGGGCAGCGAGGCCATGCCGCTCCTCGAGGGTGTCTACAAGGGCACCACTCCATGGGGTGGCTGGGACACCGACGCTCCCGGGCACGAGGCCATGCGCGCCTCCGCCGAGGAGAACTGGTTCGATGCGAGCCAGAACCGCGGCCCCAGCGGCGCGTACTCGGCCGGTTGGACCTGGCAGTACCCGATCAAGGCCCTGCTCGAGCAGGCAATCGCGTCGGGTGACCTGACCCGGGCCAACGTGGCCGCCATCGCCGCCGAGCTCGAGGGTGTCGACTACCAGGGCATCCTGCCCGAGCGGTCGTACGCAGGCACCGCCAACGACAACGCCGTCCGGCACAGCTTCATCATGAAGGCGGACGCGGCGTCGGCGGATGGTCTGACCAACATCTCCAACGGCGCCTTCACGGCGGACATCACCGCGAACTTCCCGTTCGAGAGCCCCTGTTACACGGGGTGATCGGAGTTCACGATCGACATGGGAAGGGGGCCGGCCACGCCGGCCCCCTTTCCTGTTGGTTCCCGGCGAACGGCGTCGGGTACCAACCAGGGGACTGGCGAAGGAGACATCGGTGACACTCCTCCGGATGGACAACGTCCTCGTCGTTGTGCAGGATCTCGACACGGCGATCGACTTCTTCGTCGATCTGGGGATGGAGCTCGAGGGACGGGCCGAGCTGCAGGGGAAGTGGGTCGACGACGTGATCGGCATCGACGGCGCCCACGACGAGATCGCGATGCTCCGGACACCCGACGGCCACTCACGACTCGAGCTCACCAGGTTCCACAACCCCGCCGCCGTCGGTCCTTCACCTGGTGACCTGCCGGTGAACGCCCTCGGCTACCGCCGGGTCATGTTCGCCGTCGACGACCTGGACGACACCCTGGAGCGTCTCCAGCTCCACGGCGCCGAACTGGTCCGGGACATCGTGGAGTACGAGGATCAGTACCGGCTCTGCTTCGTCCGCGGACCGGACGGGATCATCATCGGTCTCGCCCAGCCGCTCTCCTGAGGAGGCGCGCCAGAGGTCATGGCACGGGGCTCCCCCTACCCCAGCCTCCGCTGCGCTCCGGCTGCGGTACCTTCCCCCAACCTTCGGTTGGGGGACTCATCCGTCATTGCATCTTTCCTGCGTCGGGTGCCAGCGGCGCTACCCCCTACCCCCGCCTCCGGTTGGAAGACTCATCCGTCATTCCTGCTGGGCGAGACGCTTGCCCAGCGGGGAGGGGAACCGGGGCATGACCACCCGCTCACCCAGCCACTCCCCCAGTGCCTTAGCCTCGTCGGCGATGCTGGAGGCGGTGCGCTTGGGAACGTCCTCGAGGATCTCGTACACGACCGTGCCGTCGGGCTTCTGACCCCAGCCCCCGACGATCCGGCCACCCACCCAGATGGTCGGCCCCGCATTCCCGATGCTGTCGAACACCTCCCCGCCGTGAAGTCCCAGATACCAGGAGCGCTCCTTCCAACCCATGGTCGACGAGTCGAGGGACGGCAGGAACGCCACCACTTCCTCGGCGCCTCCTCCGGCCCCCGGGTCGTCGGCGAGTTGATATCCCACCGACCCGTCCTCGAGCGACACCTCGGTGGCATCGATTCCGCGGAGAGCTTCCTTGGAATATCTCGCGGTCCATCCGGTCCACCACCTGATGTCGGTGAGGGTGGCCGGGCCGTGACCCTCCAGATAGCGACGCAGGAGACTCGCCCTGGCCTCCGTCGCATCGACGGCGGGAATCGGCCGGCCGAGCCAC
>Ga0209075_1004345_pt1 | contig 11405 bp, 9 predicted proteins | sample Stecom2011_FD_187523 | JGI IMG/M metagenome (GOLD analysis project Ga0209075, IMG submission 187523) | Agricultural soil microbial communities from Utah to study Nitrogen management - Steer compost 2011 (SPAdes) (version 2) | ecosystem: Environmental > Terrestrial > Soil > Agricultural land...
ACTTGCTCAATTCCACCAGCAGCGCATTCAACCGCCGCACATAACTGGCAGGATCCTGCAGTGCCTCGCCGGCGGCCAGGGCGGCCTGGTCGAAGAGGATGCGGGTCAGGTCGGCGAAGCGGTCTTCGTCGGGCTCCTGGTCCAGCTTTTCCAGCAGCGGGTGGCCGGGGTTGATTTCGAGGATCGGCTTGCTGTCCGGCGCCTTCTGGCCGGTGGCTTCGAGGATCTTGCGCATCTGCAGACCCATGCCGTCCTCGTTGATCACCAGCACCGCCGGGGAGTCGGTCAGGCGGTGGGAGACCTTGACGTCGTCGACCTCGTCGCCCAGCACCTTCTTGACCCGCTCGATCAGATCGGCCTTGGCCTTGGCCACTTCCTCCTGAGCCTTCTTGTCCTCCTCACCTTCGAGCTTGCCCAGATCCAGATCACCCCGGGCCACGTCGACGAACTCCTTGCCCTTGTATTCGCTCAGGTGGCTCATCAGCCATTCGTCGATACGGTCGGTCAGCAGCAGTACCTCGATGCCCTTCTTGCGGAAGATTTCCAGGTGCGGGCTGTTCTTGACCTGGTTGTAACGCTCACCGGTGAGGTAGTAGATCTTGTCCTGACCTTCCTGCATGCGCTCGATGTAGGCGTCAAGGCTGACCACTTCGCTGTCGTCGTTCTGCGCGGTGGAGGCAAAACGCAGCAGGCCGGCGATCTTCTCGCGGTTGGCGAAGTCCTCGGCCGGGCCTTCCTTCATCACGCTGCCGAAGGCCTTCCAGAAGGTGCTGTATTTCTCCGGATCGTTCCTGGACATCTTCTCCAGCATGTCGAGCACGCGCTTGGTCAGTGCGGACTTCATGCTGTCGATGGCCGGGTCCTTCTGCAGGATCTCCCGGGAGACGTTCAGTGACAGGTCGTTGGAGTCGACCACGCCCTTGATGAAGCGCAGGTACAGCGGCAGGAACTGCTCGGCGTCGTCCATGATGAACACGCGCTGCACATAGAGCTTCAGGCCACGGGGCGCCTCGCGGTGATACAGGTCGAAGGGCGCGCGGCCGGGCACGTACAGCAGGCTGGTGTATTCCAGCTTGCCTTCCACCTTGTTGTGGCTCCAGGTCAGCGGGTTCTCGAAGTCATGGGATACGTGCTTGTAGAACTCCTGGTATTCCTCGTCCTTGATGTCGGTACGCGGGCGGGTCCACAGGGCGCTGGCGCGGTTGACGCTTTCCCATTCGATCTCTTTCGGCTTGTCCTTCTCGTCGCCGAAGTGCTGCTTGGGCAGCTCGATCGGCAGGGAGATATGATCGGAATATTTCTTGATGATGTTGCGCAGCCGCCAGCCGTCGGCAAACTCCTTCTCGTCGGCCTTCAGGTGCAGGACGATGCGGGTGCCGCGCTCGGGCTTGTTGATGTTCTCGATGGTGAACTCGCCCTGCCCGGCCGATTCCCAGCGCACACCCTCATCGGCGCCCAGACCGGCGCGACGGGTGAACACCTCGACCCGGTCGGCGACGATGAAGGCACTGTAGAAACCCACACCGAACTGGCCGATCAGCTGGGCATCCTTCTTCTGGTCACCGGTGAGCTGCTGCATGAAGGCAGCGGTACCGGACTTGGCGATGGTGCCCAGGTGGCTGATGACCTCGTCCCGGGACATGCCGATGCCGTTGTCCTCGATGGTCAGGGTATTGGCCGTTTCGTCTGCGCTGATTCGAATGCGCAGGTTGGGGTCGCTTTCCAGCAGTTCCGGCTTGGCAATGGCTTCGAAACGCAGTTTGTCCGAGGCATCCGAGGCGTTGGAAATCAGCTCGCGGAGAAAGATCTCCTTGTTCGAGTACATCGAATGGATCATCAGGTGCAGCAGCTGCTTCACCTCGGTCTGGAATCCGAGCGTTTCCTTCTGGGCTTCCACGGTCATCTTGGCAGTATCTCCTGTGCTCACGATAGGGGATCGCCCGGCATCGGGCAGATGACTGTGTGGATGGGGACGGGGGGAGGAAATTTCAAGGCCCGGGCCGGGCATCCGCTCGGGAGTGAGCGGCCGCCGGGGGCCCGGCGGGAGCTGTCAGCGTGGAGTGATCCGCTCTTCGATCTGGCGGATATCCAGCGGGTGAAAGTGCAGCTCGACCTGATCCGCTCCCCGCGGCAGGGCCAGAACCAGCCGCTTGTCCTCGCTCAGCTGCTTGAGCACACCCTCATGGGTACGCCCGGACCAGGTGGTCAGGCGCACCACAGAGCCACTGAACAACTCCGGCTCGTCCAGCATGGCCAGCAGACTGAGCTCGCGCCAGGCAGGTACCGGTCGCACCGCCTGTGCGGACCGGGCAGCAGCCTCGACCCTGGGCTGAAGCACCAGGGTGTCGCTGCGGCTGCGTTCGGTCATCCACTGTGGCAGCGTGAGCGGCGGTATTTCCCCGGTCAGCCAGGTGCTGTGGATGGTCGGCAGGTGCAGATGGATACGGCCGGCAGTCTGGCCCTGCTGCCCTCCCCGGAAATCCAGACTGAGACTGTAGTTGTCGGTGATCCGGCGCAGACCCGGTTCGGACAGGGCGCCGGTATGCCACTGCAGCACCAGCTCCGGCCACAATCCCTCGTCACTGGGCAGCCGCTCGACGGAAGATTCCAGCAGCAGCTCCCGGGCATTGCCGAAACGGATGGTCAGGGAGCGTCGGACACGGTCCCCGGTCCCCTCCTCGAATACCAGATCATCACCGCGCCAGAGGATGCGGTTGGGGCGGAAGGGTTGTCCCATGATGGTACCGCGCAGATCCTCCGCGGCTCCCGGCTCATCCAGCCAGTGGCCGGCCAGCAGCTCCTGCACGCGGTCGGGATGCCGCTGCTGCAGCAGGGCTCCGCCGGCCACCATCGCCAGGATCCCGACCAGCATCAGCAGCCGCGGCCCCAGCGGGTATCCCATGCCGCGCAGCAGCAGGGTCAGCGGCGCGAAAAACAGGGCCAGCAGCATCTTGCTGACCGAGCGACGCATGGTGGCAACCACCAGCCACACCCAGCCCGCAACCAGAGCTCCTGCGCCAGCGAGTATCATCAAGGCTTCCATGTCCGCCCTCTCCCTGAGCTGACTGACGCCCGTCAGTCCAGCTTGAAATGTGCCCGGGCCGTGGCAACCGGCTCTTCCGAGCGCGTCTGCCAGGCAGTTATGGCTACGTTACCCACTCGGCGGCCCTGACGCCATACCTGACAGGTTGCATAGGTATCGCGGGACAACCCCGCACGCAGGTAATCCACGGAAAAATCGATGATCTTGGGAAAGGTCGGGCTGTTCATGCTGACCATCAGCTGCAGCATGGCCCCCAGCTCCATGAACCCCGCCAGGACCCCGCCATGCAACGCCGGCAATATGGGGTTACCGATGTTGTCCCTGTTCAGCGGCAGGTGAAAGATCATCTCCTCGCCCAGCCGCATCACACGGATGCCGATCAGCCGCGCATAGGGGATCTGCTCGATAAGAGCGTCGTAGTCCCCGGTCTGGTGGGCCAGATGCACCAGATGTTCGATGTCGGTCATGCCTTGCCCCCGAGTTTGAATGACTTCAGGCCGTCCGGCCCGGGGCCCATCCGCATGAAGGTGCCGACCACATGGGCCAGGGGCTCCTCCCGCCGCTCCTGATAGGCCACACCCCGGGTGAAGATGACCGCCGGCGTAACCCGGTAGCATTCGGCGAAACCATAGATGGGCTTGCCCGGCTCGGCCGGATGCATGTAGTCGATACGCAGATCCAGAGTCGGACAGACTTCCAGCTCCTCCAGATAGCACACGGTGGAGATGCCGCAGCAGGTATCCATCAGCGTGGTGATGGCGCCGCCATGCACCACGCCGGTGACCGGATTGCCCACGATCAGTTCGCTGTAGGGCAGCTTGATCACCAGGCCGTTCTCGTCGGCCTGCTCCACTGTCATGCCAAGCACCTGACAATGGCGCAGCACCGAAAGAAAGGTTTGCGCACGCTGTTGGATCGTCATCGGATAACTCACCGGGAAAAGTGCAGATTTTAACAGACCTGGCTGAATCTACTACGCTTGTTCAAGCATAGCGGGAACTCGGATGCGTAATACGTGACTAACCTGACGATGGATCATCACTTGGAGAACGAGATGAAGAAACTTTGTGCAACAGCCATGCTCATGGCCAGCCTGGGTCTGCTGGCTGCCTGTCAGGACAGCCCGGAAGACAAGATGGAATCGGCCCGGGAGTCCATGTCCGACGCCGCCGAAAACATCGGTGATGCGATGGAAGACACCGGCGAGGCCATTGAGCAGCGCACCGACGAGGCCTTCGACAACGAACCGACCACCACCGAGCGCCTTCAGGACAACCTGGACGCCGCTGGCGACCGGATCAGCGAGGCCTATGAAGACTCCGCGGATTATCTGGAGGAGAAAGGCGAGCAGGCTCGTGAATCCGCCGCCGAGGCCCGCGATAATATCGAGGAGCGTCTGGACCGCGAATAGATCCGACGTCTTGCTGTATCCCACGACAACACCGGCCGCTATCGCGGCCGGTGTTGTTTCATGAGCACCCTGCCCTTCCTATTGCCTATTGCTGCTCCGGAGGCGGCTCGGGGAAATGCGCCGGTGTGGCCATCAGCACTCCCAGCACCTCCGACTTGAACTCCCGCCGGTACAGCACGTAGACCACGCCTGCGGTAATGGCCATGAACACCCAGGGGTTGATGAACCAGCTGAGCATGGCCAGCGCGAAGTAGTAGGAGCGCAGTCCCAGATTGAAGGAGTGCGCGGCCATCGACAACACCTTCGCCGCCCGGCTGGAAAAGGCCTTGCGCTCGATCTCGCTGACATGTTTCTCACCCACCAGCGGCGCGGAGCCGAACAGCACCGACGCGAAGTTGTACTGACGCATCGCCCAGGAGAACGTGAAGAACGCATAGACGAAGATACCCAGCATGATCAGCAGCTTGATCTCCGAGATCTCACGACTGACCTCCGCCACGAAGGGCAGATCGCGCAGCAGGTTCTGCGCCTGATCGGTAGCCCCCATGACGGTGATCAGACCGGCAAGGATAAGCAGGGTACTGGAGGCGAAGAAGGAGGTGTTGCGCTCCAGGTTGCTGATCAGGCTGGCATCGGCGATCCGCTGCTCGCGCAACAGCAGCCGACTCATCCAGTCCTTGCGGTACAGGTGCAGCACGCTGGCCAGGCAGGCGGTATCCCTGCCCCGATGCCAGGCGTACCGGGTGTATCCCACCCAGCAGAACATGAACCAGCAGAACGCGAACAGGTTCAGCCAGAGTGACTCGGCATTCAGAATGCTGCTTATGGTCATGACATCAGAGATCAAGCGTTACCCAACCTGCCAAAACGAACACGATCCACGGCCAGTGCCAGAGCGAGCATGATCAACGCCGGTACCAGCCACCCCAATCCCTGCGACGAGAAGGGCAATGCACTCAGCCAGGCAGTATCCCTGGCCATGAACCCCGCCGTCTTCAGACCATCGATGATACCGAAGGCAAGTGCAACCAGCATGACAGGACGCATGATATTTTCCGGACGGGTCAGGTTGCGCGAGAACAGTCCCAGGCACACCAGGACTATGGCCAGCGGATAGAGTCCGACCAGTACCGGAATGGAGATGCGGATCAGGCTGTCCAGCCCCTGGTTGGAGACCGCCATGCAGAAAATGGTAAAGATCCAGACCACCTGGGCATAGCTGACCGGAAACTCGCGGCTGAAGAAGGAGCCACAGGCAGAGATCAGCCCTACCGCCGTTGTCAGGCAGGCCAGGGTGATGACCACCGCCAGCAGGAAGCTGCCGCCATTACCGAAGCGATACTGAACGAAGGCCGCCAGGATCTGGCCGCCATTGGCGCCCTCGCCCACCAGCGAGCTGCTGGTGGCACCCAGTCGGAACAGAGCCAGGTAGACCAGCGCCAGACCAATGGCGGCGATGATTGCGGCAAAAATGGTGTAACGGGTAACAACGTGGCTTTCCTGCACCTGACGGTCCCGGATGGCACGGGTGATCACCACACCGAACACCAGGGCGCCCAGCGCGTCCATGGTCAGATAACCCTGCAATATGCCTTCAATGACGGGTGCGTCGCGGTAGGCCGGAGCAGCCAGTTCCGGCGGGCCGGGTGGCAAGAGTACGGCGGTGATCCCCAGTACCCCTACAGCCAGCAGCAGCACCGGGGTGATGATCTTGCCGATATTGTCGATCAGTCTGCCCGGCTTGAGCGCCAGTGCCAGCACTATGGCGAAGTAGACCAGCGAATAGCCGAGCAGCGCCTGCCAGCTGTCTCCCACCAGGCTGACGATACCGATCTCGTAGGAAACGGTGGCAGTCCGCGGCGTGGCGAACAGCGGGCCAATGGCAAGGTAGACCAGAATGGCGAGGATCAGGCCGGGCAATCTGCCGAGCGGTGCGGTAAGTTCCTGGATACCGCCCCCTACGCGCGCCAGGGCGACCAGCGTCAGCAACGGCAGGCCGACGGCGGTAATCAGGAAGCCCATCGCGGTGGGCCAGAGGTTTTCACCGGCCTGAAGACCGGCATTGGGTGGAAAGATGATATTCCCGGCGCCCAGAAACAGAGCAAAGGTCATGAAACCGAGGGCCAGAATGTTGGCCGGCGAGAGTGTCTTCATTGGTTTTCTTCAGTCTGGAACTGTCTGGTAGAGACAGTAGTGGCGGCATTATAAACAAGCAGGTGGGCAAAGGGGGCGTTAATGGCCGGCTCACGCGGCCCGGCTGAAAACACAGAACCCCGCCGAGGCGGGGTTCTGTGGAACATCAGGCAACCGTTACTTCATTGCCCAACCGGTCAGCTCGGACAGTGCCTTGCCGATATCGGCCAGCGAACGAACGGTCTTCACACCAGCGTCTTCCAGTGCAGCGAACTTCTCGTCGGCGGTGCCTTTGCCGCCGGAGATGATCGCACCGGCGTGACCCATGCGCTTGCCTGCCGGAGCAGTAACACCGGCGATGTAGGACACGACCGGCTTGGTCACGTTGGCCTTGATGTAGGCTGCGGCTTCTTCTTCAGCGCTGCCGCCGATCTCGCCGATCATGACGATGGCTTCGGTCTGCGGGTCGTTCTGGAACATTGCCAGGATGTCGATGAAGTTGGAGCCCGGGATCGGGTCACCGCCGATACCGACGCAGCTGGACTGACCGAAACCGGCATCAGTGGTCTGCTTGACCGCTTCGTAGGTCAGGGTGCCGGAACGGGACACGATGCCGACCTTGCCCGGCATGTGGATGTGACCGGGCATGATGCCGATCTTGCACTCGCCGGGGGTGATCACGCCCGGGCAGTTGGGCCCGATCAGGCGCACGCCCAGCTCGTCACACTTGACCTTGGCGTCCAGCATGTCGAGGGTCGGGATGCCTTCGGTGATGCACACGATCAGCTTGATGCCTGCATTGGCAGCCTCCAGGATGGAGTCCTTGCAGAAGGGAGCCGGAACGTAGATCACGGAAGCGTCGGCGCCAGTGGCTTCAACGGCTTCACGCACGGTGTTGAACACCGGCAGACCCAGGTGGGTGGTGCCGCCCTTGCCCGGGGTTACGCCGCCGACCATCTGGGTACCGTAGGCGATGGCCTGTTCGGTGTGGAAGGAGCCCTGGGAACCGGTGATGCCCTGGCAGATTACCTTGGTGTTCTTGTCGATCAGGATGCTCATTACTTGCCCTCCGCCGCTTTGACGACCTGTACTGCAGCGTCGGTCAGACTGGTTGCTGCGATGATGTTCAGACCACTTTCAGCCAGTACCTTGGCGCCCAGGTCGGCGTTGTTGCCTTCCAGACGGACCACGACCGGCACCTTGACGCCCACGTCCTTGACTGCGCCGATGATGCCCTCGGCAATCATGTCGCAACGGACGATACCGCCGAAGATGTTGACCAGAACGGCCTGTACGTTGCTGTCGGACAGGATGATCTTGAACGCTTCGGTAACGCGTTCCTTGGTTGCACCGCCGCCCACGTCGAGGAAGTTGGCCGGCTTGCCACCGTGCAGGTTGACGATGTCCATGGTACCCATGGCCAGACCGGCACCGTTGACCATGCAGCCGATGTTGCCGTCCAGAGCCACGTAGTTCAGCTCGAACTTGGCAGCGTGGGCTTCACGCGGATCGTCCTGGGACGGGTCATGCATGGCGCGCAGCTTGGGCTGGCGGTACAGGGCGTTGCCGTCGATGTTGATCTTGGCGTCCAGGCAGTGCAGGTTGCCGTCCTTCTTGATCACCAGCGGGTTGATTTCCAGCAGCGCCAGATCGTAGTCGGCAAACAGCTTGCCCAGGCCAACGAAGATGTTGGTGAACTGCTTGATCTGGTCGCCCTTCAGGCCCAGCTGGAAGGCCAGATCACGGCCCTGGTAGGGCTGCGGGCCTACCAGCGGGTCGATGGTGGCCTTGAGGATCTTCTCGGGAGTTTCCTCGGCAACCTTCTCGATCTCGACACCGCCTTCGGTGGAAGCCATGAAAACGATACGACGGGTGGAACGGTCCACAACCGCGCCCAGGTACAGCTCCTGGTCGATATCAGTACAGGCTTCAACCAGGATCTTGGAAACCGGCTGACCATTGGCGTCAGTCTGATAGGTCACCAGACGCTTGCCCAGCCACTGCTCGGCGAAGGCCTTGGCATCTTCCCGGCTCTTGACCAGCTTCACACCACCGGCCTTGCCGCGGCCACCAGCGTGAACCTGAGCCTTGACCACCCACTCGGAACCGCCAATGGTGTCACAGGCCTCGGCAGCTGCTTCCGGAGTGTCGACAGCGATGCCCTTGGAGACAGGAAGGCCGTATTCAGCAAACAGCTGCTTCCCCTGATATTCGTGAAGGTTCATTCTCTTGTACCGTTATTCGTATGAGTTTCATAACAGTGACGGTACCCGCCACTGCCACCGATCAGGCTGCGGGATGCAACCCGTATTGGCCGGTCCTTCGGCCTTGCCTTGGATGTCGGCAACCGAGCCGGCGGCACATCGCGCTGGATGCACCACCGAGTCAGGAGGACTGGTTAACGCTTCTTGCGGTTGGCGATGTGGATGGCCTGGCCATTCACTGCCAGCGCAGCTTCCTTCATCGCTTCCGACATGGTCGGGTGGGCGAAGACCATCATGCCCAGATCCTCGGCACTGGTGCCGAATTCCATGGCGATGGCGCCCTGCTGCACCAGCTCGGCAGCGCTCGGCCCGATCACATGCACGCCCAGCACGCGGTCGCTCTTGGCGCAGGCGATGATCTTGACGAAGCCGGAGGTGTCATTGGCGGCCATGGCACGGCCGCTGGCAGCGAAGGGGAACACGCCGACATTGATCTCGACGCCTTCGGCCTTGAGTTGCTGCTCGTTCTTGCCAACCCAGGCTGCTTCGGGGTGAGTGTAGATCACCGAAGGAATCAGGTCGTAGTTCATCTGGGCCTTGTGGCCGGCAATGCGCTCGGCGACGACGACGCCTTCCTCGGAGGCCTTGTGGGCCAGCATCAGACCACGTACCACGTCACCAATGGCGTAGACGCCCGGTACCGAGGTAGCGCAGTTGTCGTCGACATAGACATAGCCACGCTCATCCAGGGTAACGCCGGAGTCGGCGGCCAGCAGATCCGTGGTGACCGGACGACGACCAACCGCCACGATCAGACGGTCGAAGGTCATTTCCTGGTCGCCCTTGGCGTCGGTGAACTTGACGGTGACTTCGTCGCCCTTGACCTCGGTGCCGGTAACCCGGGCACCCAGCAGGATATTCAGGCCCTGCTTGGTATAGATCTTCATGGCTTCCTTGGCCAGCTGCTCGTCGGCGGCGACCAGGAACTTGTCGAGGGCTTCGATCACGGTGACCTCGGCGCCCAGACGCGACCATACGGAGCCCAGCTCCAGACCGATGACGCCGGCACCGATCACGCCCAGACGCTTGGGCACGGACTGGAATTCCAGGGCGCCGGTGGAATCGACGATGACCTTCTGATCAACCGGAGCCGGGGGAATTTCCACCGGACGCGAGCCGGAGGCCAGAATGACGTTTTCCGCGGCCAGCACTTCGGTGCTGCCGTCGGTCTTGGTGACTTCGACCTGCTTGCCGGCCAGCAGCTTGCCGTGGCCTTCATAGACGGTCACACCGTTGGCCTTGAGCAGACCCGCAACACCGCCGGTCAGGTTCTTGACGATCTGGTCCTTGCGGCCAATCATCGCCGCGACGTCGATGCTGACCTCGCCGGTGCTGATGCCATGGACGGCAAAAGCGTCCTTGGCTTCGTGGTATTTCCAGGAGCTGTCCAGCAGGGCCTTGGAGGGAATGCAACCCACGTTCAGGCAGGTGCCGCCGAGAGCCAGCTTGCCGTCCTTGCCCTGGTACTTCTCGATACAGGCGGTCTTGAGGCCCAGTTGGGCCGCACGGATGGCAGCCACATAGCCACCGGGGCCGGCACCAATAACGACTACATCGAATTTATCGCTCATAACCTTTCCTCTGTGTTCAGCTGCGGGGTAGGCAACTGTGGAGCGGACGCCGCCGGGGTTGCCGGCAGCGACCTGTTTGATAGCGTGTGATATCAGATGTCCAGCAGCATGCGTGCCGGGTCTTCCAGCAGATCCTTGATGGCCACCAGGAAGCTGACTGCTTCCTTGCCGTCGATCAGACGGTGGTCATAGGACAGGGCCAGATACATCATCGGCAGGATGACCACCTGACCATCCACGGCCATCGGGCGCTCCTGGATCTTGTGCATACCCAGAATGGCGGCCTGCGGCGGGTTGACGATCGGCGAGGACAGCAGCGAACCGAATACGCCACCGTTGGAGATGGTGAAGGTACCGCCGGTCATCTCTTCCATGGACAGCTTGCCGTCACGCGCCTTGCGACCGAACTCGGCGATGGTACCCTCGATCTGGGCCAGGTTCATGAACTCGGTGTTACGCAGTACCGGAACCACCAGGCCACGATCACTGGATACGGCCACGCCGATATCCTGATAGCCGTGGTAGACGATGTCCTTGCCATCGATCGAGGCGTTCACCTCGGGGAAACGCTTGAGCGCCTCGGTGGCAGCCTTGACGAAGAAGGACATGAAGCCCAGACGCACACCGTTGTGCTTCTTCTCGAACAGGTCCTTGTACTTCTTGCGCAGGTCCATGATCGGCTTCATGTTGACTTCATTATAGGTAGTCAGCATGGCCATGCTCGATTGGGCATCCACCAGGCGCTCGGCGATACGGGCGCGCAGACGGGTCATGGGCACGCGCTTCTCGATGCGGTCACCCTCGCCCAGCACCACGCTGGAGGCGCTGGGGGCCGCGGCGGGCTTGGCTGCCGGAGCAGCGGCGGGCGCGGCTTTCTTGGTTTCGATGGCGTTCAGCACGTCTTCCTTGGTGACGCGACCGCCCTTGCCGGTGCCCTTGATCTGGGCCGGATCCAGGCCGTTCTCCTCGGCCAGCTTGCGCGC
>Ga0209075_1004347_pt1 | contig 11400 bp, 8 predicted proteins | sample Stecom2011_FD_187523 | JGI IMG/M metagenome (GOLD analysis project Ga0209075, IMG submission 187523) | Agricultural soil microbial communities from Utah to study Nitrogen management - Steer compost 2011 (SPAdes) (version 2) | ecosystem: Environmental > Terrestrial > Soil > Agricultural land...
CCATGAGGGGCACGACCATGGCGATGATGACCCCCACGGCTGGCAGGACCTGGCCATGGGCAAGCTCTACGTGGCCAATATCCGCGACGGCCTGAGCGAGGCCGACCCGGACAACGCCGAGGCCTACGCCGCCAACGCCGAGCGCTACATCAACGAGATCGACGCCACCGACGCCGAGATCCGCGCCCTGCTCACCGAGATCCCCGCCTCCACCAGCGTGATCACCGGCCACGACTCCTTCGGCTACTTCGCCAGCGCCTACGGCCTGCGCTTCCTCTCGCCCCAGGGGCTCTCCACCGAGGCGGACCCGAGTGCGGCCAACATGGCCCGCCTGGTCGACGTGATCCGCGAGCAGAACGTCCAGGCCCTGTTCCACGAGAACATGACCAGCCCGGCGATCATCAACCAGCTCGCCGAGGAGACCGGCCTGCCCATCGCCGGCACCCTCTACGCCGATGCCCTGGCCGCGGAAGGCGAGGCCAGCACCTACCTAGGCATGATGCGCCACAACGCCCGGACCCTGCATGACGCCCTGGCCGAGCCCGGCCATGACGACCCTGGCCATGACGAAGACGACCACGACGATCATGGTCACGGCCATAGCCACTGAACGACCGGCCTGGCCAACACGTCAAGGGGCGCCTTCGGGCGCCCCTTGACGTTTGCGTCACTCGAGCTTCCGGCACCCGCCCCCTCTGGCCGCATATGTCGACTATTCGTCGATATCATTAGCCTGCTCGGCAATACCGCCGCCCACATTGGCAGGAAATGCATAAAACCTGGCCCGATCGATCAACCCCTCCCCGATCTTTGTTCCTACCATGGGGCGGAGCGTCGACTCGTCACGCTCCACGAAGCACACAACAACAACCCAAGGGCTTCTCCATGATCACTACCCGCCAGTTTGCACTCGGCACCCTCGCCGCCTCCGTCATGCTTGCCGGCCAGGCCAGCGCCGCCGAGATCACCGACAACGAGATCCGTATCGGCTACCTGGCCGACATGTCAGGCGTCTACCGCGACCCGATCGGCCCCCTGGGCCTGGATGCCATCCAGATGGCCGTCGACGAGATGGGCGGCAACATCCAGGGCGCCGAGATCGTGCTCTTCAGCGCCGATGACCGCAACAGTGCCGACGTGGGCTCCAGCGTCGTACGCGAGTGGATCGACGAGCGCAACGTCGACATGGTCACCGGGCTGGTGGCCTCCTCGGTGACCCTGGCCGCCGTGCGCCTGCTGGAGGAGGAGAACCGCCTCGGCCTGGTCAACGGCGCCGTCTCCTCCGGCGTCACCAACGAGAGCTGCTCGCCCAACCATATCCACTGGGTCTACGACACCTGGGCCATGTCCAACGGTACCGCCCGCGCCATCACCCAGGAGGGCAACCCCAACTGGTACCTGCTCAGCGCCGACTACTCCTTCGGCCACTCCCTGGAGGCCGACGTGGAGCGGGTGGTTGTCGAGAATGGCGGCACCATCGTCGGTAGCGCCCGCCACCCCTTCCCGAGCAATGACTTCTCATCGTTCATGCTCCAGGCCCAGGCCTCCGGGGCCGATGTGATCGCCCTGAACAACGCCGGCTCCGACACCATCAACGCCATCACCGCCGCCGGCGAGTTCGGTATCACCCAGGCGGGCCAGATCCTGGCCGGCATGGTGCTGTTCAGCACCGACGTGCGCAGTATCGGGCTCGATGCCGCCCAAGGGCTGCAGTTCACCACCGCCTGGTTCTACGACCGCGACGAGGAGTCCCGCGCCTGGGCCGAGCGCTTCCGCGAGCGCACCGGCAGTATGCCCACCCAGGTCCACGCCGGCCTTTACTCCAGCACCCTGCACTACCTGCAGGCGGTCGACGCCATCGGTACCGACGAGGCTCAGGCGGTGCGCGAGCAGATGGCGGCCACACCGATCAACGATATCTTCGCCACCGGCGGCTATATCCGCGAAGACGGCCGCATGGTGCACGACATGTATCTGGTGGAGGTGAAGTCACCGGAAGAGGCCGCCGACGAGGATGACCTCTTCCGCCTGGTGCGCACCATTCCCGCCGAAGAGGCCTTCCGCCCGCTCTCCGAGAGCCAGTGTCATCTGGTCAATCAGAGCAGCTGACCATCGCCGGGAGCCCAGCCCATGACGTCGACCATCAAACCGCCTCATTCAGGCCTCAAGGCCTCGCTGCTCTGGGTGCTGTGCCCGGAGGAGTTCGAGACAGAAGCCCGCCCGCCCCAGGCTAGGAACGGCAGGCCTGCAGTGCATGCCCAGGCTGCCGGCGCGGCGTCGAACCGGGCGGCACTCCCTCTCGATGAACGACCGGACGGATCCATGAGGTAGCAGACGATGACAAGTACGATGACAAGCACAAGAACAGCGATTCGCACTCAGCAGAACACCATCGGCGCCGCCCTCAACCGCAGCGCCCGCAAGCACGGCGGCAAGCTGGCCCTGGCCTTCAACGACCGCCGCTGGCGCTACGGCGAGCTGAACCTGGCCGTGAACCGGGTGGCCAACGCCCTGCTCGACGCCGGCCTCGCCCCCGGTGACCGCCTGGCGGTCTACGGCAAGAACTCCGACGCCTACGTCATCGCCTGGCTGGCGGCGACCCGGGCCGGCCTGGTGCACGTACCGGTGAACTACGCCCTCACCGCCGAGGAGCTCGGCTATATCCTCGAGCAGTCCGGCGCCGCCGGCCTGCTCAGCGACCTCAGCCTGGCCGAGAACGTCGCCGCTGCCACCGAGGGTATGTCGCTGTCTCTCACCGGCACCCTGCATACCGGGGGCGATAGCGGCTTCGACGTGCTGGCCATGGCCGCCGGCGCGGGCAGCGCCGCCGAGCCGGAGGTGGCCGTGGAGGGGGCAAGCCTCGCCCAGCTGCTCTACACCTCCGGCACCACCGCCGCCCCCAAGGCGGCGATGATGACCCACCAGGCGCTGCTCGCCGAGTACATGGCCTGCATGGTGGAGCTCGACATCAAGGGCGACGAACCGATGCTGGCCGCCCTGCCGCTCTACCACTCCGCTCAGATGCACGTCTTCCTGATGCCGGCGCTGCTGCTGGGGGCGCCGGTGCACCTGCGCGAGGCGCCGCTGCCCCAGGACTGCCTGGCCCAGATCAGCCGCCAGGGCATCGTCTCCTTCTTCGCCCCGCCCACGGTGTGGATCAGCCTGCTGCGCCACCCCGACTTCGAACGCTCCGACCTGAGCCGCCTGAAGAAGGCCTACTACGGCGCCTCCATCATGCCGGTGCCGGTGCTGGAGGAGCTGCGCCAGCGCATTCCCGGGGTGGGGCTCTACAACTGCTACGGCCAGAGCGAGATCGCCCCCCTGGCCACGGTGCTGCGCCCGGAGGAGCACGACGAACGCCCGGCCTCGGCGGGGCGCCCCATCCTTACCGTGGAGACCCGCATCGTCGACGCCGAGATGAACGACGTGGCCCCGGGGGAGCACGGCGAGATCGTCCACCGCTCGCCCCAGCTGCTCACCGGCTACTGGGACAAGCCGGAGATGACCGAGGAGGCCTTTCTCGGCGGCTGGTTCCACTCCGGCGACGTGGGCTACGTCGACGAGGCGGGCTACCTCTACGTCGTCGATCGCATCAAGGACGTCATCAACACCGGCGGTGTGGTGGTAGCCAGCCGCGAGGTGGAGGAGGGGCTGTTCAAGCACCCCGCCGTCTCCGAGGTGGCGGTGATCGGCCTGCCCGACGAGAAGTGGATCGAGGCGATCACCGCCGTGGTGGTGCTCAAGGAGGGCGAGACGGCCAGCGAGGAGGCGCTGATCACCCATGCCAAGGGCGTCATGGCGCCCTACAAGGTGCCCAAACGGGTGCTCTTCGTCGATGCCCTGCCCAAGAGCACTGCCGGCAAGATTCTCAAGCGACACCTGCGCAAGGAGCTGCAAGCGTGACCCAGGAGACCCAGCCGGACGAGCTGACCCCGCTCTTCCACGACATGATCTGCCGCTTCCTCGACCAGGAGGTCGCCCCCCACTACGACGCCTGGGAGGAGGCCGGCGAGGTGCCCCGCGAGCTCTGGAAGCGGATGGGCGAGGCGGGGCTGCTGGGCATCGACATGCCGGAGCCCCTGGGCGGTGCCGGCGCCGACTTCGCCATCACCCAGCTGGTCATCGAGGAGATCTCCCGGCGCGGCTACGGCGGCCTGGCCAGCGCCTACAACATCCACGCCAATATCGTCATGCCCTACCTGCTGCATATCGCCACCCCGGAACAGCAGCAGCGCTGGCTGCCGGCCATGGCCAGCGGCGAGGTGCTCGGCGCCATCGCCATGACCGAGCCCGGTGCCGGCAGCGACCTGGCCGCCATGAAGAGCCGCGCCCGGCGCACCGAGGGCGGCTGGCGGCTGGATGGCGGCAAGATCTTCATCACCAACGGCCAGGTGGCCGACCTGGTGATCGTCTGCGCCAAGACCGACCCGGAGGCCGGCGCCCGAGGCGTCTCGCTCTTCCTGGTCGACACCAGCCTGCCCGGCTTCTCCCGGGGCCAGCCGATCAGGAAGATCGGCCAGCACGCCAGCGACACCGCCGAGCTCTTCTTCGACGGCATCGAGCTGCCCGCCGATGCCCTGCTCGGCGAGGAGGGCCGGGGCTTCGCCTACCTGATGCAGGAGCTTCCCCGGGAGCGCCTCGGCGTCGGCGCCCAGGCCCTGGGCGCCATGGAAGGGGCCCTGGCGCTGACCCTCGCGTACGTCCAGGAGCGCCGCGCCTTCGGCCAGCGGGTGGGCGACTTCCAGAACACCCGCTTCACCCTGGCCGAGGTGCAGGCCGACATCGAGCTGGGCCGCGCCTACCTGGAGAAGTGCATGGCGCAGTATCGGCAAGGAGAAATGGGGCCCACCGAGGCCGCCATCCTCAAGCTGCGCCTCACCGAGATGCAGTGCGCCACCGCCGACACCTGCCTGCAGCTGTTCGGCGGCTACGGCTACACCCGCGAATACCCCATCTCGCGCTTCTATCTGGATGCCCGGGTGCAGACCATCTATGCCGGCACCTCGGAGATCATGAAGGAAGTCGTTGCCCGCTCGCTGCTGGGCAGAACCTGAATCAGGAGAAGAACCCCATGCATCTGGACTCCGTCGTCATCCTGGGTAGTGCCCGCACCGCCATTGGCGGCTTCGGCGGCAGCCTCTCGGGCCTCGCCCCCCATGAACTCGGCACCGTCACCGCCCGCGAGGCACTCGCGCGTGCCGGCGTCGAGGCCGCGGCCATCGACCACGCCGTCTACGGCCATATCATCACCACCGGTCCGGAGGACGCCTACCTGGCCCGGCATATCGCCCGGGAGGCCGGGGTGCCCGACGAGGCCGGCGCCTTCAACGTCAACCGCCTGTGCGGCTCCGGGGTGCAGGCCCTGCTTTCCGCCGCACAGCAGATCGCCCTGGGCGACAGCCGCCTGGCCCTGGCCGGCGGCGCCGAGTCCATGAGCCGCGGCGCCTACCTGCTACCGCCCCAGGCACGCAGCGGCCTGCGCATGGGTCACGCCGCGGTCACCGACCTGACCCTGGGCATCCTCAGCGACCCCTTCGGCAGCGGCCACATGGGCTGCACCGCCGAGAACATCGCCGGCCGCCACGGCCTCACCCGCGAGGCGGTGGACCGCTTCGCCCTGGAAAGCCACCACAAGGCGGCCCGGGCCATCGCCGAGGGGCGCTTCGCGGAGCAGATCGTGCCGGTCACGGTGCGCCAGGGCCGCCAGGAGCGCCTCTTCGACCGCGACGAGCACGTGCGCGACGGCGTCACCCTGGAGGATCTGGCCCGGCTCAAGCCCGCCTTCCAGAAGGAGGGCATCGTCACCGCCGGCAACGCCTCGGGCCTTAACGACGGCGCGGCGAGCCTGGTGCTGGCCCACGCCGACGAGGCCGAGCGCCGCGGCCTCAGGCCACGCGCACGCTTCCTGGTGGGCACCACCGCCGGGGTCGAACCGCACCTGATGGGGCTGGGCCCGATTCCCGCCGTGCGCCGCTGCCTGGAGCAGGCCGGCCTCGCCATGGCCGATATCGACGTCATCGAGTCCAACGAGGCCTTCGCCGCCCAGGCCATGGCCGTGGCCGACGCGCTGGAGTTCCCCGCGGAGCGCCTCAACCCCAACGGCGGCGCCGTGGGCCTGGGCCACCCGGTGGGCGCCACCGGCGCCATTCTGGTGATCAAGGCCCTGGCCGAGCTGGAGCGCACCGGCGGCCGCTACGGCCTGATCACCCTGTGCATCGGCGGCGGCCAGGGCATCGCCCTGCTGATCGAGCGCCTGTGACGAGAGGAGAGCCCCCCATGACCACCGTCAACCCGAAGATCCTGCCGCCCACGCCCTCGGCCACCAACCCGCCGCTGCTGATCGGCGAGCTGCTGGAGAGCGGCGTGCGCATGGCCGGCGACAACCAGATCGTCTACCGCGACCTCGGCCGCCACGACTATCGCCGCTTCCGGGAGCGGGTGCACCAGCTCGCCCACCTGCTCACCGCCCGGGGCGTGCGTGCCGGCGACGTGGTGGCGGTGCTCGACTGGGACAGCCACCGCTACCTGGAGGCCTTCTTCGCCGTGCCCATGCTGGGGGCCATCCTGCACACCGTGAACGTGCGCCTCTCCCCGGAGCAGATCCACTACACCATGGAGCACGCCGAGGACGACTTCGTGCTCGTGCACCGGGACTTCGTGCCGCTGCTGGAGGGGCTCCACGAGCGGCTGCCGCGCATTCGCGGCTACCTGCTCTGCCAGGAGGAGGAGGCCCCCCTCGATGCCACCCTGCCCCTGGTCGGCGAGTACGAGGCGCTGCTGGCCGAGCAGCCCCGCCACTACGACTTCCCCACCTTCGACGAGAACGCGGTGGCCACGCTCTTCTACACCACCGGCACCACCGGCAACCCCAAGGGGGTCTACTTCACCCACCGCCAGCTGGTGCTGCACACCCTGACCGAGGCCAGCACCTTCCAGGCACCGGGGTTCGAGCTGCTCGACCGCGACAAGGTCTACATGCCGATCACCCCGATGTTCCACGTCCACGCCTGGGGCGTGCCCTACACCGCCACTCTGCTCGGCGCCACCCAGGTCTACCCCGGGCGCTACGAGCCGGAGATGCTGGTCAGGCTGCTGGTCAGCGAGAAGGTGGATTTCTCCCACTGCGTGCCCACCCTGCTCGGCATGGTGGTGGGGGCCGAGCCGGTCGCCTCGGGCCGGGTCGACCTCTCCGGCTGGAAGCTGCTGATCGGCGGCAGCCCCCTGACCCAGGCGCTGGCCCGCAGGGCCCACGAGCTGGGCATCGACACCCGCAGCGCCTACGGCATGTCGGAGACCTGCCCGCTGCTCACCGCGACGATGCTGCCCCGGGATATCGACGAGGCGGACTTCGAGACCCAGCTGCCCTGGCGCTGCAAGGCCGGGCTGCCGATTCCCCTGGTGCACCTGCAGGTAGTGGACGAGAGCGGCACCCCGCTGCCCCGGGATGGCGAGAGCGTGGGCGAGGTGCGGGTGCGCGCCCCCTGGCTGACCCAGGCCTACTTCAAGGAGACCACCCGCAGCGAGGAGCTGTGGCGGGACGGCTGGCTGCACACCGGCGACGTGGCCACCCTCGACGAGCGCGGCTTCCTGCAGATCCGCGACCGCATCAAGGACGTGATCAAGACCGGCGGCGAGTGGGTCTCCTCCCTGGAGCTGGAGAACCTGATCGCCCAGTGCCCCGGCGTGGCCGAGGTGGCGGTGATCGGCGTGCCCGACGAGCAGTGGGGCGAACGCCCCGCCGCCCTGGTGGTGCCCACGGACCTCAACGCCCCACCGGCAAGCGACGAGGTGCTGGCCTTCCTGAAGCGGTTCGTCAGCGAGGGGCGCATCAACCGCTGGGCGCTGCCCTCCTCCATCCGCTTCGTCGACGAGATCCCCAAGACCAGCGTGGGCAAGCTGGACAAGAAGCGCATCCGTCAGGAGATATAAGTCGGGTTCGCCCGCCGGTAGGCGGCGGGCGTATCCCCGGTCCAGCTGCGGAAGGCGCGGCTGAAGCAGGCCTGGTCCTGAAACCCCAGCGCCTCGGCCAGGGTCGTCAGCGGCTGCTCGCTGCGGGTCAGCGCCTGGATGGCGAAGTCCCGCCGGCACTCGTCCTTGACCGCCTGGAAGCGGGTCCCCTCCGCGGCCAGGTGCCGGGAGAGGGTGCGCACCGACATATGCAGCGCCTCGGCCACCTCCGCCACGCCGGCCGAGTAGGCGCCATGGCGGGTCAGGTGCTCGCGCACCCGGTGGGCGAGCAGGCGCTCCTCGAAGGAGACATAGAACCAGTCCGCCGGGGCCCGCTGCAGGAAGGCGCCCAGGTGCTGCTTGGTCTGACGGATCGGCTCGTCGAGCACGGCCCGGTCGAAGTAGATGGCGGTCTGGGCGCAGTCGAAGAGCACCCGCCCCGGGTAGAAGTAGCGATAGTCGGCGCTGTGGGCGGGCTGGGGGTAGGCGCACTCCATCAGCAGCGGCGGGATCTTGCGGGCGATCATCCAGGAGGCGATGCCGTGGAGCAGCTTGAGCATCAGCTCGTGCACCAGGATGCGGCTGCCCGCCGGCGGGCGGTGCTCCACCAGGCCGATGCGCACCCGCTCCTCGCCGTGGCTCACCTCGTAGCCGAAGTCGTCCAGCAGGATGCGAAAGAAGAGCCGGTAGCGGTGCAGGGCCACCTTGAGGGTCGGCGCCTCCAGCAGGCTCAGGCAGAGCAGCTTGAGGGTGCCACCGCGCAGGGGCCGGGAGAAGAACCCCGGGGTCTCGTCGTCGCACTCATTGACCAGCAGGCGATAGAGGGTGGCGAACTGCTCCACGGTGACCCGCCCGTGGGGCACCTCGAGCCAGCCCGGCGAGATGCCGGCGCGGCGCAGCAGGCCGGCGCGCTCGCGGTGCAGCTGGGGCACCCCGCGAAACAGCTCGCCGACGAAGTGTCTCGACACCGTGACCGTCACCCGCTCCTCCCCTTTCCGCCAGGCCGTTCGCCTCCGCAGCCCTCGGTTATACCCGATCGCGGCGGCGGCGACACTCCTCCCTCCGTCGCCTGGGGCTTGAGGCTATTCTGTGCCACCATCCCGGCTGATCCATCTCATCCCGCGCCAGCGCCAGGGAGGCCGTCATGCTCGAGTTCCGCCAGGTCCACAAGGCCTACGCCACGCCCCAGGGGCCGCTGCAGGTGCTGGCCGGGGTCGACCTGACCCTGGCCCCCGGCGAGAGCCTGGCGCTGATGGGGGAGTCGGGCAGCGGCAAGTCGACCCTGCTGCACCTGGCCGCCGGCCTCGACCTGGCCGACGCCGGCGCGGTGCGCCTGGGCGACCACGACCTCGCCACCCTGGCCGAGCCCGCCCGGGCACGGCTGCGCCGGGAGGCGGTGGGGCTGGTCTTCCAGCAGTTCCACCTGGTGCCCAGCCTCACGGTGTTCGACAACCTGCGCCTTCAGGCGCGGCTGGCCGGCGTGGAGGACCCCGCCTGGTCGGCACGGCTGATCGAACGGCTGGGCCTGGGCGGCCTGGAGCGCCGCTACCCGGAGCAGCTCTCCGGCGGGCAGCAGCAGCGCCTGGCCATCGGCCGCGCCCTGGCGCCGCGGCCGGCGCTGCTGCTGGCCGACGAACCCACCGGCAACCTCGACGAGGCCACCGCCGGCGAGGTGCTCGCCCTGCTGCTGGAGCTGGTCGCCCAGGCCGGCTGCGCCCTGCTGATGGTGACCCACAGCCCCCAGGTGGCCGCGCCCCTGGACCGCTGCCTGGTGCTGAGCCGCGGGCGGCTCGCCCCCCGCAACGCTTCCCGCAACGACACAGAGGCCGGCGCCTGATGCGCACCGTACTGGCGACCCTGCTCTCCCACTATCGGCGCCACCCGGGGCAGCTGGCCATGCTGCTGCTGGGGCTCTGGGTAGCCAGCGCCCTGTGGAGCGGCGTCCAGGCCATCAACGCCTCGGCCCGGGACAGCTACGCCCGGGCCGAGGCGCTCTTCTCCACCGGCCTGGACCGCCTGGAGCGCCGCGACGGCGAGGCGCTGACCCGGGAGGAGTTCCTGACCCTGCGCCGGGCCGGCCTGCCGCTCTCGCCGCTGCTGGAGGGGGAGCTTGCGGCCCCGGACGGCACCCGGCTGACCCTGATCGGCATCGACCCGCTCACCCTCCCCGGGGACAGCGAGTTCGCCACCGCGGGCAGCACCGGCGAACTCACCGGCTTCCTCTCGCCCCCCTGGCAGACCCGGCTGGCGCCGGACGCCCTGGCCGCCTTCGACCTCCCCGCCCGCGACGCCGAGGGGGCCACCCCGGCCCTGGCCGACGGCCGTCGGCTGCCGCCGCTGACCCTGGCTCCCTCGCTGCCACCGGACACCCTGGTGATGGATATCGCCGCCGCCGCGGCCCTGCTGGAGAGCGGCGAGCGCCTCTCCCGGCTGGTGGCCGCCCCGGGGGCCCTGGCCGAGGCGCCGCCCGGGCTGGCCCTGACCCGGGCCGAGGCGCTGGTCTCGCCGGGCCAGCTCACCGAGAGCTTCCACCTCAACCTCACCGCCCTGGCCCTGCTGGCCCTGATCGTCGGCCTCTTCATCGTCCAGGCGGCGCTGGGCCTCGCCCTGGAGCAGCGCCTGGGGATGCTGCGTACCCTGCGCGCCCTGGGGGTCTCCGGCCGCGCCCTGGTGGCGGCCCTGGCCCTGGAGCTGGCGCTGCTCGGGGCCCTCGGCGCCCTGGCCGGCATCGCCAGCGGCGTCTGGCTGGCCCGGGCGCTGCTGCCCGACGTGGCCGCCACCCTGGGCAGCCTCTACGGCGCCGGAGTCGGCGCCGAGCTGCGCCTGCCCTGGCACTACTGGACCGGCGGCCTGGCGGTCACCCTGGGCGGGCTGCTGCTGGCGGGCAGCGGCGTCCTGTGGCGCGCCTCGCGGCTCAGCGTTCTGGGGCTCGGGCAGACCCGGGCGTGGCGGACCGGCTTCCACCGCCAGCTCGCCGCCATGGCGATCGTCGGTACGGGGGCGGCGCTGGCGGGCCTGGCCCTGGCGGCCTGGCTGGCGCGGCGCCCGCCGGGGGAGGGGCTGGTGGCTGGCTTCGCCCTGGTGGGCACCCTGCTGCTGGCCAGCGCCCTCTGGCTGCCGCCGCTGCTCGGCGCCGGCCTCGCCGGGCTGACCCGCCTGCTGCGCCGCCGCCCCCTGGCCCAGTGGGCCCTGGCCGACCTGCAGCTGCAGCTGCCGCGGCTGTCGCTTGCCATGATGGCGCTGCTGATCGCCCTCTCCGCCAACCTGGGGGTCAGCAGCATGGTGGGGGGCTTCCGCCTCACCTTCCTCGACTGGCTGGATCAGCGCCTGGCCGCCGACCTCTACCTGCGCCCCCCGGCGGAGCAGTTCGAGGCCATCGACGCCTGGCTGGCCCAGCGTCCGGAGGTGGCCGAGCGCCTCGCCACCCGGCGCAGCGAATCCCAGCTGCTGGCC
>Ga0209075_1004348_pt1 | contig 11399 bp, 11 predicted proteins | sample Stecom2011_FD_187523 | JGI IMG/M metagenome (GOLD analysis project Ga0209075, IMG submission 187523) | Agricultural soil microbial communities from Utah to study Nitrogen management - Steer compost 2011 (SPAdes) (version 2) | ecosystem: Environmental > Terrestrial > Soil > Agricultural land...
GTCGCGACGCTCAAAGCCGTGGAGATCGGCGGCCAGGCCACCCAACTGGTCGCCGGCGCGTCGAAATTTGGCTCGCATGTCTGCGCGCTGCTCGACGACCAAACCATGCGCTGCTGGGGGAGCGGAAAATTCGGAAAACTTGGCCTTGGCCACACCAATAATATTGGCGACGACGAATCGCCGACCAGCGCCGCCACCGTGAGCGTGGGTGGAAAGATCGAGGCGATTGGCGCCGGTAAATATAATACCTGCGCGATCCTGGCGGACCGCTCGCTTCGCTGCTGGGGCTGGAATGCGCACGGGCAACTCGGGCTCGGGCATACCCAGGATATCGGCGATAATGAGGTGCCCTCGAGCGTCGCGCCCATCGACCTGGGCGCCGAGGTCCGACAGGTATCGGTCGGGCGGCGCCACCTTTGCGCGCTGCTTGAGCGCGGTGAAGTGCGCTGCTGGGGGTGGAATAATCGCGGGCAACTGGGGCTTGGCGATACCGAAGATCTTGGCGACGACGAGTTGCCCACTTCGGTTGCCCCGATTGAGCTGAGCGGCCCGGCGATTCAGGTGGTGACCGGCGAGCTGCATAGCTGCGCGTTGATCCTCGAGCGCGGCACCGACAAGGACACGGTTGAGGCGGCGATTTTAGCGCGCAACCGCCCGAATATATCGCCGGCGAGCGCCGAGCTTGCGGGGGCAAATGTGCAATGTTGGGGTGATAATAAGTTTGGACAACTTGGCTACGCCCACAAACGAAGTGTGGGCCATGAGGGGCCGCCCAGCGCGGTCGGTACGGTCTATCTGGGGGCGCCGGCGGTCGGGCTGATTGCCGGGAATTATCATACCTGCGCGCTATTGGCCGACGGAAATTTGCGCTGCTGGGGGTATAATGATCAGGGGCAACTTGGCTACGGCCACGTCAACCTCGTCGGGGATAACGAAACGCCGGCGAGCGCGGGAAATGTGCCCATTGGCCCGGTTAATTAGACGCTAAATCATTGAATAGGAGCTGAAAATGTCCACCGCCATGAGCCTCGAAAACGAAACACTATTGCGTAATTTTTACGAAGCTTTCGCTCGCGGCGACGCTCCGACGATGGCGGCGAGTTATCACGACGAGGCGACCTTTTCGGACGCGGTTTTTCGCAACCTCGACGCGTCCCAGGTGCGCGCGATGTGGCGCATGCTCAACGCCCAGGGTAAGGATTTGCGCGTTGAGTTTTCGCAGCTAAAAGCCGACGGGGAGCGCGGCAGCGTGCATTGGGACGCGTATTATACCTTCTCACCGACCGGCAAGAAGGTGCATAATTCCATCGACGCCACATTCGAGTTTCGCGACGGGCTGATCTTAAAGCATACCGATACATTTAGCTTCTGGCGCTGGAGCAAGCAGGCCCTGGGATTGACGGGTCTGGCGATGGGGTGGAATCCGCTGCTTCGCGCCGTCGTGCGCAAACAGGCGGCGAAGAGCCTGGCCCAGTGGCAGGCCAAGGAAGACGCCGCCCGCTAAGCGCCAATAGACTTATGCGCCGACGACCTCGCGCAGCGCGCCCAGCGCCGCCTCGACGTCGGCCGGATACCCTTTTTCGCAAAGGGCCTCGCCCACGGCGCGCACTGTTTTGGCCAGCAGGTCGGGGCGCTCGACGACATAACCCATATGACCGACCCGGAAATACTCGTGCTGTCGGCCCGGGTAGAGCCCGCCGGCGACGGTCACGCCGCGCGCGCTGATCGCCGCGACCAGTGAGCTATCGACGCCCTCGGGATAGAAGATTGCGCTCAGCGTATTCGCGGCAAGCTGCGGGTCGGCCGGGAGCAAGTCGAGGCCGAGGGCCTTCCAGGCCGCGCGCATGCCGTTGGCGCAGCGCCGATGCGCCGCGATGCGCGCCTGGATGCCGCGCGCTTCGCCATCTTCGAACGCGCAAATCTCAGTGAGGCTTGTGTGAAGTGCGCGCACCAGTCCGGTCGCGGGTGTGGAGAAATAGCTCGGGCGGCGCGCCTCATACGCCTGCATAATCGGCAGCCATTGCGCGATATCGACCGACAGAGGCGGCGGCTCGCAGAGTGTTTTTCGCGCGTTCAGCGCGCGCTCGCTCAAGACCATCAGCGCGAGCCCGGGCGGCGCACCGATGGCCTTTTGAGAGGCCGTCAAATACACATCAGCGCCCCAATTCTCCATCTCAAACGCCTCGGCGCCGGTCGCACAGACCGCGTCGAAGACCGACAAAACCCCACGCCGATCGGCCGCCTGAGCGATGGCCTGCGCGTCGACGCGCACGCCGGTCGAGGTGTCGACATGCGTGGCAAAAAGCGCGTCATAGGGGCGGCCTTCGTCCTGGGCGGCGTCGAGTGCGACTTCGATCGCGTCAAGCCCGGGCGCCTGGCCCGCCGGCGCGCCGACCTCGCTGACCTCAACGCCCCGGCGCCGAAGCATCTCGGCGATGCGCGCCGAAAAATAACCCGTATGAACCACCAGCGCGCGGTGCCCGCGCGCCACCACATTGGCCACCGCCATCTCCATGGCGATGGTCCCGCTGCCCGCAATCACAAACGGCTGGCTTGCCGGGCCGCTCTGCCAGAGCTCGCGCATCATCTCGAGCGCCGCGCCGAAGGACTCCAGAAAGTCCGGGGCAACGTGGCTTGGCGGCGCGCCTGCCAGCGCGGCGAGCACCCTGGGCGAGACTTCGATTGGACCGGGAATCATCAAGAGGTTTTGAGAAGTCATTTTATCAATCTTCGCTAAAAAAGTGACAATAAATTCAATGCCAAGTGTTTCATAAGTTGGGTGCGCTGCAAAGATCTCGTCGGCCGCGCAATGATTGCGTTTATGCGCAAACGCCGCGCGTGGGAATTCGCTTATCCATGCTTATGTTGTATCCTGTAGGCGATTGCCCCATTTTCCCATCATTCGAACCGAGTGCTCCAGAGTTCTCGGATTCCCATATAAAAATCAGGTTTCATGACGAACTCAACCAGTGAAGTCACGCGGAATATTAAATTCGGCGATCAAAGCGATATGCTTCGGACGCTTCGAAAGCGCGTCAACGCTTATTTTAAGGAGAATAACCTCGATAAGCGCGACCAGAAGGCGATGTACCTGAAGACGGCGATCATCTTCGCCTGGCTCGCCATCTCCTATGGCGTGATGGTCTTTGCGCCGGTGCCCGCCTGGGTGCGCGCGATCGCGGCGCTCTCGCTGGGTCTGGCGTCGGCCGGGGTGGGCTTTAGCGTGATGCACGACGCCGGGCACCGGGCGTATTCGAAGAATAAAAAGGTCAATACGCTGCTCTTTTTGTCCATCGATTTGCTCGGCGCAAGCTCATATGTGTGGAATATCAAGCATAATATTATGCATCATTCCTTCGCCAATATTGACGGGCACGACGATGATATCGACGTCGGCTGGCTGGCGCGGCTGTCCCCGGAGCAGGCACATTATCGCTTCCACCGATTCCAGCAATTCTATATCTGGCCGCTTTATGGCTTCTTGATGTTTAAGTGGCACTTTTTTGATGATTTTTATAGCTGGGCGGTCGGGCGGATTGGCAATCGCGCGATGGTGCGCCCGCGCGGGCGCGCCGCGCTGACGCTTGTCGGCGGCAAACTGCTGTGGTTCACGCTCGCTTTTATCATCCCGTCATTTTTATTTCCGATCCCCTGGGTCATCGCGTTCTATGCTGTGTACTCAATCGTGGTGGGCCTGGTGATGTCGGTGATCTTTCAGCTCGCGCACTGCGTGGAGGAGGCGCATTTCCCGGCGGTTCCCGAGAGCCTTCGCATGGAGACCGATTGGGCGACCCACCAGTTGATGACGACGGTGGATTTTGGCCGCGATAATCGGCTGCTGAGTTGGTATATCGGGGGGTTGAATTTTCAGGTTGAGCATCATCTTTTCCCGGGCATCTCGCATATACATTACCCGGCGATCTCGAAGATTGTGGAGCAAACCTGCGCGGATTTCGAGATTCCCTACGCAGCCCAGCCGACGCTTTGGGGCGGCGTGCGCTCGCATTATCGCCACCTAAGGGCGATGGGGCGCGCGCCGCAGCTGGCGCCGGCTAGCGGCGCGGCCTAGGCGGCGGGTCGTTCGGGCGCTCGCGCTTATGCTCCTCAAGCGCCTGGCGGATCTTCTCGCGAACCGTGCTGCTGTCGCGGTAGACGTGCACCCTGGTGGAGTTGATTTCATCGGGGTCGCGCGCCTGGCTATCGTCGTCCTCAAGCATATCCATCTCGAGCATATCGATTTCAAGCTCGTCTAATTCACGCTCATCGAACTCACGCGGCTCCACATCCGCCTCGCGCTCGCCGGGGACGAAACGCTCCGGCTGGCGCGACTCGTAGAGGGGTTGATGGGCGACGTCACTCAGCCAGATTTGCCCGTCGCGAAGGTCGATATCCTCGGTGGCCACGTGGGTATCATCCTGCATCACCACGCTGGTCACCAGGCCCGCCTCGGTGTCCACCACCATATCGATGACCCGGCCAACCTCCTGGCCATTTTGCGCGCGCAGGATCTTGCCGCATAGATCCTGCTCTTTATCCTTGAGCCTCCAATCGCTCAGCCTCGACAGCCGCTGGATGGTCATCCTTGATCTCCCTGATTATTTGCGCTCACCATAATGGGGGGGCGGTTGGCGAATCTTTATTGCGCCAGTTCAAAGATCGCCCAGATGGCCAGGGCCACCAGGACAAAAAAGATGACCCACGCCCAGAAGGCGCTGGTCGACGTCGGTTTTCGCTCCACCTCGATATGCACCATCGTTTTTGTCTCCTGATTTATCCCAGAACCCATGGAATCTGTGATATCACCGATATCCTGAAAGCACTGATATGCTGAAAGCACTGATATGCTGAAAAGTAGACAGGCCCCGGAAACGGTCAAGAGCCGGGGGTGTCGGCGACAATTTCCGGGCCGCCATCTTCTATGCTATGACGGGCTTGCGCGCGTTGTTTTGTTAGGCGCGCCGCGCGCTCCCGGCCTGGAGAATACCTTGAGAAACCCACAGAACACTCGCTATTTTGACCTCGTCAACGCCCCGATCGCCGACTTTGAGGCGAATCGAATCCAGGCCGACGAGCTGGCCGAGGCGCTGAGAGCCGTGTGCGAATCCGGTGCCGGCGAGGCGGATTTAGCGGCGGATATTCGCGAGCGTGTCGGGCAATTGGCCGAGCGGGTGGAGATGATGCATTTTAGTCTCTGCCGCGCCGAGCGACGCGGCGCAATTCTGGACCTTCTTGGCGATTTTATTGCTGAAATCGATGCACTTCTTGCGTCGGATAATCTCTAATCAATTCACATTGAGGCATGTCAATATGGCCTGGGTATATCTGATCCTCGGGGGGATTTTTGAGTGTGGGTGGGCCATTGGGCTGAAGTATACCCAGGGGTTTACGCAGCTGTGGCCGACGGTATTTACGGCGGCCACGATGCTGGTGAGCTTGGGGCTTTTGGGGCTTGCGATGCGCGATATTCCCGTCGGCACCGCCTACGCGATCTGGACAGGCATCGGCGCGGCCGGGGTGGCGCTGCTGGGGATGGTGCTCTTCGGGGAGTCGCGCGAAGTCGCGCGGCTGGTATGTATTGGGTTGATCGTTTCGGGCGTCGTCGGGCTGAAGATCTTTTCGGGCAGCGTCGACGCGTAATCCGCGCGGCGCGACGAGGGTCGCAACGCCGCGCGGATTCTCATTTCTTTAAAAAGGCGAGCGATTAGAGCGAGACATTTCGCCCGTAAAGCTCGCGGCGCCGCTCGATGACCCGCTCGCTCACAAGATATTGGTCGAAGGTCATCAACTGATCGATCATCCCGTTCGGGGTCAGCTCGATGATGCGATTGGCGACCGTATTGACCAACTCGCGGTCATGCGAGGCGAATAAAATCACCGAATCCTGGACCTTTGCCAGTGCGTTATTGAGCGCGGTGATACTTTCCAGGTCCAGGTGATTGGTGGGGTCGTCGAAGATGAGCGCGTTCGCCCCGGACTGCATCATCCGGCTCAGCATGCAGCGCACCCGCTCGCCACCGGAGAGCACGTTAACCGGCTTGAGCGAGTCCTCGCCGCTAAAGAGCATCTTTCCGAGGAAACCGCGCACGAACTCTTCTTCCTTATTATCGCTGAACTGGCGCAGCCAGTCGATGATATTGAGCTCGACCCCGTCGAAAAACGCCTCGTTTTCCTTGGGGAAATACGCCTTCGTCATGGTCTGGCCCCACTCGACGCTCCCACTATCGGGCTCGGTGACGCCGGCCAAAATATCAAAGAGTGCGCTGGTGGCGCGCCCGTCCAACCCGACAAAAGCAATGCGATCGTCGGGTTGCAGCGAGAAGCTCACATTATTGAGCAATTTCTCCCCGTCGATGGTCTTCGAGACCGAATCGACCGTCAGGATCATGCGCCCCTGCGGGCGCTCGGGCTTGAAGACAATATGCGGGTATTTGCGCGTCGAAATCGGCATATCGTCGAGCGTCAGCTCGTCGAGCAGCTTCTTTCGCGCGGTCGCCTGCTTCGCCTTGGAGGCGTTGCTGCTAAAGCGCTCGATAAAGGCCTTGAGGTCTTTGGCCTTGTCGGAATTCTTCTTCTGCGCGTCGCGGCTCTGGCGCAGCATCAGCTCGCTTGCCTGAATCCAGAAGTCGTAGTTGCCCGCATAGATGCGGATCTTGCGATAGTCGATATCGGCAATATGCGTGCAGACATTATTGAGAAAATGACGGTCATGGCTGACCACGATGACCAGGGCGCTGAGCCGGGAAATATAGTCTTCCAGCCAGGCGACCGTATGCACGTCGAGGTTATTGGTGGGCTCGTCGAGCAGCAGGATATCGGGTTTTCCGAAGAGCGCCTGGGCGAGCAGCACGCGGACTTTATCGCCACTCTCCAGCTCACCCATGCGTTTTTCGTGCAACTTCTGGTCGACGCCCAGGCCCGACAGAAGAATCGCGACTTCCGACTCCGCCTCGTAGCCATTGAAGTCGGCATACGCCATCTCCAGCTCGCCGGCGCGCACGCCGTCGGCCTCATTGAAGTCGGGCTTTGCGTACAGCTGCTCGCGCTCGCGGTGGACCGCGTAGAGCTTGGGGTGGCCGACCAAAACCGCGTCGATGACCTTCATTTCGTCGAATTTGAACTGGTCCTGCTCAAGCTTCGCCAGGCGCAAGTTCCCCGGGATATGGATCTCACCGGCGGTCGGCTCAAGCTCGCCACTTAACGCCTTGAGGAAGGTTGATTTCCCCGCGCCGTTGGCGCCAATAAGCCCGTAGCAGTTGCCGGGCACGAATTTAACGGTCACATCCTCAAAGAGAGGCTTGCCGCTAAAGCGAATCATCAGGTTCGATGTTGTAATCATAGTTTGAAGCTCTCGCAAAAGTCGGCTGCCCACTACTACGCGCGTTCAGCTTGGTCAAACCCATTCGCGCAGCAGGAATTGCCGACTTTCGAGTAAAATATGGGCGCCCCCAGCAGGGGACACCCGAATATGAGGTTAGGCCGCCGGCGTCTCGCGACGCCCGTCGGCGTGGACGGCAAAGCGCCCGGAGTCGGCCGGATGGACCGGCGCATCATCCTCCCAGGGCCAGCCGCCAAATCCGCTATGATGATAATCGACCATCGTCTGGCGAATCTCGGCCTGCGTATTCATGACAAACGGCCCGTGTTTGACCACCGGCTCGCCAATCGGGCGTCCCTGCAGGATCAGATACTCCCCGGGTTTATCGCCGTTTTCGATCTCAAACGCGGCGTCCGGGCGCACCTGGGCGGCGTGGTTGGGCGCGACGTCCTCACCCCCAATCCTGGCCGAGGTCCCCGCAAAGAAATAGACGATTCGCGTCGACTCCGGGTGCGCCGCAGGCACCGTCCATTTTGCGCCCGGCTCCATCTTGATCGTCCAGACGGCCACATCGGAATCAGCCTCGGCGGCCCAGGAACTCGGCGGCGGGGCGAGCGGCTCGATGCCGTCCAGCGCGCCGGCGATGATATTGATCTCGGTGCGTTTTCCGGCCGCATCGGTCGCGAGTTTTCGCGGAATTTGCTCATGCCAGAACATCGTAAAATAGGCCTCGTTCTTTTTGCTCGCCCGCGGCAAGTTCAACCAGATCTGGAAGAGCTCGGTCGGGTTGGGCTTGTCGCGGTTAACCAGCGGAAAGGTCTCCGAGTGCACGACGCCGTCGCCGGCGGTCATCCACTGGACGTCGCCCTGGCCAAAGCGCGCGGTCGCGCCCAGTGAATCGGCGTGGTCGATAAACCCGTTTCGCGCGATGGTAATCGTCTCAAACCCGCGATGCGGGTGGCGCGGAAATCCCGGAACCTCCTGGCCGTGATACATGCTCCAGCCGTCTTTTCCGGAGAAGTCCTGGCCCATCTGGCGCCCGGCCAGCGAGGCATCGGGCCCCATCTTCTCGTTGCCCACCGGGTAGGCATCTTCGTGGTGCATACAAAAAAGAAAGGGGTCCAGCGTCTGCCACGGGGTGCTTAAGGGGACGACGCCAAGGACAACCGGTTGCGTGTTCGAGCTGGACATAACAGACCTCCAATTTGGTATTTGCCAATCCATCTGGCCTAGATTTGCAAAGGCAACGCCTCGCATCGGGTATGAGATGCAATCGAAGGTCATATGGTTTCAGAACGGCCTTAACTTGTTGATAAATCAGCGATATTTCGGGCGTCGCTTCTCCAGAAACGCCTGCATGCCCTCGCGCGCCTCGGCCGATGCGCCGGCTTCGCTGATGGCCTTTCGCTCCAGGTCGAGCTGCTCGGTGAGCGAGTGATCAAAGGACGCCGACATCAATTTCTTGGCCCGTCCCAGCGCGCCCGTGGGCATCTCGGCCAGGCGATTGGCAAGCTTGAGCGCCGCCTCGTTGAGCTCATCGGCGGGAAAGATCTGGCTGACCAGGCCGAGCTCCAACGCGCGCACCGCGCTGATCTTCTCGTCCAAAAACGCAATCTCCAGCGCGCGCCCAAGCCCCACCAGCCGCGGCAGGCTAAACGAGCCGCCGCCGTCGATGCTCAGGCCATTTTCGATATAGCCGATCTTCAAAAACGCGCTGTCCGCCATGATGCGCATATCGCAGGCGAGCGCCAGGGATAGCCCGCCACCGGCCGCCGGGCCGTTGATCGACGCGATGACCGGCTTGGCCATCGCACGAATTTCCTTGATCCCTTCGTGAAAACGCCCGGCGAGTTTCCAGAAACCGCGGTCGGGCTGGTCGCGGTCGGTCTTCTGAATGACCTCCAGATCGCCGCCCGCGCAGAACGCGCGTCCCTCACCGGTCAGAATAATCACGCGGATCGCATCGTCAAAACCCAGACGGCACATCGCGTCGTGCAGCTCGGCGAACATCGCCCCGTCGAGCGCGTTATATTTGCTCGGGCGGTTCAGGCGCACGGTCGCGATATCGCCGGTGATTTCGACATGAATAGGACTTTCAGCCATGGAACGCTCCTTCGCAGGGATTGGGATGCCGATAATATCATCGAACGCAGAAATTTATGCGCGCAGAATCGATTCTTAACGCAGGCAGTGCTAGCGTTATCTAGCATAGGGCAGGGCGGGGCCGGAAGGACGCGCCCCGCGAAGAAATAGATGTTCACTAAATACCCCAAAATGATAGACGCCATGAATAATAAGATTAGCTCGCGCCATCTTCTGCTTATTTCTCTCCTTGCGCTGCCAGCCACGGCACTGCTGGTGAGCGGGTGTGAGGAGTATTGTCAGAGCACCGAAAGAGCCTACCAGCAGGCCCTGGCGGCCGAGCAAACCGAGCTTGCCGAACCCGAGAGTTTGAGCGCGGAGAGCCCGGCGCAATTTGGGCTGTCGATGAAGACCTCGCTGATCGGCGATATCCTGGATATCGTGCTGCAGCCGACGCTTGATGCGGCGCTTGGGGCGATCTCAAATGTCGAGATTGCCGGGCAGAGCATCGGTTTGTCGAGCAGCGGCCAGTTGCTCTCGCTGGGGGTGGAGTCGAGCTCGGCCTGCGAGCATTGCTTTAGCGTGGGGGGAAATCTGGGCGGGCGGATTCGCGCGACGATTCCGGGCATCGGGTCAAAAACGGCCAACCTCGGCGGCGCACTCAATATCGTCGCGCCGCTGATGCTCGCCAAGGGCGACGACTCCGACGCCGCGCTCAAGCTCGACCTGCCGGCCTACGCCGCAATCGGGCAGTCCTCGCTGTCGGCGCGCTTAAGCGGCATCGATTCGGATCTCGTCGACATGTTGCAGGGGCCGCTGTCGAATCTTTTATTTAATACGGTGGGCCGGCGTCTCAAACCGGTTACGCTTTTTGAATTTAATGCGCCAAGCTTCGGCATCCCGGGCTTCGAGGTGCTGCCGGTCCAGCTCGTCACCAAGGGCGATACCGGCACGGTATTTGCGGGGTTTGCGACCAATATCGAGGCGCTCAACGCCCCGGGCACGGTTGGCGTCGCACCGATCACCGACCTGAGCGCGGATGAGAATTTCGCGTTCGCGTTTCAGCCCGCGATTATCCCGCACGCGCTGTCTCTTTTGATGGCCGATAATAAGGTCGCGCGCACCTACGACCTATCCGGCAACGCCGACTCAAGCGGCAACGCGCACGTCACTCTGGGCAAATTTCGCGTCGGCCCCGAAGTGCTCCTATCCGCGGCGAATGATGACGATGATTTTACGGAGGACGTCGGATATTCCGAAGACACCGCCAGCGAAGATTCCCTGCTCACCCAGCGCGCCGGGCTCAACGAAAACGACCCCGACATCCCATTCGCCCTAGGCTTCGACGTCTTCAACCTGGCCAATAGCAGCAACTTCTGCTTCGGCTTTGGCGCCGAAGCGGTCGGCGGCGTGTCGGTGCGCGAGAACGCGCTGGAAGTCGACCTGGTCAATATCCGTTTCACCAACGACACCCTGCAGGATAACCTGGTGCAACTCTCAAGCTGGGCGGGCGCCGACTTCATCACCCAGAGCCATAACCTGATGAGCCAGTCGCTCTCGCGCACAAGCGTCGAGGTCCCCGGCACCAACCTCGCGTTTGCGGGTCTGGGGCTGGGCATGCGCCCCAACGCGATTGTCTTGCGCGCGAACTCGAAGCCGACGGCCGTTGAGGCGGAATAGGGGCGCGGGCGGCTCTATTTTTCCGAGCGAGGGCAAGCTCTTGATTCATCCTTGCGGCGCCGAAAAATCCGCCACGATTGCACGCCCCACATGCAGCCCCATCGCGTAAATCGACACCTGGGGCGGCACGCCGATCGAGCTCGGAAAGAGTGAGCCGTCGGCGACCCATAATCCGGTCGCCGCGTGAAACTTGCCGCGGCTGTCGACCGCGGCGCGCGTCGGGTCGTCGTCCATGGGGATGGTGCCCATCGGGTGTACGGCGGTCATATCGATCAGGCCGGGTTCCATCTCGAGGGCTTCAAGCCAGTCGAGCGAATCGCCG
>Ga0209075_1004349_pt1 | contig 11396 bp, 7 predicted proteins | sample Stecom2011_FD_187523 | JGI IMG/M metagenome (GOLD analysis project Ga0209075, IMG submission 187523) | Agricultural soil microbial communities from Utah to study Nitrogen management - Steer compost 2011 (SPAdes) (version 2) | ecosystem: Environmental > Terrestrial > Soil > Agricultural land...
TCTATGTGTTTATTGGCCACTTCAAGTTGTTCATCTGTCATATCTACACCAACGATTTCTCCTGCTTCACCCACTAATTGCGCAGCGATATAACAATCACGTCCACTCCCCGAACCTAAATCCAGAACACGTAATCCATCCAATTCAGAAGGAATCGTTAGGCCACAACCATAATATTTATCTTGAACTTCTGGATGAACTTTGCAACTCTTTACCATAATAATCTTTAACGCTATCGTGGATTGTAGACATGTTTTATATATTTTTAAAATATTCTTAAATCAAAATAGATCAGATTGAATACGAGTTTTTAACTAATTCAGGGCATACTGCAACAAAAAGGCAATTAATCATCAACTATCCTATCGACAATAAACAACCTACAATTGACCATTATTTAGTCCTTCTTCTATGTCTTTCAATAAAGGGAAAGGTACTCCGAACTAACAATTATCTAAAGCTCCTTCCGCAAAATCATTGACAATTCATTTAATTTGCCATTTCTGACATAAACTTAATGCGCATCAAGCGTAATTCCTCTTCAGTATAATCTCCATCAAACTCATCATAAGCCTCTTTTAAGGAATCTGTTTTCGCTTCAGAAAAATACTCATAAATTTCTTCTTGATTATCTTCGTCTAAAATTTCATCGAGATAATAATTGATGTTCACTCGTGTACCTGAGTTTACAATCATTTCAATTTCATCGATAATTTCATCCATTGACTTACCTTGAGAAGAACAAATATCTTCTAATGGAAGTTTTCTATCAATATTTTGAATCAATTGAACTTTTAACCCTGACTTATTCACCAGTGATTTCACTACCATATCTTGTGGACGTTCAATTTCATTATTCTCTACATACTCTTTAATCAATGCTAGGAAAGGAGCTCCATACCTCTTAGCTTTACCTAACCCAACTCCTTGTATGTTTACCAACTCTTCTTTTGAAATAGGATATTGGAAAGACATATCTTTTAAACTCGCTTCTTGGAAAATCACAAAAGGCGGAATATCTTTTTCTCTAGATAGTTGCTTACGCAAGTCTAAAAGAGCTTGATAAAGCACATCATCGAAAGCATCTTTCATCACACCAGTAACCGCATCATCATCCTCTTCTTGAATAGAATAGTCATGTTCTTTTACCAACGTAAATGAATGTGGGTTTTTAATAAAATCCAATCCACGTTGTGTCATTTTAATGACACCATACGTTTCAATATCTTTTGAAATAAGTCCTGCCACTAAAGACTGACGAATTACAGCATTCCAAAACACTTTATCCTTATCCTTTCCAGAAGCAAAGTGAGACAATTGATCATGTCTATACGAAGTTATTTCAGTTGTTTTCTCACCATTTAAGAACGAGCAAATATGGTTTGCTTTCTGCATTTCTTTTAATTCAAGCACAGACTTCAACAACTTTAAGACATCGTCTTTACCTTCGGTTTTCTCTTTAGGGTTTCGACAGTTATCACACATTTCAGAACACCTTGAGTCATCATATTCTTCACCAAAATAATGAAGTAAATATTTCCTTCTACAAATTGATGTTTCAGCATAAGAAACAATTTCAAACAACAACTGACGGCCAATTTCTTGTTCTGCAACTGGTTTTCCTTGTAAGAACTTCTCTAATTTCTCAATATCTTTATACGCGTAAAAAGCGACACACTCACCCACTCCTCCATCTCTACCAGCACGTCCAGTTTCCTGATAATAGCTTTCTAATGATTTTGGAATATCATGGTGAATTACAAAACGAACATCAGGCTTATCAATTCCCATTCCGAAAGCAATAGTCGCTACAATAACATCAGCCTCTTCCATTAAGAAAGCATCTTGATGTTTAGCACGAGTTGCCGCATCCATTCCTGCATGGTATCCTAAAGCATTGATTCCATTTACACGTAAAATTTCTGAAAGCTGCTCTACCTTCTTACGAGAGAGGCAATATATAATTCCAGACTTTCCTTTACGTTTACGAATATATTTTATGATTTCTTTTTCTACATCTTTTTTAGGACGTACTTCGTAGTACAAATTATCTCTGTTAAATGACGCCTTGAATACATCAGCATCAACCATATTCAAGTTCTTCTGAATATCTTGTTGAACCTTAGGAGTTGCAGTTGCAGTAAGTGCAATAATTGGCACATCTGAAATTGCTCCGAATATTTCACGCAAGCGACGGTATTCTGGTCTAAAATCATGTCCCCACTCAGAAATACAGTGTGCTTCATCAATTGCGAAGAAAGAAATCTTTACAGAAGTAAAGAAATCAATGTTAGACTGTTTGGTTAATGATTCTGGTGCAACATATAATAATTTTGTTTTCCCTGCTTTTATATCCTCTTTTACTTTAGCTGCCTCTGTCTTTGATAATGAACTATTCAGAACATGAGCCACAGAGTCGTCTTCACTTACGTTTCGTATAGCATCGACTTGATTTTTCATCAAAGCGATAAGTGGTGAAACAATGATTGCCGTTCCTTCTGACAACAAAGCTGGAAGTTGATAGCACATTGATTTACCACCACCAGTAGGCATGATGACAAACGTATTCTTTTTATCTTGAATACTATTAATAATTGACTCTTGATCTCCTCTAAATTGATCGTACCCAAAATACTTGCGTAAAGCAAGGTTTAACTCCGAAAGTTCTATGACAGACATATTAAAATAAATTTTCTCTTCTAAATATACAAAAAAATAAGCAATACGAAATTAAGGAATAAGTAATTACTTCTCAAAAGCAATCGGCATACAACATTCTCAATAGGATGAAGACTATATTTACTAAGACTAAACTATTGAAAGCTTGATGTTTTACGTGATTTTAACAACAAAAACAAAACTGAAGTTCAAAAAAAAAACGAACATTCAGCTCGCTTTTCTCTTCATTAAACCGTCCACTGATTATGAATAATTGCTTTTAGCAGAAACTTTCCATCAACTTCTTCAATTACGAAAATCAAAGTTTTCCAATCAAAATGTCCTTCTTTAGAAGCTGGCTTATAAAACTCAATCATTTTTGCTTTAGGATATACCTCGTGTACATTATGTAATTCGCTACCATAAGCCTTAGGTCTCCCCTCATAAACACTTGTTTTAACCAGTTCATCGTTGATATCAATACTAAACACATACTTATCAAGATATTCTGGAGTGGTCATCAAAATAGAATCGCCTTTCCCATCAGTATAACCCCAAAATGAAGGCTCAATCTTTGGAGCTTCAATTTCAGCTAAAGAAACTTTTCTTACTGTTTTCTGTTCAATGTATGCATAGGGTGACAAAAGAATATCTTCTGACACAAAAGGACGAACAGCTTCAATATTTCCTTTATTTAACTGTAAAAAACAGTACTTTACGAAGTCAACCTCATCTTCAAATGTGACTACCCCCTGTTCTTCTTTATCATTAAGTTTATGGACTTCTTCAACACCGTTTAACTGGAGTTCTTCAACATCCTGTTTTTGTTCAATATTGCTTTCACATGAAAACAGACTCAATAAAAGAATTACTCCTAGTTTATTTTTCATTTAATTTCTTGTTATGGTATAAATCCAAAGATAAAGAACTTCTATACATTAGAAAGAATATCTCGTAGAATACTACTCAATGTGGGGACTATTATTATTTAATATAATTGCATATATCGACAGAAGCTGACATTCATCATTTCAGTGTAATTTATTGTCACTTTCCAATGAAATACAAGAATTAAACTCTAATTTTGAAAAACAAAAAAATAGTTATGGAAATTACAAGAGATAAAGTTTTAGAAGCGTTAGGAAATGTAATAGAACCTGACCTTAAAAAAGATATAGTTTCACAAAATCTAATAGAAGATTTACAAATAGAGGGCAATAAAATTTCACTTAATGTAAACGTTGTTAACCCAGCACTTCATGCAAGAAAAAGAATGCAGGAAGCGGTATCATTTACTTTAAAAAGAATTTTAGGAGACGATATTGAAGTTGAGACCAACGTTAAAGGAATGTCTGCTGAAGCAAAAGGATCACGTAGAAAAGTATTGCCTGAGGTTAAACACATCATAGCGATAGCCTCTGGAAAGGGAGGAGTAGGTAAATCTACTGTCACAGCGAATTTGGCAGGAGGATTAGCAAAAGCTGGATACAAAGTAGGAATTGTAGATGCAGATATATACGGTCCATCAATGCCTACAATGTTTGATGTTGTGGGTGAAAGACCAGCATCTATCAATGTTGAAGGAGAAAAGAAAATGGCACCAGTAATTTCTTACGGAATTTCAATTATGTCAATAGGATTCTTTACGGAGCAAGACGATGCTGTAGTTTGGCGTGGCCCAATGGCTTCAAAAGCATTGACTCAAATGTTTACTGACACCCATTGGGGAGAATTAGATTATCTATTAATCGACTTACCTCCAGGGACAGGTGACATTCATTTGTCATTGGTTCAAAACATTCCATTAGATGGTGCCGTTATAGTTTCTACACCTCAAGAAGTAGCATTAGCAGATGCACGAAAAGGAGTAAATATGTTTCAATTAGATACTATAAAAGTACCCATAGTTGGATTGATTGAGAACATGGCTTGGTTCACCCCAGAAGAACTTCCTGATTATAAATATTACATTTTCGGAAGAGATGGAGTTAAGAATTTAGCTAAAGGAATGAATCAACGTTTCTTAGGTCACATTCCTTTGGTACAAAGTGTTCGTGAATCTGGAGACATCGGTCGTCCGGCAGTTATGCAACAAAACACTGTTGTTTCTGAGGCTTTTGACGAATTAGTTCGTAAGTTTGTAGAGATAACGAAGTAAAAAATAAACATGACTAAGGGAATTGAAGCATTAGAAATAATAGTCAATAAGGCTCTCGATCAATTGCGTCCGTTTTTAGAACAAGACGGAGGTGATATGGAGCTTGTTGAAATCACTGAGGACAAGGTTGTAAGGGTAAAATTACTTGGAGCCTGTCGTGATTGTTCTATGAGTATTATGACATTGAAAGCTGGACTTGAAGAGGAAATTAAAAAAGCAGCTCCTGAGATTCTACGTGTTGAGGCAGTTGATCAAAACAACGAGATAACTAGATAATTCGCGATATGCTTGGTTTCAATCATGCATTTCGCGGTTTATTTCAAATGATAAGAACCGAACGTAATTTTAAAATTCAACTGGTTTTATTTTTGATTGTTGTGAGCTTAGGAATTATCTTAAATATCACAATCGGTGACTGGTTAATACTTTTATTAATCAGCGCTATGGTTTTGTCTTTGGAAATTGTCAATTCTGCCATTGAAAAAACTTGTGATTTAATTTCTACAAAACCAAATAATCAAATTAAGTTAATAAAAGACATTTCTGCAGCTGCAGTTTTGTTAGTTTCTTTGTTTGCTCTAATCATAGGAATTTTACTTTTTTACCCTTATTTATTCCTGAGATAAATTCTCACAAATCTCTTCTAATTAGTTTATAAAAAATCAGTATATTTCTAAAAAATTAAAACTATGAAAAAAATACTTGTTCCCACAGATTTTTCTGAATACGCTTTAAACGCGGCCAAACTAGCTGCTAGTATAGCTAAAGAGTTTGATGCTCGCATTTACTTTTTACACGTTGTATCAATGCCCGTTTATGAAACAGGAATTCTTCCTGGTCAATCAAGACAAGATATAGCTGAAGGATTGTTTATTTTAAAGAAAGTTAAAATGGACTTTCAAAACTTGATAGAACAAGACTTCTTAAAAGGAGTAAATGTGGTAACAGCTGTGCAATATGACGGTGTTTACGAATCTATCGTGAGTCAAGCTAAAGAACATGAAATAGATTTAATTGTAATGGGAACACATGGTTCTTCAGGATACGTCAACGACTTCTTTATTGGAAGCAATACAGATAAAATTGTTCGTCTTTCAAAAACACCAGTTATTACAACTAGAGAGGAGGTAATTAACCCTAAGTTTGATAAAATTGTTTTTGCTAGTGACTTTGGAGATGGTGTTGCAACATCATTTAGACGAGTAGCAGAAATGGCAGAGAAATTAAATTCAAAAGTGGAGCTTGTACGCGTTATCACTAGAGACGATTTTTATTACTCTGGACCAATGCTAGATGCAATGGAGAAATTTGCTGACGAAAATGGCCTGTCAAACTATGACTGTCATGTATACGCTGCTGAATCTGTTCAAATTGGAATAAATGAATTTGCACAACGAACGAATGCAGATATGGTAACAACAGTTACGCATGGTAGAAGAGGATTAGCACGTTTATTTAATGGTTCAGTAACCAGTGATATCATGAAATCAAGTCCATTACCTGTAATGACAATCCGTGCTCACAACAAATAGTCAATTGATTTTCTGTTACTTGTAAAAAAGAGTGATTTTTTTTATTAATTTTTCGATTAAGACTTGCTTCAAAAGAAAATAATTAGCTATATTTGCAGTCGCTGTTGAAAAAATGGTTTTTATTAACGAATAAAGATCTCTCAACAAACGAGAAAATTCCTCCTTAGCTCAGTTGGTTAGAGCATCTGACTGTTAATCAGAGGGTCCTTGGTTCGAGCCCAAGAGGAGGAGCAAAATTGAGCTTGTCGTTTTACGGCAAGCTCTTTTTGCTTTATAGTGCTTCTGTCAATTATCAAACTAGAATGATTCACCAGTCATTGAGACTCCTAACATACTTTTCAAAGTAATTTAAGCAATAATTTATTATGTTTTATACAAACAGGACGTTTTAAAAGCACTATTCAACTATGCTTCAACATCCTACCAACAAGTGCGACAAACATCAAGTTTTAACTGATTTTTTTACTAAATTTGAATATAAACTACATCTACTATGAAATTTTATAAATACGCTTTGCTATTTATTATAGTTATAGTGTTTTCGAACACTTCTTTCTCACAAAGTCTTAATGTTGACTTTACAGGAACACAAGAGCTATGTGTATTTACTGAAGCTACTTTTACAAATCAATCTACTGCGGGGAATTCACCAATAATTGAATATTCTTGGAACTTTGGTGATGGATCTAGCTCAACAGCTGCTAATCCTACCCACACTTATACAATTCCCGGAACATATACTGTAACGCTAGTTGTACAAACAGCAAACGGAGGTGCAGGTTCTGAAGTAAAATCCAATTATGTGGTTGTACATCCAAAACCCCAAGCAAATTTTGAAACTTCAATAAGCGGATGTAATGTACCCGTAAATGTTACTTTTACTAATAGTTCAGTAGGTGGACAAGAATATGACTGGGATTTTGGAAATGGAGAATATTCGAACCAAGCAACCCCTTCGGTTATAACCTACACAAGTGAAGGCACATATACGGTTTCACTTATTGTTACTAATGCTTTTGGATGTGAAGATATTATAGAAAAGCCAATTGACATTTCAAGCTTTCAATCTGATATAATTGTACCCGATAAAATATGTGCTGGTTCGAGCGCAAATATAATAGACAACTCTATCCCTGGAGCAAACACTTGGAATTGGGATTTTCCTGGAGGTTCACCAATCTCCTCAGCAAATCAAAATCCTACCGTTAGATATGACACGCCAGGTAATTATACTATTTCACTCACTTCACAAAACACAAACTCAGGTTGTGTCTCTTCAGAATCAAAGTCAATCACTGTTTTACCCAAACCTACAGCATCATTTACCAACAATCCAAGTGAAGGATGTGCACCTCAAAACATAAAGTTTAACAACACAGGTACTCAAGCAGGAGCAAGTTACGAGTGGGATTTTGGAAACGGAAATACCTCCACGAGTACAAGCCCAACAACAACGTACGCTTCAAACGGAGTTTATACCGTAAGACTTATTATGACTGATGCAAACGGCTGTGTAGATACGGTCGTTCACCAGGCTGTCACTTTAGCAAAACCTGAAGCTGATTTCTCTAGTAATGTTATAAATGGCTGTGCAGACCTAGATGTTCAATTTACAGATAACTCTACTTCACTCGACCCAATTGCATCATGGCAATGGAACTATGGAGATGGAACTACTCATTCAGGAAAAAACCCACCTGTTCACACCTACCCTTCAGGAATTTATGATGTTACTTTAATTGTAACAACTCAAAGCGGATGTCAGGACACCATCATAAAGCCAGCTTATATTCAAGTTGGTCAAATTGATGATTTAGATTTCTCTCTGTTTGAATCTCCTCAATGTGTAAAAACTAACATTGACTTTACGAGCTCAGTAGACATCTCTGTTCCACATGACCAATCTGAAATAGTCTACAATTGGGACTTTGGGAATGGAGACACTTCTCAAGAAAGAGACCCAACCTATCCCTACGTATCAGATACTGGATATTTTGACATAACGTTGATTGTTAATTTCAGGGGTTGTGAAGACACAATTATCAAAGAAAAAGAAGTTTACATTAAAGCGCCACTTGCTGAATTTGATGTAAATACCACTTTATTTTGCAACCCAGGCTCATTCCCCGTCACATTAGAAACTGATGATAACGCTATTTTAGGTAGAATAACGGACAGCTATGAAATGATTTGGAAATGGGGAGATAATACACCTCCAACTAACATCAATAAAACAGACTTAGATAATGCTGGCAACGGAGACTATAGTCATCAATACAATGATTATGGAACATACCTTGTTGAGCAAGTAATACATAATCATACAACGGGCTGTTCGGATAGCGTTAGTCACACGATATATGTATCAAGAACAGAAGCTGTAATTGATCCATTTATAATAGACAGTGTTTGTGTAGGCAGTCCATTTCAGATGGCGGAGAACTCAACATCAACACATTCTTTTGGTAGTTATTCTTGGGACATGGGGGATAATTCAACCGTAAGTGGTGCAACCCCTACGCATACTTACCAAAGTCATGGTGACTATACAATTGAATTAACGGCAACTAATAGCGTTGGATGTTCTGGTGTGACCACGTACTCCCCTTTTACAGCTTTAGCGCTTCCTGTAGCAGATTTAAATGCAGACAATCAGAAAGGATGTCCACCTTTTGAAGTTACATTTACAAACGAATCGACTGTTACAGGCAACGGCGTACCCTTATCTTCTTTCGTCTTTTCATATTCTGATGATGGAACTACAGATGCAACAACTTCACCCCTTACAGATGTTACTCACACTTTCAGTTCTGTAGGCGTTTATCAAGTGAGCCTGGTAGCAACAGACCAGTTTGGATGTATTTCTGCACCTACTGCGATTGAAATTCAGGTTGTAAAACCTACGGCATCATTTACGATTGATACAATAGTTTGTGCAAATCAAGATGTACTTGCTCTGAACACTTCCTTTGGAGACAATCCATTAAGTTATGAATGGTTCTTAGATGGAACTCCAACAAATCAAGATCAAAACTATACAACCAGTCACACTGGAAATTCAGGAACACCAAGTACGTCTGTAGAATACACATTAATTGTTACAGACAATAATGGCTGTAAGGATACTGTCATTCAAAACATCACAATATCCACTCCTATTCCTGATGCAGACATTAGCTTATCAGGAGCCGCAACAAACTCTTTGGGAGAATACACTTGTCCTCCAGTTTTTGCCGATTTCACTAATCAATCTCAGTCAGACGGTGCAATAGTAGACTATAATTGGACTTTTAGCGATGGTAAATCGTCAATTCTTGAGAACCCAAGCAATTCATATGTATATCCTGGAGCCTATAGCTATACCCTTACTATTACAGATGAATATGGATGTACTGGAGACACAACATTTCAAAATTTCTTAACCGTTTTAGGCCCAAGTGGAACTCCTTCTTGGAATCAGATAGCAGGTGAATGTAATCAGAATGTATATTTTAATTTGAAAGATACTTCAAATGTATCAGGGATTACATGGGATTTTGGAGATTCAAAATACAAGGAAGGCGGTTTAGATCTAGAGCACTATTATACAGGACACGGTTATTTTTATCCATCAGTTACCCTTACAGATGATAACAATTGTGCAGTTACCTACCTTATGGACACGCTTTTCATTGAAGACTTTGGAGTTACTGCAGATTTCAATATCAATCCACCTGAAGCAGAGCTAGGACAAGTAATAGTAATAACTGATCAGTCTTCAAGCTCAAACTCAACGATTGAAAACTGGACATGGTTGATTGATGGCTACGATCCAATAAGTAATAACACGGGAGACACTCCAGACATTAGTTATTTACAATCTGGTTATTATGACGTTACCTTAATAGTCGTGAATAACTATGGTTGTGTTGATACATTAACTATGAAAGCGCATGTAACAAAAGATTTTACAATGCCCAATGTATTCACACCAAATGGTGATGGAGATAATGATTACTTCACTTTAAAATACGGCATATTTAAATCATTTGACTTAGTCATCTTAAACCGTTGGGGAAATCCAATTGTAGACAAAAAAGGATTAACAGGGATAAATCTTTGGGATGGAAGGACGAGAAATGGTGAAATGTGTACAGACGGAGTTTATTTTTATAAAATAAACGGAACACTCCTAGACGGAACGCCAGGCAAAGCACATGGCTACTTTCACTTACTTGATGGTAAACAATAGAAGTGGTGGAGTATTGAGGTTTAATCAAATAAGTAGATCTCATGGTTGATTTATTAAACCTCCTTACCCAAAAAGTAGTTTTAATACTCGCGGGTGCTTTTTCATCATGCCCAATATTAAAAGAAATGGGAGTAACTTTTTCTAAATAGTACAAGCTAAAGAAAAGAACTTATATAGCTGTATGCAACCCCGTAAAACTCGATTGTAATAAGTCTGATGTTGGACATGACTGACCAATAGGTATTGGAGTACTACATCCAGCTTGAACAACAAAGCCTGCATCAACTGAGTAGATACCTCTTTTTGGAGCGTTACTATATATTTTATTGGTAACATTATTAGTAAAATGACAGTTAGTGAAATTAATTCCCTTTACCCCCCACAATGAAACATGGTCTTGTTGTGAATATCCTTCTATATAATTATCATCTGAAATAAATTCTGTGTTTCTGAAATAAGAATGATCACTAAACTTAACACTTGGATTTCCAGGTTTAAAATTCTCATAAGCCATAAACACAACATCTCTGCGATTATTTCTAAAAACGCTGTTTGTAGACTGAATAACACCACCAATTTCATTCCAGCTATTTTGACGCCAATTTGCTGCTGCTTTATGGGCATATTCAATTACAGCGCCATTTTTTAGCACCAACATTCCTTGATGTGTTGGTTGGTTTGAAGGAAATTGATGTTGGTCTGAAGTTCCGTAAACTTGAATACCCTGCCAGAAACTGTTGTAATAGTTTTCATTTGTCAAAACACCCCCATCTAAAATTAATTTGGCACCAGGTTCAATAATAACTTTAGCGTCAGG
>Ga0209075_1004350_pt1 | contig 11394 bp, 10 predicted proteins | sample Stecom2011_FD_187523 | JGI IMG/M metagenome (GOLD analysis project Ga0209075, IMG submission 187523) | Agricultural soil microbial communities from Utah to study Nitrogen management - Steer compost 2011 (SPAdes) (version 2) | ecosystem: Environmental > Terrestrial > Soil > Agricultural land...
TCACCCTCGGCCCAATACCGGCATCGATGAGGATACCATAATTCGTGTTGCCCAAGTAGTAGCAGTTTCCACAACTGCCGCTACTGAGACTGAAAAAAGAAAATCGTTCCGATGGAAAAAGTTCGTATTGCATAAATTAACGTGCTGTTGTAGTCGCGTGCGACGAATATGCCGGTATGGCAACTGTCAACGTTATTAATGGGTTAATTGGGGGCTGTCGGTTTGATAGTTAATAGCGAGCCGAGAGAGCCGTTCGACCGTCCGGTTGTACTGCTCAACCATCTCTTCAACCACCTCCTTAGCGGGCAGGATCTGTTTGATATGCGATGCTATTTGCCCGATCTCCAACTCTCCCTCTTCAAGATCGCCTTCAAAAATCCCCTTTTTAGCGCGCCCTCTGCCAAGCAGAGCACGGAATTCCTCGGCGGAAGCACCCTGCTCTTCGAGTTCGGCTACTTGACGGAAAAAATCGTTTTTCACCAGTCGCGTGGGGCTCACCTTTTTTAGCGATAATACGGTGTCGCCTTCATTCAAGGCGATGCAGTGCTGTTTAAAGGCGTCACTTGCGGAGCTCTCTTCGGTGAGCGCAAAACGTGTACCTACCTGTACCCCCTCGGCACCTAAGGCAAAAACAGCGGCCATGGCACCTCCTGTAGCAATACCTCCCGCGGCGATCAATGGAAGGTCCACGGAATCCCTTACCTGCGGGATAAGCGTGAGGGTGGTGGTTTCTTCTCGCCCGTTATGCCCTCCTGCTTCGAACCCTTCGGCCACGACGGCGTCTACACCTGCCGACGCGGCTTTTAACGCGAACTTGGAACTCGAAACTACGTGTACCACGATGATGCCTTGTTCTTTAAGTTTCGATGTCCAAGTGGCAGGATTGCCCGCTGAGGTGAACACGATAGGGACTTTCTCCTCCATCACGATTGCCATAATTTCTTCAATTTGCGGGTACATCAACGGGATGTTTACCCCGTACGGAAGGGGGGTGGCAGTCTTGCATTTTTGAATGTGTTCCTGTAACGTTGCCGGATGCATCGATCCCGCACCAATTAAGCCAAGCCCTCCTGCATTGCTCACGGCAGAAGCCAATCTCCAGCCACTGCACCATACCATGCCGGCTTGTATAATGGGGTACCGAATTCCGAAAAGCTCGGTTATCCTGTTATCTTTCATTTTTTCTGAGTAGTTGTTTATTTTCATACAAAGGTAACAGTTTTATGCCAATTTGTCCATTTTAAATTTTAAGGGGCTTTTATTCCATTTTTTTTGTAGCTTTGTGTGTCCTAATTTTAATGTTTTATTGTCTGTATGAATATCCTTCTTCTTGGATCGGGTGGACGCGAACACGCGTTGGCGTGGAAACTACGCGAGAGCCGCCATTTAAACCAACTTTATATCGCACCGGGTAACGCGGGGACAGCCTCGCTTGGAACGAACGTGCCTATTAGCGTGACGGATTTTGCCGCTTTGAAAACCTTTTCACTGGAACAGGATATCGACCTGGTGGTAGTGGGCCCCGAGGATCCCTTGGTAAAAGGGGTGTATAATTTTTTCAGGGACGATGAAGATATTTGCCATATCGGGGTAATTGGCCCATCAAAGGAGGGAGCCCAACTGGAAGGGAGCAAGGATTTTGCCAAGAACTTCATGATGCGTCACGATATTCCTACGGCACGTTTTCTCACGGTGTCGGCAGACACCATCGCCGAAGGTTACGCGTTTATCGATTCGCTTCCATCGCCGCACGTGCTAAAAGCAGACGGCCTAGCGGCAGGTAAAGGAGTACTGATAGTGGAAGACGCGAACCTGGCGAAACAGAAACTCCGGGAGATGCTCGACGGGCAGTTCGGGGCGGCCAGTAGCCGGGTGGTGATAGAGGAATTTTTGCTCGGCGTGGAGTGCTCGGTGTTCGTGCTCACCGACGGGAAGTCGTATAAGATATTGCCAACGGCGAAAGATTATAAGCGGGTAGGAGAGGGCGATACGGGCCTTAACACGGGGGGCATGGGAGCCGTGTCGCCGGTGCCATTCGCGGATGATGACTTCATGGAGAAGGTACGCGTTCGCATCGTGGAGCCTACAGTAAAAGGGTTGCGAGACGAGGGAATCGATTATAAAGGTTTTATTTTCCTGGGACTAATAAAGGTAGAAGGAGAACCTAAAATGATCGAGTATAACGTACGAATGGGCGATCCCGAAACGGAGGTGGTTATGCCCCTGATACGGTCCGACCTGTTGGAACTATTTAGCGGGGTGGTAACGGAAACCCTCGCGGAGAAACCGTTGGAGGTAGATAATCGTCACGCGGTAACGGTTATGATGGTATCGGGGGGATACCCTGGGCCTTACGAGACGGGTAAGTACATTAAAGGATTGCAAAATATAACCAATAGCCACGTGTTTCACGCGGGAACTACTCTCCTGAACAACGAAGTGGTTACGTCGGGGGGAAGGGTGCTGTCGGTAACGTCGTACGGAACAACCATGGACGAGGCGTTGGAAAATACGTACAAGAATATCGAACAGATTGAATTTGAAGATAGCTATTATAGGAAAGACATCGGTGCAGATTTGCGGGATATGAGTAAATAAGCGGGTTTTATGTATGGAGCTGTAAGATTCTTTCGTGCAACATTCGTGGAGGGCCGTTTTATTCCCCTCCTGGGCACGTTGGGATTTCTGGCGATGCGGTTCGCCTTGTTCCTGAACACCGATCCTTATCCGATGGTGATTTCCACGAGTAATCACGTGTGGAATCCGATCGCACACCTAACCCGTGAACCGGAGGTTTCATTTATCGCGTCTACGATATCTGTTCTTCTTATTGCATGGTTATTATCCCGGCTAAACAGCCGGTTTAACCTTATCCGTTCTCGGTCGAACCTCCCTTACGTGGTGCCTCTTTTCCTGTTTAGCATCCATCCCTACTTCTTAGTAATGACGGGCGATTGGGTCGCTATTTTCTTTATCCTGTTAGCATTTTTTCCACTATTGGAATCGTACCAGAAACCGGATAGTTATCTCTACTCTTTTCGGGGGGCGGTGCTGATTGGATTGGCTTCCCTTTTTCAAGTTTTTGCCTTGGCACTTCTCCCCCTGTGGTGGAGAGGAGAGAGAGCGATGCGTGGGGGACAAGCGCGGTCGTTTATTTCATCCCTGTTTGGCCTGTTCTTGGTCTATATTTCGCTTTTCTCGACCTACCTTTTATTGGATAATGTCGCGGGTTTCTTGCAGCCCTTGACTCATTTTATGGCGTTCTCTTTGCCTGACGTGCCTCCTTTTACACTCTCCGAATGGGGGGGAGTAGTGCTGGTGGGGTTGTATTTCGTGGTTAACATGATGCTGGCCGCCAAGATTTACTCTCGCGACAAAGTGCTCACGCTCACCTTTACTCGGTTCGTGGTTTTCCTGATAGTGATGTTTTTGCTGCTTCAAATAGTGTACTGGAAAGAGAACTGCTTTTTTCTTCTGCTTTCGATACTGCTGGTCACATTCTTGAGTTCCTATTTATTTACACGTACGAACTCGAAAAGCCATATCTACCTGGCATACGCGTGGACAATATTGATGCTTTTATTTTATATCCACTGGTTTTATCCTTTCCTCTTCGCCTGAAACAATATTCACTTTTCAATTGTTAATTAAGTACTATCCTTGACCATCAGTCAGCTATGCTTGCGGACCAGGGAAAAAGGCTGAAAAGCTATTATGAAAATTAATTTATGAGGAGGTCTATATGAAAACGATTATTAATAAGGGGTTTGTTTTATTTTCCGCGACCCTATTCCTTTATGCTTGTGGGACTACGCGTACAGCGGCGGAAAAGGAAAAGTTAGCCGCTGAAATAGCACGGGCCGTGGAGGTGCCCGATTTCACCTTCAAGGCAACGTACGCTTATCCTACCGGATATCGCTCTATTTACCTTTCACCTTTCTACGATGTGAAGGTGAACCCAGATACCGTGAAGGCTTATTTGCCCTATTATGGACGTGCGTATAGCGCTCCTATGGACCCCCGAGAGGGGGGGTACCGCTTCACCAGTACCGACTTCGAATACATGGCCGGGCCGGGTAAACGAAAGGGAAACTGGGAAGTGGAAATCAAGATAAATGACCTGGATCGTCCCGTTACTTTTCGATTTGATGTTTGGGAGAATGGAACGGGACGGTTGGACGTTACCGATGTGAACCGGCAAGCGATCTCTTTTCAAGGCGATATAGAGACAAATAAGGCGGACGAGCCCGAATAGAAGGCAGGAAGTCCACTGGAAAGTGGACTCCCGTCAACAAAAACTTTGAAACGCGGCACTAGAAAATTTCGGACAGATGAGCCGGAAGATAGAAGGTGCCGTTTTTGTCTATATATACTACTACCGACCCGATATCGAAAGGCTTACCGTTCTTGGTGGCTACCGACGAGAAGGCTTTTACTTCCAACCTGTTTTTTCCCTTGGTGACACGTAGCACGGGGAAGTCAGGATCGCTTTCGTCGATCGTGTAATTCAGGCCCCGGAAAGCTTCATCGTGTTTCACGAAAATTCGATCGGTCAGCTCTTCGAGCGAGGAGGAAAGTCCGCTTACCTGCTGGAGATACCTATTCAATTCCCGACTTTTCACGTTCCCTTTCAGCACGTCCCCCTCGGGGTGATAGCTGGCCAGCAGTACTTCTTCTCCCGTGTGGCCCCCGGTGGTGAATCCGAAGCAAGTACGAGAATTTAGGATGTTCACGATGTTATGTGCCAAATTATTGCTGTTGGCCACTTCCATGTAGTCGGCTTCTTTGTAGTTTTTAGAAGAGATCAACGTTTGCAACTCTTCGTCCGTGATATCAATTCCGGTATATTTCTTGAAGATAGCTTTTATCTCTTCGGGCTTATTCTTCGCGAGAATCGATTCGAGGCCATTGGCACTCAGTTGGTAATTCGAGACCGCCCCGAAAAGTTCTTCAAGCGATAATCGGCTGTAGCCGGGGCAATCCCTCGAGCCGATCGTGAATCCGCTGTTCCCATGGTCGGAAACCACTACGACAGCCGTATTGCCTTCTTTTTTCGCGAAATCCATCGCCTTTTTTACCGCTTCGTCGAATGCAAGGAACTCATTGATCATAGTTCCCGCGTCATTGGCATGCGCGGCCCAATCTATCTGGCTCCCCTCTACCATCAAGAAGAAACCATTTTCGTTTTTCGAGAGCAGCTGTATGGCTTTTTCCGTCATTTCTGCAATCGAAGGCACCTTGTCAGGGTTCCTATCTATATTGTAAGGCAAGGCTCTATCACCAAACAGGGCCCACACTTTTCCATCTTGGTTATAACCGAGCATCGCTTCCTTATCGTCCTGGATCAGGGTGGTGCCATTGCGCGTGAAATGTTTTTTTATATCGTCGGTGAGAATACCGGTGCCCCCTCCAAACATCACGTCCAAATTTTGATACGCGATTTGTGGCGCGAGTGCCTTGTAGTTTCCCCGGTTGTAGTAGTGCGACGAGAAGTCGGCCGGGGTCGCGTGTGGGAACTCGCAGGTGACAACAATTCCGACCGATTTTTGTTTCTCTATTTTAGAGGCCTCTAAAATGGTGGCCGCCGGTTGATAGGTGCGCGACGCGTCCACGGGATAGAGATCGTTCGCGGAAGGTTCCGGGTAAATGGCCACGTTGCCGGCCTGCTGCAGTACGCCGGTTGCATATGTTGAGCCCGTGGGTGCCGAGTCGCCTATGGGAGCGTTCGAAGAGAAGGTAGTAACCGTGCCCGTGAGATAGGGATCCACGTTGAGGGTGTCGCCCTTGCCGTTATAATAGTTGTACCACCGGGCGGCCGAGTAAACACCGATTGAAGTACCGTCGGGGATCATCACGATCAGGTTTTTTACCGGTTTCACTTCTTGTGTGAAGGCCGAAATGGTGATAAAATAGAGACAGAAAACCAGATTCAGTTTTTTCATTTCAATGAATTGTTTTGCGTGAAAAATAATTTTCAAAGATACAAAAAATAGAAAACCAGTGCTTGTCGGCACGAGAGAATTAATGGTTTTGTAACATCTCGGCCAACCGACTGGCTAATTTTGATTATATTTGTGTTCGTGTAGAATATGTACCGTGCCTGTGGGGGCCAAGAAGAATATCGTGTTCCTATTAGGCGGTTGAGATATAAAAATAACAAAATGATGAACAGAAGACCCCTGATACTTGTCACGAACGATGATGGGTTTCAGGCGAAAGGAATAGCTTCACTTGCTGAGGCGATGAGAGATTTAGGAGATGTTGTGGTGTTTGCCCCCGATACGCACCGTTCGGGCATGTCGAGTGCCATCACCACGGCACAACCGCTACGGGCGTGGAAATATAAAGAGGAGGAAGGGTACACCGTGTACGTGTGTAATGGTACACCTTCCGATTGCGTGAAATTGGCACTCAATGAATTCATGGACCGGAAACCGGACTTGCTTGTTTCGGGGATTAATCACGGCTCCAACGCGGGAATTAGCGTGATCTATTCGGGTACAGTGGGAGCAGCCATCGAAGGGTGTGTATTTGATGTACCCTCCATTGCATTTTCGCTCTGCGATTTTACCCCGGATGCCGATTTTTCCGTGACAATGGAGGTCGCCCGTAAACTGTCTAAGAAGGTATTGGAAGAGGGACTTCCCAAGGGAGTGTGCTTGAACGTGAACGTGCCTACTGGTGACGTGCAAGGAGTAAAAGTGACCACTCAAACCCAAGGAAAATGGGTAAATGAATACCACCGGGCCAAAGATGGGGGAGGACGTGATGTTTTCTGGATGACCGGCAATTTTGAAAATTGGGAAGAGGAGAACGAGAATAATGATGAATGGGCATTGGCTAACGGCTATGCTGCCGTGGTGCCGGTGAAAATTGATATGACCGCTTACGACTTTATCCCGCGAATGAAAAAATGGGTGTTATAAGCGATGCAGCGTAATCGCGAGGATGTCGAACATAAAAACTTGAAAAATGAAGTATTATTTGATTGCAGGTGAAGCGTCGGGTGATTTACACGCGTCGAACCTGATGACATCGCTGAAGAGACGAGATGAAGATGCTGATTTTCGTTTCTTCGGGGGGAACCTGATGGAAGATGCCGGGGGAACCCTCGTGAAACACTATCGCGAAATGGCATACATGGGAATTATTCCCGTGCTTTTGAACGCGCGTACCATCCTTCGAAACCTTGAACTCTGTAAGAAAGATATCAAGGAGTATAATCCCGACGCCGTGATTCTGATCGACTATCCCGGCTTCAATCTCAAGGTAGCCAAGTACGTGAAAAAGAGCCTCGGTATTCCTGTTTACTACTATATTTCCCCTAAAGTTTGGGCGTGGAAAGAGTACCGGGTGAAATCGTTTAAAAAATACGTGGATGAGATGCTCTGCATTCTCCCCTTTGAAGTCGATTTTTATAAAAAACATAATTATAACGTGCACTACGTGGGAAACCCCACGGTAGATGCTATCGCTGAACGAACGAGTAAAGAGGAAACATTTGAACAGTTTGTGGAAGAGAATGGATTGGAAAGCCGCCCCATCATTGCTTTATTGGCCGGAAGCCGGAAGCAGGAGATTAAAAGTAATCTTCCGCCGATGCTTCGCGCTTTAAGCGGGTTTGCCGACGGATATCAATTCGTGGTCGCTGGGGCACCTGGTATCGATCCCTCTTTTTACAATGAATTTATCACCTCCTTTCCGGAAGCGAAAGTACTTTTCGGGCAAACGTACCGCATCTTGTCGCAGTCCGATGCGGCCCTGGTGACTTCGGGTACTGCCACGCTCGAGACAGCACTTTTAAATGTGCCGCAAGTGGTCTGTTATCGAATGGCTCTCCCGAGACTATCTCACTGGGGGTTCAAGCATATACTTCACACCCCCTATATATCTCTCGTGAATCTGATTTGTGGGCACGAAGTGGTAAAGGAACTGTTTGCCAAATTTTTCACGGAGAAAAATATCCGAACAGAACTTCATCAATTACTGCATGTACAAAGTTATCGAAAAACAATGCGCGATAATTATCAGGAAATGAGAGAAGTACTGGGTAAACCCGGCGCTTCCGATCGGGCCGCATCTATTCTGTTCAACGCCATCAAAAGCGAATAAGGGGGAATGCACGTGTTAATTTAAAAATTGTTACGCGTATTATTCTTTTTTCATTCCTTTTTTTTGTTTCCTTTGTAACCATCATCTAATTATTTATCATATGAAAGTGGGTATTCTTACATCGGGAGGCGACGCTCCTGGAATTAACGCCACCATTCGAGGAGTGGGAAAAACAGCAATTAACTATTATGGGATGCAGGTAATCGGGATCCAAAATGGATTTTCGGGACTCCTGTATAAAGATATCATCGAGCTTACGGACGCTTCGCTCTCCGGTATTTTAAACATGGGTGGTACCATTTTAGGCACGGCACGTGAGAAAATATTCCGAAAGATGATTACATCGCCCGACGAAAAAGATAGGGAGCAGATAAAAAACGCGTACCATGAACTGGGGCTCGACTGCCTCGTGTGCATTGGTGGGAACGGTACGCAGCGCACCACTTGGATGCTTTCGGAGTTGGGGCTTAACGTGATTGGAATCCCTAAAACGATTGATAACGACGTGTATGGTACCGATATCACGTTCGGATTCGATACGGCCGTAAATATTGCCTCTGAAGCGATTGATCGGCTTCACTCGACGGCCAGTTCGCATCGCCGAGTGATGATCATCGAGCTGATGGGACACCATGCAGGGTGGATAACCCTCTTCGCGGGCATGGCGGCAGGAGCAGATATTATCCTGCTTCCAGAATTGGGCTATAACATGAAGGTGGTGATCGACAAGATCAAGCAGCGGATGGAGTTAGGAAAAGCCTATTCGATCGTGGCGGTTGCCGAGGGGGTGGAGGTATCTACCGATGAACGGCCCGCGGCTTACTTTACCCGGGAAATTCAGGAGCAGACGGGTTTTGAAACGAGGGAAACGGTGCTCGGGTATATACAGCGAGGAGGCACCCCATCGCCTTACGACCGGAACTTGGGGACGCTCTTAGGAGGACACGCCGCAGAGCTTATTCATCAAAAGAAATTCGGAAGAATGGTGGCCAAACTGGGCAATACTATTTCCGATGTCCCCTTAGCGGAAGTGGGAGGAAAACTGAGGCTTGTGACGGCCGATCACGATCTTGTGGTTCAAGGGAAGCGGATGGGTATTTCCTTCGGCACTTGGTAATTCTTCTCCATGTATGTTAGTTTGAGACGGATAGGCTTAAACCGCTATTGTTTTGGAGGCGCACCTTTAGGAGCGTCCGTCAGAATTTCCTGCAATTCGTTGCTTTCACGCAGTTTTTTAATGGCTACTTTGGCTGCCATCTGGTGCGACTCTTTCTTGGAATATCCTTTGCCGGAGCCCACCTCCACTTCAGCCACTTTCACGCAGGAAACAAACACCGGGTTATTTTGAGCGTCGAACGATGAATCGGTAACCTCGAAACGTACTTCCACCTTGTGTTTTTGCCCCCATTCGATAAGCCGAGATTTAAAATCGACTTCACTCTTCAATACTTTTTCGATGCTCAAATGTTGCTTGATCATCGTTTCATAGACGAATTTTTTTGCCACCCGGTACCCTTGATCCAGGTAGATAGCACCGATTAGTGCCTCCAAAGCATCTCCGTAAATATTGGTGTTATGGGCCAGGTTTCGGGTAGAAGAGACAATAAGCTTGTCGATACCCAGATCGGCAGCCAGTTTATTCAAGGTTTCTCGTTGCACGATTCGAGATCGTGTGCTGGTGAGAAAGCCCTCTTTCTTATGTTCAAATTTTTTGTAAAGGATATCGGCAACGATGGCATCTAATATGGCATCGCCCAAGAATTCAAGACGTTCGTTATTGACCCATCTTCCCTTTCTCGATCGGATAGAAGAGGATCGGTGCGTCATGGCTTCTTTGTAGAGATTAATCCGGTCTGGATAAAACCCCACTATATTATAAAATGAAAGGTAAGGCTCCTTCCCATGATGCGGAAGGGCCTTAATCCTTTTAATAAATCGTCTTAACACATTATTTGTTGTATTGCTTGAGAATTACACTCGCGTTGTGTCCTCCAAAGCCAAAAGTGTTAGATAACGCAGCTCTTATCTCCCTTTTTTGAGCTTTGTTGAATGTGAAGTTCAAGTTGTAGTCGATTTCGGCATCTTCGTCCCCCTCTTCATGGTTAATGGTTGGGGGTACTACTTGATCCCTGATCGCCAGGATGCTGAATAGTGCTTCTACCGCACCCGCGCCTCCCAGTAAATGGCCGGTCATTGATTTCGTCGAACTAATATTCAACTTGTAGCTGTGATCGCCGAACACGTCCAAGATAGCTTTTACTTCCGAGATATCACCCACCGGAGTAGATGTCCCGTGCACGTTGATATAGTCGATATCTTCGGGTTGCATTTCCGCATCTTCTAGCGCGTTGTTCATCACCAGTTTTGCTCCCAACCCTTCGGGGTGAGAAGCGGTGATATGGTGCGCGTCGGCCGACATGCCTCCTCCTACAACTTCCGCGTAGATGGTAGCACCTCTTGCCACGGCATGTTCCAGCTCCTCGAGGATGAGAACCGATGCCCCTTCCCCGATCACGAAGCCATCACGGCTAGCACTGAAGGGGCGAGAAGCGGTCTCGGGCGCATCGTTGCGCGTGGAGAGTGCCATCATCGCGTTGAAGCCACCCACGGCCGAAGGGCTGATAGTTGCCTCGGCACCACCTGAAACGATCACGTTTGCTTTACCCAACCGGATAAGATTGAACGCGTCCACGATGGCGTTGGTGGAAGAAGCACAAGCCGATACGGTCGCGTAATTGGGACCCCTCAGTCCATAAATCATAGAGATATGCCCTGCAGCGATATCCGCTATCATTTTCGGAATGAAGAAAGGATTGAACCGAGGCCCTTTGTCCATAGCCAAGTAATACCCGCCAACTTCTTCTTCGAACGTTCTTATGCCGCCGATACCGGCAGAAAAAATCACCCCAATACGATCCCTGTTCTCCTTTTCAAGGTCAAGTTTTGAATCGGTTATAGCCTCTTTAGCTGCATGTATGGCTAACTGCGAATACCGGTCGTATTTTCTTGCCTCCTTGCGATCGAAGAGATCAGCGGGGTTAAAATCTTTTACCTCGCACGCGAAATGCGTTTTAAATAACGAGGCATCAAAATGAGTAATAGGCCCGGCACCGCTTTTACCCGCTATGGCGTTTTCCCACGTGGTTTCCACGTCATTCCCCAAAGGGGTAATCGCTCCCAGGCCTGTTACTACTACTCTTTTTAATTCCATAAAAAAAGAAATGGATTATTTAGCGTGTTGTTCCACATAAGACACCGCATCGCCAACGGTAGAGATTTTCT
>Ga0209075_1004351_pt1 | contig 11393 bp, 11 predicted proteins | sample Stecom2011_FD_187523 | JGI IMG/M metagenome (GOLD analysis project Ga0209075, IMG submission 187523) | Agricultural soil microbial communities from Utah to study Nitrogen management - Steer compost 2011 (SPAdes) (version 2) | ecosystem: Environmental > Terrestrial > Soil > Agricultural land...
AAAAACTTTGGGAAGACTCATTTCTGCTCTAAATACTCGCATCCAACTAACTCATAATCAACTAATTTTACACAAACTCTATGATTTACTTAACTTATTGTGCTATTCCAAATCTCACTTTTAGCAGAAGATAAGTTTAGTTTATAAGCTGAAATTTATAACCAAAAACGATGTTGTATTGGAAAAAGAAAAAGCTTTGAGATGCTCGGTCAGCTTTATGCTTGGTAGTAACAATATCATACATGTTAACATAACCACCCTTCGCTTCGGCTTGTATAAAAAAACCGCCTTTGTAATCAGCTTGCAGTCCTATAACTGCTGAAGCACCAAAGCCAGAAAAATGAAACTCATCATTTCGCTCCATTCCCAGCAAAGTAGAATTGGTTTTGGGTAAAAGAATTCCTGCGCCTACTCCTTCGATTAATTGCAAGCGCAATTTCCCATTCTCAGCTAAAGTTGAAAAGTGGCGAAGCTCAATATTTTCATAGTTTAAACCATCGGTATGTTCAAACTTTAAAAAATCAGGGCTTATATTTATGCTTTCATTGTCATAACTCCCTTCATAAGGAGAGCCGTCTATATTAATATTTCCCGATATTTTAGTGTTCTTACCATTTACTACAACATATTTCATGTGATCGTTGCCGAAGGATATGCTCCAATTGTCTTTGAAAAAATAACCAATCCTAAAGTTATACTGTGGAATTGTCATCCTTTTTGGGTGAATGTAATCCCAGGACAAAGGATATGGAGCATCAGTTGCTTTCACTTTATCTAAAGTAAAGTTATAATCATTTCCAGTAAAGTGAATGTTTGAACGGCTGTATATTGATTTGTTCCATCCCCAGTAAAAGTACAGCTTCCCCTTGTTGCTATACGTTAGTTGATATTCATTTTCCGAAGTTTGAGCAACTACATTTTTCGAGAGAAAAAGTAAACTAAGGACTAAAATTGTTTTTGTTAAATGCTTCATCTAAAATAAGGCGAAATTAGTGTTTTATTAATGGTCTTATCTAACAAGCAGCTCATTTCTTTCTGTTCTCAAAAACCAAGTTGAAATAATATTAAAATATATTTCGTACTATCGCATTTACATCGGTATTTTTACAGCCAATGAGCAACACTATATTAAAAGAATTTCACCGCAACCGCAAAGCAATTTTCTTTGTTTTAAAGCTAATTGGCAGCTATCTTTTGCTTCAGTTATTTTATGATTATGTACTCAGCGTATATACAGGTCTTGACCATTGGTTAATCAACACCATCATCAACACTGCAGAGGGCGGATTACAACTCTTGGGTTACGAGCTATTGCCTACAAACAGTATGTATCAATACCACATGGGCATAGCAGGCACCATTGGTATTGTAATTGGAAATCCTTGCGACGGCCTAAGTCTTTTTATCCTATACACCGCCTTTATTGCAGTATTTAAAGGTAAGTGGTGGCTTAAAAGTATTTTTATCGGAGTTGGAATTTTACTCATTCACTTTCTCAATGTTATTCGAGTAATTGCCCTAGCAATGGTTGTAAAGTACTACCCTGAAACCTTAGATTTTCATCACTCCTATACCTTCACCTTATTTGTATACCTATTTATTTTTCTATTGTGGGTGTGGAGGATTAAAATTTACCAGCAGCACAAAGTTTAAGGTATTTGTAGAATATTTCCTTAGCCTACTTCTTTTTCCAACAACATTAATATTTCTTTAATTGTCGGCTTGTTGGTCTTAACAATAAAATCAGCTTCTTCATAAAAAGATCGTCTTTCCTCCAAGGTCTTTCTTACAAAGTCAGAAAGTTCAACATTATTTAAGTCTGCAATCAATGGGCGTTTACTCCTTTCCTTTTTCAACCGGCCAATGAGTACAGAAGGTGTGACATCTAAAAACACAGATTGACCAGATGCTTTAATCAAAGTTCTATTTTCAAAACTTATAAATGCTCCTCCACCCAGTGCAATCACAGCTTTCTTTTCAGCTACTTCTTTCAGTGCTTCACTTTCTATTTTTCGAAAAAAAGACTCTCCTTTTTTGGAAAATATCTTGCTAATTGATTTTCCTTCTTTTGATTCTATGTATTCATCTAAATCTATAAATTCACAATTCATCCTATTGGCCATTTTTCTTCCAATAGTAGATTTAGCAGATGCCATAAAACCAATTAAAAATACAGGCAATTTTATCATTTTTATAAAGGTGAATTAGGTTCTTTCTTCATTTTATTAAATACGGCTTTCTGAACAAATTTAGGTAAAAACTTAGACAAGAAAACAGCCATCTTTCCTTCAGTTGTTAATACAATCTTTTGTTTGCGATTCACAACAGCATCATGCAAATATCGTGCAACATCCTCAGCCGACATCATTTTTTTCTCTTCTCTTGGCGATTTTGATTGTGAATTACCATCTGCCATTAGAGCAACTTTTCTAATGTTAGAGGCTGTAAATCCAGGACAGGCAATTAACACATGCAAATCTTTCTCTAAGTTTTCAGTCCTCAAAGCTTCTAAAAACCCATGAAGGGCATACTTTGAAGCAGAATAAGCAGTACGGGCCGGCAAACCAACATAACCGGCAATGGAAGAAACACCAACTACCGACCCTTTAGTTTTTAACAAATAAGGCAAGGCAAATTTCGTACAATATACAGCACCCCAAAAATTAACCTGCATCACACTTCTAAATACATCAAGTTCTAGCTCATTAAATATCGCGCGCATAGAAATTCCGGCATTGTTTATCAAAACATCAATTTTACCAAAGGCTTCAACAGTTTTTTCAATTAATTGCTGGCAATCTTCTTCTTTAGAAACATCTGCCTTTACAGCTAGCACCTCAGCCTTGTTGTTTAACATTTCTGCTGCCACATCCTCTAACACCTCCAACCGGCGTGCTGCTATTACAACCTTTGCTCCTTTTGCTGAAAAGTAATGTGCAGTAGCCTTCCCAATTCCCGAGGATGCACCTGTAACAATAACAACCTTATCTTTCATTCCAATTTTTTCCATCAATGCGACTATTGCTTAGTTTTGTATTTCGTTTTCAAATTTAATAGAAGCATGTCAATCCAAGAAGTAAGAGACGCAAAAACTGAAAAAGAATTTCTACGGCTTCCTTTCAAAATATACCGCAAAGATTCCAATTGGATTCCACACCTCAAACAAGATATACAAGCAGTATTTGACCCAAAGAAAAATAAATTCTTTCGACATGGAGAAGCTATTCGATGGATATTAAATAAAAATGGGGAAACAATAGGTAGAATGGCAGCTTTTATCAACCATAAATCCAATAAGAAAAATGATGCTCCTATAGGTGGTATTGGATTTTTTGAATGCATTAATGATGAAGAGGCGGCATTTATCCTTTTTAATCAAGGAAAAAAGTGGTTGGAAGAAAAGGGAATGAAGGGCATGGATGGCCCTATTAATTTTGGAGAAAAAGACAAGTACTGGGGTTTGATTATTGAAAACTTCAACTACCCTCCTTATTACAACCAAAATTACAATCCTGAGTACTATCGCCCTTTTTTCGAAAACTATGGATTTCAAGTTTATTATGAACAGTTTATATACCATCGAAAAACCGACGACCAACTTATTCCTTTATTACAAGAAAAGTCTGCACGCATTAGGCGCGATCCAAAATTTACTTTTAAAACCATAGAAAAGAAAACCATAGCAAAATATGCTGAGGATTTTAGAACCATATACAATCGTGCATGGGTAAAGCATGATGCTTTCTCTGGAATGGAAAAACCACAATCCATGGCAATTATGAAAGCACTAAAGCCCATATTAGATGAAGATTTGATCCATTTCGCCTATTACGATGGCAGAGCAGTTGGTTTTTTTATTGCTTTGCCTGAAATCAATCAAATTTTTAAACACATTAATGGAAACCTCAATTGGTGGGGCAAATTGAAATTTCTTTATCACAAGTGGAAAGGAAGCTGCACTACCTTTTTCGGTTTGGCTTTTGGAATAGATCCTGATTTTCAAGGAAAAGGATTAGAAGGCGCTATTTTTGACGAATGTCAACAATTGATTCTTTCTAAAAACAAATACAAAGATGTTGTCATAACTTGGGTTGGCGATTTTAATCCGAAAATGTTGCATGTAATTGAGAATTTAGGTGCTCATAAGCTCCGCACTCTTGCTACATATCGCTATTTATTTGATAAAGATGCAAAATTTGAACGAGCACCCATTATTCAGTAAGTTGATTTACAATTGCTTGTAAAATAAAGTGCTTTTTTATGAAAAAAAACACAATTCTTCTTGGTCAGTTTAAGCAATCAATCTATATTTGCAGTCCGAAAAAATCGGTGTAACAAAAAAGACTTGCTAGCTCAGTAGGTAGAGCACATCCCTTTTAAGGATGGGGTCCAGGGTTCGATCCCCTGGCAAGTCACCAAAACAATCCTCCCCATTATACGGTGAGGATTTTTTATTTAATGATGTTTGTAAAAATTGCTCCTAAAGCGGCTGAACAACTTGAGATTGCTTTTACAATAAAAAGCTCAACTCAACAAAACAACATTATTTTATCAATGTGCTTTTGCCATGCTCTTACTTTCTTTATTTTTGATAAAAATACCAGATGGAAGATAATACCCCAATTTTAAACCATTTGCAGATCTTGCAAAAAGTAAATCGAATTGCTTACCAGATTTATGAAGACCATTACGACCAAAAAGAGATTATCGTTGCCGGTATTGCTACTAGTGGTTTGATTTTGGCAAAGATGCTTCAAGAAAAATTAACCGAAATATCTCCCATTCAAATAAGAATGGTTGAGTTGCACATTGACAAAAAAAATCCCATCAAACAGACACTAACCTTAGATATTTCTGAAAAAGAGCTAAAGAATAAGGCTGTTATTGTAGTAGATGATGTACTGAACTCTGGTCGCACAATGATGTATGGCTTGCAATACTTTCTAAAAGCTCCTCTAAAAAAACTTTCAACTGCAGTCTTGGTAAACCGCAGTCACAAACGCTTTCCTGTAAATGCAAATTACGTTGGAGTCTCTTTGGCAACAACTTTAAAAGAACACATAGAAGTTAATTTTGACGATCCAAAAAACTATGTTGCCTATCTTCAGTAAACGTATATTCAATACCTAAGGTAAAGCATTGTTTTCTTGAAGCTAATCCATAACTCCTGTCATTAACACAGTGCCATTTTTTGTATTGTATTCTACCTTAAAGCCTGAGCGCTCTTGCGTTGTTGGGGTGTAAACCGACTCAACACCACCGCCGCTTCCTCCAACCTTAACATTAAGGTTTAGGTAAGTAATTCTTCCATATTCATCAAACTTGCTTTCGCTAAAATCAATCTCTATCCCCTTTTTAACTTTAAACTCTTCTGCAATTGCCGTCAACAATGAGTCAGTTGCATCATTGCCTACCGCCAGCTTCGCTACATTGTCGTTTATGGTATATTCTGTTTGAGTTGCAATAGTACAAGCAGTGAGCATTGCAATAATGACTATTAGTAAATACTTCATTTATTTCTATATTTTATCTGTTAAGTCATTCAAAACTAAGGTTATTTTTTCAATGTAACTTAACGAAAGCTCATGCTTTCAAAAGCTCCAATACCTTCCGATCAATTGGAAAAGTCAAGTCATTTTCCAATAGCGTTTCTATATCATGCCAATGAAAAAAATGCAAATTCCCTTTTGCTGTATCCAGAGCTTTTTCTCCATTCTTTATTTCTTTTGTTTTGGGAATAGCTATTAAATAGTAAATGCTAATAATTTGCTCTTCTGATGAGAATGTTGAAGTTTGAAAGAAATCTGTAGTATAAAAGTGGCTTTTTATTTCAATTTCCACTCCCAGCTCTTCTACAAACTCCCTCTTCAAACAATCATGAGCTCCCTCTCCAAACTCCAAGCCACCACCCGGAAACTTGGTAAATGAAAAATCCCCTCTGCGTTCAGTCGACAACAGTATTTCATTGTATGAATTGATCAACAAACCATACACCCTAACATTAAATCGTTTTATTTCTTTTTTCACAGACAATAAATAATCTTCTTTACGTTACACTTAACGACCAACTTCAACCTACAATTTTACTATTTTTGAAGCCGTGCAAAAAAAACAGCTTACCATACTTTTAGTTCTCTTCTGCTTACAGTTGACTTTAGTGGCTCAAAAAACAGCTGCGGTTGAAGGGCGCATATTTGACAAAGATAACAAAGCTATCATTGCTGCTAGTATTGCCGTTGTTGGAGAAAGCGGTGGAACAATATCCGACGATGATGGCAACTTTAAACTTGAGGTGCCTGCCAACCGAAATATCATTTTAAAAGTACATCACATCAATTATAAAAGCCTTGAAAAACCACTTTTCTTGGCTGAAAATGAAGTAAGAAGAATTTTATTTAACCTTGAAGAGTCATCGATAGACTTGAATGAAATTCAAATTGAAGGAGAGAGAAATCGATCAAAAACCATACAATCTCTCGACCCTAAAGATATTAAACTCATGCCCTCCTCTTCAGGGAATTTCGAAACGGCCATTAAAACACTTCCAGGAGTTTCTTCAAACAATGAAATGACATCGCAGTACAATGTGCGAGGAGGAAATTACGATGAGAACCTCGTATATGTAAATGATATTCAAGTTTATCGCCCTTTCTTGATTCGCAGTGGAAATCAAGAAGGACTTAGCTTTATCAATCCGGATTTAGTTCACAACATTAATTTTTCTGCAGGTGGATTTGAACCGCGTTATGGTGATAAAATGTCGTCTGTATTGGCAGTGGAATACAAAAAACCTAAGGAGTTTGGCGGTTCTGCTACCGCTAGTTTGCTGGGAGGCGCTTTTCACTTAGAAGGTTCACCAGGAAATCACCGCTTCACCTATATCGCAGGATTTCGATACCATAGCAATCAGTATGTGCTCGGCAGCTTAGATACTGAAGGAGATTACAAGCCAGTTTTTGCAGATTTCCAAACCTATATGACCTACGACATTAGCGAAAAATGGGAGGTTAGTTTTTTGGGAAACTATGCCCGCAATCAGTATAATTTCATCCCCACTACAAGAGAGACAAATTTTGGAACTGTACAACAAGCATTGCGCTTATCAATTTATTTTGAAGGACAGGAAGTAACCGACTTCGAAACTTATTTCGGTGCGGTTACCAACACCTACAAACCCAAACCCAACTTAGAATTAAAGCTGATCACTTCTGCTTTTCGTTCTTTTGAAACAGAGACTTTCGATATTCTAGGTCAATATAGAATTGACGAACTAGATAGGGACCTCAGCAGCGCTAACTTTGGCGATGTTGCCTTTAGTCGTGGTGTTGGCTCTTACCTAAACCATGCGAGAAACTATTTGAACGCCACAGTTGCAACTGCGCAACACAGAGGAAAGCTATTTAAAGAAAATGGGAACTGGGAATGGGGAGCAACTATACAACATGAGAACATTATCGACAAAATCAACGAATGGGACTTGATTGATTCTGCAGGTTATTCCCTTCCGCAGCAACCGCCAACACCGGGCCAATCTCCAAGCCGACCAATTGATCTAAACTTATACCAAACCCTTAGAGCAGAAAACACCTTAAACAGCAATCGCATCATGGGGTATTTGCAGCGAAGTTATCGGTGGACGGATAAACATCAAAACCTGTACAATTTAACCGCAGGATTGCGTGCCAACTATTGGGATTTAAACAAAAAAACTGTCATTAGTCCACGTGCAACCATCTCATTAGAACCTGATTGGGAGAGAGACTTCCTATTTAGATTTAGCACTGGCTTTTACCATCAACCTGCCTTTTATAGAGAGTTGAGAAATTTTGAAGGAGAGCTCAATAGAAATATCAAGGCACAAGAATCCATTCACTTTGTGTTGGGTGCAGACTATAATTTTAAAGCTTGGAACCGTCCGTTTAAGTTTGTTGGAGAGGCATATTACAAAAAAATGAACAACATTATCCCTTATAAAATAGACAATGTAAGCATTCGGTATTTTGCAGAAAACTCTGCGGAAGCTTATGCTGTAGGTGCAGATTTTAAGATAAATGGAGAGTTTGTTAAAGGTGTAGAATCCTGGGTAAACATCGGTGTATTGTCGATTCAAGAAAACATTAAAAACGATGGTTATTTCGACTATTTTAATAGCGATGGGGAGAAGATTATTCCCGGCTTTACAAATAACAATACGGCAACGGATAGTGTAAGACAAGAACCTGGGTATATTCCACGACCAAGTGATCAGCGAATCAACTTTAGTTTATTTTTCCAAGATTACCTTCCTAAAAATCCTTCTTACCTTATGAATTTAACCTTCCATTATGGAAGTGGCTTGCCATTTGGTCCGCCTTCAGCTGCTCGCTACAAAGATACCTTGAGGATACCAGCATACATTAGAGTGGATTTAGGCTTGAGTAAACAACTTTTAGGCAAAGAAACCAAAGTTGGGCCAAACAGTGTGTTTCGCCACTTCAAATCCATTTGGCTGGGCTTAGATGTTTTTAACCTTTTGCAACGAAATAATGTGCTTTCTTATTTGTGGGTAACAGATGTAAGCAACAGACAATATGCAGTTCCTAACTATTTAACATCTCGACAAGTTAACTTGCGCCTTAAAATGGAATTTTGATTTCTTTCACTTCATAAACAACAGCTAAGAACAATCAATAGAATCCAAAATTATGATTACCAGTTTTCAAAAACTAATCTTAACTTTGCAGCTATAAATACCCCGGTGCTGAAATTGGTAGACAGGCATGGTTGAGGGCCATGTGTCCGTTAGGACGTGCAGGTTCGACTCCCGTTCGGGGTACAGTATAGAAGCCTAAAGCGCTGATTGTCAGCAAATATTAAGGTGTGTTTGTACACAAAATGAACACATAGGCATCTAGGAGGCAAAAAGGGACGGTTTTTACCATCCCTTTTTCTTTTGTTCAAAAAATCATTACTACCAATGCAATGAACTGTAAAGATAAGCAATTAACTCTCGATAGGAATACCGGCTGTATTTTTAAGCACATTAAATCCTTCTTCAATATTTATAATGTTGTGAATCCCCCTACTTTTTAGAATTGAAGATGCTATCACAGAGCGATATCCTGCTGCACAATGCAAATATGAAGGTTCCTCTTTTCGAAAGGCATCTAAGTGGTTGTTGATAAAATCTAAAGGTGTGTTTTGAGCACCTACAAGGTGGGCAGTGTTATACTCTGTCGGCTTTCTAACATCATATATTCCAATATTTTGTAATTCTAAAGCAGAAAGCGACTGTGGCGAAATCGTTGCAATGGTATCGCATTCCTTCTTGGCTTTTTTCCATGCTTCAAAACCGCCTTCCAAATACCCAATAGTATTGTCGAAGCCTACACGAGACAAACGTGTAATGGTTTCCTCTATTCTTCCTTCAGCGGCCACCAACAATATTTTTTGTGTCACATCTCCAATCAATGTTCCAACCCAAGGCGCAAAATCATCATCAATACCAATAAAAATAGATCGTGGAATATGACCTTTTACAAAAGCAGATTGATGCCTGACATCTAATACAATAGCATCCGTTTCATTTGCCATAGCTTCGAAAGCATCTGGACTTAGAGCTTGTGTACCTCTTGACAAAACTTCATCAATATCTTCATAGCCCTCTCTATTCATGCGCACATTGGTTGGAAAATACTGAGGTGGAGGCAACAATCCATCTGTTACTTCTTTAATAAACTCAGCCTTGCTCATGTCTTCGCGCAAAGCGTAGTTTACCTTTTTCTGATTTCCCAAAGTATCCATGGTTTCTTTCATCATGTTTTTTCCACATGCAGAACCTGCGCCATGGGCAGGATAAACCATGATGTCATCCTCCAGCGGCATAATTTTATTTCTCAAACTATCATAAAGCAAAGCGGCCAAATCTTCTTGGGTCATTTGCCCTGCTTTTTGCGCCAAGTCTGGTCTTCCAACATCCCCTAAAAACAAAGTATCACCAGTAAAAATAGCCTTGTTGTTGCCTGCTTCATCTTTCAACAAATAAGTTGTGCTCTCCATGGTATGCCCTGGAGTATGCAAAGCGGTAATGCTTATATCTCCCAGTTGAAACACTTGTCCATCTTCAGCTATTGTAGCTGTAAAAGTGGTTTCAGCATTAGGACCAAAAACAATCTCACCACCACTCTGTTTGGCCAAAGTAAGGTGCCCACTTACAAAGTCAGCATGAAAATGAGTTTCAAATATATATTTGATTTTTGAATGGTTTGCTTTGGCTTTTTCAAGATAAGGTTTTACCTCTCTTAGCGGATCGATAATCGCTACTTCTCCTTTACTTTCGATATAATAAGCTCCTTGCGACAAGCATCCAGTGTAAAGCTGTTCTATTTTCATCCTATTTTTTTGTTGACAAAGTTAAGGGACTTTCAGCAATTGAAGTGGTAACACTTATTGCCAACTTCATGATTATTTTTTGGTATAGAAATCTTTCTATTTTAGAAAGCTATATGCTTTTTTCCAAATCAATTATTCTAATTCTATTGCGCTGTAGCTCAATCAAGCCATTGTTCTCCATCTTTTTTAACAGCCTGGAAATTACCACCCTTGAGGTATTCAACTCATCGGCAATTTCTTGATGTGTATTGTTGATATAAGCAGCCTTGCCTACTTTTAATTTTTCTTGTAAATAGTGCAACAAGCGTTCATCCATTTTTAGAAATGCAATCTTATCAATGGTAGAAAGCATTTCTGTTAAGCGATTTTGATAACTGTCTAGTACAAAGTTTTGCCAGCTTTTGTATTGGCTCATCCACACATCCATCTTTTGAATGGGAATCATGATAAGTTTAGTATCTACCTCAGCAATGGCTCTAATCTCACTCTTTTTATTTCTCAAACAACAACTCAGTGTAGTGGCACAAGTTTCACCAGCCTCAATAAAATACAACAAGAGTTCGTCGCCATTTTCATCCTCTCGAAATACTTTTATAGCACCTGAAATAAGCAAAGGCATTGAGCGCACATAGCTCCCTATTTCAATCAACTTCTCCCCTTCTGCCACCTCTTTATATATGGCTACCTCAGTGATTTCATTTAACAACTCTTCTTCAAATAAATGTCCGTAATGTTTGTTTAGCGCTTCTGTCATAAAAGTGGATGTTTTGTATTCGATGGAAAGCGAAATTAAGGTTTTATACTGTTTAAAATAAGGGCTACTGCTTTGATAAAAAGTCTTTTAAATGTTGGATAATTTTAAGAATCTATATCGAAATACCTGAGTAACCCCAAAAGGGAAAGCTAGCTTATAACAGTTCCCACGAATTCACAAATTAAAGACGAATTTTTAACTCAGGCTTCGGGCTTAAGTTAACCAATTGTTAATAGACCAAATACTGAGAGACAGTACTTTAATTAGT